>Ga0210405_10002021_pt1 | contig 21739 bp, 19 predicted proteins | sample IncBWH11MmetaG_FD_155492 | JGI IMG/M metagenome (GOLD analysis project Ga0210405, IMG submission 155492) | Forest soil microbial communities from Barre Woods Harvard Forest LTER site, Petersham, Massachusetts, United States - Inc-BW-H-11-M | ecosystem: Environmental > Terrestrial > Soil >... | reverse complement strand
TTCTCGCGGCTTCCGGTTTTTCGTTCAGCAAGCCGAAGCTGGCGGCACTTCGTCCGGCCACGATTTATCGCAATACAAATAGCAAAGCGCATCGTGTTTACGCCCAAAGCATCAAGTTCGTCAGCGATCTGCGCGTGGTATATGAAATTCAAACGCGCTTGAACGAAAACGATCAGAACCCGACTAGCAGGGAGCAAGCGATTCCGCAGGATTCTCCCGGCAAGCAACCGGGCCGCAGCGACAAGACAAATCCGTCCGCGCCGAAGCAGCAGAACCGTGCCGACGAAATCGGCCGGAACCTGCGGGTGCTGGCGGCGCAATTCCCCGTTGCGAGCGGCTCGATTGGTGAGAGGAGAATGCCATGAAGTGTGCCGTCCATTCCGAAGTGGACGCAACCGGCTACTGCCGCAACTGCGGCAAGGCCATGTGCTCGACGTGCGTGCGCCCGGTGCGCGACGTGCTCTATTGCGAGGATTGTCTGGCGGGCATCGTGGGCATTCCCGTTCAGCCTCCACCGGTTCCTATTCCACCTCCGCCTGCGGAGTCGCAATACCAGATGCCCGGCGCCGGTTTGCCTCCCCCGCCGCCGCGCTACGCTAGATCGAATCCCGTGCTGGCATTTTTCCTGGGATTTCTGCCGGGTATGGGCGCTTTCTATAACGAGCAGTTTGGAAAAGGAATGATGCACCTGGCCATCTTCCTGGTGCTCTTCATCACAGGGATCGATAGCAACATGAGCGGCGGTGCCACAGCTGCCTTGTGGATTTGCATCGGGGGGCTGTGGATCTACATGCCCGTTGACGCGTACCGAACGGCAAAGGCGCGGCAGATGGGCGAAACTTTGTCCGACCCGCTCGATTCTTTCACCAAAGAACGCCCCATTGGGCCGATTCTCCTGATTGGGGCGGGAGTCCTGCTGCTGCTCCACAATTTCGATTGGTTCCCCTGGTACCGGATTTCGCAGTTTTTCTGGCCGATTGTTTTGATCGCTGCAGGGGTTTTGATGATGCGCAACCGGCTGGACCGCAGGCCGTAGGAGGTTTCGCTCGATGAGTGATCGTATCCGTTGCGCGTGCAGACGATGTACGATTCGCAGCCTGATGGGACCGGCCATCATCATCACGGTTGGCGTGCTTTTCCTGCTCGACCAAGTGCGTGGAGGCAATTTTTCGTTCGAGAACACCTATCCGGTCATCCTTATCGTCATCGGCGCGATCAGCCTCGCCGCTGCGGCTTCGTCCGCTGACGGTCATGTGTCCAGCCGGGTTCCTCCCGCAGCTCCGGGCGTGCCGGATTCGGCGCCGATTGTTCCGCAAAATCAAATTCCGGGCCAGGGACAAGGGCAATAGGACTCTATGGCGAATCTCCGTCGGCGCGGTAGCTCACTTTTCCCCGGCCTGCTCCTGCTCTTCGTTGGAATCCTGCTGCTGCTTCACAATTACCGGGGCCTTGGCATTGTCAATGTGCTCGGGCACTGGTGGCCGCTGATCCTTATTTTTTGGGGCGCGATCAAACTTTATGAGCGCATGGCCGCCAGCCGCTCCGGCGATCCAGGCGCGGCGAGGATTACTCCGGGCGAGGTCTTTCTTGTTCTGGGACTTCTGAGTCTTCTCGGCATCGTGGTCGGCATTGAGTACGGCAAGGAAAATCTCCCCGGTCACATTCGGGAATGGGGAAATAGTTTTGACTTCGACTTGGAAGTCCCGCCCAAGTCCGTTCCGGCAGACGCGCGTATCACGATCCGAAATAGCCACGGCAACATCAGCGTACGCCCTTCCGACGAAGCGCAGATTCGAGTCTCCGGAAAGAAAAATGCCAAGGCCTGGAGCGAGACGGACGCCCAGAAGATTGTCGATGATGTGGGCGTCGAAATCGTGAAAAATGGAGATGGCTACGAAATTCATCCTACCGGCACGAGCACGAGCGATTCGCGCATTAGTGTAGACGTCGAAGTGGCGGTGCCAAAGAAAGCGGCGCTGACGATTCGGAACGAGAAGGGCGATATCACCGTCGCGGACATGGCGAAGCCAGTCAGCGTGACCAACGGCGTCGGCGATATAGAAATTCGCGGCACGGCGGGAGACGTCAACATCGAGACGCGAAAGAGCGACATCAAAGTATCGGACACGAGCGGCAACGTCAAGATTTCCGGCCACGGCGGGGAAATCAATGTATCAGGCGCCACGGGAGTGCTCACAGTCGACGGCGAATTCTACGGGGCCATCCGAGTGGACAAGATCGCGAAGGGCGTGCGCTTCCTTTCGCAGCACACCGATTTGACACTTTCGCAACTGGCCGGCCACATGGAGGCCAGCCCGGGCCACCTCGAGATTTTTGACGCTCCCGGGAACCTGAGCGTGCGCTCGCAGGACGACATCACGCTGGAAAACGCCGGCGGCAAGGTCAAAGTCGACAACCGCAGAGGCAACGTGGAAGTGCGCTTTTCCGCTCCGCCGAAAGACGACATCGAAATCAACAATTCTTCCGCGGGGATTACGCTGAGCCTGCCGGAGTCCGCGAGCTTCGAGATTGTCGCTGATTGTCATTCGGGAGACATCGACAGCGAATTTCAAGCCGATTCTCTGAAGCTGACTTCCGGCACGGGGTCGGGAGATTCGCACTTGGAAGGAAAATACGGAAGCGGGCGCGGGCCGAAAATTATTTTGAAGACCAGCTATGGCTCGATTTCGCTGCGCCGCACGAGTTCCGATGTTCCCGCGCCGTCGGCTCCGCCGAAGCCGCCGCGCGTGAAGGCGCCTCCGCCATCGGGAGATTCAGAAGAAAACTGAGCGCGCCTGGACCAGTCTAAATTAGACTAGTGCAAATCCCGCACGCAGAATTTCTGGGGCGCTGCGCGCCTTCTCCTAAGGCATCAATTGACTGTGAATCTTGATGCAGTTGCCTGACTGGCGAGCGTCTGCCATTCGCTGGTTGGCGCGCTTGTCGAGCCGGTGCTCAGAATTCCGCCACCGAGGTTCGCGAGGCACGGTGCCGCAACCAGCGGCGCTTGCGGCTGCGGCAAGAACGGAACCGAAGCGTTCGGCTCTTTGAAATTCAACGCGTAAGCAAGGTTAGCCACGTCGCTGCTCGCGTCGCGCGCGGTCAAGAAAATAATTCGCGCTGACGCCCGCGGCCCCAAGACGGTCCCAAATGGCCGGCAGTGAACTGATGTTGGTGCTATTCGTCAAGCGGTCGGTTTGCGCGGCACGCAGAAACAAGCGGTTCGGGAACGTCGGGCCCAGGATGGAAGCGAAATAGCGATCGCACGCGGTGTAGTTGCGCGCCAGCGCCGCGTAGAACGGAATGTCCTGTTCGCCATAGTAACCGATGGAATAAACGTCGTTGCTCCCGGCACGGAGCCATCCGTCCATGGCGCTCTGGTCAAACTCGACGCGCGCGCCTTCATAAGAGTGATCCGGATCGGGATGCGGGCAACCGGTGTTGTCGCCGGAGAGCGAATGCGTCGCGTGACTCACGCCGGCGTTGTCCACGTACGTCAATCCGGCTTGCTTGCCGTCGGCATTCGGCAGCCACCCAAGAAAATGGTCGAAGCTCCGATTCTCCATAGTTACAACGACGATGTGTTCGATGCCCCAACTCTCCGGGCTCGGCAAACTGGGCAGATTGAGCGTAACGTCCTGCGCGAACAATTTTCTGCTCAAAGGCCAGGACGCGCCAACCAAGGCAGCGCCCGAAACGTACGCGGCGTTCTTCAACAACTCGCGGCGATTTACCTTCATGATTCGCTCCGTGATTGAGATGACTTGCGCTTCGGACGCAGCAGCCAGGGCTGGCGCCCGCGAGCAGGCTGGGAATGGCGTGCTGCACGACCGGCCCAGACTAGCGCCGCGCGTGTGAAAGGAAAATAAAAATGGAGGCAAAAAAATACCCGAATTTAGCGTCAGGTATTTACCCTAGCGTTCGGAGAGGCGGTTCAATTCGTGGAAGAACGTAGGAAACGAAACGCCGGCGCAATCCGCGTCACGAATCACCGTGTTTCCCTCGGCCGCCAGGCCCGCGACGGCAAACGCCATGGCGATGCGATGATCCCCGCGCGGATCGATCTCCGCACCTCGTAGCTTTCCCGCGGCGCGTCCTTGCACTTTCAATCCGTCCGGGCGCTCTTCCACCCACGCTCCCATGCGCCGTAGATTTTCCGCGAGCGCGGCGATGCGGTCGCTCTCTTTCACGCGCAATTCGGCGGCATCACGAATTTCGATGCCTTCTTCAGTGTAGGGGCCGAGCGCCGCGAGCATGGGAAGTTCATCGATGACCAGTGGGATTTGCGCGCTGGCGATGACGCCGCCTTTGAGAGACGCGCCTTTCACAGCGAGGTCGCCGACGATTTCGCCATGGGCGCTCTTGAGCCCGAGGATTTGAATGGCCGCGCCCATCGAAGCAAAGACGTCCAGTATGGCTGTCCTCGTTGGGTTCAATCCCACGTTGTGAAGTAGCACGTTTGAATCGGCGAACAAGGACGCCGCGGCGATAAAAAATACCGCCGAGGACAAATCACCGGGCACGTCGAGCGACTTGGCGAGCAATCTGCCGCCGCCATTTGCTCGGAGAAGTCCGTGGATTCGAATCGTCCGCCCATCTTTCTCGATACCGGCGCCAAATTCTTCGAGCGCCAGCTCGGTGTGATCGCGGGTTCGCGCCGGCTCCGTTACGCTGGTTACGCCCTCCGCGAACAGTCCCGCAAGCAGCACCGCGGATTTTACCTGCGCGCTGGCCATGAGCATCTGGTAGTCGATGGCCTTGAGCTTCGCTCCGCGAATTTCCAGCGGCGCAAAGTTGTCGTCGCGCGCGCGAATTTCCGCGCCCATCTCCCGCAAGGGCCCGATGACGCGCTTCATCGGGCGCTTCTGGAGCGAGCCGTCGCCGGTAAGCTTCGACGAAAAGCTCTGCCCGGACAGAATTCCGGAGAGCAGCCGCATAGTCGTGCCGGAATTCCCAGCATCGAGCGCGCGCCAGCTGCTCTTCAAGCCGGCCATGCCGCGGCCGGTTACGCGAACGGTGTCCTTGTCGGCCTTGACTTCGGCGCCCAGCGCGTTCATGCAATCCAACGTGCTGTGGCAATCCGCGGCGGCGGAAAAATGCCGCAGTTCGCTGGTGCCTTCGGCCAGCGCCGCAAGCATCGCGTAGCGGTGGGAAACGGATTTATCGCCCGGCAGGTCCAGACCGCCGGTCAGGAATTTCGCCGGTTGAATGGTTTCTTTTTTCACTCCAGGATTTTAGCACGCGAAGTCTCGGTGTCTCGCAATCCGCCACCGCAACTCAAGTTCGCTGCATGTTCCTTTACTTCCTTAACCTCACTTGCCTCGTCTACTTCCTGTACTCGCGGCCAGTTTTCACGGCGCACGCCCTGTACCACGCGCTGAAATCCCACAGCCCCGCCGCACGTATTATGAATGAAGGAGAATCGTCATGCCCGCCCGCAGCACTTTCATCCGTCTCGCCGGCAGAACCGGCATCTTGTTCGGCATACTTTTTGTAGTAACCGTTCTGCTCGCCGCCATGCCCGGCCATCGCGTGCCCGCATCAGCCGTGCAGGAGGCACAGCAACCACCCGCAACGCCGTCGCAGAAATCCCAGCCAATGGAACACAGCAGCATGCCTGGAATGGACATGGACGATGCCAAGGCTAACGAAGCTCACGCCGTTCACGCGATGACGCCCGGTCACATGGAAGCGCACAGCCTGCACATGCGCATGACGCAGATGCGTTCGCAGACACCGGAAGACGCCGCGCGCGCCACTGAAATCGCCGCGCAACTCCGCGCCGGCGTCGAGAAATACAAGGACTATCACGTCGCGCTCAACGACGGTTATAAGATCTTCCTGCCGAATCTGCCGCAGCCCGAGTACCACTTCACGAATTACGTGAACGGTTTCCTCGAAGCATTCACTTTTGATCCCGCGCGTCCGACTTCCCTGCTCTACAAGAAGACTTCCGGTGGCTACGAACTCGTCGGCGCTATGTACACCATGCCCAAGCGCGCTACCGAAGAGCAGCTCAACGCCCGCGTGCCTCTTAGCGTGGCCATGTGGCATCTGCACACCAATCTGTGCATGCCGCAAAAGGGACAGTTTCGCAACGCCGATTGGGCTAAGTTTGGCTTGAAGGGTTCCATCGCCACGCAAGAAGCCTGCGACGCCGCCAATGGCCGCTTCCAGCCCGTGATTTTCGGCTGGATGGTCCACGTCTATCCCTACGAAGATTCAGTCGACAAAGTCTTCGCCATGCACCACCACGACTGATTTCGAATTTCAACGGTACCCGCGAGGACTCCGCTTCACAGTTCACCCGCGCCTGCAAATTCGCGTCGCAAAAACAAATCCAAAAATATTTCTTCACTTCCTCCCATTCCGCGTTACTCTTGCCGCAAGACCACGCTCGAGAAGGAGGGCAACAATTGGCAACGCTCAACGTCAACATCCCGAGGTTCTACTGTTTTCTCCGCAAGGAATTTCTCTACGACGGTCAATCTCACCAAGGCGAGTTCGTAAACGTTTGCGTTTTCGGCGCCTCATCCATCAAAGGCCACGCCCTCGGCTTTCATGCTCTCACCGACAACGGCGCCGTGGTATGGCGATTGCCGCTGCATGCCTTCTGTCACAAAGTTGATGCCCCCGCTGTTCCCCTGGACTGGCTGCAATTCTGGGATTGCTTCAGTTACGAAATGGCATGTACAACTTTTGATCGCGTGCAGGATGCTCGCGTCCGCGTGCAGATCAAGGACCGCTCCTGGGAAGGCGGCCAGTACATGTTCACACTGGACTGGTATGGCCATGAAGACGCCGAGGAAGCGGGTGACGGCGGTCACAAATGCGCTCACGTTATCGCGCTCGACAACGGAAATTTCGCCGCGCAGCCTAATAACCGCATTCAGTGGTTCGATCCCGCCTTCATCGCGCCGTTCAATGAGAAGCCGGACTATGTAACCAATACTCGCGTCTGGAAAGTCGAACGCGAAACCGAAACCACTCAGGCTTTCTTCTACGACGCCGTTGGCACTGCGCCGCGCTCCGCGCAAGTAGCGCTTTATGCAAAAGGCCTGCGCTCCGACGACCAACCCGTTCTGAAGCCCAATCTCAAAATCAGGGCAAAGGGTGCTTGAGCACGCTCCTAAACCTGTTGACGGTAGTTGCGCGGCGTTTCGACGCTGCGGAATGAGGTCTGGCTCCAGGATTCAATCCTCATTGAGTTCTAGAACGCCTAGCTAACTCGTCCCGCCTTTTGAGCATCTTACGAGTGATTGCTTAGCGGTACTCCGCCAAGTATCATTAGCGATTCATGCGAACGGCCCGGCGTCGTCTGTTGAAGTCTCGCTGCACTCTAATCCTCGCACTGTTAGCGTTCTCACTCGTTCTCTGTTTGGTTCCTGAAGAGGCGGGCGCTCAAGAATCGAGCGAAATCCTCCCCCTAAGCCAAGTCCGCCCAGGGATGCAGGGCTATGCCTACACGATTTTTGCCGGCGACCAGATAGAAAAGTTCGACATTGAAGTGATCGGCGTGCTGGACAATTTTCTGGGCCCCAGGCAGTCCATCATCCTTGTTCAACTAAAGGGGCCGAAGGTCGAACACACCGGCGTGGTCGCGGGAATGAGCGGCAGCCCGGTGTATCTTGACGGTAAGCTTGCCGGCGCGCTCTCGCTGAAATTGGGCATCTTCACCAAAGAGCCCATCGCCGGGGTCACTCCCATCCAGGATGTGCTGAACCCGCCCTCGCAGCCGGCCGCAACTGCGTCACAAGCCTCTGTGCAGCAACTCGGGCTCCCTAGCGAAGCCTCCACGCGGACGGGTCTGCCATCCGGCTCCGCGCTCGAGCCCATCGAAACGCCGCTCGTTTTCTCCGGCTTCCCGCCCGCCGCGCTCCAGCAATTCGCGAATCAACTGCAAGGCTACGGCTTCGTCGCGGCACAAGGCGGTACCGCCCCGCCGCGCCCCGATGACGGGCGCCTGGTGGCCGGAGACATGGCGGGCATGGTTCTCGTGCAGGGCGATGCCTCCATCAACTCCGCCTGCACGGTTACAGCAGTGCAAGCAGACCGCGTCTATCTTTGCGGCCATCCGTTTCTAAGCCTCGGTGACGTTCAGATTCCCATGGCGCGCAGCCGCGTGGTCACCACGCTCTCTTCCGCACTTGCTTCCACGAAAATCGTAAACGTCGGCGGCTCTATCGGCACCATCACCGGCGACCATCTCACCGCGGTCACCGGCAAACTGGGTGCGCCGCCCGCGATGATTCCCATGGACCTGACCCTGCAAGTCTCCGGCACCGAGCCTGCAAAGCAAAAGACGCTCCATTTCGAAATCGTCAATCACCCCAAGCTCACGCCGCTCCTCGTGGCTCTCACCACCTTCAGCGGCCTCACCCAGAATTCCCTGTACGGCGAAGGCACTACACTGCATCTTTCCGGCGAGATTCGCCTGCAAGGCCACACGCCGGTTCACATCGAAAACACCTTTGCTCCGGGCGATTCTCTCTCTCCCGATGGCCTGCCCATCGCCCTCACGATGCAAAATATTTTTGGACGTTTGTTCGTCAACACCTTCGAACCCGCCAAGGTAGACCATATCAGCCTGCGCGTCGAAAGCGTCGCCGGCCGCAAGTCCTTCACCATTGAAAGCGCCTGGCTCGAAAAAGGCGAAGCCGCCCCCGGCGAGACTCTCCGCGTCCGCGTGCTCCTCCGTCCCTATCGTGGAGCAGCCCACGTTGAAGAAACCACCTTGCGCGTTCCGGAACAGGTGGCGCGCGGCACGACTCTCCGCATCCTGGTCAGCGACGCCGACCTGCTCAATCGCGCCTCGCGCGGTTTCGCCTTTGCCGCCGCCGGCAGCGGCCCCAACGGCCTCGATCAACTCATCGCCCTCTTGAATCGCGAGCGCCGCAACGACCGACTCTACGTTGGTCTGTTTGCGCCAGCCCCCACGCTCCTGTGGGACGACAAAGAGCTGCCCAACATTCCGCTCTCGCAAATCAACGTCGTCGACGGCCGCCCCACTCCCGGCAGCGTCCAGGTGCTCCGCGAATCGCTGGCCGGCGAAGCTTCCATCCCGCTCGGGGGCCCCGTATCCGGCGTCATCTCCCTGAATCTGCAAATCCGGTGAAAACCACAATGCGTAATTTGCCATCTCGAGCAGGCTGGTTCCGAATCCTTTACCTCATCAGCCTCCTTTACTTCCTTTGCCTCCCGAATTCCTTCGCCGAGCATACCCGCCGCTGGCGCCAATCCACGTACGATGAATTCCTTAAAGGCACCGCGCATGGCGTAGCGGTGCGCAGCGACGGCCGGCTCGAACTCGCGCCGAAATTCACGTTGCTCGCTGACGCGGACGCTTCTTATTTATGGTCCGTGCGCCTCGATCCCAAGGGCACGCTCTACGCCGCGGGCGGGTCGCCGGCGAAAGTATTTCGCTTCGATTCGAACGGCAAGCCGGCCGTGGTCTTCGATTCCACGGACCTCTCCGCGCAAGCCATCGCCTTCGATTCGAAAGGCACGCTGTACGTCGGCACTTCTCCGGACGGCAAGGTGTACCGCGTCTCGGCTTCCGGCGAAAAATCTGTTTTCTTCGATCCCAAGACAAAATACATCTGGGACCTCGCTTTTTCGCCCGACGGCACCCTCTATGTCGCCACCGGTGACAAAGGCCAGGTCTTCGCCGTCGCGCCCGACGGCAAAGGTGAACTCTTCTACTCCAGCGACGAGGCTCACATTCGCATCCTCGCTTTCGACGCCAAAGGAAATCTCATCGCCGGCACTGAGCCTAGCGGCCGCGTCCTCCGTATTTCCCGGAGTTCCTCGAAGACTTCAGCGAAGGACTCCAAGGACGCCGCCACAGCGAAAGCCGAAGGCTTCGTACTCTACGAAACTCCCAAGCGCGAAGTCACTTCCCTCGCTGTCTCCGCCGACGGCGCCATCTACGTCTCCGCGATTGGCGAAAAGCAGCGCACCTTGCAAGCTCCCACAACTTTCATCTCCACTCCGCAAGGCGCCACCACCATCACAACTGGCGGCGTGATCGCTTCCGGCCAGCCCCAGCAGCCGCAACCCTTTGTCCCTTTCCCCCCGCTTCTCTCCAGCAGCATCTATCGCATCAGCGCCGATGGTGTCCCGGAAGAGCTTTGGTCCTCGCGCGAAGATGTGGTCTACGCCCTCGGGCTGGCTTCTGACGGCCGTCTCCTCGCCGGCACCGGCAACAGCGGCGCTCTCCTCGCCATCGATGGGCACGGCGTCTTTGCCCACCTCGCCAAGTCCGGCTCCGCGCAGATCACCGGCATTGCCCGCAATTCCGCAGGGAAAATTTTCTTGTGTACGGCGAACCCTGGAAAAGTGTATTCCCTCGGCCCGGAATATGAAGCCGAAGGCACCTTCGAATCCCGCTCCTTCGACGCACAACTTTTCTCGCAGTGGGGACACCTTGAATGGTGGAGCCCTCCGCCGGCCGAGAGCGCCAAAAGCCCGGCACATTCGAATGATCCGCGCCTGGAATTTTTTGTGCGTTCGGGTAATACAGAAGACCCGGGCCGCGAGTGGTCCCACTGGTACGGCCCTTATACGAAACCGGGCACGGCCATGGAAGCACCGTCCGCACGTTTCGCGCAGTGGAGAGCCGTCATCCACGATGGACGTCCGGGCGACGGCATCGATTGGGTGAGCCTCGCATATCTGCCCCGCAACGTTGCGCCGGTCATCGATGGAATCGTACTGCAGGATCCCGGCGTGCGGGCGCAGAGCCAGTCCGGCATAACCTCCAGCCAGCCGACGCCCGTGACGCTCAAGATGCCTCCCTTGCCCAACGTTTCCGGCGTGGTGATCACGCAAAGCAGCACGTCGTCGCGGTTCGAACAGCCACCGCAGGGAACATTGCAGAAGGGCTATCAAACCGTTGTTTGGACCGCGCACGACGACAACGACGACGAATTGCGCTACTCGGTTTATTTCCGCGGCGAAAGCGAACGCGAATGGAAGTTATTGAAGGACAACCTCGACCAGAAATTTTATTCCTGGGATACCACCGCGCTGCCGGATGGCGCCTATTACTTGAAAATCGTCGCCACTGACGCGCCGTCAAATCCCCCCGCCCTCGTGCTCAAAACCGAACGCGAAAGTGAGCGCTTTGTGGTGGACAACACGCCGCCCGTGATCAGCGGCCTTGAAGCATCTGTCTCTGTTGCGCCGCACCGAGGGGAGCTTCTCTCTCTTCAGACTTCCCTGGTCAAGTTTACGGCGCGCGATGCAACGAGCACGATCGAGCGTGCCCAGTACAGCGTCGATGGTAACGACTGGATTCTTGTCGCGCCCGTGCAAGGTATCAGCGACGCGCTCGAAGAACGCTACGAATTTACGATCACCGCGGGATTGTCACCTGGCGAGCACACCATCGCAGTCCGCGCATATGACCGTTTCGAAAACGTCGGCAGCGCAAAAACCACCTTTGCGGTTCCGGCGGCGAAGCCCTAGCTCCAGCGCTGGACACGTTCCCTGTCATTTTATTGACAACTGAAAACCGACGACTGACAACTCTACTTCAAACGGCCCAGCGGTCCTGCGGTGGAACCGTTTGAAATTTTTCGATCTCCGCGCCGAATCCGATCCGCCCATCGCCATAAGGCTCGTTGCGCACGTGCACCACGCGCGCCGTGCAGCGCATCTCTTGCGCGGAATTGCCGGTCACTTCCGCCGGCATGCGCAGCGTCGCCTCCAGGGGCATCCCCACCTGCAGCGGCGCCGACGAAGCGAAGTAGAATCCGCCGCGCGAAATATTCAGCGCTTCCGTAAAATGTTCCGTCTTATCCGAGATCACGCCCAGGGCTCGGAAACGCAGAGGCGTCCGAAGATTAAGGCGTGTCAGTTGGCGGCGATCAGATGATTTCATCTTAATCCTCCGCCGCGCGAGGACTGGTCTGGCGCGGACGCTCGCGAATTTGGTGGAGGGTTGCCTCCAGACTAACAGAGCCAGCCGTGCGGTCAAGTATCAAACCTGGCATGGTCCGCATGTACCAGTACCGGTCAGCAGCCGCGCGCTCTTGGATCCACCCCATCCGTCCAACCTCTGACCGCTTCCAATGCCAGGGTTGTCCCAAATCCCTGCACTGTTTGTGCAAGCAAATAGACAGCTTAGGCAAGGCTCCTTCCCAATCTCAGCTTTCTTATAGAAACCACAGGATTTAGCACGCTTCAAGTTTGGACAGCCGCATGCTCCCATCATCTCCGGAAGGTTTGGTCTTACATGAGTTTGGTTCAACAAGGGCAAGTTGGTGAGCACCGCGCCGCCATACTACTGGGTCTTCCCACCACGGAAATCCGCCGCTTTTCCCGTATTTCCGGCCTGGGTCACCTGGAACAAGGCGACTGCGGCGAGCAAGTCGTCTTTACCTACGACGAGCTGCAGAGGCTCTGCCTGCTAGCTGCGCAGTCTTCGAAGTAGCCGCCGCCCCGGCCCGAAAGTTTGCCCAATCTCCTCCTCACTCCCCCCCACCCCCGGGTGCTCCCCACAGGCGCCCGGGGGTCTCCTCCTACGGCCAAATCTTTAACGAAACCTACTTTTCCTTCAGCTTCAGTTTCCCGGCGGCTTTGTTCTCTTCCAGAAACGTCCGCAGTTGCGGCGCCGTCTCCAAGAGCCGTATCCATTGCTCGTAATACAGCGTCACGGGAAATCGCCCCAGCCCATACACGCTCACGCCCCCTTTCTCACCCACGCGAAACTCCAATGCGCCGGTGCGCCGTGCGCCTCCCTGCTTTTCCAACTCCGCCAGTTTTGCTTTCAACTCCTCGTACGTCGGCTCGGCCATCTCGCCTCCTCTCTTGGATCCACTTGACGCGGGATTATACAATGCGTTCCCATTCCCGGCGCGCCGCAAGTTTACCCCCGCCCCGCCTCCGCCGAGAGTACCTTGCACAACTTAAAGTCCGCTGCGGGGTTACTACCTTGGGTACCGCCCGCAGGCGCTCGGGCATCCTCCGGAAGAACGGATGCCATCAAACTAAGTAAAGGGCGGAGAGAGAGCCACAGGATTCCGACGGAATCCCGGTCGAGGGAGACTAGAACATGGTGAACCACCCAGCAATTTTGGCGCGATTTGGGCAATTTTCGCTCGCCGCAGTGACAGCCACTTTGGCCTTGTGCCTAGGCGCAGGCACCTACGCGCAGCAGCAGCAAGCGCCGCCACAGGACCAGCAGCAGGGCGACCCGCAACAGCAGCAAGACCCACCTCCCAGGCCCACCTATGCCCCGCAGGACGCCGACAGGCCACCCTATTCGCACGACCGCCCACGCCAAAACCCACCCGAAAGCCCCTACCAGAACGCCGAACCGCGTCAGCCTCAGGCCCCTGCACCGGCTCAACCGCTCCCCAATACATTGACCATCCCTGCGGGAACCGTGCTGGTCATCCGCAACAATGACTTCCTCTCAACCGACAAGAACCAGGTAGGCGACCAATTCACCGCCGTGCTAGACCAGCCGTTGGTCGTAAATGGCTGGGTCGTGGCTCGCCGCGGCCAGGTGCTCATCGGCAAAGTGAAAGACGTTCGCAAAGCCGGCCGCATCAAGGGTACCTCCGAGCTAGGCATCGAGCTGACCGACATCACCGTCGTCGACGGCCGCCAGCTTCCCATTCTCACCGAGCTTTGGAAAGGCTCTGGCGGAACTTCCCACGGCCAGGACGCGGCAACGGTCGCCACCACGACTGGAGTTGGCGCCTTGATCGGCGCGGCCGCGGACTGGGGCCGGGGCGCTGCCATCGGCGCAGGAGCCGGCGCAGCCGCCGGAATTGGCGCCGTGCTTCTTACCAGAGGCCGCCCCACGGTACTCTATCCCGAGGATCAACTCAGCTTCCGCCTAGTCGATCCCGTGAAGATTGACACCACGCAAAGCCAGCAAGCCTTTCTGCCCGTCAACCAGGAAGATATTGACGGCGGCAGAATGCACCACCGCGGCCCACGCCCCGTAGCCGCCGCGTACCCGGGCCCTTACGCCTACCCCTGCGGCTACTACGGTCCCTGCTACGGCTATCCCGCTTATGCCTACCCCGGTTACGTGGGATTTGGCTTTTACGACGGCTGGGGCTGGGGCCACGGCTATTATGGCCACCGCGGTTTTCGCCGCTAACTGGAAGCCATCTCGTAAACAGGTCCTAGGAGGGCACGGCTTCAGCCGTGCCGAAAACGCCATAGAAAAACCGGGCTTTAGCCCCTGAAGCATTTTGGTTTTTCGTTTTTCCGGAGCTGGGGTTTATGAAATGAGTTCCAGCGTTGCGTCTGATACCTCCTGGGAGTTCTCCCCTATTGTCTCCGCTCGGTGACCTCCGCGTACTCTGCGAACTCTGTGTAAAGTATTTCTTGCAGCCGCGCCTGCCGCGTTTCTCCAGGAATAAAACCCACGCCAACTTGGTAGTCTTCCAGCAGGTGCCAGTTTCAGCGTTGGCGGACGCCGCGCCGATTCACCTCCAGTGCGGCGCCCTCCGCGTAACGGAAAAGGCATCCCACGGATTCCGCCGTGCATCACAGTCCCATCGGCTCGTCGCGTGGGTGCTGCTCTGGTTTTAAGCGCGAGTCGCTCAACAGGCTCCGCCGTCCGTTTAGGTACTAGTGGGTCTTTCAATAACTTGTGATAGTCTCTACGCGTTCAACAGCGGTTCGTTTCCGGTCTAAGCCCCAGTCCGCGAGTAGCCATTTGTGCAATTTGCTCCTCCCCTCAAATGGCCCCTCCTCCTGGCCGGATGTGTCGCGTGGGTACCGGATTCAAATCCTCGACCTGGGCGGAATATGAAACTCCAATCTTCGATCCTTCGCAATTCCCTTTTGTTTTTTGCATCCTTCTTCCTCCTCGCAATCACCCATGGATCCACTGCCGCTCAGGAAAAACCAGCGACAAAAACGGAGGAGGCGACGCGCGCTAAGTTTCCAGCTGCGAAAACTCAAGCGCCCGAGCCAGTTTTTACCGAGGCCGACACTGACTCCCAGAGTGCCAAAGAACCCAAGGCTGACAAAGATGGCCCTGACGCGATTCGCAAACGCGAGGAATGGTTCCATAAGCAACGCGCGTCTGCAAAGGGGCATATTCCTGGCGGAGCGCATCGCCGCGCTCTCGAGCACATGCAGAGCATGATGGAACGAGAAGGGAAACTGGTTCGTCGCGCCGACGGCACGATGCAGGAAGTGGCTCCCCAGGGGTTCGCGAGTAGCTCCGCGTGGTCACCGATCGGACCGTCGCCGACTTCGGGTGGTTTCTTCAGCCCAGTGACGGGCCGCATCACGGCTATTGCAGTTGACCCCACGGATGCCTCGGGCAATACAGTCTTGATTGGCGGAGCGCAAGGCGGCATTTGGCGATCAACCACTGGAGGCACGACTTGGTCTGCCGTGGGAGATCAAAACGTGTCGCTGTCCATGGGCTCGATTGCCTTTGCGCCGTCGCAACCGGCAACCGTGTATGCGGGCACGGGAGAGCAGGCTTCGATTGGTGGAGATATTTACTACGGCGAAGGCGTACTTAAATCCACCAACGGCGGACAGACTTGGACGCCAACTTGCACTACCCCCAGCGCGACCTGCCCCTTCATTGGACCATTCAATGACATTACGCCTTTCGAGTTCTTCACTTTGGGGGGAGCACGCATCAGCTACATCTCGGTGAATCCGTCGAATCCGCAACTGGTCTTGGTGAGTGCACAGTTCGCTCTTTCCGGTAACCAGGAAGGCGTGTACTGCTCCGCGGACGGTGGCGCAACCTGGTCGAATGTTTTGGCGGGACAGATGTCCACCTTTGTGGGGTTCGGGTCTCCCACGGTGGCGTTCGCCGCCTTAGCCAATCCTTTCGGAAGCGGCCCCGGCCAGAACCCGAACGGAATCTATAAGTCGACCAACGCGAATTCTTGCGCGATGACTTTTGCGGCTCAGACGGGCGCTACACTACCGGCGTCCAGCACCATGGGCCGGATCGATTTGGGAATCTCTCCGAATTTCGCGACGGACAATACCGTGTATGCCTCAATCGCCGATTCCACCACGGCGTCGAACACGAACTTGGGGGTGTGGGTCACAACCAACGGTGGAACTTCTTGGACACAGACGACAGCGCCCGACATTTGCCAGGCTCAGTGCTGGTACGACAACGTCGTAAAAGTGGATCCCAATAACAAGAACATCGTTTTCTTTGCGGGAGCTGCTATCCGCGATAACACAGGTGCGCCTGCATGGGTCATTCGGACAACGAATGGGAGCACCGGTTGGGCATCCGTCATCCCGAATCTCGTAGGCGGCAGTGCAGGATTGCCTCATGTGGACAACCACGCCATGGCTTTTGTAAAGATAGGCACAAAAGTACGGATGTATCTTGGGAACGACGGGGGAATCTGGCGCACCGACGATGCGGAGGCAACACCTGTCGTTTGGACTAACCTGAATAATTCGATCTTGCAGTTGACCCAGTTTTATCCAGAGCTTTCCGTTCATCCTTCTTCTCCGAACATCGCCTTTGCCGGGGCACAGGATAACGGAAGCCAAATCTACGCGGGGACGAACAATTGGACGGATAACAACACATGCGGGGACGGCACAGGAACCGCCATCGATAATGTGGTTCCGAGCACGGTCTACGTCACCTGCAACGGAAATAACATCGCGGTTTCGGTTCAGAACGGCGCCGCCGGGACCTACTTGGCTGCCACGAACGGCATCAATCCCCTCGATACTTCGGACTTCGTGCCTCCCCTGGTGACCGATCCAAGCGCGGCAAACACGGTCTATACCGGAACCACCAAGGTCTACCAAACTCTGAACAACGGGCTTTCGTGGGTCGCGCTTTCGGGCGATCTGGTGAATGGACAGAGCCCCAATTTCGATGACCTCACCGCCATGACAGTGGCGCCGAAGAATCCCGCGGTCGTCTACGCAGGGGCCGATACGGGCCAAGTATTTGTTGCCACGAACGTCGCCGCAGGGGTCGGAACCTTTAATCAAGTCACCGGCCAAGCCAGCTTACCGCCACGAAGGGTCGCAGCCATTGCCGCTGATCCTGCTGACACGACTGGAAAAACAGCCTACGCCGCGTTCTCTGGGTTCTCGTTTGTCGCCGGTGGAATCAACGACCCCATCGGACATCTTTTCAAAACTACCGACGGGGGCGTGACCTGGAAGGATGTTAGTTGCACGGTCGCGAATTGCTCGACACCTGCCGGGACAGACTTGCCGAATACTCCGGTAAACGACGTGGTGGTCGATCCGAATGTTGCTGGGACACTTTACGCCGCCACGGACGTCGGCGTATTCCAAGGTACGTGTACGACGACATGCTCGTGGGCCACGTTGAGCACCGGGCTGCCGCGGGTAGCTGTTTTGTCGCTGAAACTGCACGCCGCTTCACGAACCCTGATCGCAGCTACCCACGGGCGGGGCGCTTGGAACCTTTTGCTGAGCAATTTCACCTTTCCTGGACCGCACATATCTTCACTCTCTCAGGTTTCGGCTAACACTGGCGCCGCCGGATTCACTCTGACAGTCACCGGCAATGGTTTGTTGAACGGAGCGATTCAATTCGGTGGCACGGCGTTGACGCCAATCGGATCGCAGTCTGATACCTCCCTGTCCGGATCAGTTCTTGCCTCTCAAGTAGCAGGGGCTGGAACACCCCAGGTCACGGTAAAAGTTGGCGCCACTGCAAGCAACGCGCTGACGTTTACGGTGCTCGGAGCAGCACCGACAATCACTTCTGTGGCTGCTACTCAGGCCAATTTGAGCGCTCTGCCAGCCGTCATCACTGTCACTGGCACGGGATTTTCTTCGAGTTCTGTTGTACTTATGAACCCGGATGTAGGCGGCACGACAATTCCCACCACCTTCCAGAGCGCCTCGCAACTCCAAGCGACGATACCCGCCGCCTTCGCGGCAGGCTTCGGCAGCACGAATTCGGTCGGCGTGCGCAACCCTGCTCCGGGAGGCGGCACCACTATCACAACGCAGACAGTGACCCTGCCCACATTTGTTGTGGTTGCACCGGCGCCGGCGAACGACAATTTTGCAAATGCCATGACGGTAGCGCCAGGTGCCGGAGGCACCTTCACGGATACCAAAGACAGTTCCGGTGCGACCACCCAGTCGACTGACCCCGCCCCACCCTGCGCGCAGAGCCCACAAATCCCGTTCACAACCGGCATCTCGAATACCATCTGGTATAAGTTCACCCCGGCATCCAACGGGACGATCACGGATGTGGATACGATCGGCAGCAACTACGACACCGTGCTTTCGATTTTGACTGGCACCGCAGGCAGCTTCACCCTCGTCGCCTGCAACGACGACATCGTCTCGGGAGTCGTCATTCAGTCCCAAATCCAGAATGTTAGCGTCACTGCAGGAACGACCTACTACTTCATGGTCAGTTCCTTCGGCCAAGCCGATCCCAACCCACTCGCCTTCGGAGGCAAGTCCATCTTTAACCTGAGCTTTACAGGCACCAGCTCGGGAGGAACCTTTACACTCGCCGCAACCAACGCCACGGTGACGACCACTGCGGGGGCGGCTGGAACAACGTCTTCCACAACGTCGACCATCACCGTAACGCCCAGCGGCGGGTTTAGTGGAGCTATCACCCTGACCTGTCCGTCGAACACGTCGACCAATTTGCCACCAGGCGTGACCTGCTCCGGGACGATTCCCGCCGGCAGCACCACGGGAACGCTGACCGTAAACTTGTTGAATCCGTCCGCAATGTTGACGGCAATGGCGCCTCCCGCCACGCAGAACCTGTGGGCGGCCAGCACGCCGCTCACGCACCACGACCGCGCCGGATGGTGGACGCTCAGCGCTGGAACCGGCTTAGCGGCGCTGTTCCTCCTCTTCCTCCCCGGACGGAAGCGCTATCGCGCCGCCTTTGCGCTTGGCTTGGTGTGTGTCCTAAGCTTCACGCTGGGTTGCGGCAGTAGCGGTGGCGGAGGCGGCGGCGGGCCGGTCTCCACCACGATAAAGCTCTCGGTCGCCAACTCCAAGCTGGCCTCCAATGACCCCACTGGCTTTAGCTTCACTGCCAACGTCATCTCGTCTATCGCCGCCAATGGCCAGGTGCAGCTCTTTGACGGATCTGCCACCCTCGGCCCGGCTGTGTCTGCCTCCAACGGCACCGCCACGATTTCGAGTGCGGGCTTGGCGCAGGGAACGCACTTGATCACCGCCCACTACCTCGGCGACAGCAAAACCCAAGCCTCACAGAGCGGCACCTTGTATGTGACCGTCACAACGGCGTCCGGTACTGCTCCCACAACCGTGCCAGTAGCCGGTACCTCCGGGTCGACAACGTCCCCCACTGCAACATTCAGCTTGACGATTAATTAAGTCAACCCAAGCTGACGTACCCGAGCGGCCTCGATTTCCCGGGGCCGCTCCCTTTTTCCTTTCCTATTCCCTGCGCCCTGCATAGCTATCCCCTTCTCGCTCAATCGCTTCCAAATCGATTTCAATTTTAACTTGACAGGTAGGGTACTTCTGTGGTAACATCGTTTCCGGTTGTCAGACGCCACCTCGCCGTTTTGCCTGGTTCCGCTGGAATGGGGACATTCGACCTAGTCGCGACCGATTCTATTTGGTTTTTCTTTGGGTTCTTACTCCGGGCGTCTAAGCCGTTTAGAAGCAACACTTGTGGGAGAGTCCGATAATGTCGCCCGTAACTACCTTTAGAATCAACACTTATGTAGGTGTTGATTCTAAACCAACTTAAAGTCCCTTTAAAATCAACACTTTTGAAAAAAGGGGGGATGGGGGCCTGTTACGGTTAACTAGACATGCGAAAAAGCATGTCTATCCTGAGCGACCACTTGTCCCGAGCGCAGTCGAGGGATCGGGAGTGACCGAAGGTTCCGACCCTGTCGGAAAGGACCTCTCTTACTGTCCGATAAAAACTAAAGATGCCTGTTCGCAGCGGGCACTCTGACTGTCAGTTGGGTTGCGGCGGAAAGACAATATTCCAGAACAGCGGCGCGGGGGTGAGGAACTCGACAGGAATCAGCGAGCCTTCCTGATTCATTTGCGGCGGGCGGACAACATTGACCTCAACCTTCTGCTGCGTTTTGGGATTCTCGAGTGTGAACTTGGTTCCCTGGCCGAAGCCCTCGGGAAGGATGATCATCGCGCCGGTGGCGCTGACCGTATGCGTAAATCCCTCGATGGGCTTGGGATTCGTGGTCACATGCACCAGCACCGGCATCCTTAAAAGCACGCGCTGCGCGCGCCGCCGCTCTTCGGCAGTCGGCTGCCGCGTCAGCGCGGGACGCACCCCGCTCACGCCGCTCATGGCCCCAGGTTTCGCATACGGCGATGGTTTTGTGTTCGACACCGGTATTACAGCTCCAGTCCCCAGAAATCCATTTCTGGCGCCACTAACTCGACTCCGTATTCCCAGCCGTCCGGACGCTGGTTGCCTTTCCACACCACGATCGCCGCATTGCTGTTATGAGAGATTAGGTTGGAGAGCGCCACCCGCTGCTCCAGTTCGAGCGACTGCGCCAGCACCACCATGCACCCATAAGGATTGACGATGCGCGTATGCGCTTCCACGCTCACGAACTTTCCGTTACCGTCGTCCCATTCCAACCGCACGGGGACACGGGAGTTCATCCGGTGGCCGCGCCGCTTCTCGTGGTGCCTCGAGCCGATTCGCTTGGATTCACGGAGCTTTACGGGCATTTTCGCCTCTACCACGCCATGCTAGAGTTGAGGGCGAAATCGGTCAATGGTACGAACTCCGGCGGTCGTGCAAACGAGTAGCTGTCCGAACGGACAGGGGAAAATGGGGAAGCGGTACAGGCGGTGAAAAGTCTGATCGTCAACGCGGATGACCTCGGCTGGACGGAGGGCGTGAATCGCGGAATCCTCGAGGCCTTTCAGCACGGCATTGTTACCAGCGCTTCGCTGATTGCCAACGGCGCCGCGTTTGCCGGGGGGGTGGAGGCCGCGCGGTCCGCGCCGGGGCTTGCGGTGGGGGTGCATTTGAACCTCAGCAACGGCCCTCCATTGGCAAATCCGGGAACAGTTACCACTCTGTTAAATAAAGGTGGCGAATTCGCCGGTGGCCCGGAGCGCTTGCTTTTGCGGCGCGCGCGGCGCGGGCTCTTGCTAGAGGAAGTAGAAACGGAGTGGGACGCGCAAATTCAGAGAGTACGCGACGCGGGAATCGCGCCCACGCACCTTGACGGTCACAAACACGTGCACATGCTGCCGGGGCTGTTTGAAATTGCGCTAAAGCTCGCGAAACGCCATGGCATCGGCGCGATTCGCGTTTCGCTGGAAGCATCCAGCTTGCGCGCGGCACTGGCTTCCGGCGCAAAACAAAACAGCAGCGTCGTTCTGAGGCAAGGCGTGCAAGCGCGCGGACTCAAGTTGCTGGCGCGCGACGCGCGCGAGCAAGCCGAGCGCGCGGGAATTTCCACCGCCGATTATTTTTGCGGCATCGCGCAGACCGGCGAGCTGACGCGCGGGGGCATCGAGCAATTCCTGAAAAGCCTCCCCGCCGGCGCCACCGAGCTGATGTGCCACCCGGGCTACGCCGATGCCGAGCTGCAAAAAACTCCCACCCGGCTGCAACGTTCGCGGGAAACCGAGCTGCAAATTCTTACGGACACGGGGATAAGAAATCTTGTCGCCTCGCTGGGGATTCGCCTGATAGACTATGGCTTCGTGGCCCAGGAAGCGTAAAGCAGACCTTTGCAAAAAAGAATGGCAAGCGATTCTTCCATCCAGT
>Ga0210405_10002020_pt1 | contig 21746 bp, 18 predicted proteins | sample IncBWH11MmetaG_FD_155492 | JGI IMG/M metagenome (GOLD analysis project Ga0210405, IMG submission 155492) | Forest soil microbial communities from Barre Woods Harvard Forest LTER site, Petersham, Massachusetts, United States - Inc-BW-H-11-M | ecosystem: Environmental > Terrestrial > Soil >... | reverse complement strand
CAGTCTCGCATCCCGAAATATTTCACTCACACTCATTCCTACCGGTGAAGCAAATCCAAGAATGCTTTTGGCTGCGGCATTGGCGGTGCGGACCAGGCCGTTCGTGGTCAGAAACAACACTCCGCTCGAGAGGTTCGAGAGCACCGCGGCACTGATATTTTCTGAAGTCTTCGCTCGGCGCCGTTCCACCTGCTGCACGCTCAACAATTCGTGTTTCTGCTGCTTCAGTTGCTGAATCACGGCGTTGTAGGTGTGCATTGGGAACTGCTCGAGCTCGGGGGCGGAGTCAATGGCGAAAGACTCTTCCGTGAGTATGCGACGCATACGCCGCAGCAGCAGAGTCGCGATCCAAAACGAGAGGGCCATGGCAAACAGCACCACCGCCATCCGAACCACGATAGGGTTGCTGAGCATTCTCACAGCAACCTCCAGTACCAGCGAAAGAACTGGTCACCAAAGAACGAAGCAACCATGGCCATGCTGCCGAGAAACACGCCAAACGGCATGGGAAAGCGCCGCAACGCAATGCTGGCCGACTCCCATCCATGACGGCGGGCCAGGCTTGCCGGCTCGTGATGCCGGACAATGCGCCGGCGGGTGCGCTTGATCCACACCACCAGCACGGTCGATAACCCAGCCAGCGACCCGACGATCGATGCGCCGAACAGGGTGAAGATGGTCAGCCGAATCCCGAGGAACGCGCCCACCATCGCCATCAACTTGACGTCGCCGAAGCCCATGCCTTCGACGCCGCGTGCGCGCAGATAAATCGCTCCCGCACCGTAGATGAATGACGCTCCCGCTGCGGCTCCCATCAAGGCCTGCAGCAACGAAAGCCAAGGACTGGAAGCCCCGACAGCGGGTTGGTAGATGAGACCAAACAGCATCTTCGAGAGTAAATCGTTGACCGGAACCACCATGCTGAACAGCAATCCGACGACAAGGCCCGGCAGGGTCAATTTGTCGGGCAAGAGTTGAGTCTCGGCGTCGGTGAAGATCAAGCCCAAGAGCAGGAATCCAAACGTGCAGTATTTCAGGGTGGCCAAGGTGAATCCGAAATACGCGTAGGAGGCCAGAAACAGCGCGCCCGTAAGCAGTTCGACCACGAGATAGCGTGGCGAGATTGCTGTCTTGCAATAGCGACAGCGTCCACGCAGAATCAGCCAGCTCAGGATGGGGACGTTGTCATAAGAGCGGATCGGCTGGGCGCACTTGGGGCACGCCGAGCCGGGATGAATCACTGACAAATCCCTCGGCAAGCGATAGATACAGACATTCAGGAAGCTGCCGAATGCCAGCCCCAGCGCGAAAATCGCCAATGCGAATGCAGGGTCCACCGTGTGCTTTGCCCAGCCTTACCAGAATTATGCTGGTTTCGCCTCGATTATACGGCGCCTCTGGGGGTAGGACCCAGGTACTAAAGGTACTGTCCGGAAGGACGATGCCGTGGGGTGCGGGCAAGCTCATTGACCACGGACGCACGGTCGCTCAATGCTCAATGAGTGTTAAATCGCCTGGTTACGTCAACGATCCGCACCATCTGCCACCGAACATGTACCCGAGCTCGGCGCAAACTCAAACAGGTCGATCCCAAGCCGGGTAAGCGCGATCAATCAATGAGTTCGTTTGCGCCCTCCTGCTGGTCGAGTTCCTTCTGCTCCTGTGGCGTGAGCGCGGCCTCACCGAGGTTGATCACGACTTTGTTGAGGGTGCCTGTGAACTTGAAGGGAACGTGGTAATCCTCGCTGACCGGCGTGCCCGTGTCTTCCCCGATGTCAAAGGTTTCATCGGCGGAAACGCGGAACGGGATAGTTCGCGCGAGTTTCTGTTCGGCCACTTTCTTGCCGTCGACGCTCAGGGTCGCGAGACCGCCTTTGCCGATACCGCCGCCGTCATACTTGAAGGTGACCACGATGCTGTGTTTGCCGGGGGCCAGCTTGTCATTGCCCGAAACAGAAGTACGATCGACGCCGACGAGGTTGTAGCAGAAGACAGGCTTACTCTGTAGCAGGTATAGCCCAAGGCCATTGAATCGACCACCCTGGGTAATCAGCACACCCTCGGCCCCGCCAGCGGGAATCTCGACATCCGCCGTGATGCGGTACGACTTGTTCTTGAAGTCAGGCGCGGTGCCTTCCGGGATGCGGACCATCCCGGGGTAATAGGTAAACTCGGTGCGACCACGAGTCAGGCTGGGACGAAGGCTGACATCGAAACGTTCCGTTGTGCTGTTGTCGAGAGGCAGCACATTGTACTTTCCGGCTTCAACCCAGAACAGGTCCTGGAGTTGGCGGAGTCTCTTGGGTTCCTTCGCTGCCAGGTCATTGGCCTCGCTGAAGTCCTGGTCCACATTGTAGAGTTCCCATTTGTAGTCCTCCACCGGCGGCAGGCTCCCCACACCCATGACCCAGGGAAGCCGCGGAGGCGTGGTGGCTGCGACCCAGCCGTCGTTATAAATAGCGCGGTTGGTGAACATCTCGAAATACTGCGTACGATGGACTGATTTCGCCCTGGGATTATCAAACGTGTAGACCATGCTGTAGCCCTCGACGGGTTTTTGCGGCACGCCGTTGAGCATCGATGGCGACTGCACGCCCACCGCTTCGAGAATCGTCGGGTAAATGTCGATGACGCTGCTGAACTGTGTGCGAATCCCGCCTTTGTCTTTAATACGCGCAGGCCATGAGATGACCAAGCCGTTGCGCGTCCCCCCGAAGTGCGATGCCACCTGCTTGGTCCACTGGAAAGGCGTGTCCATGGCGTGCGCCCAACCGACGGGATAGTGGTTGAACGTCATCGGTCCGCCCAGGTCGTCCATGTGCGCCATCACCTGCTTGAAGTCCTCGGGAATGCCATTGAAGATGGACATTTCGTTGAGCAAGCCTTGCGGTGTTCCTTCGGCGCTCGCGCCGTTGTCACCCTGGATGTAGATGACGAGGGTGTTGTCGGTCTCGCCCATTTGGTCGATCGCATCGACGATACGGCCCATCTGGGTATCGCAGTAGGAAAGCGCCGCGGCGTACACCTCCATCATATGTGCGTACACCTTCTTGTGGTCGGCGTCGAGGGAATCCCAGGCCTGGATTTCCTTGGGCCGGGGCGTGAGCTGGGTGTTTGCTGGAACGATGCCCATCGCCTTCTGGCGGGCGAGAGTTTCTTCGCGCATTTTGTCCCAGCCCATGTCGAACTTGCCTTTGAACTTGGCAATCCATTCTTTGGGCGCGTGGTGCGGCGCGTGCGCCGTTCCCGGCGCGTAATACGTGACCCATGGCTTATCGGGCGCGACGGCGTGCAACATTTGAATGCGGGCGATGGCGTGATCGGCCATATCCTTGTCGAAGAAATAGTCGGGCTGATCGTGCGGCGGCTCGACGGGCTTGATGTTCTCGTAGAGCGCGGGTGCCCACTGGCTGGTGTCACCGCCCAGGAAACCATAGAAATATTCGAAGCCCAAACCCGTCGGCCACAAATCAAACGGCCCGGCTTGGCTACTATGCCAGTCGGGCACGTTGTGGTTCTTGCCATACCAGGCGGTGGCGTAGCCATTCTGCTTCAGCACCTCCGCGAACGTGCCGTTGCTCTTGGGCATGAGCGAGTTGTATCCGGGGAAACCGGTAGCCAGTTCCATGATCACACCTGTGGCATTGGAATGGTGGTTTCGGCCGGATAGCAAAGCTGCCCGCGTGGGCGAACAGAGCGCCGTGGTATGGAACTGGGTGTAGCGAAGACCCGCGGCCGCCAAACGATCCATGGTGGGCGTTGGCACTGGCCCGCCAAACGTGCTGATCGCGCCGAAGCCGACGTCGTCGGTGAGGATCAGCAGAATATTCGGCGCGCCTTTGGGGGCCTTGACTTCCTGCGGAAAGTCCAAAGTGGAATCTTGTGGCGTGAGGCCGATGTGTCCTTTGAAAGGCGGCTCAGGTCGCGGTAGAACTTCCTGCGCGCGGCTAACACCGATCATTGCAAAAACTGCTGATAGGATCAATAACGCTCTTCCAGCTTGATTCCTCATCGCTCGCCTCTTCTTTGAATCCAGTGAAATCGGCAAAACAGACCCTGATGGTCTCGCTCAAGTGTGAGCCGCAGGCACAGAACTCTTGTGAGGGCGTAATCGTAACAGGGAGGATCGGAGTAAACAAGGATAGCTGGCGTAACAGTGCGCCGTGAAAGGCGCTGGTCTTCAGCGGGTGCAACTTCCGCCCGGAACTAGCGGCGAAAGCCAAGTCAATTAACCACCGGGAGGCTACAGTCACTGCGCCTGTTCTCGACTCTCCCGATATCACTCAATGACTAGGAGTCAAAGCGTGTGTCGCCTGGCTACATCACTTAACTTCCTTGGCGACGTTGGGCGCTTAAAATGTTTGAGGCTCAATCTTTCTGGGGTGAAATCTCAACTACGCGCCCGGAAGCACCCTCACCGTCTGATTAGTCTAAGGGGTCAGCTTGAAGACCACGCCGCAACCGGCGCCCTGGCCGCATGACAAATCGCCGCCCACAGGGGCGGTACCATAAAGATTCCCGGACTTGTCCAGAATCAGTCCTCCGAAAGGTATTCTCCCGTCACTCCCTCCCGTGAAGCCGTGGAGCACAGTCTCATGGCCGCTCGCATCCACCTTGAAAACTGAACCGCAGCCGATGCCATAGCAATTCGTGGAGCCACCACCGGCGTAGGTAACACCATAGAGATTGCCTACTCCGTCACCTGTCAGCCCAAGTTCGGGATAGGCACCGTCCAGGTTTCCCGTGAAGCTGTGTCGGACTGACTCATGGCCCCCCTTGTCGAGCTTGAATACAACTCCACAGAAACAGGACCCTCCACCGTTCTGGGTTGCGCCATAGAGATTGCCCTCGCTATCCAGCACCAACCGACCGACCGGATAGGCGCCAGTGCTGCCTCCCGGAAAGCTGTACAAAACGGTTTCCTTGCCGGAGGGGTCAAGCTTGTACACGGTTCCATAGCCGGCACCACCACCCCCCGTGACCCCGTAGAATTCCCCGCCTTATCGCGGATGAGATCTCCTCCAGGCCGCCAACCGTCCGCGCTACCGCTGAAAGCGTGGAGCACAGTTTCCTTTCCATGCTGGTCAATCTTGAACACCACGCCGCATCCGCTGCCGTACCCGCAGGTTAGATCGCCGCCGATCGTGGTTGTTCCATAGAGGTTCCCCGCGCTATCGCGGAGGAGTCCGGCTTGGGGTTGTCCTCCATCCGTCCCACCGGTGAAGGCGTGGAGCACGGTGAGTTTTTCCGTACTATCGAGCTTGAAGACGGTTCCACAGCCGTGCACGCATTGTCCTTTTTCAATGGTGCCGCCATCGACGGCCGTACCGTAAAGGTTGCCGGCGGAGTCTCGAACCAGATCGCCCCACAGATTCAACCCATCCCCGCCCCAGAAGCTGTCTAGAACACGCTCCTTGCCCTGTGCCGTGATCTCGAAGACGGTTCCGTAACCGAAGGAGCCACCTCCACCGGTACTACCGTACAAGTTGCCTGCACTGTCGCGGAACAGAGCGTCATAGGGAAATTTCCCGTCCGCACCCCTATGGAATTGATGGAGCACTGTGAAAGTCTGCGCTTGCACCGATCCGCCTGCGAGCGACAGGCCCAGAAGGAACGCCGCCAGCAACGACGCGCGGCGCAATGTTCCCGAAGTCGAGGTCTTAGCGTTTAGTCTGAACGTCGTCATGGTTCCCTCCCGAGCGGGACATACTGGACTCCGCGTGCCAAACGGCCGAGAGATGCAGGTTGCAAAGCCCGCCCAGTCGGCCCGCTGCTCGGACCAGCCGATTCGGAACTTTTCGCTTCCGAGTTGGTCAATAGGGTGTCCGCAGCGTGAGTCTGGCCGGCGTGAATTCCCTGATTCGGGACAGTTTCATAGGCGTAGCCCGTGAGCGTCGCGGTAATGGAGTGGTCTTGTGGCATCACTGTGACGCTGAGCCGCGCCCATCCGTAGTGAGTTTTGCCGTGGATTCGGAACCTGAGTCCGAGATAGTGGTTGCTGACGGTCCATTTGCCCTCTGACGAGCAGCCGGTATCGACGGTACAGACAACATTGAACATTACTGCCCCGAAGGTTCCGGTGCTGCTTATGAATCGTTGGCGCGGACCGATCAGTGCGCCCTGATTCAGGGCGGAGGCAAGAAGGTTGCTGCCCTGGACGGCGTTGCCAAATGCGCCCTTGGCGCCCAGCCCCTCGTGCCCACTCGAGGAGAAAGGGTATCCCTGCTGTTGAATCAGGAAGTCGATAGTGCCGTCGTGGTTGAGGTCAAGAGGGTAGAGGCCATTGGTTCCGATGACTTTGTGCGTCTTGGTATAGACGATCTTTGCTTCGGTTGGTTCCGCTAAAGCCAACAAACTCACACCCGCGGCGCTAGCCACGAGCGCGTAGATTTGCAGCCGGTGATCAAGGAGATGAGAAAGCTTGTAGGGTGCTCTACGCAGCCGCGAGGACGGTGACATGAGTTACTCCTGGTAGGCCAAGTGAGTATAACTGCTATTCCCCGTGCGGCAGAAATTATGGGATTGCCAACTACCGAAGTCAACGCGGGAACCACAATTTGACAATCTTTCTACAAGGCGACAGTTGATCCTAGGGCCGATGGAAAATCTTTACGGTACGACTTCCTCGGACGGCGCGGCCGGGTATGGCGTCCTCCTCGTACTGTTCTAAACAAGGGGGCAGAAGAACATTGGCGGGGAAACGTCCACCAAGCTCCTTTTTTGACGATTTATGGATTATTCCCGCGAAGCCGGTTAACGAGATCTGGGGACATTTGACTTTTCGCCAGAGTCCGGCCGCCGCCGCCCTCCCTGCGGGTGTCCGTATAGGTCCCAAGGGAAAGTTCTCGCCGGGCCACCGTCTGATGGCCACTTGGGGAATCGGTTCCACCCAATCGTACTACGGTCGCCCTTGGAAGGGCGCGCAACACCGCTATCTTGGGCTGAAATTCCTCATCAAGGGAAAGGTTCACTTTGGCTGGGCCCGGCTCGACGTCCACTGGCACCCACCATTCTCGGCTACCCTGACTGGCTATGCCTACGAAACGATCCCCGGCAAGATCATCACTGGCAAGACGAAAGGTCCCGACGACCAGAGCAGGGTCCAACAACCAAGTCCTACAGCTCTCACTGCACCCACCAAACCGGCCACACTGGGCCTGCTGGCGCTGGGAGCGGGCGGATTATCTGTCTGGCGGCGAAGAATCAGTGGGTTCCCTGCCGTAAAGCGGCTGGAGCCTTTTGCTTGCTGTCCCAAATCCTTGTTCCCTGCATGACGTATACACTCGCCCGGCGGTGTCTCAAGAGGGTCGTTGTCGCAAAATCCATTACACTCATTGAGGGGATAACAGGTCAAAACCGCAAAAACTACCTTGCTGCCGAAAAGTTGTCAAGCCCCCTAAACCGCCCATTTTCTTCCAAGATGCTGATTCGGATGGAAATATAAATCTCAAAATTTGGCGGGTTTACCCCCTTGAATTTGCTAGTCTAGAAATAGAAGGTAAAAAAGCAGGCGCGGCCGGAAATCCGGCTCGCGCCTTTTTTATTGGAGCGAAGATGAGAAAAGACTCTAGGAAATCGCGCAAGCCCAAATGGCGAAGCGCACCCCTGGTCCGCGGAAAGCTAAGCAGCAAAACCAAGGGCGAATTGGGAGAACTCGCCTTCTCGCACAAAGCGGCGTGCCTGGGCTTTGGCGTGGCCAAGCCCAATGGAGAAGACGAAGCCTACGACTTCATCCTCGATTCAGGCCAGCACCTGTGGCGAGTGCAAGTGAAGTCAATTTACACGCCTTTTCGCGACGGCTTTCGGGCTATCGGCCAGCGCACTAACAAGGAGCCTTACACAGCAAAGGAAATTGATTTTCTCGTGGTGTATGTCGCTCCACTAAACATTTTGGTATGTGATTCCCGTGAAGCATTTGGCGCTGTCGCGCATTCTGACCTTCTACCCCTCGGGATGCAAGCGCGGCGGAGGCCACTTCGAGCGCTGGCGCGAAGCCTGGCATTTGCTCGCGCCGGGCGAGGACTCGAAGCCGCGCCCGGGGATATTGCGACGGCTACACGGCATGGCCTGTGAGTGGACTGGCGATGTTCACGCGGCAGAGCTGGAGGCGATCCAGATTGACACTCATCCGACGCACCCCTAGACTGGAATTGCTTTACCCGATCTGCGAGGCGGCGGATGTGAACCTTGTAACGGGGACCTGAGGACGCTCAATGGCTTGGCTGCAAAATAAGTTCGAAAAGAATTTCCTGATCACCACGGTGGATTACGTCTTTAACTGGGCGCGGAAGTCGGCAGTGTGGCCCATGACGTTTGGCCTGGCTTGCTGCGCGATCGAAATGATTGCGTCCTCGACGGCGCGGTTTGATATTGCGCGCTTTGGCTCGGAAGTATTCCGTCCTAGCCCGCGGCAGAGTGATTTGATGATCGTAGCGGGGACGGTAACGCTGAAGATGGCGCCGGTGGTAAAACGCATCTATGACCAGATGCCTGATCCCAAATGGGTGATCTCGATGGGTGCGTGCTCGTCGGTTGGCGGACCGTTTAATACCTACGCCGTCCTGCAAGGCGTGGACAAAATCGTCCCCACAGATGTGTACGTGATCGGATGCCCGCCGCGTCCCGAAAATCTCTTTTACGCACTGCTAAAGCTGCAGGACAAGATCGACCAGATGACCCTCGCCAAGAAGCCTACCGAAGTGCGGCTCGATCAGAATATGGTAGAGAACTTCAAGCGGCAGGTCATGATCGCGCAGACATTGCAACCGAAATAGCTGTCAGCTTTCAGCCGTCAGCAAACCCATCCGGCTAAGTGCCAAGTGCTAAATGCTCACTAAACTTACCACCCAATCCGAACTTCCTCCTGAAGGTGAAGCCAGAGAATTTCCTTGTGGCGATAAGGTCATCTGCGTTGCCAACGTGAATGGGACCGTCACCGCCATGGATAACGTTTGCCTGCACCGCGGCGGGCCGCTGGGACAGGGTGTCATCGAAGGTGACAAAGTGATTTGTCCATGGCATGGCTGGCAGTGGAATGTCGCGACGGGCGAGGCGGTACATAATCCTGGCGCGAAAGTCGCAGTGTATCCGATCACGGTGGCAGGCGGCGACGTGATGGTTGAGTTGTAGTTTATCCCAAATACTTCAAGAATTTTCCTGGTTGATTGTCGAAGCCCGGGAACACTTGATTGATATCTTTGTTTCCCAGATGCTTGTAGACCGCCTCTCCCAAAACTTGGCGGAAGTCTGTGGTTACGGCCAGGTCGCGGCCTTCGTAGAGTTGGGATTGGTCGAGTCCGGGCCAACGCCCGTAGACTTTGCCGCCTTTGACTGGGCCACCCATTACGAGCATAACGTTGGCATGGCCGTGGTCGGTGCCCCGGTTTCCGTTTTCGCGGGCGGTGCGGCCGAACTCGGACATGGTCACGACTATGGTGTCTTCGGCGAGGTCTACGAGGTCGGTCCAGAATGCGGTTAACGATTGCGAGAAGTCGTGGAGGACATTGGCAATCTGGCCCTGGGTGCTGCCTTCGTTGACGTGATGGTCCCAGCCGCCAATGTCGGCGAATGCTACTTGTACTCCGAGATTTGCTTTGATCAGTTGGGCGAGTTGTTTGAGGCTGTCGCCGAAGCGTCCGTTGGGATAGTCGGCGCCGGCGGCGGGCTTGTATTTCGTCGGGTCGGCGGACCTCAGCATTTTTACTGCGTCGAAGGTTTCTTGTCCGGTGCCGTGCAGCACGGAATCGACCGAGTGCTCGTACATGGCTTCGAAGGTGCTAGCGTTGGGCGTGCCTTTGGGATTGTTTCCTCCGACGCCGAACTCGTTGATATTGTTGATCGCGATTGCGGGCTCGCTGCCGGAAAGAATTCGCGGCAGGGAAGGCCCGAGGGCGATAGCGCGAAATGCAGAATCGGCCGAAGTCGCCTGAGGCAAAGAATGGAGCGACCGGTTCAGCCAGCCGTCTTCGGTCGCCTTCACGCCCGGAGTGCCGGATTCCATGAAGTCTTGCGCATCGAAGTGGGAGCGAGTTGGGTCTGGCGAACCGGCGGCGTGGACGATTGCCAGGTGACGCTGCTTCCAGAGCGCCTGAAAGGGCGAGAGAGAAGGATGGAGGCCAAAGAATCCGTCGAGGTCGAGCACCGCGTTGCGGGGGATGTTAATCGACGGACGCATCGCATAATAGGCGCGCTCGCCGTGAGGCACGACGATGTTGAGCCCGTCGGCCGCGCCGCGCTGGAAGATGACGACCAGGCGCTTATTTTTCGCGCTCAACGATTGAGTAGCGTAAGCGGCGCGAGTGAGAAATGATGGAATGGCGGCGGTGCCGATGACGGCGAGGCCGCCATTTCTCAGAAATACTCGCCTGGTAATTGACATAAAAAAGCTCCTGGCTTCTAGCTCCTGGCTTTAGGTGCTCTATCTTCTCTGAAACTCCGGCGATCCTAATAGCAAACCTGCGATCAGGCTGATGTTCGGCGGCCGGGCTGGATCGTCGAGCTTACGGCGGCTGATCTTTGAATCCTGAAGACGTGCGGCGATAACGTCGTTCGTCTGTTGCGAAACATCTCCCGAGAGGAGCGCGTTCTCCAGGGCCGCCAAGGCCTGCTGAGGATCATTTCGGCCCGGCAATTGTTCGGAATCCACTTGCACACCTTTGACTTTTCCTGAGGTCAGCGCCAAGGCAAAATTCATCCGACCCAGGAGCGCGGAGGAGTTGACCCAGGCGTCCGCCTTCATGGAATAGCCAGTTGGCGGCTGCATTCCGAAAAGCGGCATTCCCATGTTCTGAAGCTGGTGAGCGATGGGCATGGCATCGGTGACTTCGGCGCCGCTGGCCCGTACGGCCGACACTACGAATTCGAGGGGAGTTTTCACTTTGGCGCGATATGCGTCCGGTGCCCAGAATTCGGGCGAGTCCAACATCGTCTTGAGCACTTCGCGGATGTTGCCGTCTTTCTTTAAGAAGGTTTGTGTCATGCGATCGACCAAAGCCTGGGGCGGATCGTCGGAGACGAAGCGCACTGCCAGCTTGGTGCAAACAAATTTCGCCGTCGACGGATGATGAGCCAGAATGTGCAACACTTCGAGGCCTTCCTTCTCGCCTTTCGGCTTGATGCGATGGCCTAGAACGGTCTTGTCGCCAGGTTCGTGTGTACGTTCTTCGAAAGTGAAGCCGCCACCCAGGTTTGGCTGCTTCAGCGTCCATCCGGTGAAAACGCGCGCTACCTCGGTTACATCCTGCTGAGTGTAGCCGCCATTCACGCCGAGAGTGTGCAATTCCATCAGCTCGCGGCCGTAATTTTCGTTGAGTCCGTTGCGCTTGCCTTTGGATTGGTTCGTCTGCCCGTTATTCCGGACGCGCCGCTTCCAATTGTTATTGGCTCGCTTGGGAATGCCGTTGGCGACGTCGGAGTTCGGTCCGACGCTCAACCAATTATCAAGGTAAAACAACATGGCTGGACTCTGTGCGGTCGCGACCAGCAAGTCCTCAAACTTGCCGAGGGCGTGAGGGCGAATGACGTCGCGCTCATAGCTGGTGAGCAGGTAGTGCTCGGAGCCCTTGCCGACGAATACGTTGAAGTGGTTGAACCAGAAATCGGTCATCACTTCCTGCAGTTGGCGATTGCTGTAGATGGCACGCAGTAACTTGGCTTCGACAAGTTCGTTGTTGACCACCTGCTGCGGGTGGTTGATTGCCCCAACGGTTTCGCGCTGCCGCGGATTCATTCCTTCCAAAAACTCGTCCCGTTTGTCGCCTTGCAGAGAGTCGGTAACGAGGCGTTGATCTTCCGGCGACATCTTGAGGAGCGTTTTCATGCGCTCATCCGGTGGCATGTCGAGCAGATCCTCGACCTTTTGATCGGCGTTCATGCGCTCTTGCAGGCGGAGGAAGCGTGCGTCGTCAGCCATCTTGTCGGGGCCGGCTACGGCGGTCTGCTGTTTGCGGTCTTCTTTGTCCTGATAACGTTCCAACTGCGCCTGATAGATGGCGCGGTTTTGCGGATCGGAGGGAAGCGACTGCCTTCCGTCGGCGATGGCCTTGATCATTTGTTCGGAGGGAAAGTTCTGAACAATCTCGTGCGTATTCATGTGTAGTGTGCGGAACGGAGAAAGGCGGGCATCTAGCGCATTGTCGTCAATCTTGTCGGGATGAAGTTGCTGGTCGATCCAGTTGTCCACGCCGATCGCCATTACATGATCAACGTCGCCCGGTCGCGGACCGAACGCCAACCGGTTGAGCGCGTGTACGGCCTGCTTTCGCTGGTCCATCTGCGCGGCGGTAGAGGCTTGTTTTTCTTTCTTCTTGCCGAGTGCAAGTTGCACCGAGGCGCCGAATCCCAGCAAAGAAAGCAGAAGCGCGGTGCCGACTTGGAGGCGTCCCAACTTCATAGGAGCACAGGGAGGTCGTTAGAATTATGAACCCGGCGCGAGGGAAAAGTTGCTGGCAAACGGGTTACCTTCGTTCCCCCTTTTTGGGGACAGAAGGGCGAGGACGCCCGTCCTCCATCTTACGATCGGTCTTGATGACGACGGATGTGATGTCGTCGTCCTGGGGGTCGCCCTGCACGAATGCCCGAGTTGCATGGTAAAGGCCATCCGCAAGGTTCGAAGCCGAATCTTGGTTGTGGGTCTGAATGTAGTCAAGCACACGCTGGGATCCGAATTGGTGTCCGTCAGGCGTAGTCGATTCTGTAACTCCGTCGGTGAGGAACAACGCGATCTCTCCCGGGTCAAGAGGGATTGCGGGCCGGAGCGAAAACTTGCTTCCAGAAAACAGGCCGAGCGGTGGGCCAGTGCTGTCCAAGGTGCACTTCACTTGGCCTGAATCGAGGAATATGAAGCCTGGAACGTGGCCAGCGCTGGCGTATGACAGACTGCGATGTTCGGAATTCAAGCGAGCCAGAAAAAGGGTGACGAAATGTCCGTGTTCGAGGTCTTTCAGTAGCATCTGATTAACCCGAGCCAGAATGTCGTCTAACTCCAACTGCATGGCAGCGAAGCAGCGCACGTAAGCCCGGGTGAGTGCCATGACCAGTGCAGAGCCGAAGCCATGCCCCTTGGCATCGGCCACGGCGATCAGAAGCGAGCCATCCGCCATGAAAATGAAGTCGAAATAGTCACCGCCAGTTTCGTCGGCGGGATGCGCCGAACCGCCAATGTCGAAGCCCGATACCACGGGTGCGGCGGCATAGAAGCGCTGCTGAACATCGCGCGCGAGTTGAAGCTGGAACTCCTGCTCCTGCTTTTTTCTAAGCTCGGTGATGTCTTGTGAGACTGAAACAAAGTGAGTGAGATGGCCGGATTCGTCACGCACGGATGTGATGGTTTGCTGTGCCCAGAAGAGTTCGCCCGTCTTTTTGCGATTAATCACCATTCCCTTGAAAGCGAGACCGTGAGCGAACTGAGCCCACATTTGCCGGTAGAATTCCGCGTCATACAGACCCGACTTCAGTATTCGCGGGGTCTTGCCCAGAGCTTCGTCCCGGCTGTATCCGGTTGTGGCCTCGAAGGCTGGATTCACGTATTGGATGATGCTTGTGTGTCGGTGAGGACGACGCTGTCGGCGGTCTGTTCGACGACCCGAGAAAGCAGAATAAAGCTTTGCAGCGCATTGCGGCCCTGGGTGAGATCGTGGAACATCACGACTCCTCCGGAAACCATTCCGGCAGAGTCTTTCAGGGGCCAGGCATTTACCCGGATCCAAACTCCGGGACTCGGTTGCGAGTTGCGCACGAAAATAAGCTCGTCGATAATCTTTTCTCCGCGTATGGCGCGAACCATAGGCAATCGATCCGGCGGCACGACTGAGACCTGATCAGGAAGGTACCAGCCTTCGAGGGCTACGCGAGTGTCCGGTAGAACTTCGACGTTGCCGATTCCCAATATCCTTTCCGCAGCAGGATTGGAGAATAGAAGTCTGCCTTCGAGGTCGGCGACGATCACACCCCAGGGAAGGCTTTCAAAGATGATCCGCAACGCGTCGGATTGTTGAGCTAGGGCCTCATATCGATATTCCATCGTTGCTGCCATGGTCACCTTTTTTTTTCGGGCCGGCCTTAAGCTTTCGGAAAGTGGGCAAAGTCTGGCGTGGCTACACCATAATCCCTGGCTGTATTTCGATCCAACATAGGCAGGAAGAAATCGACACTGATGGGGTACAGATCAACTATCGGCGGGCCTTGCAGGAACATTAGCGGCGGGCAATCGTCTCTGACTCCGCGAGCGCTCGGGCGAAATCCGCTGAAGATACCAAGACAATACAAGCGGAAGAGGTGAAATACGGAGGAAAGAGGGAAATAAGAGGGTGCTCGCTAGGTCAGGTACAGCCGGCCATGACTCATTTTATGCTGCAAACTGGCGGCAAGTTGATCGATGTCGGCGGCCGCAATGTCGCCCACCATCCGATCTTGCAGGAAGGGCGTGCGGTTACTGCCGACAGTATCGCGGCGGACTTGCAGAAGCAAGGCGTGTACGGCGTTGGGATCAAACTTTTGCGGAGTCAGGCGCACGATTTCGTTGAGCGTACTGCCGATTGAAAGGCGCTCACGGTAAGGGCGCTCGCTGGTCATAGCGTCGAAGGTGTCGGCCAGGCCGACGATCCGCACCGGCATGGGCACGTCCTCAAGAAGCAATCCGTCGGGATAGCCAGACCCGTCGCTGCGCTCGTGATGCCAGCGTACGATCTCGGGGATGCGCGGCCAGGGGAACTGGACGCCACTCACAATCTGATGCCCCACAATTGTGTGATCCGCCATTTCGCGGAATTCTTCGGCATCCAGAGAGGTCGGCTTGCCGAAGAGACGCTTGTCCACGGCGACCTTACCGATATCGTGCAAGTAACCGGCCGACCGAAGAGCCGCAACCTCGGTGGGATCCATGTTCATGGCTTCACCGATGGCGGAAGCGTAGCGTCCGACGCGCAGGGAGTGTCCGTGAATGTTGATATGTTTCACGTCAATGGCAGCCGCAAAAGCTTCCAGCGCGTTGTCGTAGAAGCCGTGCAGGGACGCCATGAGGCGCAGGTTTTCAGACACACGCTGAGCCAGGGTCTGCGTGAGCGAATGATTGTGGACGGCGAGGGCGACGTAGTGGCAGAGCAGGTCTAGCGCCTCGAGTTCACCGGCATCGTAGAGGCCATCGCCGTCGCGCCGGCCGAGGGCGATGAGTCCAACCAATTTACTGCCGACCTTCAGGGGAACAATACACTTGAAAAGCTCGGGAGCTACATTTCCGTTGGCGCTCAGATAAAGGTCGTAGGAGCCCGGATCGAGAATCACCGGCTCGCGCGACGACGTGAGAGCATGAACATGTCGGGGCAGCAGCGGGATCACCGCGGGTTCCGGCATCAAGCTGAAGCCTTCGGCTGTGATGGAGGTGAGGAGGGACGGCCGGTCGCTATAGGTGAAGAGCGCGCCTTCGCGGGCGCCGCCTGCCTCAAGTGACGCCGACAACATGGCGCGCGCGGTCTGCGGAAACTCGCGCTCCGCGGTCATCTCCGGACCGAGATCAGAGAGCGCTTCAACGGTTCGCAGCAAGCGCCGGAAATTGTCTTTTTGCAATGGCACTGGAGGAGCAAAACCAGAGCAGAAAAAGAGTAACACGCAGTTGGTTAACGAACTTGTTAGTTAGTTTGGTGCATAAACAGCGGGCGGCAACGAGACTTGCGGTCACATTGACGTGCCATTCTCGTCACATTAGCGTCGTGTTTTGTCTCGGATGGCCTTGAATGTCATCTCGTCCGCCGGGTTTCCAGTCTGCTTTTTCCACTGAAAGAACAGATCTGAATAGGTTGCGGTAATGTAGTCGCAGGGTCGAACTTTCAGAGCCTGTGCAGTTCGATCAATCCAGCGCGAAGGGCCTTCGATCTCGCCGAGGTTCCCGATCGGGGTTTCGTCCACAACCACATGCCCCTTGCCGTCACTCCATTCGGCCCGGAATTTCTCGTAGCGAAAGGTCGGAGCAAATCCCAGAGCGCGCAGGATGGCTTCCATCTTTGCGCCATCAGCGACTTTGGTCTCAGCCTCCACTCGCGTCTTGTGGCGTCCCACCTTGCCTTTGGCCTTGTGGGTCAGCAGCCACTCGGATCCATACCGGCGCAGTCGAAGCAGTTCTCCGCGCTTGCGCAAGAGTTGGCCAGGCAGATCATGAAGTGTATTGATTTCGTGGGTACGAGGAGTAAGCAGGCGAAAACCGGATTGTCGCAGCCGACGGTTTAACGCTCGTACATCGTCGACGCGAAACTTGATTTCGATTTCGTTACTTGTGGCCATAAGGCTTAGGCGGTTGAGAGTGGCGTCTAGGCGAACGTTGGCAGCTTTATTAGATCAGACTTCGGCACGGGCTCCAGCGGTTGACCTGCCTTTTTCCATGCCGCCACCCCGCCCACGAGCACGAACGCGTTGAATCCCTGTTCTCGCAGTTGCAGCGCCACCCGGGCGCTGGTCGCCTCGCGTGCTCAAGTACAGTACAGATAAACGTCCTTATCCTTGGGCAGGATTTTGAGTTCCTCGGAGAGATTGTTAGGTTCAATGCGGATCGACCCCTTGATACGCTCCGCGTTGGCGTCGTAGTAGCCATGGCTGCGGACATCCAGTATTAGAATTTTGTCTTTTTCCTCCGAGGCCAGCCGGGCCGCCAGTTCTTCCACCTGCACTCGTGGCACAACGCGGTACACCTTGTTCTTGTGGTAAAGCCAGACACGGTAAACGATGTAGACGATCGCCGCCACGAAAAGTACTTCTTCGAACACGCGGCTGGCGGCCTGGAATCCGCGCGTGATTGCGGCCAGAAAATCGCGGAACAGGAATCCCAGCCCGCCGTAGGCGAGGAGATACAACGACGCGCCGGCAGAGTCGAACCGGAAGAATTGCAGGGGACGCATTTTCATGCTGCCGGCCAGCGGTGGAGCCATGGTATTGACACCCGGAATAAATTTGGCGATCAATAGCGTGGTCTTCCCGCGTTTGTAGAAAGACTCAGCCGAGCGCAAGACGCAAGATTCGGGATTGACCGACAGGCGGCACAAAAGGCCCAACAAGCGCCAGCCCATGTAGCGGCCGAGAATGAAGAGCAGCGTGTCTCCGATGAGCATCGCGCTTAACGCGAAAAACGCGACTTTGAACACATTCAGGCTGTGGGCTGCCGCCGCTGCCCCACCGGCAACCAGCGCTACTGCCGCCGGAACCGGCAGTCCGATCGCCTCGGCCAGTACGACCATGAAGATCAGAAGGTACCCGTGATGCGCGATCAGTGAGAGAATATTGCTCATCGTTGCCGTGTAGCTCGGACCTTTAATCCCCGCGTTGCATCGAAAGCATTAGATCAACGGCTTAGTCGAGAGGATTCAAAGCCCCAGATAAAACGATAATCCATATGCGAGCAAAAGCCAAAACTGAACGCCGCCACATTAATCTGCCCGGCCGTCGAGGGTCTCTTCCATTCAGCGATGCGGTGCAGGTGGGTAACACTCTTTACCTCTCCGGGCGTATCGGCATCGATCCCGCGACCGGTGTAGCCCCTGAGGGTGTCGACCAGGAACTTCGTCTTTTATTCGACGGCTTCGAGGCTGTCCTCGCCGAGGCCGGTATGAACATGGACGACCTGGTCTGGGTACAAGTGTACTCGCCGGATGTTTCGCTTTGGGAGCGCTTTAACGTTGCCTATGTGAAACGCTTCTCCAAAGAGTTGCCGGCGCGGGCGTTTATCGGCTCAGGGCCGCTCTTGAAAGGCGGGAGATTCGAGATGCTTGGAGTGGCGGTTAAGAGGTTGTGAACTATTTTTCTCTCGCCACTACGAACTCCGGGGCCCACAGCAAAGCCCTTTTGATTTCGCTATCGGGGAAACCGCAGATCGCATTTCGCGCCAGTCCCGCATACTGGATGGCCCTGGCGTTGGCAGCTTTGACGGAGCCGTAGCGATTCAGAATTTCGAGGATTTCCCCGTGGGTCACGCCATCGAATGCTCGTTCACGTACCACCCGGTCGATGCGCTCCCGCTCCTTTGGAGTGCACCGTTCGAGCGCATGGATCACGGCCATCGTGACCTTGCCCTCACGCAGATCGCTGGCCACGGGCTTGCCTAGCACTTCCTCGGAAGCTGTCAGATCGAGCACGTCATCGACGATCTGAAACGCCATACCTAAATCGCGGCCGTACTGCGCCAGGTTCTCTTCCTGCTCCGCAGTTGCCCCGCCCAGAATCGCGCCGATACGCATACATACTGAGAATAGGCACGCGGTCTTGCGGAAAATGAGGTCGAAGTGCTCGTCTGAAGAAATCAGCTTGCCCAGTTTCTCCATCTGCAATAGTTCGCCTTCGACCATTTGCTGGGTCAGGTCGATCAGTGTATCCAGGATACGGAAATTGCGCTCCTGCACGGCGATCTTAAAAGCCTGCATGTAGAGCCAATCGCCGGCCAGCACGCACTTGGAGTTTCCCCATTGCGTGTTGGCCGCGGGACGGCCGCGCCGGGTCTGGGCTTCATCGATAATGTCGTCGTGCACCAGCGTGGCGGTGTGAATGATTTCCACGACTGCGCCCAGTTTGATTGCGCCGCGTCCTCGGTAATCGAAAAGCTTGGCTGACAGCAGTAATAGCATGGGACGAATGCGCTTGCCGCCGCCGCCGCGCAGATACTCGCCAATTTCGGTGATCGCTTCGACGCCCGAGACCGTATCCCGCCCGAACTCGCGCTCAATGGCCGAGAGGTCGCCGCGCAGCAACTCGAAGATTTCTTTTCCGTTGACGGCGGCCTGCGTGCTCAATTGGTTTGTCCCCAAGCGTGAAGCCTCAATGTAAAACGACAAAGAACTCTAGTTCGTCCGGTAATTCGTAAACTGCGTATCGATGCCGAAATCCTGCCCGCGCAGCAGCGCAATAATTTCCTGTAGGGCATCGCGATCTTTCCCGCTTACTCTCACCAGATCACCCTGAATCGAAGCATTTACTTTCTTCTTAGAATCCTTGATGACTTTCACGATCTGGCGAGCTTTCTCGATAGGGATACCTTGCTGCATTGTGATCTTCTGTTTAACCGTGCCGCTGGCAGCTGGCTCCACAGGTCCATACGTCAGCCCCTTGAGAGATACGCCACGTTTCACCAGTTTCTGCTGGAAGATCTCGGTGACAGCCTTCAGTTTGTATTCATCGATCGAATGCAAATTGATTGCGTCCTTCCCCTCGAGTTCGATGTTCGACTTCGAATCCTTCAAGTCGAACCGAGTGTGAATCTCCTTCAGCGCCTGCTGCATGGCATTCGAGACTTCCTGCAAGTCGAGCTTGCTCACAATGTCAAAAGTGTTCTCTGGCATGAGATTTCGCTTCTATTTAACAGATTACACAGCCCCAGCAAAAGATGCTCTTAACAAGCTAAATGGTGTTGCGGTTTTCGTGAAGTGAAAAGAACCGATAGAAGTTGTTCGCCGTCTGCAGGCCGACGTCTTCCCTCGAAAGACCGCGCAATTCGCCCAGTTGCCGGGCTACCTCTTTTACGAACGAGGGTTCGTTGCGCTTGCCGCGATGCGGCACGGGCGCGAGAAATGGGGAATCGGTTTCAATCAGCATGCGATCGAGCGGCACTCGCTTCGCGGCCTCGCGAATCTGCTGAGCCTTGGGAAAAGTGACGTTGCCCGCAAACGAGATCATGAACCCCATATCGAGTGCCTGTGCGGCGTGTGCCCAGGTTCCGGTGAAGCAGTGCAGGATGCCGCCTAACCCGCTTGCCGCCCAGTGTTCGTGTAGCAGCTTGAGGCACTCCTGCCAGGCGTCGTCGCTATTGTCGGAAGGCCGGCAGTGGATGACGATCGGCAGCTTGGCTGATTGCGCAAGGTTCAGCTGCTTCAAAAATACCTGCTGCTGCACTTCCCGCGGCGAATGATCGTAGAAATAATCCAGCCCGATCTCGCCCCAGGCAATGACCTTTGGCCGCTTTGCCAGTTGCACCATCTCTTCGAAATCGGCATCAGTGGCAAGCTTGGCCTCATGTGGATGAATTCCAATAGTCGCATAAATGAACTCGTGCTGTTCGGCGAGCTGAATTCCGCAGTCGAGAGACCCAGGACCGGTTCCGCTGCCAATGGCGACAATTGTTTCGATTCCGGCTCCGCGGGCGCGAGCGACCACCTGTTCACGGTCGGCATCAAACTGCTCCATCTCGAGATGTGCATGGGAATCGACGAAGATGGGTCGTTGGTCGTTGGTCATTGGTTGTGTAGTGACGGGCGGCTCGCCCGTCAGGTTGGTTGTCGAGGTCAAGAAGCTGGCTTTATTTCAGTCTCGTTCCCACAGGCACATCTTCGAGGAAACCCGCCAGCACAGCCTTGCCGCCCTCCAGCGACGCGGCCACAATCATTCCGTTCGATTCCAGTCCCCGAAGCTTTCTGGGCGCAAGGTTCGCCACGATTACCACTTTCCTCCCGATCAACAATTCCGGTGCGTACGATTCGGCGATTCCAGCCACAACCTGCCGAACCTCTGTACCCAAGTCGACTTCGAGGCGGAGCAACTTGTCCGCACCTTTGACTTTCTCAGCCGCCTTGACTTGCCCTACGCGCAATTCGATCTTCGCGAAATCATCGATGCTGATTTTCCCGTCAGGCACGGGCGCGGCAGGCTTCGCTGCGGGCACTGGAGGCGACAGAGTGGCGGCGGGCGGAGTTGCCATCGCAGGTGGTGCTGCGTCAGGTTGCGCTTCGGTCGTTGGTCCGCCTCGTTGCTGTTCTTCCATCTTCTGCATCCTTTCAATTGCGCTCTTGTCGGCGCGTGGGAATACGGGTTCAACATTCCCCAGCTTCGTTCCCAGTTGAAGCTGTCCCCACTTCAACTCCGAGAGAGGAAACTTGCGAATATCACCCAGTCCAAGTTGTGCCCAGATCCTCGAAGTCGCGTCGGGAATTACCGGATGTGCCAATGCGGTCACGATGCGCAACGCTTCGGCGCTGGTGTACAGAATGGTCCCCAGGCGCGAACGGCTCTCTTCATCTTGCTTTTCCCCGAGCGCCCAAGGCTCATTTTCGACAATATATTTGTCTACCGCCGCCACCAGCCCCCACGCAACTTCCAGAGCACGCGAGAACTGATATTGATCAACCAATGCGCCGTACTCGGCGATTACTCGACGGCCACTTTCCGCGATGGCACTGTCGCCCGCTTTTTGCGAGATCGTTGCCGAAGGATACGGCACTTCGCCGCGAAAATATCTTGTGATCATGGTCAGCGTGCGGCTGGCGAGGTTGCCGAGTCCGTTCGCCAAGTCCGCGTTATAACGCTGGACCAGTGCGTCGAAAGAAAAAGATCCGTCCTGACCGAACACAACTTCACGCAGCAGGAAGTAGCGCAGGGCGTCGGCGCCAAGTACATCGAGAATCGTCTCCGTACGCACGATATTTCCGCGCGACTTCGACATTTTGCTTTCCTCGAACAGCAGCCAACCATGCGCCATGATGCCTTTCGGCTGCGGAAGCCCTGCCGCCATAAGAAACGCGGGCCAATACACACAGTGGAAGCGAACTATTTCCTTGCCGATCATGTGCAAATCAGCCGGCCAGTATTTCTGAAATGCTTCCTGAGCGCCTTTGTGAGACGATCCGTATCCGATCGCTGTGATGTAGTTTGCCAGCGCGTCCAGCCACACGTAGATCACGTGTTTGGGATCGTCCGGCACAGGAATGCCCCAGGAAAACGTGGAGCGGCTAATGGACAAATCACGCAGTCCGCCACGCACGAAAGACATCACCTCATTCCGCCTG
>Ga0210405_10002019_pt1 | contig 21751 bp, 17 predicted proteins | sample IncBWH11MmetaG_FD_155492 | JGI IMG/M metagenome (GOLD analysis project Ga0210405, IMG submission 155492) | Forest soil microbial communities from Barre Woods Harvard Forest LTER site, Petersham, Massachusetts, United States - Inc-BW-H-11-M | ecosystem: Environmental > Terrestrial > Soil >... | reverse complement strand
GCATGGAACGCGGCAAGTTGCGGGTGTTGAAGACCGTGTCGCGCTCGCCGCTCGTGGCCAAGGAATTAATCGCCGTGGGCGCGGAGCTTCGTAAAGGCACGCTTTCCATCAAGAGAGTCGTCCACCTCCAGGAAGAAGAACTGACCGACGACAAGATCGAAGAAAAGTTGCGGCAAACACTGCGGACAATCAACCAGATCGAGAAACTCTGCGAGGCAGGACGAAGGCAGAAGCTCAAGCTGGAAAACACTGCAAAGTCGGACAAACAAGCGAATCTGCGAGCGCGGCGCCGGTTGGCTCGAACGCGCATTGAAACTTCGCTCCTGATCCGCTCGATCGAATTCAACGACGCCGAGAAGAGGCGCCTCATCGATACGCTGCGGCTCACGGCCGAGCGGCTGCATACGCTCGAACGCGAGATTGCCCGCTTGGAACGGCGAGTTAGCTCTGCCCGGTCGGAAAGCGGTAACGGGACGCGCGATGAACTGCGTGTGCGCCGGACGGAACGAAAGAACATCGAGGAATCGAGCGAGCTCGGATTGGACTCTCTGAAACGCGCGCTCACATCCATCCGTCGCGGCGAAGCGGAAACGGAACTCGCAAAAACGGAGCTAACGGAGGCAAACCTCCGCCTCGTCGTCTCTATCGCCAAGAAATATACAAACCGCGGCATGCAATTCCTCGATTTGATCCAAGAGGGCAATATCGGTCTCATGAAGGGCGCCGACAAGTTCGAGTGGCGCCGCGGGTATAAGTTTTCGACCTACGCGACCTGGTGGATTCGTCAGGGGATCACCCGCGCCATCGCCGATCAGGCGCGCACCATCCGCATACCTGTGCACATGATCGAGACGATCAACAAGCAGGCGCGCACCAGCCGGCAACTGGTGCAAGAACTCGGACGTGAACCAACTTCCGAGGAGCTCGCGAGGCGCATGGATCTCTCCCTCGACGCCGTTTGCAAAACAAAGAAGATCGCGCAGCAGCCGATATCTTTCGAGACGCCTATCGGTGAAGACGAGGAGTCCCATCTTGGTGATTTCGTCGAGGACAAGGGCGTAGTGTCACCATCGGATGCGGCCATCCATCTCAATTTGAAGGAGCATCTGGCCTCCGTGCTGAAGACCCTCACACCGCGCGAGGAAAGAATCATCAAGATGCGCTTTGGCCTGGAAGATGGTAATGAGCTGACGCTCGAGCAAGTGGGCCAGTCGTTCGCCGTTACCCGGGAGCGCATCCGGCAAATCGAAGCCAAGGCTCTTCGGAAGCTGCGGCATCACTCGCGATCGAGACGGTTTCGAGTCTTTCTCGAAAGCTCTTACTGAGATCGGAAGCCATGAAGGAATGTTCGAGCCAACCAGCTTGAACGATTCGAGTAATTCCAGCCGATAGATCGCGGGCTCGGCGTGAAAACGCGGAGCGCGTGCCAATGCAAAGCTGGACTGCCCGCCCCAGCAAATTGCCGCTGATTTCTAAATTGTGTGTTAAGAAGTCTCTAGCTATCGCGTCTTAGGTTGTAGAAGAGCCGAGGAGGGGTACTTGGCCGCCGCGATAGAAACGATCATGGTCACGCAAGCAAGTGCAGAGCTTGAGGAAGTTTTTCGCGCTCACCAGTCTTGTGTCCTCAAGGCCGCTTACCGCGTAACCGGCAGCATGGCAGACGCCGAGGACGTGGCACAATCTGTTTTCCTCCGTTTGGCCCGCGGGACCGTGGACCACAGCCGTATCTCCAATCTTCAGAGTTACTTACACAGGTCGGCGGTCAACGCCGCGCTCGATCTCATTCGCTCGAGAGGTCATCGCGAGGTCGTCCCGGTGGAAGCCGCAGACGAGTTGCAATCCAATCCCAGTCTGTCGCCGGAGCGCGCGCATTCCTCCATGGAAATAAAAAATTGGCTTCGCGAAGAACTTGGCAAACTCAGTCCCCGCACTGCCGAGATGTTTACGCTGCGCTACATCGAAGGCCTGGACAATCCCGAAATTGCCCGCCTGATGAACACATCCCAGGCCGTTGTTGCCGTAACACTGCATCGAACTCGCGCTCGATTGAAGAAGAGCCTTCGCGGTTTTAGAAAAGGTGCATCATGAAATTTTTTCGAACAAAGCAAGACGCTCGCCTGGATCAAGCCATCTCGGAACTGCGCGCCGAACAGCCTGACGCGAAGACGCTCTCTGCATCTGCCGAGCGCGTGTGGCAGAAACTGCAAGCAGGTGTAGGCGAGGAAACCGTCACCAGTGCATGGCAGCCCATCCGCGGCTGCGCCGATATTCGTGCGATGTTGCCAGCTTTCCATCAGCAAGAGCTGCCTCCCGCTCGCGCGCTCATCGTGGAAGATCATCTGCGGGAATGTGTCTCCTGCCGTTCCTATGCTCACGGCCGTGCGATTGACGGCCAGACAGGCGTCCACTGGCGGATGGAGCCGGCGTCACGCGGTTTCCAATGGCGTTTTGGCAGTTTGTCTTTTGCGGCCGCCACGTTGGCCGTGTTGGTCGCATTGGTTTGGACTGGATACAGCTGGTACACCGCAGGCCCTTCTGGCAGCCGCGCGCGCATCGACTCTATCGCGGGCATCGCCTATCGCGTTGGTCCGGCTGGTGCGCATGCATTGAAGGTGGGTGATGAAATCACTCAAGGCGAATTCATCCGCACGGCCGCAAATTCCCATGCCACGGTGCGGCTGTTCGACGGCTCGAGAGTGGAAATGAACCAGCGCGCGGAATTGGCGGTCAGCGCGGACCGCCGCAACACTACTATCCATCTCGATCAAGGCAGCATCATCGTGCAGGCCGCGCATCGTCAGACGGGGCACTTGTATGTCAGCGCTCCGGATTGCACGGTCGCCGTCACTGGCACGGTCTTTTCCGTGAACTCGGGTACCAAAGGCTCGCGCGTCTCCGTAATCGAAGGCGAAGTTCACGTCAAGCACGCTGGATTGGAATCCATTCTGCACTCGGGCGATCAGGTGGCGACAACGCAGAGCGTCGGCCTTGTTCCGGTTCGCGAAGAGATCGGCTGGAGCAGCGACCTCAATCATGAACTGGCGCTGCTTGCGGAATTCTCAAAGCTTCGCCAGAAACTCGAGGAGATCCAGACACCTGGTCCGCGGTATGAAAGCAAGATTCTTCCCTTGCTCCCCGCGGATACTGTCCTTTACGTCGGCATCCCCAATCTTGGAGACGCATTGCAACAGGCCAACCAAATCTTCCAGCAACAGCTGTCGCAGAGCAAAGTTCTGCAAGACTGGTGGAACAAGAGTGGCAACTCCAATCAGCATCCGACTCCCGAGGAGTTGATTGGACAGATTCAAGCCATCAGCCAGTACTTAGGCGACGAAGTGGTGATTACTTTTAGAGCCAGCCCCGGCGCCAACGATCATGGCCCGATCCTGCTGGCCGAAGTGAAACAGCCTGGATTGAAAGATTACTTGCAAAATCACCTGGCTACTAGCTTGTCGAACAAGCAAGGCACCTCCGATCTGCGTGTCGTGGATTCGAAGACGATGTCATCGCTGGCGGCCGATGAGCGCGGGATGATCATGCTTGTCAGCCAGACCATGCTCGTCGTCGGAGGCGATGCCGCTTCGGTTCGTCAGATGAGTGCACAGCTCGATGCCGGAGCCACTCAATTTGCTGCAACGGACTTCGGGCAAAGAATTCTGAACGTCTATAGCCAGGGCACAGAAACTCTGGTTGCTGCAAATCTCGGCGGGATTTTGAACGCCACGCACGCTCAGCAGCAAGAGTCGAATGTGCTTCAGAATAGCGGCTTCAACGACATAAAGTACTTGATCGCCACGCGCGGCGAGACCTCCAATCATGGAGATAACCGCATCACGCTGGAATTCAGTGGCCCGAGGCGCGGCATAGCTTCCTGGCTTGCCGCACCCGCTCCCATGGGCTCGCTCGATTATGTTTCCGCTAACGCCGGCGCAGCAGTCTCTTTCGTCGCCAAGCAACCAGCGCTCATGTTCGATGATCTCTTCAGTACCATCGGCGCCTCAGATCCCGACTTCAGCAAGGGGCTGGCCGAGGCAAACGCGGAACTCGGACTAAATATTCGCGACGATCTCACGAGCGCCTTGGGCGGAGAGATGACGCTGGCTCTCGACGGCCCGGTCCTTCCCACGCCATCTTGGAAAGCCATTATCGAGGTCAACCAATCGGGGGCTCTCCAGCTGGCCATCGAAAAAATGGTGCAAGCCGCTAACCGGGAAGCGCAAAAATCAAATCAACCCGGCGTAACGCTCAATCAGGCACAGGTCGGTGGGCGAACGTTTTATACCGTCTTGCCGCAGGGTGTCGGTCTCACGACAGAGTACGACTACACTTTCGCCGACGGGTACATGATCCTGGCACCCTCTCGCGCCTTGCTCCTCGCCGCCATTGAAACCCACGCAAACGGCACTTCGCTGGCTCATTCCGCATCGTTCCACGCTCTCCTGCCCAGCGACAACCAGGCCAATTTCTCAGGGATGATTTATCAAAACCTCGGCCCGATTCTGAAGCCGCTCGCTTCCCAGCTGAATTCCGGGCAGTTGGCAATCCTTCAGCAACTCGCCGCCGACTCCAAGCCGAGCGTCATGTGTGCTTATGGAGAGAGCGATCGCATCGAAGTGGCGAGCAGCGGCAAGCTCCTTGACTTGAATCCAGGTTTTCCAACCTTGCTCCACCTGCTGGGTTTGTCGGAACATGGAACTTCGCGCCCGGCCAATCCGTAATAGTATCTAAACGATGACTCCAACGATTGAGCTAGATGGGCTCGAAGTACAACTTGGCGGCCGAACAATACTTCATAGTCTGACGGGCGTCCTGAAGAGCCGCGCTATTGGGCTGCTCGGGCCTAACGGCGCGGGAAAATCCACGCTCATAAATACGTTGCTTGGTTTTCACGCCCCATCCAAGGGCAGCGCCCGCGTCCTCGGCCTCAATTCTCACACCAGCGGAAAAGCGCTTCGCTCTCTCGTCGGCTACATGCCCGAAAACGACGCTTTCATTTCAAAAATGTCCGGCGTCCGCTTCGTTCGCTACATGGCGGAAATTTCCGGTCTTCCTTCCGATCAAGCGATGGAACGCGCCCACGAAGCATTCGTCTATGTCGGCTTGGGCGAAGCGCGTTATCGTCCGGTGGGAACGTATTCACTCGGCATGAAGCAACTGGCGAAGCTGGCCCAGGCGATTGCCCATGGCCCCAAAGTCCTTATCCTGGATGAACCAACCAACGGCATGGACCCGCCGGCTCGCAAACGTTTGATCGAACTCATTCGCGAAATCCGCGAGGCCAGCGACATTTGCTTGTTGCTCTCCTCGCATCTCTTGCGCGACGTGGAAGAAACTTGTGACGAAGTGCTGATCCTCCGCAACGGGCAAATTGCCTCCATCTGCAATCTCGTCGAAGAGCGGCGCGCCAATCGCAAATTCCTCGAACTCGAGACGCTCGGCGCCGAGGCGACCTTCACCACCGCGCTTGAATCCCTAGGCTGCGAGTGTGCAGTATTCAGCAGCGGCCGCATCAAGGTGGTCATGCCGGACAGTGTCGAAATCAGAGAAGTCTTCAAGGTCGCGGCGGATCGCGGCGTACAAATTCGCCGGATGAATCACCGCCGCGACTCACTCGAAGACATCTTCCTCAACGCGATGGAACAGACGGGAGCGGCGGATGGCCGTCTATAAGCGCAGATACAATTCTTACACCAGCTCGCTGACGCCTCCATGGTCGCGTTTTTTTGTCCTGACGCGCTTTGCTTTCGCCGACCTATTCAAGTCCCGGTTTTTCGTTCTCTTGCTGATTCTTGCGATTGTCCCGAATCTTTTTTTTGCGGGATACATTTTCGTCGCCAACAACAAAACCGTGCAGTTGCTCATGCAGGTGAGGGGCGCTGGCGCTGATTTGTTCTCGGTGGAAACGCGCTATTTCCTCATCATCATGATTGTGCAGACGCAGATCGCCTTTCTTTTGAACTGCTGGGTTGGCCCGGTCCTGATTTCAGGCGACTTGACGAACGGCGCCCTCCCACTTTTCCTAAGCCGGCCCTTCAGCAGGGCCGACTATGTCCTTGGAAAGCTTGCGGTGCTGGCACTGCTGCTGTCTGCTGTCACGTGGGTTCCATGCTTGCTTTTATTCGGCTTGCAATCGGGGCTCGCGAGAAACGGCTGGATATGGTCGCACCTGTGGATGATTATCCCCATCGTCCTGTGCTCGGCAATTTGGATTCTGATGCTTTCGTTCATTTCTCTCGCCGTTTCGGCTTGGGTGAAATTGCGCATCGTGGCTACCGGCGTAGTCTTCGTCTCCTTTTTTGTTCCCATGGGTCTCGGCGAGATGTTCAACGCCATCATGGGGACCTATTGGGGACACCTGCTCAACTTTTCGCTTCTTTTCCAGCTGATCCTGACGAGTGGATTCCGCGAGCAGTCCGACGCGATTAACTCTTTCTATGGCCGGGGCGAAGTGCCCGTTCCGGCAGCCTGGGGCATGATGATTTTCGTGTGCCTCTTTTCGCTTTTCATTCTGAATACGCGCTTGCGTGCTCGCGAGACGGTGCGCGGATGACCCCAGACGCCCGCCAAATCGTTTTCGACAACGTCTCCAAGTTTTACGGAGAAGTTCTCGGCGTGAACAAAGTGAATTTCTCCCTCGAAACGGGCATTACCAGCCTCGTCGGTCCGAACGGCTCGGGCAAGACCACCTTGATGAATTTGCTGACCGGCTTGATCAAACCATCGCGAGGCGCGATTTATGTCCTGGGCCTCACTCCGCAACAACCCATCCAATTCTTCCGCCAAGTAGGATACTGCACGCAGTTTGACTCTTTCCCTCCTGGCACCAACGGCTACGACTTCATCTATTGGCCGCTGCGCCTTCACGGTTTTGGCCACGACCAGGCCACCAAACTCACAAACGAAGCCCTCGAGCGCGCCGGCATGGTGCCGGTCGCCCGCCGCAAAGTGGCCGGGTACAGCAAAGGCATGCGTCAACGGATTCGCCTGGCTCAAGCGATCGCTCATCATCCGTCCGTGCTTGTTCTTGACGAACCTCTCAACGGCCTTGATCCCATGGCTCGCGCCGAATCGATTGCACTCTTCGAATCCATAGCCAAACAGGGTATGCACGTCATCATTTCGAGTCACATTTTGGAAGAAGTGGATCGCATCTCCGACCGCGTGGTCCTAATGAGCAGCGGCTATGTCGTTGCCGAGGGCCAGATTAAAGAGGTTCGCCGCGAGGTCCGCGACCATCCGATGCAGATCCTGGTCCGCTGCTCCAATGCCGCGAAGCTGGCGTCCGCGGCGTTCCAGCTCGATCACGTCGTCGAGGCCAAAATTCTGAGTGATGGGCAAAGCGTCCTGGTGCGCACGCGCGATGCCGAGCAGTTTTCCCTTCTGCTCAACAAAATCGTGTCCGCCGGCTTGGTCGAAGTCGATGCCGTTGCTCCCGCCGATGACGACGTGAACTCCATCTACCAATATCTCATCGGATCGGATGGCGGACCGGCATGAGCATCCAGGAATCCGTAGCCCGCGCCCAAAGTACGTTGCAAGAGCAGCCCTGGCGCCTCTTCGCCAGCCAAATCTCCGTCCTCGTGCGCAATGAGGTTCGCCGAAACCTCTTCACTCGCCGCAGAATTTGGGTCTACCTGCTTGCTTTGATACCAGTCATCATCATCTTCCTCCATTATGTCCTGGACAAAAACAGGAGCCCTTCCCAACTAGAGGAAGATACGTTTGTCCTCGCCGGAATTGTTCAGTTCTACTATCTCCGGCTTGGCATCTTCTTCGCCTGCATGGGGATTTTTACGTGGTTATTCCGAGGCGAAATGGTCGAGCGCACGCTGCATTATCAATTTCTCGTTCCGGTCAGAAAAGAAGTTCTGGTGGTTGGAAAATTTATTGCTGGCGCGATTATTTCCGTCGCGCTATTCGAAACAGCGGTTCTCGCTTGCTTCAGCATCACGTATCTCCGCCTCGGTACAACGGGCAGCTCCTACGTGTTTGAAGGCCCCGGCCTTAGCCAACTCGGCGCCTATCTCCTGGTCACGGCGCTCGCCTGTCTCGGATACGGCGCCGTCTTTCTCGCTCTCAGCCTTCTTTTCAAGAATCCCATTATCCCCGGCGCTATGTTGTTGGGGTGGGAAGCGGTCGCTCCCATTTTTCCGTCGTGGGCCCAGCACCTGAGCGTTACTTTCTATCTGAAGCATCTCTGCCCAGTGAAGCTTCCCATCGAGGGCCCCATGGCCATTTTCGCCGTCGTTGCCGAGCCTGTCTCCCCATTCATTGCCATCTTCGGCTTGCTCTGCCTTACCGTCGCGATCCTCGTCCTTTCCTGCTTCCTCATTCATCGGCTCGAAGTCACCTACACCGCCGAGTAAGCTCGAAAGACTTCTAAGCGTTCAGCCTCGGATACGCGGTTCGCTCCTTGCGATGCGCGCGGCTAACCTTACGCATAAGAACAGAATTCCCAGCCCCTATATTTTTTCGCTTCCAAGATGCCCTTTTCCATCAGTGAGCCGAATGCTGCAAATTCTTGGCTCTTAAGAATGCTTTTATGGGCGTCTTTTTAGAAAGAGGAGGCAATATGAGGAAGCTCTTCACACTCGCGGCTTTGGCCCTTGTAGCGCTACCCCTGCAAGCGAAAGACCAACCCGCCTATGAAAAAGGCGTGTTGATGCAAATGGAGTCCTCTTCCTGTGGTTTGACGGAAAAGGATGGCAAGACGCTGGCTGGAGAGATCTTCGGCACCGACGGGCAGCACAAGAACACGAAACAAGTCCTCTGCCAGGAATACACTCTTCAAACGGACCGTATTACATACCGTATTCGGCCAAAGGACGATAAGCATCCCACGCTTCTGCCCATTGGCGAGACGGTGCAGTTTCGCATCCACAAGGACAAGCTTCTTCTCCGCGTGATCGAGTCAAATGACAAAGAGCGAGAATACGTCGTTGTTTCCATGACGCCGCGAACGGACGTCGAACAGAGCCAGTCAGCTTCGGCCCGCACTGTTCGCTAGAACCCCGTATCGCTTGGCTCTCCACCAAGGTTCGGCTTAGGCTCGGCCTGCGGATTTGGGTGATTCCCGCCGCAGGCCGCACTCTCCTGTACCGAGGGCCATTAAGTTCCTACCTGTCATTACCTTTCCTGCGCCAGAGAATACGTCCGTCTTGTCCGCCTGACCCTCTTAACAGACCATGAGATAATGGCTGGGAGATGCCCAGCCACTGGTCCATGGCATGACACCCCTTCTCAGAGTCCAAGACCTCCGCGTCGCTTACTCCGACCGCACGGGCGAAGTCTGCCCCGCCCTGGCAGGTGTTAGTTTTGACCTCGGGCCCGGAGAAATCCTCGGTGTACTCGGAGAATCCGGTTCGGGCAAAAGCACACTTGCCTCTGCTCTTCTGCGGCTTCTGCCATCCAACGGGGAAATTCACGGAGGTGCAGTCCTCTTCGAGGAAAAAAATCTTCTCGATTCTTCTCCTCAAGACATCCGGAAGATTCGGGGCGGGCGCATCGGCCTGATCTTTCAAGAACCTTCTTCCTCGCTCCATCCAACTATCCAAGTCAGCCGGCAAGTTAGCGACGTTTTAGCTGCCCACGAATCTTTGGATCGACAAACTTTAAGCGAAAAGACAACCCGACTTCTCGCAACTCTGTTTCCCTTGGATGCGGAACGCATCTCACGTTCCTATCCGCACGAGTTGAGCGGAGGCCAGCGCCAGCGCGTCCTAATTGCGCAAGCCATCGCTTGCGGACCTTCGCTCGTCATTGCCGATGAACCAACCGCGTCTCTCGACCCCACCACGCAACAGGAAATCCTGCAACTGTTCCAGACGCTCCGCCAAAAACTCGGCCTCGCCATGATCCTGATCACCCACAATCCCGCCCTTCTTCTAGGCCTCGCGGACCGCATCCTCGTCCTCTACGCCGGTCGCGTCGCTGAAATAGGTCCGACGGCAAGTTTGCTCGCCTCGCCTCAACATCCTTACACGACAGCTCTGTTGCGATGCCTGCCCTTGCATTTCGCTGAAAGCCAAAGCAAGCGCCAAGCCAGGTTGCACGTAATCCCGGGAGATCCACCCGATCTGACTCTGCATGCTCAGGGCTGCCAATTCGAGCCCCGCTGCGCCGCCAGAATGGAGGTCTGCAAATCCGACGAACCGACGGCAACTGTCGTGAGCGAACTGCACGAAGTCTCCTGTTTCAAATTTGCCGGCTGAGCATTTCTCAGGAACGAGGACATGCAGCCATTCTTGAAGGTTGAAAATCTTGTCAAGCATTACGCTGCCGGGCGATTTGCCTTTTCGAAAGACAAATTTGCCGCGTTGGATGGCGTGTCCCTATCAATCCCGGCCAAGACCTCTTTGGCGCTCGTCGGCGAATCCGGCTCTGGCAAGAGCACCCTCGCGCTATGCATTGCCTGCCTTGAACACCCCACCTCGGGGAGCATCTGGTTCGAAGGAATCGATGTCGCGGCTCTCCAGAAGAATCAGCAACGCCTCCTGCGTCCACACATTCAACTTGTCTTCCAGGATCCCGCGAGCTCACTCAATCCGCGTTGGACCGCTCTCGAGATCGTCACTGAGCCATTTTTTGTGCAGGGGCGCTTCAGCAAGCAGGACCGCAACGACAGAGCCTGCACACTGTTGGATCGCGTAGGCCTTTCGCGGAAAATGGTTAGCCGAAGGACCGGCGAACTTAGCGGCGGACAAAAACAACGCCTCGCCATCGCCCGCGCCCTGGCGCTCGACGCAAAGCTCATCATTCTGGACGAAGCGCTCTCTGCGCTCGATTGTTCCGTGCAAGCCCAAATCTCCAATCTTCTGCTCGAGCTGCAATCCTCTCTCGGCTTGACCTATCTCTTCATCACGCACGATTTTGCAATGGCCGCCCACTTTGCCGATCAAATCGCGGTCATGGATCACGGCCGCATCGTCGAGTCGGGAGCTGCCGAAAACATTCTGCGTTCACCCATCCACGAAGCGACCCGGTCACTCCTCGCAGCCACACCCCGCGTCCCTGAAACGTACGGCTTATCGGTGGAGTCCTGATGCGCTACTTCTTGCGCAGAACGCTCCACGCCCTGTTTCTTCTCTTCGGAGTGTCCTTGCTCACTTTTCTCTTCTCCGCTCTGACTCCAGGAAGCTATTTCGATGAGATGCGTCTAAATCCTCAGATCTCTCGAGAAACCGTCGCCGCCTTGCGCGCGCAATTTCAATTGGATCGGCCCCTTCCCATTCGATATGCCCACTGGCTGAATGCCGTAGCCCACGGTAAGCTGGGCTTCTCGTTTGCCTACAACAGTCCCGTCGGCCCGCTCCTTTGGGTTCGCGCACGCAATACTCTTCTCCTCACCGTAACCGCCACGCTCTCCGCTTGGCTCTTAGCCCTTCCGCTCGGCGTATGGAGCGCCTCTAGATTTGGCCGCGCTCCTGACCGTATCCTTTCCTGGGCCACCGCGACTCTTCTGGTCGTTCCCGATCTCGTGCTGGCCCTCGGCCTATTGATTTTGGCGGTGCGCACAGGCTGGTTTCCAACGGGTGGCCTCGTCTCTTTCGGGTTCGAAACAATGTCGCCCCTTTACAAAATCCGCGACCTCGCGTCGCACATGGCGCTCCCAGTTACTGCGCTCGTCCTCGCAACTCTTCCGATGCTCGTGCGGCACGTCCGCGCTTCGGTAGCTGAAGTTCTCCAGGCTCCTTTTCTTCGTGCGGCTGCCGGTCACGGTATCCCCCAGGGCAAACTTCTCTATGGCTACGCCCTTCGCGCCGCCGCAAACCCGCTCATATCGCTCTTCGGATTTAGCGTGGGTACGCTCTTGAGCGGCTCGTTGCTGGTCGAAGTCATCCTGAGTTGGCCGGGCCTTGGACCGCTTCTTATCGAAGCCATTTTGGCGCGCGATCTCTACGTGGTCATTGGCGGCGTCCTGCTCTCGATGGTCTTCCTGGTTGGCGGAAACCTCTTTGCGGATGTCCTTCTCTACTGGGCCGATCCCCGAATTCGCACCGCAGCGAGCGCCAAATGACCCGGCCCCGCAAGCTCGCCAGATGGTTCGTCGCTCTAGTCGTCCTCCACTGCGTTGTGGCCGGTGCAGGATTTTTTGCGCCATACGATCCCGACGAGCAAGACCGCGAGCGCCCCTATCTTCCTCCCATGCGCATCCACGTAATGGATGCTCAACACCGCTTGCACCTCCGTCCCTTTTTCTATCCGCTTCGTTTGCGAGAAGGTTCGTTTGATCAATACGAACAGGACACCACGTCCGCTGTTCCACTCCACTTCTTTATACGCGGGGCCGCTTACCGTCTGCTCGGCTTCGTCCCCTCCCGTTTGCATGTCTTCGGAGCTTCTGGCGCCCGAATATGTCTCCTCGGCAGTGACGCCTACGGCCGCGATCAACTCTCGCGCATTCTCTACGGGGGGCAAGTCTCGCTTCTTGCCGGTCTCCTCGGCGCCGGAATCACTCTTTTCTTGGGCGCGCTCATCGGCATGGCTGCAGGCTACTACGGTGGCTGGAGAGACGAACTCTTGATGCGCGCCGCGGAACTCTTCCTCGCCCTTCCATGGCTCTATCTTCTTTTTGCGCTCCGAGCTTTTCTGCCTCTCGCCGTCAGCCCTCTCGAAGCCTTTCTCCTCATTGTGGTGGTCATCGGGATGGTCGGATGGGCGCGTCCGGCTCGCCTGGTGCGCGGAGTTGTGCTGAGCGTAAAAGAGCGTGATTTCGTCCGTGCCGCACGGGGCTTCGGCGCATCCGACCTCTACCTCCTGCGCCGCCACATCTTGCCGGAGACGGCGAGCGTTTTGCTCACGCAGGCCGCGATTCTCGTGCCCCAGTTCGTACTCGCCGAAATGACCCTCTCTTTCTTGGGCCTCGGTGTACCCGAACCCATGTCCAGCTGGGGAAATCTATTGGCCTCCCTGCAGCAATACAGCGTGCTGGTCTCCTACTGGTGGATGTACCTACCCGCTCTGGCAATCGTCCCGTTCTTTCTCGGATACCTTGGTCTCGCGAGCGCATTGCAGGAGCGCACCGGCGCGTACAAGATAGATGAGAACAGTAGCTGGAGCCCAACGTGAGAAAAGAACGCTTTTCTGCAAGGCGCTGGCGCATCACGATTGGCTTCTTTCTGGCGTCCGCCACAATCCTTGCGCTGCCCGCCAAAGGATTTCCGCAGTCGCCGCAACCGAATGCCAAGGAAGAATTGCTCACCTTGCCTGGAGAAGTTGGCCACTCAGGCGGACGTCTCGTCATTTCGCTCCGCGCCGAACCCAAAACCCTAAATCCGCTAACCGCCGCGGAAACTCCCTCTCGCGAAGTCATCGGCGCGATGCAGGCAGACCTCGTGCACATCAACCGCGCGACGCAACTCACCGAACCCGCTCTCGCCAAATCCTGGAAAATCTCTCCCGACGGCCTTCAATACACGCTCACCCTGCGCCAGGGTTTGCGTTTTTCCGACGGGCATCCTCTCGACGCCGACGATGTGCTCTTCACCTTTCATGTCTACCTCGATGAAAACATCCACGCGACCCAGCGCGATCTGCTGATCGTCGGCGGAAAACCCATCACCGCGCGTAAAGTGGACGCGTATACCCTGCTTTTCCAATTCGCGAAGCCCTACGGCGTCGAAGAAAGGCTCTTCGACGGTCTTGCCATCTTGCCGCGGCATCTTCTCGAGAAACCTTATCAGGATGGAAAGCTCGCGCAGCTCGGGACCCTCTCCACACCGCCGAAGGAATGGGCAGGCCTTGGTCCTTTTCGCCTCAAAGAGTACGTCGCTGGTCAGAAGCTGGTGCTGGAACGCAATCCGTATTACTGGAAAACGGACTCGAAAGGAAATCGCCTCCCGTACCTCGACGAGCTGGTCTTTCTCTTCGTCCCAAGCGCTGATGCCCAAGTTCTCCGCTTTCAAAGCGGCGAGTCCGACCTCATCACCCGTCTGGGCGCTGAAAATTTCTCGGTCCTCTCCCGTCAGCAGCGCGGCTACACCATGGCCGATGCGGGCCCCGGCCTCGAATACAACTTCCTCTTCTTCAACCTCAATGATCTTGGAGATAAATCTTCTTTGGACTTCACCCGGAAACAAAAATGGTTCCGCGAGGTAAAATTTCGTCAAGCCGTGTCCGCTGCCGTCGATCGCGACGCTATCGTCCGCCTCGTTTATCAAGGACGCGGCTCCGCCCTCTGGGGGCCGGTCACACCCGGGAATCGTCGTTGGGTAAACTCTTCCATCCCGCATCCTCCTCGCTCTCTGGAACGCGCCCGTGCTCTTCTGAAAGAAGCTGGTTTCTCCTGGTCCGTCGCGGCTAACGGCGAATCTGCGCTTCAGGACTCTGAAGGCAAGCCAGTCGAATTTTCCATCCTGACGAGCTCTTCGAACGCCGACCGAACCAAAATGGCCACATTGATCCAGGATGATCTAAAGCAGCTCGGCATGCACGTCCAAGTCGTCCCCCTCGAGTTCCGCTCGCTCCTCGACCGCGTCACGCAATCCAAGGAATACGATACCTGCCTTTTGGCTCTCGCAAGTTTCGACTCCGATCCAAACTCGGACCTCAACGTCTGGCTATCGAGCGGGGGCACCCACTTCTGGAATCCCTCGCAGTCCCATCCATCCACGACTTGGGAAGCAGAAATCGACCGCCTCATGGAACAGCAGCTCGCCACACCCGGTTACGACCAGCGCAAAAAGCTTTACGATCGCGTGCAAGAAATTCTCGCCCAGAATCAACCCATGATCTTCCTGGCAAGCCCCGACATTTTGGTCGGTGCAAAAAACTCCCTCGCCAATTTTCGTCCGGCCGTTCTAGAGCCGTATGTCCTTTGGAACGTGGAACAACTTTACTTCCGCAATGGGGCGGAGAACTCCAGCCGATGACCCCGGTACTCACTAAATCCGCGAAGAAGCCGCCAGCCGCATGGGGTGACGAGCGGCTTGTGAAAAAGTGCCTCAAGGGCAACGAAGAAGCCTGGTCTCTCCTCATTGAAAAATACAAAGCGCTCATCTACTCGATACCCGTCAAGTACCGGTTGCCTCCCCACGAAGCGGCCGAAGTTTTTCAAGCCACTTGCGTCGAGCTCCTCAAACGCCTGCCCGAACTGCGCGAGCCCCGAGCTCTTCCAAAATGGCTCATGCAGGTCGCGCACCATCAGTGTTACCGCTGGAAGCAGCAACAACAGCGCCTCATAAGCCGCGACGCGGATCCTGACCTACCCGTACCCGAGACTCCCGCCATCGCGGAATCCTTGGTGCAGCAAACGCAAGAAGAACAAATGCTACGCGACGCTATGGCTTCCCTCTCGCCACAATGCCGCCGGCTGGTGGAACTTCTTTTCTTCGAAACTCCCGCGCGCCCCTACACGGAAGTCGCTGCGGAACTCGGTCTCGCCGTCGGCTCCATCGGCTTTACCCGCCAGAAATGCATGGATCGCCTCCGCAAGCATCTCGGCGATTTGGGATTTGACTGATGCCCACGGCCATCAAAAAAATCCCCCGGGAAGAACTACTGCTCCAATTAGCCCGTCTCGAAAACGAGCCGGACCGCCGCAAATTTCTTTCGCGCCACAAAGCACTGATTCGCAGCCAGGTGGTAAGACAACTCGCGGACCTGGTGCTCGAGAAAATCCGGGTCGACACGAAAGAAGCGCTACACCTCGCCGAAGCCGCCCTCTTGATTAGCCGAAGGCTTCGCCGAAAAGAAGACCTCGCCCTCGGCATACGCGCCAAAGCCAACGCTCTCTACGCTTGTGGCGACAATCGCGCCGCCGTCGAGCATCACGAGCAAGCCTTCGAAATATACGAATCCCTCGCTAGCTGGAAAGAAGCCGGCCGCACTCTCAGCACCTCCATCCAGCCGCTGATCCTGCTAGGTGAGTACGATAAGGCCTTCAAAGCTGCCGATCGGGCCAAAGAAATTTTCATTCGCCTCGACGACCCGTGGCGTCTCGCACGTCTCGACATCAATCTCGGCAATGTCTTCCACCGCCAGGATCGCTTCGAGGAAGCTATTTCTCATTACGAGCGCGCTTATGAAGCTCTTCTCCCGTATAAGGACGCTGAGGGTATTGCCGTCGTCCTCAGCAACATGGCGATGTGCCTGATCAGCTTGAACGACTTTCCCCGCTCGCTCGACTGTTATCAGAAAGCTCGCGAAGCCTGCGAGCGCTTCGGGATGCCTCTGTTGCGCGATCAGGCCGACTACAACATCGCTTACTTGTACTATTTCCGCGGCGAATACAGCCGCGCCATCGAAATGCTCTTTACCACGCGCCGCGCCTGCGAAGTAACGGGCGACGCCTATCATCTCGCTCTTTGCCATCTCGATCTTTCGGAGATCTATCTCGAGCTGAACCTCAGCGAAGAAGCCCGCGAAATGGCCCACGAAGGTTTCCTTCGTTTTGAAAAGCTTGGCATGGGCTACGAGGCCGCAAAAACCCTCGCCAACGAAGCCATCGCCTACGGCCAGCAGGGTAAAACGGTTCACGCCCTGGAACGCTTCACAAAAGCTCGCGCTATGTTCGCCACCGAAAAAAATCTCGTCTGGCCCTGGCTCCTCGACCTCTATCAGGGTCTCCTTCTCTTCCACGAAGGCCGCTACTTCGAAGCCCGCCGCCTCTGCCTCGGCGCCGCAAAATTCTTTGACCAGGCCACGCTTCCCGGCAAAGCTGCTCTCGCGCATCTTCTGCTCGCGCGCGTGGCGCTTCAGGTTGGGGAATTCCCGGCCGCGCAATTGGAAACAGACGCAGCTATTGCCAAGATTTCCGGCCTTCAAGCTCCAGTCCTCGCTTACCAAACGCACTTCCTCCGCGGCCAGCTCGCGCAAACGCGCGGCGACCGCCCCGCCGCGTACGCAGCCTATCAAGAAGCGCGCAAATCCTTGGAAGCGCTGCGCAGCCGCCTGCACGCCGAAGAATTGAAAATTTCGTTCGTAAAAAACCGCCTCCAGGTCTACGAAGCGCTCGTCGATTTGCACCTCAGCGGCGATGGCGGCGACGCTTCTGCCGCCGAAGCCTTCTCCTGCATTGAAGCCGCCAAGTCCCGCAGCATGACCGAAATGATCTTCCAAAGCGGCCAAAGCTTGCCCCTCGGCGATGCAGGCCAGAGCGAACTCGTCCGCAGAATTCGCGACCTCCGCGAAGAACTTAACTGGTACTACCACCGTATCGAACTCGAGCAACTACGCCCCGAAGATGCTTCCGCCAAACGCCTCCAGCAACTCCAGGAAAAAGCTCTGTCCCACGAAAACGAGCTCTTGCGCACGCTTCGAGAACTGCCCGCGCACGAACGCGAAAACGCCACTCTGGAATCCCCTGCGGATTTTTCCCTCGACAAATTACAAGCCGCCATCCCAGCCGATGCCGCCCTCATCGAATACTATTCGACGGGAGATCGCCTTGTAGCCGCGGTTGTCACCCGAAATTCCATCGAAATCACTCCCATCACCGTTTTGTCCCGCGTCCTTCATTTCCTGCATCTTCTCCGCTTCCAACTTTCCAAATTCCGCATGGGCGCCAGCTACACGCAGCGCTTCGAGCGGCCCTTGCTGCAAGCCACGCAAAGTCATTTGGAAGCCCTCTACGCCGAGCTAATCGCCCCTCTGCATCCTCATCTCAAGGCAAAACATTTGATCTTCGTCCCCCACGGGCCGCTCCACTTTCTCCCTTTTCATGCCCTCAAAAATGGCGACTCCTATCTCTCGGACACCCACACCATCTCCTATGCCCCCAGCGCCACCGTCTTCGCCCTTTGCCAAGTGAAACCTCCCAGTAGTATGTCCGCCTCCCTCATCATGGGAATCCCAGACGAGCGCGCCCCTCACATCCTGGCAGAGGTTCAATCCGTAGCCGCCATCCTCCCCAAGACGGAACTCTTCCTCGGCACACAAGCCACTGCAGAGGCCCTCAAAAAAAAGGGGTCCCAAAGCGCCCTGCTCCATATCGCCACCCACGGCACCTACCGCCAGGACAACCCCATGTTCTCCGGCATACGCCTCGGCGACGGCTACCTTAACCTCTACGATCTCTACCAGATGCGCCTCTCGACGACCCACGTGACTCTCAGCGGCTGCGCCACCGGCATGAACTTTGTAGCCGCCGGTGACGAGCTACTCGGCCTTCAGCGTGGCCTCTTTTGTGCCGGTGCAGCCTCGCTGCTTCTCTCCCTCTGGGATGTCCACGACCGCAGCACCGCCGAACTCATGCAATCTTTCTACAAGGGCTATATCGAATCCGGCGACATGGTCACTTCTCTGCAATCCGCCATGCAGCAGCTCCGTCAGCAAAACCCCCACCCCTACTTCTGGGCCCCTTTCGTTCTGGTCGGCCAAATAGCTGAAAAAACACGCGTTAACTAATTCCTCCCAACCTATATCTTTCGAGGCTCTGCCCCACCTTATGCAATGGGAGATGTTGAGTCCTGGCCACCGCTGGGGAGCGGAGGGGCAGAGAAGGAAACTAGGGGGGAAAGAGATATGAAGCACTTTGCCATACAGGAGTGGGTCGATTTCGTGAACCACGTAGCCACAAATGACCAGCAAGCGGCGATGCAGAAACACCTCGCAACTGGTTGCAAACGGTGTACGGAGACAGTTTCGTTATGGCGAAAGGTCAGCAAAACGGCAAACGCGGAGGCCAGCTATCAGCCTCCAGTGGGTTCCGTGCGCCTAGCCAAAGCAGCCTTCCTGGCATCTGGCTTGGCCCAAACGAAGAGAGAATCACAGGGGCTTATCGAAGTTCTGTTCGACAGCTTCCTGCAGCCAGCCGTCGCCGGAGCCCGCTCGGTCGTAATAGGAACAAGACAAATGCTTTATAGAGCCGACCCCTATCAAATCGATATTCAGATCGAGCCCAAGCCGGGCAGCAACCGCCTGGTTATCACCGGCCAGATGCTTGATCTCAGCCATCCCGGTGTCGTCGGCCGCGATATTCAAGTCACGCTTTCAAATCGCCGCGGAAACACTGTAATGGCCGCCACAAACCAGTTTGGGGAGTTCTCCGGAGAAATCGAAAACTCCGGTGATCTCGAGCTGACCATCCCCGGCGAAGCTGAAAAGCCCATCGTCATTTCCCTTCGAAATGCGCTGGGAAACTTACACGGAGGCAAGTCGTGAGCTTGGCCTCCGGAACGCGTTTTACAAGGGAGTCCCATTTTGGTACGGAAGTACCAAAATCCCTTGTAACTTTTGTCTGGCACCGAGAAACCACCCGTACTATTTGCACAAAAGAAAGATTCCGCAAGACTTAGCGGGCATCCCGTTGCGCGAATGTGTGGCTGGCTCGGTATTAGGAGACCCCGAAAGGGACTAACAACATGAGACGTTACCTCAGCATTTTCCTGGTTCTTGCCGCACTTTTCGTCGTCCTAGCAACCCCCGCAGCCGCCCAGAACCGCTACATCGTTCGCACCTCTGGAGGCCTCGGCTCCGTCCTAAAGCTCTGTTTGGCCGCAAACTGCCAAGTCCAAGGCTCATTGGACGGCAACCTTGGCCAGAACTACCTGGTGACCTCCTCTGGCAATCTGATTACAAATCTTCTCAGCTTCGCATTGAATCTCCTGGAACAATTGCTCGGAATTGAGAGCGTCGAGGCCGATAGGGTCTTGCCGCTCCCGCAGCGGCCTATTAACACCATTCCCTCAGGGCTGTACGACACCGCTCCCGTCAACTACTACGGGACAGTGGTCACCCACGGCTACGCCGCACAACCGGCCGCCCAGATCATTCGGCTGACCGACGCCCAGAGAGGCTTCAACGTCGCTGGAACCGGAATCGTGGCGGTCATCGATACAGGGGTTGACGTTAACCATCCGGTTCTTGTTCCAGTCCTGCTGCCAGGCTACGACTTTACCCGTAATCAACCCGGCGCCTCCGAGTGGCTTGATGTCCCTCAACTGCAGGATAGCGGCGCCAGCAGCGGTTCCCAGAATCAGCAACCCGTTATGGTTCAGCAATCCAGCGCGGCCGTGCTTGATCAATCTTCGGCGGCTGTCCTCGATGGCGGGCCGTATTCGGACTTCGGCCACGGCACGATGACGAGTGGCTTGATCCACTTGGTCGCTCCGAAAGCAAAGATCCTTCCTCTTAAGGCGTTTACCGCCAACGGCCAGGGCTACGTTTCCAACGTCGTCGCTGCTCTTTACTACGCCGTCCAACACAACGCCAATGTCGTTAATATGAGCTTCGACGTGTCCACGCCGTCGCAGGCTCTCTCGCAGGCAATCTCCTACGCGAACCAGTCCGGTCTCGTGCTCGTTGCCGCCGCTGGCAACGAAAGCACGAGCGCTCCTGTCTACCCGGCCGCCCTGAATAGCAGCGTCATGGGCATCGCTTCCACATCGGACTACGATACGCGCTCCACCTTCTCCAACTTCGGCAACACCGACGTTTGGATCGCCGCACCAGGCGAATACGTCATAAGCACTTTCCCCGGCGGCACTTACGCCGCCTGCTCCGGAACATCCTTCAGCTCACCTCTGGTTGCCGGCTCGGCCGACCTGCTTCTGAGCGCAAAGCCATCTCTCAACCAAAAGAGCGCAGCCAGCGCATTCTCTCATGCGATAAAGCTCACCCCCGACCTCAACCACGGCCGCTTGGACGTTTATCAAGCCATCTCTGCCTGGATGAACAGTTCGAGCGGGAATTGGTGGTAGAAAGCTTGCCGAGCGAGGTGATTCCGGTGCTGAACGTAGGCTCCAATCTACGTGGGGTGCCGGAATCGCTCCGTATCAAGCAGGTGGAAGAGCAAATCTCTGCCCTTCGCACCTCGGTCATCTGCGCTTTTAACCAGCTTCTCGACCTTAAGGATCTCAACACCGGCGTTCACAGCACTCGCCTCGCGGAATGGGGCATGCGCGTCGGGCAAGAACTCGGACTCGACGAATCAGAACTCCAGAATCTCGAAGTCGCCGCTCTTCTTCATGACATCGGCAAAGTCGGTATCCCGGACTCCATTCTAAAAAAGCCCGGGAAACTGGACGACGAAGAATACGCCCTCATGAAGAAGCATCCGGAATATGGCTGGGCAGTTCTGCGCATGCTTCCAGGTTTCGAACGCGCCGCCCTCGACATTCTCCATCACCACGAGTCTTTTGACGGTAAGGGCTACCCTGCCGGCCTAAAAGAAACAGAAATTCCAATCGTCTCCCGCATCGTCACCGTGATCGACGCCTTCGATGCCATGGTCTCTTCCCGCCCCTACCGCAAAGGCCTTCCGCATGAAGAGGCCGTCCGCCGCCTCATTCAGTGCAGCGGCACGCAATTCGACCCCATCGTTGTCCAGAGCTTCCTCTCCTTCGCGCAAGCGGAAATGGACACCGTCTTCGCCGCCGCTGGCACATCCGTCTCCTCGGCTCTGTAAAATCCCGCGACTAAGAACTCCCCCAAAGCGCGAGCCACCCGGTCGTCGCTCGTTCTTAATTCATTTCTGGCCGGCTTTGCCGGATAACGCTTCCGATGGATTCTCTTGCTGCAGCCGCAGGCGCGTGGCCACGAGTTTGATCTCGTCATAACTTATTTCCGCCGGCAGAGCATCTTTCAGTGGCTTGAGCCGCTCCAGTCCCAGCCGCGCGCATGCCTCTTCGATTTGCGCCCGCTTCTCAGCATCAATCCAACTCGATTGAAAATCCAGTTCTCCTTTTTCCATCAGCCCGACAACTAAGTTGACGACGCTCGAAAGTTGCCGTCCCCGAGCCTTCGCAATCTCCTCAAAGCTCCGCCCTTCCGCTAGCAACTGCATGGTCTCTTCCGCGGGCTTTGGTTTTTC
>Ga0210405_10002018_pt1 | contig 21753 bp, 15 predicted proteins | sample IncBWH11MmetaG_FD_155492 | JGI IMG/M metagenome (GOLD analysis project Ga0210405, IMG submission 155492) | Forest soil microbial communities from Barre Woods Harvard Forest LTER site, Petersham, Massachusetts, United States - Inc-BW-H-11-M | ecosystem: Environmental > Terrestrial > Soil >... | reverse complement strand
GAATTATGAAGTGGCGTTGATTTTTTCGACGAAGTACGAACCCGGTCCCGCCCGCTGGGATCACTGGAGAACCTGGACGAAACTGAAGACCCGTTTTTTCGGCTTTCATCGCGATCTGCCCGCCGCTGTTGTGGCGCAGATTCTCGGTGGCCATATCGTATTTTCAGAACAGCGCAGGGGACAGTGGGTGGCTGTGATTGAAATGGAGAAAAGTGAAGTGCAAGCGGCGGAGGTGAGAATGCAGAAATAAGAATTCAGAATGTAGACGTTAAGCTCTTGGGTTCCACAGCATGAGCTTCGCGCCTATTTCCGCATCAGATGGCACGAGTGGGTTTTGATCACCAACCAAACCTCGCGGCCGGGGACAAGTTGGAGTTCGTCGCGAGCCGCCAAAGTTAGGTGAACATTCATTTCGACGCCGCAGTCGACGCGAGCCAAAACGATCATGTCGCGCCGCTCAATCGAAATCACGCAGCCGGCGATCACATTCCGCGCGCTTAATCCTTCCGGCTTTGCGATCGCCAGCAAAATATCGCCTGCGCGAATCCCAATGCGCAGGCGCGAGCCAACTCGTGCACGAATCAGAGGTGTCTCCAGAAGAACACTGCTTGAAGTGTCACCATTCGAAAGGCGGCACATCATGGTGCCACGATCTTCATGCACCGATTCAACCGCAGCATCGAAGATGTTTTCAAAACCAGCCAACTGCGCCACGGTTTCCTGGAGCGGAGCGCTCAGCACTTCGTGAGGCGTACCACGCGCGACGATGCGCCCCTGATCCATCACCAGAACGCGTTCGCCTAACGCCAGCACTTCTTCGCGACTGTGCGTGACGTAGAGAATCGGAATCTGGTGCTGCTCATTCCAGCGCCGGAGATCGTTGATTATCCTCGACTTGGTTGCTGCATCGAGCGCGGCAAGGGGCTCGTCGAGCAGCAGTACACAAGGGTCGGTCACAAGAGACCGTGCCAATGCAACACGCTGCCGTTCTCCTCCCGAAATCTTTCCTGGGCGCTGTTGTCTGAGGTGTTCGATTCGAAACTCCCGCATCATGAATGCAGCCTTCTTTTCACGATCCGAGCGCGGCAAGTCTGCGAGGCCGTATTCGACATTCTGTTTGACCGTCAAGTGCGGAAACAAGGCGAGATCCTGCAAAACGTATCCCACACCTCGTTTCGCGATTGGAAAATCAACAGAGCTGTTCGCGTCAAAAAAGACGCGTTCACCTACGGTGACCTTCCCAGCATCTGGAGTAGCCAATCCGGCCACGCAATCCAGTAGCGTAGTTTTCCCCGAACCTGATAGACCGAAAAGAATAATGAATCCGGGAGTCGCACTAAACTCCACGTCGAGAGAGAACTCGTGCTCCGTGGAGGAAAACGTTTTGCGAATGTGCGCACTCAGGGTTGCGAGGGCTTTCGGTTCCGCTGGCGTGCGCATTAGAGTCTCGTTAGTCGACCGAACCGACCTTCCATAATTTTTGATCCTGTCTCTTCCGGTTCAGTCCGTAGACTACAGCCAGCACAACAAAGCAGAAGATGAGCAGCAGCAGCGCCATACCATTGGCCCCCGCATAATTCGAGGCCTGCACCTGATCGTAGATGTCGATGGAGACGGTCCGCGTGACACCAGGAATGTTGCCTCCAATCATCAGCACCACGCCAAACTCCCCCATCGTGTGAGCGAACGCCAGGGCCACACCGGTGACCAAGCCCGGCATAGAAAGTGGAACCACAACCCCGAAAAAAGTGCGAAAGGATGATGCACCCAGCGTGGATGAAGCCGCAATCAACTGCTGGTCTACCGAAGAAAATGATGCCGCGAACGGCTGCACGGCAAACGGCAAACTGTACAGGATGGAGCCAATCACCAGCCCCGCAAAGGTGAAGGCTAGAGTGTGTCCGGTCAGAGACTGCCACCAACGCCCAAGCGGACTGCGGGAACCGAGAGCAACGAGCAAGTAGAAGCCCAGCACCGTCGGCGGCAACACGATCGGTAGAGCAACCACAGCTTCTACGAGGAATTTCCAGCGCCACCGCGAGAATGCGATCCAATAAGCCAGAGGCAGGCCGACGGCCAGCAGAATGACCGACACCACCATCGCCAGTTCTATCGTGAGCCGGAATGCTTCCCAATTGATGGACATTGGAAACCAGAGGTTAGCGCATAGTGGTCAGTTAAGAAAAAACTAAACGAAAGTGTCTTACGACTTCGCTGAACACCCACCAATCACTGCTCTTCTGGCACCGTGAATCCGTAGTGTCGTAAAATAGTCGCAATTTCGGCGGTCTTGATATACGCGATGAATGCGGCCGCATCCTCTTTATGCGGCGAGCGAGAGATCACGACCACTCCTTGGTCCAGCGGCGGATACGCCTCGGCCGGAACGATCCAGTACTTCCCTTTGCCCTGCATCGACGGCGCCGCAGCGTGAGCCAGAGCTACAAACCCGGCCTGCGCGTTGCCGGACTCCGCAAATTGCGCCGCCTGCGAGATATTCTCACCCAGCACTAGCCGTTCGCTCACTTTTTCATACATGCCATAGTGTTTCAGCGCCGCCGCCGCGGCGCGTCCGTAAGGTGCATGTTGAGGATTTGCGATTGCGATCTTCTTTACCGATGGATCGAGCAAAACATCCATTCCCTTGTGCTCGACGTCAAGCGGCGAATCCGCGGGAACCCACAGCACCAATCGTCCTATGGCATAACGATACAACGTTGCGCTCTCGGCTAGGCTGCTCGCGATCAATTGCCTGGGATAGTCCATGTCGGCCGAGAAGAAGACATCGAAGGGCGCTCCGTTCTGAATCTGCTGGGTCAAGGCACCGGATGCGCCATAGGAGATCTTCACTGAAACGCCGGTTCGCTTTTCATAATCAGCGGCAATCCCCTGCAGCGCAGAACTCAAGTCCGCCGCCGCGGCCACGTTAATCTCATGGCCGGCACCTTCCGCAGGCGATATTGCCAGAACCAGTACAAGAAGACCGATCAAGCTCGCTGACAGAAAACGCCGCATCAACATGGCAGACACCTCGAAGGAACGACGATTCGAAACTGACACGGGAAGCCGTCGAAATTGTACAGGGACAACCGGTTATTCGCGCCAGCGCATTCATGACAAGCGGCACAGCCCCGACATCCACGTCCTCGGTGAGCCGATGACCTTTCTACTTCCCGAAGTGGTCCGCCAAGATGTTTTCCGCGCTTTTTGTTTTGACGCTCGTAGTTCGCAGTCCGATACTGGCCACGTAGTTCAGCGCTCCGCGCCTACTGTCCAGGTTCTATCAAAGTTTAGCGAATGAATCGTCTCTCGTTCTCCCGCATTGTTCGAGTCGTCGGCCTTGCGTTCTCCTTATCGTTATCATCCCTGCTTTTTCTCGCGTATGCGCAGGACGCAAAAAAAACATCCCCAAACGCAGCGCCCATTGCCGATGACGATCATGTGCGGGAGCGCTCCGAATGGTTCTTACGCGGACGTGCAGTTCTGGGGAAGTCGGCGGCCGAACAACGTCTGCGCGCGTACAAGACCAAAATGCAAGCGCGGGCACTGCGACAGCGTCTCGCGGGCGCGGCACAATCAAGTTTGCAATCGACAGCATCCGCCACATGGACGCCGCTGGGTCCTGTGCCTTTGGCTTCCGATGCAACCGGGGACGGTTTTCAGGACTACCACCAGGTTTCGGGCCGTGCCACCGCCGTTGCCATCGATCCCGCCGACCCTACCGGAAATACGGTGTATATCGGTGGCGCGCAGGGCGGAGTGTGGAAATCGACCAATGCAGCCTCGGCCACAGCAAATGACGTGACTTGGACTCCGATTACCGACGATCAGGCCACGCTCTCTGTCGGATCGATTACGATTCAGCCCGGTAACTCGGTTCCTGCAAATAGTGTGATCCTGGTGGGCACGGGCGAGGCCGACAATTCCGCGGATTCTTATTTCGGCCTGGGGATTTTGCGTTCCACCAACGGCGGTGCTGCATGGACACTGATTTCCACCGCGAACAGTGGTGCTCTTTCATTCGGCGGTCTCGGTGCGACGCAAATGGCGTTCAGCACTGCGAATACGAGCCTTGTTGTCGCCGCCCTGGCGGCTACGTCGGAAGGCGTAACAGACGGCGCATTGACCAGCGGTACTTACCGCGGCCTCTACACTTCGACCGACGCTGGACAGAGTTGGACATACGACACCCTATTCGCAGGCGGAGCGGTCGAGGCAACTTCCGCCACAGCGGTGGTGTATAACGCCACGGCAGGCTTATTCTTCTCTGCGATCCGCTACCACGGATTTTACTCATCCCCGGACGGGCTGAACTGGACCCCTCTCACAAATCAGCCGGGTTCAGCGGGACTGCTAAGCACGGCAGCCTGTCCGCAAAACTACAGCACAAGCTGCCCGATTTATCGCGGCGAAATCACCGTAGTGCCGGGACGCAATGAGATGTACGTCTGGTTTATCTCGCTCGATATCAATAACAACCCGGTCGATCAGGGAATCTGGCAAAGCGAAAACGGCGGCGTTTCGTGGACTCAAATCAGCGACAGCGGCATCATCAACTGCGGCGACATCGACGGTTGCGGAGTTGACCAGGGTTTCTATAACCTTGATTTGCTGGCCGTCCCGGATTGCCCCAACGGCGCTCAAACCTGCACGGGCAATTCCACGGACTTGTACGCCGGCGCGATTAACCTTTACAAGTGTTCGATCAATTCGCTTAACCCAGCCTGCTCCGTTTCTCCTTTTATAAATCTGACACACGTTTACGGTTGCAGCCCCCTTTCCGCGCTCGCACACGTGCATCCGGATCAGCATGCGCTCGCTTACACGATTCCGACCGAAGGTGCAGAATCCGGAGCCGACCTGATGTATTTCGCCAACGACGGCGGCATCTACCGCGTGCTCGACGGGTTCAGTGGACTCACTACCGGCGCGTGTTCGGGCACGAACCAATTCGACGACCTGAATCAGAATCTGGGGTCGATGACACAGTTTGTTACCTTCACGCAACATCCGTTGGAGGCCGACATACTCTTGGGAGGCACGCAGGATAACGGTTCTCCAGCGACAGCGAGCGCTACCATCAGCACGAGTTGGGGAAACGTTCTGAGCGGCGATGGCGGGTTCAACGCGATCGATCCCACGACCAACAATTGGTTTGCCTCGAATCCGGATGTAGGATCAGGCGGGCTGGCGATTCAGGAATGCTCAGCCGGCGCGAACTGCACCGACAGCCAATTCAACGTGGTCGTTAGCAGTAACAACGTCGGCGGAGATGACGGCGCATTTTACTTTCCCTACATTCTCGATCCGCAGTCCGCAACTGCGCTGCTGGTGGGAACCTGCCGAGTGTGGACCGGACCTCGCCTGGGCGGGACCTCATTTACGCCCTTGAGTCTTAATTTCGATACGCTTGGTACCGGAACCTGCGCGGGAACTGAAGTCAACGTGGTCCGCGCGCTGGCGGCTAGCGGACCGGCGATCGCGAGTGGCTCGAAGGTAATTTATGCCACGACTGATGGCCCGGGACCAAACAACATCACAGCGCCGATTGGCGGAAACGTCTGGGTCACCACAAACGCCACCGCAGTTTCGGGTACTGTTTCCACCTTTAGCAACTTGACGCTCAACGGTCCAGGTGGCACAAGCATCAATCCTAATCAGTTCCCGATCTCAAGCGTAGCGCTCGACAGTTCCGATGCCACCGGCAACACTGCCTACGTGACTGTGATGGGCTTCACCGGCGGGCCGGGACATGTGTGGCAAACCACCAACGCTGGGGGCGACTGGACTGATTTCACCGGAAGCGGTGGCGCGAGTCCCCTCCCTGATTCTCCCGTGAATGCAGTGGTGGTGGATTCCAGCACACAAATCGTCTACGTAGGCACTGATGTCGGCGTATTCCAGAGCGCCACATCCGCTGCCGCATGGGCCGAAGTAGGTCCGGCTCCGTCTCCGACGAGCACTGGTTTCCTGCCCAACGTAGCCGTGACCGCCCTGGCGCTCTTTAATTCCGGTTGTCAGAAACTGCTGCGCGCTTCCACCTACGGGCGCGGCATCTGGCAGTTCAATCTGCCGGTCTCGAGCACCAGCCCCGATTTTTGTCTCGCAAATTCGGGATCATTCCCCACGGTCAATGCAGGCAACACCACCACGGGGCAATCCATCAACCTCACCTCTGTAAACGGCTTCGCTGGCACGGTGAGTCTGTCTTGCTCCATAATCTCGTGCTTTGGAACTTCCGGAAGTGCCAGTTGCAGCGCCAGTCCAACTTCCGTTAGCTCATTTCCAAAACCAGTGCAAGTTACCGTAAACGCGGCGATGCTTGCTACAACAGGAGCTGGCAGCTGTGACCTATCCGTAGGCGGGACGTCCGGTTCGACCACGAACACGCTGCCGCTATCGTTTAACGTCGCTGATTTCCAACTCTCCGGCACGCAATCGTTGACCATTGACCCCGATAGCCAGGCTCAGGCTAGCTTCGCGATTACTCCTTCTACTCTTTATGTTGGATCCGTTAACGCCAGCTGCAACGCCAGCGCGATCCCGGGCGGAAGCTGCACCATATCTATCCCAAATCCGATTCCAGTCAATACCGGATCGGCAGTGTCGGTTAACGCGACGATAACCACGCCCAGCAGCGTCCCTCCCGGCATTTACAATGTGACGTTTTCGGCCGTGGACACTTCAGGCAATCCCAACCAAAGTGTCATGATCGCCGTAACCGTGCCGGCGGGTGCCACCGACACTTTTTCGCTGGCGTGCACTCAGGCATTTCCCAGCGGCGTCGACGCACCCTCGCAGACTACAGCGAAAATAAGCCTGACCACGAACTACAACGGCTCGGTCAACGCTACGTGCGATGCCAGCTCGTTTTCGGGCCAATGCTCGATCACAACTCCAGCCTCGATCACTGCCGGAACCCCAGCGACACTCGCAGTTACGGTCAACGTCCCAAACAGCGCCGCGCCGCAGCCCTCAAATTCCTACAACGTCAACGTGACCGTGACCGACGCCTCTGGGCAACCAAGCCATGTGCTGGCCCTCCCGCTGACGGTAATCCAGGATTTCACAATCAGTACGGTCACGCCGGCCAGCCAAACCGTCAATGCAGGACAGTCAGCCAGCTATAACTTCACTGTGATTCCTGTTGGAGTGACGTTCGCGGGCACCGTGACACTGTCTTGTTCTGGTACTCCTTCGTGCAGTTTCACGCCCAGCACAGTAACTCCTGGCAGCAACGCAACTGCGGTGGTGTTGACTGTAACTGCGCCTACTTCAGCCAGCCTCGTTATGCCGCGCCCACGCTTCGTCGTCTACGCGATGTGGCTAGCGCTGCCGGCCTTGGCGCTATTCGGCCGCCGACGGCGCAGGAAACATCTCTCATGGTTAGCTAGTCTGAGCGGATTACTTCTGCTGGGATTTTTGCTCGACTCCTGTGGTGGAGGCGGCAGCAATGGCGGCGGAGGCAGCAGTGGCCAGCAGGGCGCACAGCCAGCCATTTACACCATCACGGTTACGGGCACGTCCGGCAACCTGACTCATAGCGCGACTGCAGTGACGTTGACCGTACAGTAGTGAGGCCAAAACCGGTCGACGACAAATCACGCCCTTATCTTCGGCACAACACCCGTTCACGCGACCTGATACTCTCTCTTGTTCACCGAGTTCGTTTGCCCCGCGAACATCCATGCCAAGCCCGCGTTACGACGTCGTCATCGTCGGCGGCGGAATTGTCGGCCTCGCCGTCGCGCTTGAAATCAGGCAGCGATTGCCTCGCCTTCGCCTGCTGCTACTTGAGAAAGAAGCTCGCGTCGGCCAGCACCAGAGCAACCACAATAGCGGAGTGATTCATTCTGGCATTTATTACAAACCAGGATCGTTGAAGGCGAAGCTGTGTGTCGAGGGTGCGCGGGAGATGGTCGAGTTTTGCCGCTCTCACGATCTTCCTTATGAAATCTGCGGCAAAGTTATTATAGCGACTCACGAGCAGGAACTCCCGCGGCTGGAAGAGTTGCGCCGTCGCGGCGAGGCGAATGGGCTGGCCGGACTTCGTCTCATCGGCCCCGAGGAGTTGCGCAAGATTGAGCCGCATGCTTCTGGCCTCCAGGCGCTAGTCGTTCCCTCCACTGGAATCACCGACTATCTCAAAGTTTGTGAGAAATATGCGGAGCTCATCTCCGCGCAGAGCGGCATAATTTTTACGTCAACAGCGGTCATTGGGATTCAATCGCGCGGCACTGAAATGGTTGTAGAAACGCAGCGCGACGCGTTCTCGGCCGGCTTCCTCATCAACTGCGCTGGACTCTTTAGCGATCGAATCAGCCGCATGGCCGGCGACGACCCCAGCGTAATCATCGTTCCGTTTCGCGGTGAGTATTATGACCTCATCCCCGAGCGCACTTCGTTGGTACGCGCGCTCATTTATCCCGTTCCCGATCCGCGGTTTCCGTTTCTTGGCGTGCATTTCACTCGACGGATCTCGGGCCGCGTGGACGCCGGTCCCAATGCCGTTCTGGCTCTTCGTCGCGAAGGCTATCGGCGAACCGATTTCAGCCTGCGCGATCTTGCTTCGTCCCTGGCCTTCCCCGGGTTTTGGCGCATGGCTAAGACGAATTGGCGGAGCGGACTGTACGAATTCCGTCGATCGTTTTCCAAGGCAGAGTTCGTTCTCGCCCTGCAGAGGTTACTCCCCGAAGTGCGTGAGCGAGACCTGGTCCCCGGCGGTTCGGGGGTGCGAGCCCAAGCGCTGGGGCGCGATGGCACGCTCATAGACGATTTTTGTTTTGTTCCTTCCGCGCGGATGCTGCATGTGCTCAACGTTCCCTCGCCCGCCGCAACCGCTTCCCTGGTGATTGGGCGCGCCATCGTGCGTGCGGCGGAAGAGCGACTGAAATGAAAATTAAAACGCTAACGCGCGTGAAGCAGTGGTCGATGAACTGAACAATTCCGAGAACAACTCAGCTCAGACCCGACTGCGGCGGGCTAACTCCTTGGAAGGCTCTACGGCGCTTGGCCCCATCTTTGAATTGGCTTTAGCAGGCCGGCCAACCAGAGTTGGTCCCGAGGCGCTCTCCTCTGTACTCTCGTTGCTCGAAGGCCCAACCATCGCCTTCCGCAAACGAAAGACATAAAGCACAACTTCCACACGACTGGAGACGCCCAGTTTGTCGAAGATGCGGAACAGATAATTCTTGACAGTGTGCTCGGTGAGCCTCAAGGTGCTGGCAATTTCGCGATTGGATAATCCTTCCGCGACGCAACGGACCACGTCTTGCTCGCGCTTCGAGAGCAAAGCTTGACCACCCGAATCCACTAAACGGACCGGCTCCGATTCGCGCAAGGCGTCGATCACATAATGCAACTCTGCGCTGTTCGCCCAGACCTGCCCCTGATGCACGCTGCTGATGCACTTCGCAAGCGTTGTGGAAGACTCGGTCCGAGAGAACACCCCTCGCGCTCCGCAACGAAACGCCTCGACAACAGCCGAAGGGTTCGATGTGTCCATCAAAAGTACGACGCGCGTATCCGGATGAGCCGCGGATACCTGACGCGTAAGATCAAATCCCTGGGTTGCGGATTCCTCCAGAAGCGAACTCATCAGCACGACGTGAGGCCGTGCTTCCGTCACGGCCGCCAGAATAGACGCCGATTTTGGTTCGATCCCCGTAACCTGAAACTGACTGTCCTGCGCCAGCGCCTGCGCCAGTAGCTGACTACCCATCCGAGTACTGTCAGCGGTAAGCACCCGGATCTTTTCCAGCGCTTCCGGCTGGGGAATCACGTGTTGCGACATTTTCTTCTCCAATGGTGGCAGCTGGTTTCCCGAGACCTCGCCCACGACTCCGGCATCCTCGGCGCCAGGCACTGCTGCAATTTCAGCGAACGATTGAGTCAGGGGGATTTCTAAACTGTACGAGTGCGCTGCATCTCGTACGACACGCAGTAAGCTTTCCATAACCACCACCTGTAGGAGTACATCGTTGGAGAGACTTTAGTCTCATGGGCGGACTGAGTAAATGGCACAGGAGTGCTACAACTCCCAGTTTGCTCGAACTTAACTGTGGGCAACTACGTTTGGATGGTTTCCCTGACGAAATGGGTGAGTAACTTCGAAGGTTACCAAAGAGATCATGCCGAAAAGGAGTAGACCAAAGGGAGTAAAAGGTCTCCTTGACACTGCCCACCGCAAAGCTCATAGTGGGAGAACATATTGCGTGCGGTCTTTCCCCCGCGTTTCGCGACACCCCATCAAACGATTCCTATAAGGAGAGGTACATTGGTTCTTACGAAACCTGATTTTGACGTTGCCATTATTGGCGGTGGACCCGCCGGCGGTTCTATGGGCGCCTACCTCGCCAAAGCCGGCGTTAATTGCGTGGTTTTCGAGCGTGAGCTGTTTCCCCGCCCCCATGTGGGCGAGTCGCTCGTTCCTTCCTCAATGAGAGTGTTCCGCGACCTGGATTTTCTCGGCCAGATGGAGGAAGCCAAGTTCCCGCGAAAGTTTGGCGCCGCCTGGACCGCCGAAGACCAGGGCGCTTATGAGATGAACTTCAAGGGCGGCTTCAAAGACCCTGATCACGACCAGCTCAACCCTGAGTCTTACGTGGACATCCGGTTCAACGAGCGTGAACAGGATGGCGTGGACCGGGAATACACCTACCACGTCGATCGCAGCAAGTTTGACCTGATGCTGTTGCAGCATGCCAACAAGCTGGGCGCAGCAGTATATGAAGGCGTCAAGGTGAAAGAGGTGGATTTCGGTCCCAAAGAGCCAATCGTGCGCTTCAACATGGGATCCAAAGAAATGGGCGTTAGCGCCAGGATGGTCATCGATTGCAGTGGACGCAATACTTTTCTGGGCAATCAGATGAAGCTGAAGATTAAAGACCCGGTATTCGATCAGTACGCCATCCACACTTGGTTTGACGGGTATGACCGTCGGGCATTCGCCAAGAAGGACGCGCAGCTGGATTTCATTTTCATCCATTTCTTGCCGATCTCGAATACCTGGATCTGGCAGATCCCGATCACCGACAAGATCACCAGCATTGGCGTGGTCACGCAAAAGAAAAACTTCGCCAAGTCGCGGCAAGATCGCGAACAGTTTTTCTGGGAAGCAGTTGGAACTCGTCCGTTACTGCGCGAAAAGCTGAAGCAGGCAGACCAGATGCATGCCTTTAAAGATGAGGGCGACTACAGCTACGCCATGAAGCAATTGTGCGGCGATCGTTTTATGCTGGTCGGCGATGCGGGACGTTTTGTCGACCCGATTTTCTCGACCGGAGTCAGCATCGCGCTGAACAGCTCGCGCTTCGCTCATACCAACGTTCTACGCTCGCTGGAAAAAAATGATTTCACGCGTGAAAGCTTCTCCGAGTACGAGAACAAGCTTCGTCTCGGAACCAAGAACTGGTACGACTTCATATCGGTCTACTACCGGCTCAACGTGCTGTTCACGTATTTCGTAGGCGACCCACGCTACCGTCTCGACGTGCTCAAGCTTCTGCAGGGCGACGTCTACGATGACGCTCAGCCGCCGGTGCTCGAGAAAATGAAGAAGATGGTGTCTGAGGTCGAGCAGAACGCAAAGCATCCCTGGCACAAGCTGCTGGGTGACATGACCGTCGACGCGTTCAAGCAAGTCAGCCAATAAGAGTATTTCATAGAGCTTTTCGAGGGTTCAGGAGGAAGCGTTGGTCATTACGAAACCAGATTTTGATGTCGCCATTATTGGTGGAGGGCCGGCCGGATCGTCGATGGCTGCTTACCTGGCCAAGGCCGGCGTAAGCTGCGTGGTATTTGAGCGGGAATTATTTCCGCGTCCTCACGTGGGCGAGTCGCTCGTTCCATCTTCCACGCGAGTTTTCAAAGACCTGGATTTTCTGCCTCAGATGGAGGAAGCGAAGTTTCCGCACAAGTATGGCGCAGTCTGGACGACCGACGATAAGAAGACGCCTTACGTTCACGATCTCGAAGGACTGGCCCCGGATTGCAACGTCGATATTCGCTTTGACGAACGCCAGCAGGCCGGCGTGGATAAGAACCACACATACCATGTTGATCGCGGCAAGTTTGATCTGATGCTTTTGCAACACGCACACAAACTAGGAGCGTCGGTGTATGACGGCATCAAGGTAAGCGCTGTGGACTTCGGTCCTAAGGAACCCCTGGTCCGCTTCAACATGGGGTCGAAGGAAATGAACGTCAGCGCAAGAATGGTGGTGGACGCCAGCGGCCGCAATACTTTCCTGGGCAATCAGATGAAGCTCAAGGTCCAGGATCAGGTATTCGATCAGTATGCGATTCACAGCTGGTTCGATGGCTATGATCGCAAAGTGTTCGCCAAGCGCGACACGAACCTCGATTATATCTACATCCACTTCCTGCCGATTTCGAATACCTGGATTTGGCAGATTCCGATTTCCGACGATGTAACCAGCATCGGCGTTGTAACCCAGAAGAAGAACTTCGCGAAGTCGCGCGAAGATCGCGAGAAATTCTTCTGGAGTTCGGTGGGCACTCGGCCCATGATCGAAGAGACTTTGCGCAAAGCGAATCGCATTCGTCCATTCAAAGACGAGGGCGACTACAGCTATGCCATGAAGCAGCTTTGCGGCGATCGCTTTCTGATGGTCGGCGATGCCGGACGTTTCGTCGATCCCATTTTCTCCACAGGAGTAAGCATCGCGCTGAACAGCTCGCGCTTCGCGCATAAGGACATTCTCGGCGCACTTGAGAAAAATGATTTTTCACGCGAGAGTTTTGCGACCTTCGAGAACACGTTGCGGCTCGGAACCAAGAACTGGTATGACTTCATCACGGTCTACTACCGGCTCAACGTATTGTTCACGTACTTCATTAACGATAAGAGGTATCGTCTGGACGTGTTGAAACTTTTGCAGGGCGACGTTTACGACGACGCCACTCCGCCGGTGCTGGAAAAGATGCGCAAGATGGTTACCGAGGTCGAACAAAACGAAAAACATCCCTGGCATAAGTTGCTGGGCGACTTGACCTCGAATGCATTCAGCCCGGGCGCCTAGACAATCGGTGCTATAATGTTCCCATTTCCTGAAAGCGGCAGGCGAGTTTCACAGGAAGGTACCTTTGGGCGGGGTATCCGGGCGGCGGCATTTAATTCCCCCGGATTGGTGAGAGGCCCAATGTCACGTACCAACGCGAACTTTATTATTGCCTACGCTCTCCTGGTGGGTCTGCCGATCTTAGGCTTGGTTGGGATACTAAAAAGCGGTCGCGCGCTAGCCGCACCTATTTCGGTAGACGGCGTTTGGAAATTACAAACCGATCCCCTCCGCTTAGCCGCGCTGCCCTGTGGCAAAACTCTTGCATCTTCTCCAGATGCAGCGCTCGCAATTTCGCAATCGGGCAGAAACTTCACTTTAAGTCTTAAGGACGGGCCCAAGTCCGCTGCGTCAGGAGCGCTTGACGGAACGTCTCTCAAGGCTTCTCTCGTGCCCTCGGCTCCATGGTCCGAGGAAGCGGGTTGTGGGAGCGGCCGTGAGATTTCGCTGGTAGCCACCGTCGATCCCAAAGCCAATCCGCGGTCATTGGAAGGAACGCTGTCAGTGAGCACTTGTTTGTCTTGCACCCCAGTCGACTTTCGCGCGGTCCGCGTTGCAACTCCCGTGAAGAAGGGATCTCACTGATATGCCGGATCTCTTTAAATTAGTGCTGCAGATTTCGGTGATCCTGGCGCTATGCCGGATCGTAGGCACAATTTTTCGCAAAATCGGGCAACCGCGAGTGGTGGGCGAGATGTTCGCCGGCATCTTGCTGGGGCCATCGCTGCTGGGATGGATGGCGCCAGGAATCTCCGCCTATCTGTTTCCCGCAAGCAGTCTCGGATTTCTAAATGCGCTAAGCCAGATTGGCGTTGTAGTTTTCATGTTTCTGGTTGGTCTGGGCATTAATCCACAGGAATTGAAGGAACACGGACACGCTGCGGTGCTCACCAGCCACGTCAGCATCACCGCCCCGTTTGTGTTAGCGGCGTTTCTTGCGCTCTACCTTTATCCAAAGCTTTCCGATGACAGCGTAGCTTTCACAAGCTTTGCCTTATTTATGGGCGCAGCCATGAGCATCACGGCGTTCCCGGTTCTCGCGCGAATTCTGGCGGAACGCGACTTGCTTGGCAGCCGTCTCGGAACCGTTGCCATCGCCTGCGCGGCGGTGGACGACGTAACCGGTTGGTGCATTCTCGCTTATATCGTGGTGCTGATTCGCACCGCGCACAGTTCAACCTCGATCTGGGTAACCATTGGTGGCATCGTCGCCTTCGCTCTGATCATGATTTATGGCGTGAGCCATCTGCTTCGCCACTTCGAAACGGTTTACCGGGAACGCGGTCACCTCAGTGAGAATCTGCTGGCGCTGATGCTTTTGCTGGTGCTGGTTTCGGCACTGTGCACCGAGTGGCTGGGCATTCATCTTCTATTCGGCTCTTTCCTGATGGGTGCGATCATGCCCAAGGAACAGCGGTTTGTGCGCTATGTGCTCGACCGCTTTGAGACCATCACCGTAACGCTCTTGCTGCCGCTCTTCTTCGCATTCACCGGGCTGCGCACCGACATTGGGCTGGTGAAAGGGCAGGAGATGTGGATGTATTGTGGCTTGATCATCCTGGTGGCAACGGTGGGAAAGCTCGGCGGCTCCATGGTGGCTTCCTGGCTTTCGGGGATGCCTGTTCGAGAGGCTGCCGGCTTAGGCACGCTGATGAACACTCGAGGTCTGATGGAGTTGGTGATTCTAAATATCGGTTTGGATATTAAAGTAATCTCTCCCGCTCTGTTTTCCATGATGGTGCTAATGGCTCTGTTCACTACGTTTATGACTACGCCCGTATTGGCAGTAGTCTGTCCCGATCGGTTTTTGCGCGAGGCTCCCACCAAGGTTCCGACACAGGACGCGGCGATCGGCGCATTGGCCCCCGCGGACAAAATCTCCGCTTAAGCTCCGGCAGATGAGGATGGAAAGCTGGATTTGATAGACTCCTCCTGTTCATAGATCACCTTTCTAACGCAAAGTAGCAGGAGCAGAGCCTTGGTCATTCTAGTGGTTGGAGGCGCGGGATACATTGGAAGCCACGCTGCGCGCGTGTTGCGACGGCAGGGTCACGAGGCCTTAATTTACGATAACTTTTCCACTGGCCACGCGCGCCTTACGGCTGGATTTGAGCTAATCACGGGAGACCTTGCCGACACGCCAAAAGTAACGGCTGCGCTGCGCCGGGTCGATGCCGTGATGCACTTTGCCGCTTACGCTTATGTAGGCGAGTCTGTGGAGAACCCGCGAAAATATTTTCAGAACAACGTGGAAGCGGCTTTGGCGTTATTGAATGCCTGCATCGACTGCGGCGTGCGCAAGTTTATTTTCTCATCGACCTGCGCAGTATATGGCGTTCCGCTGAAAGTTCCGATCACCGAAGACAATCCGCGGGTGCCCATCAATCCTTATGGGGTGACCAAGCTTTTTTTTGAGAACGCGCTGGAGGCATACGACCGCGCTTATGGCCTCCGCTTTGCAAGCCTGCGTTATTTCAATTCCGCGGGGGCGGATGAATCCGGCGAGATTGGCGAAATGCATCAGCCCGAAACGCACTTGATTCCTCTGGCCTTGGACGCCGCGGTGGGCGCGCGTCCGGCGCTGGACGTTTTCGGCGACGACTATCCCACTCCAGATGGCACTTGCCTGCGGGATTACGTTCACGTGAACGATCTGGCGGAAGCGCATGTTGCCGCGCTGCATTACCTGGAACAGAATTCCAAGTCGATTGCCGTGAATCTGGGCAGCGGCAAAGGCACGTCGGTGAAAGAAATTCTGGATGCAGTGGAGAAGGTGAGCGGGCGGCAAGTTCCACGGCGTATTGTGCCCAGACGACCGGGCGACCCTCCGGCGCTGGTCGCGGACCCGAGTAGAGCAGAGTCGGTTCTACACTGGAAGGCGCAACGCTCGCTCGAGCAGATCGTTGCAACGGCATGGAAGTGGAAGCAGAGCCAGCAGACTAGCAGAGCCGGCAGTTAGCGGAACGTAAGAGCAAAGAGCAAAGACCGGAGAGCGGATAATGAGCGTTGATCTGTCGGGTAAGCGGGTTGCGGTGTTAGGAGCGGGAAAGATGGGTGGAATCCTGCTCAAAGCGCTTTTGGATAAAGGGCTGCTGCGTCCGGAATCGACCTGCGCGACCGTGGCTCACGAAGAGCGCGCCCGCAGTCTGAGTCAGAAGCTCGGCATCGCGGTGGGTACGGACAATGTTGCGGCGGTTCGCAACGCGGATATTATTCTGATCGGCTTAAAGCCGCAGGTTGTGGAAGAAGTGGCGGCTCAGGTTCAACAGGTAGCGACACCGAAGCAGCTTTTCATTTCCGTGGCAGCGTCGGTGTCGACTGGGCACATTGAGCGCGCGCTCAGCATCAAAGCTCCGGTAATTCGCGCCATGCCGAACACGCCATGCCTGCTTGGAGTTGGAATTACGGCCATCTGCCGGGGAGCCTTTGCCAACGCTGAGCACCTCGAACTAGCCAGCGCTTTATTTGCGGTTGGAGGCAGGACCGTAGTCGTCGACGAAAAGCATATGGATGCCGTCACCGCCCTTTCAGGCAGTGGGCCCGCGTACATCTACATCATCCTGGAGTCGCTGGCCGAGGCTGGCGTAAAGGTGGGATTACCGCGCGATGTGGCCACGCTGCTGGCCGCGCAAACCACCCTGGGCGCAGCCACTGTGGTTCTCGAAACCGGCGATCATCCTGCGTTGTTGAAAGATGCGGTGACGACGCCGGCAGGATGCACGATTGATGGCATCCTTGAACTCGAAGAAGGCAAACTGCGCGTCACGCTGATCAAGGCGGTAGTCAAGGCCGCGCAAAGGGCGAAAGAACTTGCGCACGGATAGGCGCACGGCTTTTTTCTTAGGCAAATTTAATCGTACTTTAATCTTAACGAAAGGGATCGCTCTTCCCTTACTTGACTTGACTTGACTTCCGGCCCGACATAGCATTTCTTGGCAATCCTGAAACGGGTGCGCTTTCGGCTGGGCAGGGTACGCAGCACTCTGTGGGGCAGCGCGCTTTTGCAGATAAAATGTGGGAAAGGGACTCCGGAGGAAGCTCTGAAGATCGTACTGGTTCACAACACCTACCAGCAGCCCGGAGGGGAAGACGCGGTTTTTGAGCAAGAGCGGAAGATGCTCGAAAACGCCGGGCATCAGGTGATCGCATATTGCCGGAGTAATTGGGACGTCGAATCGTACAAGGGATTGCGCAAGCTCAGCGTGGCCAAGGGAACCATCTGGGCTTCGGACACGCAGCGCGACTTCGCAAGTCTGCTCGCGCGTGAAAAGCCGGACCTGGCACACATTCACAACACGTTTGTGATGATTTCTCCATCGATCTACTCGGCGTGCTACGAGGCGAAGGTGCCGGTTGTGCAGACTTTGCACAATTACCGGCTGATGTGTCCGGCCGGCACTTTTTTTCGCGACGGCAAGGTTTGCGAAGATTGCGTGGCCGGGTCGTTGTGGCAGGGGATCAAACACAAGTGCTACCACGACTCGCACTCGGCTACGGCAATTGTGGCGATGATGCTGGCGACGCATCGCCTTCGCGGCACATGGAAACGCGAGATTTCCTACTATATAGCTTTGAGTGAATTCGCTCGCAACAAATTCATTGAAGCCGGACTGCCAAAAGACAAAATCCTGGTAAAACCGAACTTTGTTTCGCCGGATCCTGGCACGCGCACCAGCCAGGGCAATTACGCGTTATTCGTGGGACGCCTTTCGCCGGAAAAAGGCGTCGGGACGATTGTCTCGGCGTGGAAACATCTGCCGCGCTCTATCCCTCTGCACATTATTGGTGGTGGTCCAGATCACGAAGTACTGAAGGCGCAGGCCGCACGCGATGGACTGAGCAATATTCAGTTCAAAGGCCAGATGCCGAGAGAGGAAACCCTGGCGGCCATCAATAACGCGCGGGTCATGTTGATTTCAAGCGAATGGTATGAGACTTTCTGTATGGCCATTGCAGAATCTTACGCGTGCAGCACGCCGGTGATATGCAGTCGAATGGGCGTGATGCAGGAACTCGTCTCCGACGGCCGAACTGGCCTTCACTACACCCCCGCTGATCCCGTCGACCTGGCGCGCAAGGTGGAATGGGCTTGGGCGCATCCGGATGAGATGTGCGCCATGGGCAAAGAAGCCCGAAAAGAATACGAATCGAAATACACGGCGGAAACAAACTATCCCATGCTGCTCGAAATCTACAAGCGAGCTTTGCAACAAGCGTAGCCTATACTGAAATATCCGGTGTCCGTGCAGATTCACAAGCCATTTTAAAGAAGAGAATGATGAGACTTCCCTTTTGCTTCGCCGGAATCGTGGCAGTATGCGTGATGGCTGTCGCTACCTTTTCACTCGTTATTTCAAATCCCTCGCCATCAGAGTCCTCATCCGGACCGCTCAAGCTGAGTCCGCCGGCGAAGCCAATCCCCCGGGAATTTTTCGGTCTCCACATTCATCGCGCCTTTGCGTCAACGCCGTGGCCTCCCGTGCCGTTTGCCAGTTGGCGATTATGGGATGCAAAGGTTCACTGGCCCCAGGTGGAAATTCGCAGGAACGAATGGCAATGGGACATTCTTGATCGTGAAGTTGAGCTTGCGAAGAAACATGACGTGGACTTGCTCCTGCCATTCGGCGAAACTCCGGAGTGGGCGGCCAGCAGCCGCTTTCACACGGCGATCGTGGGAGACGTGGGAAATTTGGATGATTGGCGAACTTTCATCCGAACCCAGGCGGAACGTTACAAAGGCCGGATCATGTATTACGAAATATGGAACGAGCCCAACCTTCCGCGCAATCGCGACATCGGCACTCCCGAGAGAATGCTGGAGATGGCAAAAATTGCCTACACGACTCTCAAGGAAGTCGATCCCAACATCAAAGTGATTTCTCCGTCCCCGGTGAATGCGAACGGTTTGGATTGGCTCGACCGTTACCTAACGCTTGGCGGCGGACAATATGCGGACATCATCGGATATCACTTCTACACCTATCACCATCCAGAGACGATGCTCGATTTGATCCTGCCGGCGAAAGAGATCATGCGCAAGCACGGAGTCGGCGACAAGCCTCTCTGGAATACAGAATCTGGATGGATCAAAAATCCGCTGACAGATCGGATCGATCTCGTGGGGCAAGCTCCAGGGTGGGCGGCGCGAGCCTACATTTTGAATTGGGCAGGAGGAGTGGATCGGTTCTACTGGTATGCGTGGGACGATGACGGCCACGACAGCATTCCGTTTACGCAGGAAGACCAGGCCACTGCGACGAATTCAGCACACGCCTACGGAGAAGTTCAGAAATGGTTGATCGGTGCGCGCATGGAATCATGCGAAAGGCAGGCGGACGAAAACTGGGTTTGTAAGCTTACGCGGGGATCGGGTAATGCTGCGTGGATTCTGTGGAATGAGAGGCACGGCGCTAAGTTCGATGTGCCTAAGTCATGGGGGGTGACCAACGTCACCAACCTCTCTGGCGAGAACTCTGTTTGGACTGGAAATACGATCGACGTCAGTGAATTACCGGTGCTGCTCGAAGCGCAGGCTGTTCACCATTAGAGTAGCCCGGCCTGTATTAAGTACTAAGAGCGCGGTTCTAAGACGCGCTCTTTTGACACAACCTAGAGCGGCTTTCCGCAACCTGCTACGGAGTGCCAGTTCCTGATAGCGTAATAATTTGCGGACTACTGAGATCCGCATCGTTAATAGTCAGCGTGCCCGGCAGGCTTCCTGTCTGAGTAGGAGTGAAAGTCACGCCGATTTTGCACTTTCCGCCTCCAACAATGAAAGATCCACACGTGTTTGTCACCGCATAATTCGCGCTGGCGGTGATGGCTCCCACATTTACCGCATTGACGCCGGTGACCTTAATCGTGACGTACTCAGTCGCGCTGGTCGTGTTGATCTTCTGATTGCCAAAGTTCATCTTCAAAGGATTCACGCTGATTGCGGTGCCGGTGCCGGTGAGGCGCACAGTCTGCGGGCCGGATGGATCACTATCGGATACGACGAGATTTCCATAGCGTACACCCGACGTGGTCGGAGCGAACGTGACGCTGATGGTGCACGAACCAGAAGGACCCAGGCTGGTCGAACAGGTGGTGGTGTGCGTGTAATCTCCTACGGTGCTAACTTTGATGTTGGAGAGTGAGGTAGTACCGCTGTTAGTTAGTGTAACGGTCTGCGCGACTGAAGTTGATCCCAACAAGATCGTGGGATAGATAAGCCCCGGATATGAAGAGTTAGAGATACTAACGTCGCTGCCGGTCCCCTGCAGGTTTATTACTTGTGGACTAGTAACATCGCTGTCGGTAATTGTCAGCGTGCCGGACAGAGGTCCTGATTGGGTCGGATTGAAACTAACATTGATCGTGCACTTCCCATTTACGGGCAGCGTTGTACATTTATTCGTTTGCTTGAAGTTTGGGGTAATAGTGATTTTTGAGATCGTAATGGGCGTAGTGCGGATGTTCGTCAGCGTAAGAGCGTAGGGGACACTGGCAGTGCCAGCGGTCTGTCCGCCAAAGTAGATATCGGAGGCGCCCTGTATGGGACAGGTCTGAGGCTTCAAGATCAGCGCGGGCAGCGGCGTCTGGCTGAAATTAAAGCTGTCGGTTGTATCGTTGGCGTTGGCATCGCGTTGGGTGAGCGGCGCCAGGTTGAAGCGGTCTTCAATAAATTTCAGTACGGATGCGAATTCGTATTGAGTATGGGAGATCGTGCCGGCCAGTGCATAAGGAGAGATGATGAGCAATGGAACTCTGGGCCCCAAGCCGTAAATGTCCATAGGGGGCGGCGGAACGTGGTCGTAGAAGCCACCGAAATCGTCCCAGGTAAGAAAGACGGCTGCTGTGCTCCAGTTCGGCCCATTCATCAAAGTGTTCAACTGCTGCACCGTCCAATTCTCGCCCTGGCAGGCGCTGGCCGGAGGGTGCTCGTTGTCAGGTCCGGTCACCAGCCAACTCACGGCCGGCAAATTGCCGCTGGCCGCATCGGTGGCAAATTGCGTATCCGAAACCACATGCTCGGTCCAGAGAGAGGTGTTGCGAATGTGATTGATTTCGTCGTAAGTATTGTAGGCGTATCCGTTCTGTCCTTCACCTGGCGCGTAGTATTTCCAACTGATTCCGGCGCTATCCAGTCTGTCCGCAAGAGTCTCAAAGTCGAAACAAGGGAATATCTCCGAGATAACGCCATCGGTCTCGTCCTCGGCCTGTAGCAAGAAATTCGGAGCGGCATCGCAACCCCATTTAGGAGATGCGGGCGAGCCTACTTTCTGAGTAACAACCCCGCCCGCTTGTGCGGCGATGGCATAGAGATGATTTTCGAAACTATCCCCATGGACGGAGGAAAACATGCGGTCGGCGAGCACGAAGTTTTTAGCGTAGCTGTAGTAATTGGCAATATCGCCAGGATTAACCTGAGAGTAAGCCAGATACTGCCCGTTCATATCTCCAAAAGGGATCAAGTCGAAGCGATCCATCTTGCCGTTGTCTACCGCTGTAAGGGCGGCAACCCATTCATGACCGATATCTAGGACTTGATCTGGGGTGTGGCGCAAGGTTAGCACTTGACCAGTGGAAGTAGGTCCGCTGGTTGCGCCATCGGCGCCGGGGTATTGTCCGAAGTAGTTATCGAAGCTGCGGTTTTCCTTGATGATGAAGATGATGTGTTGGATCACAG
>Ga0210405_10002017_pt1 | contig 21757 bp, 18 predicted proteins | sample IncBWH11MmetaG_FD_155492 | JGI IMG/M metagenome (GOLD analysis project Ga0210405, IMG submission 155492) | Forest soil microbial communities from Barre Woods Harvard Forest LTER site, Petersham, Massachusetts, United States - Inc-BW-H-11-M | ecosystem: Environmental > Terrestrial > Soil >... | reverse complement strand
ATGACACATTTTGTGCCAAGGTGGTATGTTCCCGGCAAGAACCGTCTGACGCGGCGCTGGCAAGCCGCGCAATCTTCATCCCTATGCTGCCCACGCACAGGATCCTGCCGGAATTAGATTCGGCCGTCCTCGCTGATCGCTTTCAACCGCGATTACTGGACTACCGCATGAAATATTACTCCCAGGTGAAAATCTGGAATCGCCCACAGGTTGCCGAGTTCACACCCCGCATGCGAGATCTAGCACTTGCGTTAGCCGCACCAGTGCTAGGAAATCCGCAGTTGGAGGCCCAGCTTTTCCAGGACCTGACCGGGCAAAACCGAGAAGCGAGAATAGCCCGGCATGGGGAACCAGAGTGGGCGGTGGCTACCGCGCTCTACCTAGAGTGTCATCGCACAGGGGGCACGCTGACGGTCGGTAGTTTGGCGTGCACTGTGAGCGACGTACTCGAAGGAAATGGAGAGACGTATGAACTTCCGCCGCGAAAGGTGGGCTCGATATTGCGCTCTCTTGGATTGAATACTGAGAAGCTCGGGAATCAAGGTCGTGGATTACGGCTAACGAGACAATTCGTCCGCCGAGTTCACGAACTAGCGCTCGAGCTAGGGATCAAACGGTCGGACATCCTCCCATATGCGACCGTGGACGCCGGCTATGCCGGCCGCCGGTGTTTCTGGTGTACTAAATTCGGGTTGTTGACCTGCGACGACGGCACGAAACTGCGCAGCATCAAGCCCCGAGATATGCGCAGACCCAGCAGGGGCTTATACGACTAGTAGAGTGAAAAGACGGTGAACATCGTGAACGTCGTGAACGTTGTCGTGGCACACACGGGGAGGCACGTTCCCGCATCCGCCGTTCGATCGCCCGAAGATCGCAACCTCCATTCCGGTCAGCCAAGAAGGATAGCTCACTCGCGTTAGAAATCTCGTCACTCCATTGTGGACGCTCATCCGCTACAATAGCCGGTTCGTGCCTTACCCAATTCAAAAGGAAACAACTCCGTGATCAGTGGCGTGCCCAAGGAGATTTATCCGGGGGAGCGGCGGGTTGCGCTTGCTCCCGTGGTAGTCCCCAATCTTGTTAAAGCAGGATTTGAGGTAGTGATCGAAAAGGGTGCGGGAGTGGAAGCCGGTTACCCGGACGCGTTCTACGCCGAAAAGGGCGCGAAAGTCCTTCCTGATCGTGCTGCCCTCTTCGCGAATGCCGACATCGTCGTTCAAGTTCTCTGCTACGGATCCAATGACGTCACCGGAAAAGCGGACCTGCCTTTGATGCGTCGAGGCCAGATGCTCATCGGTTTCCTGCGGCCGCTCGGATCGTTGGAAGTGATCCAGCAAATTGCCCAAACCGGCATTACTTCTTTCTCTGTGGAGTTGATGCCGCGGACCACGCGTGCGCAGAGCATGGATGCGCTCTCGTCGATGGGCACGATCTGCGGCTATAAAGCGGTGCTGATCGCGGCTGATACGCTGCCCAGAATTTTCCCCATGTTGACCACGGCCGCGGGAACGATTACTCCGGCCCGCGTTCTAGTGATTGGCGCGGGAGTTGCCGGACTTCAGTCCATTGCCACTGCACGACGGCTCGGCGCTGTGGTATCCGCCTACGACCTGCGGCCGGCCTCCAAAGAGCAGGTGCAGAGCCTGGGAGGACGTTTCGTCGAACTCCCCATTGAAGCCAAGGATGCGCAGGATGCGCGCGGATATGGCACTGCACAGGATGAAAGCTTCTATGCGAAACAGCGCGAGTTGCTGACCCGCGTGGTTGCCGAGAGCGACGTTGTGATCACGACCGCAGTCGTCCCCGGCAAGAAAGCTCCAGTTCTCGTGACCGCGGAGATGGTGAAAGGGATGGCGCCGGGCTCAGTCATTTTTGATCTGGCTGGTGAGCGAGGAGGGAACTGTGAACTCACGCAATCCGGCAAGACCATAGTCGCGCACGGGGTCACGATTATTGGGCGCATCAATATCGCAACCGAAGTCCCTTATCACGCCAGCCAGATGTATGCGCGCAATGTCACGTCATTTCTTTTGCACTTGGCGAAAGAAGGAAAGCTGCAGATCAATCTGGAAGACGAAATTACTCGCGAAACCCTTCTGACCCGGGACGGTGAAATTGTGAACCAACGAGTACGGGAATTTTTCAAACTACCAGCGCTGGTCTCACAAAGCGCATAGCTGCAACTGAGAACGGGGAACTGGGAACTGACAACTGAAGATACAAACTCCTCAATCTGACCACCGGGAGGAAACATGGGTTCAGCCTTAATCAACGGCCTATTCGTTTTCATGCTGGCCGCGTTCATCGGATTCGAAGTCATCCGCCGAGTCTCACCTCTACTCCACACGCCGCTCATGTCGCTCACCAATGCCCTCGACGCCATCGCGGTCGTCGGAGCCATCGTGCTGGTGGGCGAGCACAAAAGTACACTTTCCTTCGTGTTCGGATTCCTGGCAGTGATCGCCGCCACCAGCAACGTTGTGGGCGGATTCTTGATCACCGACCGCATGCTGAAAATGTTCAAGTCCAGCCGCCCGACAAAACCATGACCACCGACTTCGCGGGTAATCAGCAGATCATCGAGATCGTTTACCTCATCGCCAGCGTTCTCTTTATTCTTTCGCTGAAGTGGATGAGCTCTCCAGCGACTGCTCAGCGCGGCGTCCGGGCGGGCGAAATCGGAATGGTCCTGGCGATTGCAGGCACCTTGTTGCACCACGGCATCGTGGACTACAAGTGGATCGCCATCGCGCTCGCACTCGGCACCGGGATCGGAATCCCGCTGGGCATGGTACACATGACCGCCGTTCCGCAACGGACCGCGCTCAGCCATGCTTTCGGGGCATTCTGCGTAACTCTGGTCGGCACCGCCGAATTCTATCTCCGAACTCCAAACGTCCCGCGCTTCATGATGGCGGTTCTCTCCATGGAAGTGATCCTCGGCTCGCTCACATTCACCGGCAGTTTGATGGCCGCCGGAAAACTCCAGGAGATCCTGCCGCAAAGGCCGCTCACGTATAAAGGACAGAACTTCGTCAATCTGTCGCTGCTCGCAGCTTCAGTAGCAATCGCCGTCTACCTCGTAATAAACCCCGGCGCGCACCAACTGTTTCCGGTGATGATCGCGGTTCCGCTGCTCTTCGGCGTGCTCATGATCGTCCCCATCGGCGGCGCGGATATGCCGACAGTAATTTCGCTGTTGAATTCCTACGCCGGACTTTCCGCCGCTGCCATGGGATTCGTCCTCGATAGCAAACTCCTTATTATTGCCGGCGCGCTCGACGGCTCCTCAGGTCTTATCCTCTCCATCATCATGTCGAAAGCCATGAACCGCTCCTTCACCAATGTTCTGTTCGGAGCGTTCGGACAGGTGCAGGCTTCCGCCGTGGCGGGGCAAGAAGAGAAAACAGTGCGCAGCGCTACGCCTGACGAAGCCGCTGGAATCCTGGCTGCGGCCAACAAAGTTGTGATCGTTCCGGGTTACGGCATGGCCGTTGCCCAAGCCCAGCACAAAGTTCGCGAACTGTACGACGCACTCACCAAACGCGGCGTGGATGTTCGCTTCGCCATCCACCCCGTCGCTGGCCGCATGCCCGGACACATGAATGTTCTGCTCGCTGAAGCCGATATTCCCTACGATCGCCTGATCGAAATGGATGACATCAACGGCGATTTTCCCCAGACCGACGTTGCCCTGGTAATCGGCGCGAATGACGTCACCAATCCCGCCGCGCGCACCGATACCGGCAGCCCGATTTACGGGATGCCGATCTTGGATGTGGACAAAGCCCGCACGGTGATGGTGATCAAGCGCAGCATGAGTCCAGGCTTCGCAGGCATCGACAACCCGTTGTATTACCTCGATAAGACCCTAATGCTTTTTGGAGACGCCAAGTCTTTCGTGAACAGCATCGTTCACGAACTAAGCGCAACCGCGCACTAATAAATGACGTGGCCACAGCTTCCAACGTAGTCCGAGAGCGTTTAATGTAGACGCAAGCGCCCTCGCTCTTGTATTCGCGGATCATTCCCGGAGTAGAATATCCTCACTCGATCTTCCCCGGTTGTAGACCCCAGAATTCAATTCCTGACTCGAGGAGGACCTCTCATGCTTTCTCAAGCGAACATTCTGCCAACTACTCCAATGGGAGCCAATCTCATCGGCGGCGGCGCGACCTTTCGAGCCTGGGCGCCACGGGCGACTGCGGTATATGTCAACGGCACGTTCGGGGGAACGCCGATGACCGGTCAGACTAACGCCTTGCTGATGGCGAAGGACGCCAATGGATACTGGACGGGCTTCATGCCCAACGCGGGCGACGGCGACCCTTATCATTTTTGGGTCGTCGGGGCGTCGCCCGCTAGCGGCTACAAGCGCGATTCCTATGCCCGCGAAATGGCCACGGACAATCCGTTCCCGACTTGCAGTTGTGTGATTCGCTCGGGCACAGCCTACCCATGGCACGATTCGGCATTTGTGACGCCCGATTTTTCCAACATGATCATTTACCAACTGCATGTCGGAACCTACGCTCCCAGTTCACCGGGTGCGGCGTCGACTTTTCTCGATGTGATCGGGAAAATAGAGTACCTGGCGGCGCTAGGGATCAATGTTCTGCAGCCACTGCCTATCGACGAAATGGAGACCGATCCATCCTTGGGCTACAACGGCGCGGACTATTTTTCTCCAGACTTTCCCTATGTTGTATCCGGACCTGCTCTGTCCGGGTACCTGGCCACCATCAATCGCCTGTTGGCTGCGAAGGGCTTTTCGCCACTAGCGCTCAGCGACATCACTCCTGGCCCGGCGCAACTGAAGGCCATGGTCGACTTGTGCCATCTCTATGGCATCGCGGTAACGTTCGATGTGGTCTACAACCACGCGGGCGGATTTTTCGGCGACGATCAGAGCCTCTATTTTTGGGATCGCGCCGCTAATACCAGCGATAACAATCAGAGTCTCTACTTCACCAACATGGGTCTCGCGGGCGGTCTTTCATTCGCGCTTTGGAACAACGATGTTCGCGAGTTCATCATCAATAGCGCCCGTTATTACATTCAGGAATTTCATGTAGACGGTTTCCGCTATGACGAGATCAGCGCGCTCTTGTCCATGAATCAGGATTCCGGATGGAGCTTGTGTTGCGACCTCACCAATACGCTTCGCTACGTCAAGCCACGACTGCTGCAAAACGCCGAGTATTGGCCTTTCGAGTTTCAAAACTATCCGCGGCCAAGCCCTCTGATCGTGACCCCAACAGGCAGTGGCGGAACTGGCTTCGACGTTTTGCAACACGATGGCCTGCGCAGCGCCGTCCGCGGCGCAGTCGGGCAGGCATCCCAAGGCCAGAGCGCCACTGTCGATTTCGCTGCCATCGCCGCCAATCTATATCCCCAAGGCTTCGCACATGGATGGCAGGCAGTCACCTGTGTCGAGAACCATGATCTCGTTCAAGCCGGAAGGGAACCGCGCATTCCCGCTCTGGCCGATGGCTTGAGTCAACGCTCGTGGTACGCCCGCAGCCGCTCGCGTTTTGCCACCGGACTGCTCTTGACGGCGCCGGGAATCCCGCAGCTCTTCATGGGACAGGAGTTCCTGCAAAGCTACCAATGGAGTCCGGATCCCACGGACTCACTCCATCTAATTTCGTGGCACGGCCTCAATATCGGCGGTGACCAGGCGATGGTGAATCATCTGCGTTTCACTCAGGATCTGATCCGGCTAAGGTGGAATCAGCCCGCACTGCGGGGCGATAACGTGAACCCATTCCATGTACACGACCAGAACCGCGTCATCGCATTTCATCGATGGCTTGAGGGCACGGACGACGTTATCGTCGTCGCAACGCTTGCCGAGACAACATGGTACAACTACGCGATCGGGTTCCCTTATTCCGGACCGTGGGCTGAAGTGTTCAACAGCGATGTCTACGACAATTGGGTCAATCCTATTGTTGCGGGCAACGGAGGAGGCATCGTGGCGTCTGGCAGGCCGCTGCACGGCTTCGCGGCGTCCGCAAATATCGTGATCCCGGCGAATGGAATGGTAGTCTTCGCTCGAAATCCGTGAGACTCCGACTGGAGGTTCAGGGGTTTTTCACAAGCCTATTGTCGACTTCACGATTTATAGCGGAAAGCGAAACCTTCTGCCGTCCCTGTGCGTCGAAATTCGACGGATCCAGCCAGCGCTCGAATGCAGCCTTTCGTTGCGGCCATTCTGAATCGATCATGGAGAACCACGCCGTGTCACGATTTCGGCCTTTAACGATCATGTGCTGCCGAAAAATTCCTTCGAACGTGAAACCCAGCCGCAGGGCCGCGCGGCGCGAAGGCGCATTGAGTGCATTGCATTTCCATTCGTAGCGGCGGTATCCCAGATCTTCGAAAACGTGCCGAGCCATCAGATACATCGCCTCGGTCGCCCCCACGGTCCGCTGCAAACGAGGTGTAAAAAGGATGCTGCCAACCTCGATCACGCGATGCGCAGGCTCGATGCGCATATACGAAGCGTATCCAACCGCAGGTCGACCCGCATCGCCCGAAGACTTGTCAAGAATGGCAAAGAACAGAGGATCCTCCGAACTGGCTCTCTCTCTGAGGTGCGCATCAAACGCAGCGCGAGTAGCAAACGGCCCTTCGAATAGATAGCGCCACAACCCTTCGTTCTGCTCTCCACGCGAGGCCTTGTAAAGTGTTTCGGCGTGGGCTACAGCATCAAGGGGCACAACGCTAACCACGCGACCGTCGAGCACAATGCGTTGCGGACGCTTGGCCGGGGCCGCGTCGACTTGTGCGCCGATGGCAACAGTCTCGATGTTATGTTGTGAATCCATCACGAACGTCGTCCCGAGTTTTAGTTTTCCACAGTCTAGATAACAGACAAGACATCTTACCCGCCTTCGAATCTACGCTTTGACATAAGGATGACATCGCGGAGACACGAAGACCGAATTAATTTTTACGCCCTGCAGACATTCGTGTGACACAAGACAAATTCCCGCCTTGTAGAGTCGCTTCACGTATCCCGCCATTTAGACAGGGATACCGTGGAGAAGCACAAATATGAAGGAAATTACCGAAATCCCAGGCACTTCGAATCGGCGGTCGTTCATAAAGAACGGCGCCGTCGCCGGAGCTGCGGCGACCGTAGGCGCTGGCATTCTGAGCGGCGGTTTACGGGCGTTGGCCGAAACCGAGCATAAAGGTCCCACAATAACAAAAGGTGACATCGCAATCCTGCAGTTCCTGGCCGCGGCGGAAATCCTCGAGACCGACCTCTGGCAACAGTACACCGAACTGGGAGGAACCCAGGACGCGGAAGAGCACGGAGTCAACGGCGGCAGTCCGCTCTACATGGCTGCGCTGCAAATCCTAGACGGCGACATGCCGCAGTACATTCACGACAACACCGACGATGAAAAAAGCCACTTTGCCTTCATCAACTCCTACCTGGAGTCGGTTGGAGCTGCCCCGGTGAACCTCGATCAATTTGCCAATCTGCCCAGCAGTAAAGCGACCGGCGCCGCTGATGTCGGACGACTCACCAACCTGATGAACCTCAATGTCGACACCAGCTTCTGGACCCGCTACCGCAGCGCCAACCACAACCCCGATCTCGATCCCAACTTTGTATTTGGTCAAGCCGAAACGATCGTCAATCGCACCGCGATTCCCAGAACCGATGATGACCTGAACGGTCCCGCCAATATCGCCCCCTTTAACGTCCCTGATCACCTCAAGGCGATCGCCTTCACCGCGGGCTTTCACTTCTGTGCCATTGAGCAGGGCGGCAGCAGCCTCTATCCTTCGCTAGCACAGAGAGTAACCAACGTCGAAGTCTTGCGAATCCTGCTCAGCATCGGGCCTACCGAGACATCTCATTTCCAGACCTGGCATGACAAGGCCGGAAATGTCCTTACTCTCACCGACGTGGACCCGGTCACTGGCTCAAAGGTGCACTTCCGCGAACTGGCCGGCATCACGTCGGAATCCTTGGAAGGCAACCTGATCATGCCCGAGCCGTGCCCGTTCCTAAGCCGGAAGTTCCAGTCCTGCTCGATCATTCGACCGACGAATACAAAAGGCGCCGCCATGGGGGCAGTGCAAGCGCTCACCAATGACGGACTTTTCATCGGACAATCGAAAGATTTCTTTGCCGCAATCACGAAGCTGGCGCAGGCTGCCGACGCGGCCGAACGCGGCTTCTGATTTTGCCGAACCTGAAACTTATCGCGCGCGCCGTGCCCCGAACTACTAGGCACGGCGCTCGCACCCTTAATCAATCGTATCTTTGAAATCCTTACGCAAGGAGCACTCGATGTTTGAAGGACTATTTCAGCCCATGCATCTGCTGGTGATTTTCGGAATTGCTCTGCTCGTCTTCGGTCCCAAGAAACTTCCCGAACTTGGCAAAGGAATCGGCGAGGGCATCCGAGGTTTCAAGTCAGCCATGAAAGAGCAAGCCGAGCCACCCGCGATGACCGCCAATGTGACCGCTAACGACCACAATAAAGGATAAAGTTCGTGGGTCTTGGCACGAAACTTCTATTGCTGCTTCTGCTGGGGTTCCTGATCCTGGGACCCAAGCAGATGCATGCCCTGCTGCGAAGGGTGGCGCACGCCAAGACGGAGTTCGATAAGGTCACCCGCAGTTTCAAGTCCCACCTCATTGCTGAGCCCGAAACTCCCGCCGCCAACCACGAACTTCCATCTCCCTAGGCAAGCGACGTCGGGGGAAAGGCTATGTCGATCTCTCGCAGGCGAACCCTACCAGCGAACTCTGCCCAGCTCCTTTCCATATGAAATTTCATATCGGATTCGATCCGATTCCTCCCAATTCTGGTATAGATAACAAATCATCATCATAACTGCTTGAGTTATATGGACGTCCGGAACAGCTCTTTGGAACATGAGTTGCCTGACAAGTCTGTTAAGGGGCGTTTACGTATCGCTAGTTAAACAGCGCGGAACTAAAACTAACCGTTTCTCAGGAGAACAATTATGCGATCCAATTCGTTACTCAAATTGGCCACGTTGTTGGTAGCGAGTTTGTTTGCCGTTCAAGCCATGGGGCAGTCGATCGTGACGGGTGACATAGTCGGTACTGTGACTGATCCCTCCAACGCGGTCGTTTCAGGCGTGACCGTTAGCTTGATCAGCGCCGAGACCGGCTTCAGTGAGTCGACGACAACCAACGCAAGCGGTTCCTACCGATTTCCTTTGGTGAAACCAGGAAACTACAAGATTTCTGTGGCACAGACGGGTTTTCGCAAGTCCGAGGCGTCCATCGCAGTGATAATTGGGCAGGTGAATACGGCCAACCTGCAATTGCAACTCGGGCAAACTAGCGAGACGGTAGAAGTCTCAGGTGCCGCGCCCCTGATTCAGTCCGAGGACGCCAACATATCGAGCAGCTACTCGCAGACGCAAATAGGACTCCTACCCGCCCCAGGCGGCGATATCACTTCGTACGCCTACACTGCGCCGGGTGTGGTGGTAAGCAATGGCGCGGGCTACGGCAACTTCTCGGCCTTTGGCCTGCCTAGCACTTCAAACCTGTTCACCACCAATGGCAACGACAATATGGACCCATACCTCAACCTCAACAACTCCGGAGCCAGCAACCTGTCGTTGGGTTCCAACGAGTTACAGGAGGTCGCGTTCGTGTCTAACGGCTACACCGCTCAGTATGGGCGGCAGGCCGGGGCGCAATTTAACGCCTCTACCAAATCAGGAAGCAATCAATTCCATGGCAACGCGAAATACAACTATAACGGTACCAACCTGAATGCGAACGACTGGTTTGGCAATGCCAGCTTGACACCACGGCCCCACGCGGTTAATAACTCGTGGGCGACTTCCATCGGTGGTCCTATCGTGAAGAACAAGTTGTTCTTCTTCGCTGACTACGAAGGCATTCGTTTCGTCCTTCCGGGTGTCACCGGTGCGCAATTCATTCCCAGCCCACAGTTCGCCAATTACGTTTTGGGCAACGTTCCTGCGAACCAGAAAGCGTTCTACCAGAACATCTTTAATTTGTATGCCGGTGCTCCCGGATCTGCTGGAGCAACCCCTGTCCCCGGCGACGGCCTCTGCAACGATCTCAACGGGGTCGCGGGCTTTGGCACAGGCGGGAAGCCCTGCGCTGTCCAGTTCATCAGCAACGCCAACAATCTAATCACCGAATGGATCCTGAGCACACGTATCGACTATAAGATCGGCTCCAAAGACCTGCTATTCGGCCGTTACAAGATGGATCGGGGAGTTCAGGCCACCGGCACCGACCCAATCAACTCGGTCTTCAATTCCACCAGTATCCAGCCGCAGTATGAGGGTCAGTTGAACGAGACCCACACGTTCAATAACACCACCGTCAACAACCTCATTGTTTCAGGGTCTTGGTATCAGGCTCTGTTTGGCCCTCCAAATTTCCAACAGGCAACTGCAACGTTCCCGACCACCTTGCTTTTCTTTGGAGGAGGAACCGGAAACGGTAGCTTCGCCAACCTCGGCGGTACGGACAACGCCTTTCCTCAGGGACGTATCGTGACTCAGTACCAAATCACGGACGATTTTTCCAAGACGATGGGCGCGCATGACATCAAGCTTGGCATCAACTTCCGCCGCAACCTGATCAGCGACTACTCAGCCCTTGCCGGAACGACGGGTTCGCTCCAAATCAATTCGCTGGCTGAGTTTGCCAACGGTTTCCTCGACCCCAACTCTCCTTCGTCGTTCTACAACTCGAACTTCTCAAACGTCGGCGCGGTGAAGGTAAAGGTTTACAGCCTTGGCTTTTATGGCCAGGACCAGTGGAGAGTGAATAGCAAACTGAACCTCACTTTGGCGCTCCGATTCGATCGCAATTCAAACCCGAATTGCAATAAGTGCTTCACTCGTATGACCACGCCGTTTCAAAATGCCAATCACGGTGTGAATACCCCCTACGATCAGACAATTCAGACCGGATACAGTAGTGCTTTCTCCAATGTTGAGGCGCTTGCATATTCGCCTCGCATAGGGTTCGCCTACAGCCTCTATCCAACGACCGTGATTCGCGGTGGTTTTGGAGTTTTTGATGATCTGTTTCCAGCAACCCTGGTGGACCGGTTCATTACCAACGCGCCGCAGGTTGGCAACTTCAGCGGCGGAAACCCCGGAGCTCCTATTTCCTTCGATGTACCAGGCAACGTGCGCGACCAGGCGGCCGCCGCCAATGCGGCTTTCCAAAGTCAGTTCGCCTCAGGCGGCACCGTGGCGGGCTTGGGTGGACCTGGTGCCGGACCCAACTATTACACTATGAACAGCAGCCTGAGCAATCCGAAGTTTCTTGAGTGGAACCTCGAAGTTCAGCAGCAGGTGGGCGACAAGTACAGCCTCGGATTGAACTATGTCGGCAACCATGGTTATGACATCATTTCCATCAATCCATGGCTGAATGCCTACTGCAAACCGTTCGATGCCGTAAATAACCCGGGAGGCTGTAAACCTGGACAACTCTTTGGCGGGCTGGTCGGTCCAACTCCGACTGATCCCCGTTTCAACGAAGTCGTGAACCTCAATAACAATGGCTACTCCAACTCTGACGGGTTGACCGCCAGCTTTACGGTCAGACCGACACATGGCTTCTCTGGGCAGTTCAATTACACTTGGAGCCACGGTTTGGATACTTGCTCTAACGACTGTCTCCTGCCGTTCGTTGCCAACACACTTGTCAGCCTGCGTTATCAGGCGTCGCCCCTCCTGCCCGGATCGTCATACGGCAGCTCAGACTACGACGCACGCAGCAACTTCAACTTCAACTACGTTTACAACTCACCCACAAACTGGTCCAACAACGTTCTGAAAAACGTCGTGGGTGGATGGACGTTGGCGGGCACATTGTTCTACCACACCGGTATACCTTGGAGTCCGGTCGACCTTGCATCGCGCTCGGAGTTGGCCAATGTAACTGGGCTCCGTAACGGGACCCCTCTGGCTAGCTTCGTGACCGCGCCCGTTTCGAACTGCGGAACCTCTGCAGCTGAGTTCGGAGCAGGGATTGGCGGCTCACCTTGCGCAGACATCAATGCCGTTGCAGTGGGAACATTGGGCTTCGGCAACTACGCCCGTAACTCAATGCGCGGCCCTGGGTTCTTCAACACGGACATGTCCCTGTCGAAGAACTTCAATATCACCGAGCGTTTCCACTTCGCGGTGGGCGCTACCGCTTTTAACCTCCTGAACCATCAGAACTTCGACCTGCCGATCAACAGTGTGACCAGCAGTGCGTATGGTGCGATTGTTTCGACTATCGGCTCCAACACCAACCCGTACGGGGCATTCTTTGGTGTGCCACTGAATGGGCGTATCCTGCAGGTGTTCGGACGGTTTTCGTTCTAGGCGGGTGAATAAGTTGTTTTCTTGGCGATCCCGCCGAGGGATCGCCATTTTTCTGGTCGGCCATCAAATGGCTTTGTTAGGACAGCTTCGCTTTGACGCGCGGGAGCCCGGCACCGGGAACTAACGATCGCCCATTCGCCAGTCCCCCCTTTGGCCTCCAGCCTAGCAGGGTGTAAGGTAGACTACGTAGCCGTTCGGTAGTTAGCGGCTCTCATTGCCAGAATGGTTTGCGCGTCGCGACGCGCGACGCCGGGAGCAGTGATGTTGCGCTGTCTGTTCGCTCTCCTGATTTTGCTGCTGGTTCCGTGGGCTTCCGCCCAACTCAGCTCAGGGAATGTGGGCAACGTGAGAGTCAAGCTTGTCTACAGCGACGGCCGAGCATGTAGCATTCGAGCGCATGTCCAGTTGATGGGTGACGCGGGCTCGACCCGGGTCCTGGAGGGTTTCACAGATGATGAGTGCACAATCGAATTTAGCGCGGTCAGAGTTGGGAAGTACCACGTAGTCGTTTCAGGAGAAGGAATTGAGTCTACAGACAGCGGCGCGTTCGAGCTTGACTGGCGGAAAGTCACGCAGTCCCTCGAAGTAGTGGTAACGCGTGTGAGTGAAACAAATGCGGTTGTCCCGACGAACCCACACGGTCACACCGTGGCCGCCGGAGACTTGAATATTCCACGAGATGCCAGAAAAGAGTTCGACAAGGCCAGTGATTTGATGGCCAAAGAGAATTGGAAGAAAGCGAGCGAACTGCTTAACAAGGCTCTGGCCATTTATCCGAGATATGCGGCGGCATACAACAATTTGGGCGTAGCCTACGGCAAACTTGGCGACCGGGCCAAGGAGCGCGAAGCCTTACAAGAAGCCGTGAGCCTGAACGACCACTTCGCTCCGGCCTACGTCAACCTGGCCAAGATGGCGATTGTAGATCACAATCTATTTGAGGCTGAGTCCCTGTTGAACAAGGCGACAGCGGCTGATCCTGAGGACGCGCAAACCCTCGCCCTGTTAGCCCACGTGGAACTGCTGGACCAGCACTATGATGACGCGATTGCCAATTGCAGCAGAGTACACTCGATGGCTCACGATTCTCACGCTCTGGTCCACTACATTGCGGCCCGCGCCTTCGAACACCAAAATCGGCCGGCGGATGCGGTTGCCGAATTTGGAACCTTTCTAAAAGAAGAACCGTCCGGGCCGCGTGCGGACGCCGTGCGAAAAGAAATGGCGAGTCTGCAGGCTCAGATCCAGTGAGGAACACTGATTCAAGCGTGAGTTTAAACTGCCCGGCGCCTCCTCTGTGAACACTTGGACGGGTCCGACAAGTTCCCGCCGTGATCAACCGTTCCCTAACCGCTAACGCCCTGATATTTCGTGTAACGGTAGAGTGTCAGGGTGGACTTCCTCTACCCGGCGTAGGGTGGCGATTCAGTCATGCAGTGGATGCCAGAGCGCCGGATTCCAGCGTTCGCCTAAGTTTTTATGAAATCTCGGCTCGGAGAAGGATGTCCCATCAACGTGATTTGTGCATGCTGCCGTGGCACTCAGTGCAAAGCGTGATCAAGTTCTGCTCAGAATCGTGGCCAGACTGGCTCCGGAATTCTTGGTGGTGGACCTCAAGGTTCGACATGGCGCCGCAGGATTGGCATCTCCAGGCATCACGGCGTAACACCTGCTGCCGCAATTGTTCGTACGATTCTACTTCGAGGCGGGTGCGTGGCTGTTTCGGGACAATTCGATTCACGAAGCCTTCTCGTTAGCGTGGTGCAGAAATGCTTGCTTTTCCTCGCCTGGCAGGAGCTTGAACAATTGCAGGATCGACTGGAGGACTACGCCCGGATTGCCGTTTTCCAGGCTGGCGCCCGCCAGAAAATCAGCGCAGATCATCTCCAGGCAATAGCCGCGGGATTTGTCGGTTCCGAGCATTAAAGCCGCCGTCTCGATCGCTTGATCAATGACCCGCATTTGGCTTTTGTACAGCTTGAAGTAGACAATCTCCCACGGCTCGGTCTCCTTCCCGGTTAGTTCCTTTTCGACCTCCTGCTTAAACTGCTCCTTCGGCATCTCGCGAGCTTTATGCAACCAGGTTGCACAATCGAAGTCCTCCCGGCCCCTCCGCGCCAGCTTCGCCAGCTCCAGTCCCTTCGCCCAGCCTACGTCCTTCAACTCTTTCCTGGCCTGCGGCGGCAGGTGTTCGTGGATGCTCATGAGGTAGTAGGAGGCCTTTCTCCTCGACCCCGGGAATCGTCGCTCCAGGAACTCGTCGAATGACTTCACGTTGTCCACCCGCCAGTACTGTCCTGCCCGCACTTCGCATAGATAGCGTCCGAGTTCCACAAACTTGGTGTCCCGTTCCACGTCGTTCTGTTGCTCCCAGGCCAGAATCTCGTCGATCTTGGTCAGTACGAACAGAGCCCGGCGACGATTGAATTTCCGCGGCATCGGTGCTGTTCTAGTATTCAAGCTCGTCAAGCCAATCAAGGTTTTCGGCTCCTGGCCGCCGTACGAGGTCCGTTTCGACCAATTGCTGTTTCCCAAGGCAAAGGCCGAGATACGGGCAGGTACTGCACGGGTTCTGAGGAAACCGGATGCCGCTGTGGGGCAGAGACTCTGCAGACTCGATTCTGACGAATCAGTTGGCAGAGGCGATCGCAGACGGTGCGGCCACCATAGTTTCCTTTGCCATTGGTAGGCTGTGAAATCTTCTTGAACTCGCCAGCCGAGCCGGAGTGTCCCGCGAAAGATCCGATCTCCTCAACCGAACAGATTCCGATACCGTACGCTTTGCGCAGAGCCCGGTTCACCGCACGAGTTTCCGCCACACACATCGCAGCACCGTGCACAAGCGGAGAAACATTGGACAGGTCGGCATCGCCGTAACCGACGAATCCCCGACAGTGCCGTGACCTGTAAACCGTAGCCTTGAATGCCCATCGAGAGGTAGAGAGGTCGGAAAACTCGGGTACCGGTTTTACATCGATGCCTACACAATGCTTTCGGCGAGCCAGGCGTATCAGGCCCGTGTGAGTGACATACCAGCCACCGTTCAAAAGGAGGAGATCGCCGGAAATGATCGAAAAGCCGAATTCCTGAGAGTAAGTTTTGAGGTTTTGGAGAGACTGAGGCGTAAGGCCCCCCCACGTCATTCTTGCCAGCCTTAGATTCCTCTTAGCTAATCCGTCCGAGCTCCCGTTACATGAAGTTCTCTTGAGTGCTTTGGTACGCGGATTCTGTACATCTTCATTGCTTAACATAGTTAAACAAAAGATAACATCGTAGAATCAAGATTGTCAACAGTTGTTAAACAAATCGAAGCTTTTGTTTTTCGGATATATTGAGTCCGTGGCTAAGAGTGCATTTCTCGGGTTCCGTCTCAATCCAGAGCTAAGGAAACAGCTCGAAAATATTGCAATGCGGGAGGAACGTAGCATCTCACAGATTTGCGAAGTCTTACTGCGAGGGGGCGTCGCAGCATATCACAAAGAGGGTTCCAAATACGTTCAGCGATTTCTCTCCCGACGCAATGTTGAAACAGGTCAGTAGCAGGGTCACGATCGTTGCTGGCATGCGTGGCGTACCCATTTCGCCGATAGGCACTAACCGTGAGTCCGATCGAAAGCCACAGTCTTTGGCTTGGCTCCGCTCTTCGGGGCTTCCGTGGCGCGGCAGCCCTCGGTCCCTTCTGTGAATTGCGAAATGAAGCCAAGTGTTTGATTGTCTTCAACTAGTCATGAGCTTTTGCGCTTGCAACCCGGAACCAGAGCTCTCGCCCTGTTCCTTGCACCGCCTCTGAGGCGCAGAACAGAACAGTGGCATTGAGCGAAGCCTAGCCCTCTGCTCTTACGATCGGAGTTGACCGCTCGTAATCTTCAGGTAATCCGAGATCAGAGGCAAGATTAAGTTGAGCGACTCGCGCGGTGTTTATTGCTTCCACCCTCTTCCACCGTTCCGGGAACGCGGCGACCTGAGACCGGGTTTAGGTCCGTGCATTGTCGGGGGCACGATCCCAGGGCTTCTACGCTCGGAACTGGCGCGACGGAGCGTAATCGCTAATTCCGCAACACTTCGTTCGTTTTCCGTAAGGATTATCTGTGGGCAGATATATATGAATAGTGACAGAGCTGAAAGATTTTGTGGAGAGATATGTGAATAATAATAATGACAGTGTGACTTCGCAGGGTGACGGCAACTCCAGGCCAGACGCCAACACCGGAACGAACTTGCACAACAACAACGCTGAAGCGCACGCCGACGCCAGCCCCGGCGCACAAGACCACAGCAACGGCGCCGAGTCTGTCTCAGAGGCACGCTTGCATGCGAACCGTGAAAACGCCAAGAGATCCACTGGGCCGAAAACGGCACGGGGCAAGGCATACAGTCGTCGCAATGCTCTAAAGCACGGACTCTTGGCGAAGAGCGTCATGTTCCACACCGACGGAACGCGGATGAACGAAGACCTTCACCAGCTTTGGGACGAGCTGCACGAAAAGTATGGTGAGGGCGATGTCATTACCGACCTGCGGATACAAACCGTTATAGTCGAGTGCTGGCGGCAGGGCAAAGCACTGAAACACGAGGCGAAGTCTATCGAGGACGTTGGGCTCTTTTATTCGAAGGGGCTTGGGAACTTCCAGCGCTACCGCACTGCCAGTCAGCGGGCCCTAGAGAAAAATCTAGAAGAGCTGGAAAAGCTTTTGCCGCCCCTGTCGGCGACAGAAGAGGGTGAACTCGAGGCTGAGGTCTCCGCAGTCACACATGAGAACCCACCGCAGACGCCGAAGCCCCCGACCGGTGAGAAGTCGTATTCGACAAGAAAAGCGGAGGATGTTTCGTAAAAGAACACCGGACGGAAGAACTCATGATTCTCCCAGTGCAACTACTTCGCCGCCGAACTCCAGTTTGGACTTGATAATAATTGGTATCGCCGACCATCTCGGAGCGCACCTGATTTCGAAGCTGTAGGCGCCGTGCGGGGTCTAACCGCAAAGATCCTTTCGCAGCGGGTCAGCGGGTCGGCTCCTGCCTGGAGGGCCCTGCAGATCATCTCCAGCCAGCCAGCCCCGCGACTTGTCCGTTCCGAACATCAGGACCGCCGCCTCGATCGCCTGATCAATGATCGGGATCTGGCTTTTGGACGTTGAAGTAGACAATCTCCCTCGCTCCGGTAAGTGTGCGTTTGACTCGATGAAGAAGCAGCGGAATGATCGCGGGTGGGACATTTTGTCAAAACGAAGCCAAGAACTAGTGCATTTTCAGTGATTTAATAATTCTGGGATGGTTGATTATGGATTCAAGACGCAAGTGATGGTTCCGAGCATGAGGCAAACATAGGGAATCCTTCGCCGCAGATTTGGCGTGTTCCTGGGATGGGATTCCTCAGTGCGCGTCGCCCAGGTCTCCAGCAAGATTATTTTCTAACAGTTCGTAAATCTTTCAACGCATTCGTGATTTCAGCACATCTTACGGAACAAATTCCCTGGAGTTCAGAATCAGCGATCAGGTGTAGTGCGTCGTCGAGATCAGCGCATCACCATGTTTCCCATTGCTGAGGCCTTCCGACCGAGCACTACGTTGGTTCAACAGAAGCGATCGCGAGGGCCAGAACCGAATCCTTCTCGTCATGGCCACCGGTACCGGCAAAACCTACACCGCCTTTCAGATTATCTGGCGACTCTGGAAAGCCGGGCGCAGGAAACGCATACTTTTTCTCGCCGACCGCAACGTTCTTGTCGATCAGACGATTGTCAACGATTTCCGACCCTTTGGCGCGGCTATGGCTAAGCTCAGCACAGGCTCGAAAACTATCGAGCGCGCGGACGGAACCAGCCATCGATCAAGCGGCAACCACAAGGCGGGTCGTCCGGTTGTCAGATCTTTAGCTTCTGGCCCCTTCCGGCCATATCGGAAGAACCGGCAGGCTCGTGTATACTCCTCCTTCGGTTTTCCGAAGCGGAGGGCCGGCTAGGCCCCTATGTTGGCGAGACGGGAAGAGCGAACAGCGACTCGGCACAAGAGCGAACAGTTTTCAGGGAATCGAATCCCGCCACTGCGGCTGGCATTCGCGCTTAGCGTGTTGCTCGGCTGTTTTGCTTTTCTCCCGAGGGTGAACGCCAATGCACGACTTGCGTGGTCTGTCCTGGGGGCCGCAGGGGCATTGCTCCTGTTCCTATTCTTCCTGCGCCGGCAGGTTGTTAGAACCGGACGCGTGTTGCGCTATGAATTCCTACCTAGGCCCGTGCACTACGTGCAACTCACGATGCATACGTGCATTTACACCTACTGGGGATGGTACTGGCGCGAGGTGTACCACCAGGTCCCGCTGATCATCGCTCAGCTCGTTTTCGCCTATGTCCTCGATATGTTGGTGTGCTGGTCGCGTCGTGATAAGTGGATACTGGGCTTCGGCCCGTTTCCCATCGTCCTGAGCACGAACTTGTTTCTGTGGTTCAAGCCAGATTGGTTCTTCCTGCAGTTCCTCATGTTGGCCACCGGCGTGCTCTGCAAGGAGTTCATTACCTGGACGAGGGACGGGCGCCGCGCACACATTTTCAATCCGTCGGCGATTGCCCTCTTCCTCTTTTCGGTGGGCCTGATCGTGACCCACAACACGCAGATGACTTGGGGAGAGGAAATTGCGGCTTCTTTCGACCGCCCGCCATATATCTATCTCGAAATCTTTCTGCTGGGTCTTGTCGTTCAGGCTCTATTTTCGGTGACGCTCGTAACGCTTTCGGCAGCGGCAGCCCTGTACGCGATGAATCTGGTGTTTACCCACTCAACCGGGCTCTACTACTTTATCGATACCAATATTCCGGCTGCGGTATTTCTTGGGCTCCACCTTCTAGTCACTGATCCTGCCACCTCGCCGCGGAAGAACTTTGGCAAGATCGTGTTCGGCGCTATGTATGGCGCCGGGGTATTCGGTCTGTATTGGCTTTTGGGCTGGCTCGGAGCGCCGACTTTCTACGACAAGCTGCTCTGCGTTCCGCCGCTCAATTTGACCGTCCGGGCACTCGACCGGGCAAGTGTGACGCTGGCTCCGCACTTTCGAATGCCGGCTTGGACTCCGAAACGTGCGAACTTTGCTCACATGGGGATTTGGATAGGCCTTTTCGCGGTCATGTTTACGACCGGCTTTCTGGGCAGCCACCATCCCGGCGCGGAACCCGAATTCTGGCGCAAGGCGTGCGTGGAGGGTCGCGGAACCGCTTGCCAGTCTTGGACTCGGCTGATGAATTTATCGTGCTACCATGGCTCGGGGCCGGCGTGCATGATGTTGGGTGTCGCGCTGAATGACGGTCGAATGTTACCGCGCGACGCACCAGAGGCGGGCAAGAACTTCGCCCATGCTTGCGAGCTTGGATTGTCGAATGGGTGCGCCGGCGTCCTCCGCATGGTAGGGGAAAGCAAAGGGAGTTTTTTCCAGAGTGCCTGCGATCGGGGCGATGGCGAGAGTTGCTTCCTCCTAGGGTCGCTGTACTACGCCGGAGAAGGTGTTCCCAAAGACCCTGCGCGTGCCTTCGCGTTATTTCGGCAGTCCTGCTCCTCGGGTTGGTGGCGCGGGTGCAGCGGTCTGGCCGAATGTTACCGTGCTGGAGCGGGCACCGCAGTTGATAATGCCAGGGCGATCGAGGGTTTCGACCAGGCGTGCCAAGCCGGTATTGCGTCAAGCTGTTTCTCTGCCTCGTCAATGTACCGCGGTCTCAATGATCTAGCCAAAGCAGAGAAGAGGTTGAAGCAGGGTTGCCAAATTAGCAAAGGGTTTGCGGAATCGAGCGCGGCTTACTTCGAGAGAGGTTTGCCGACCAAGGTTACCGCTCTTCCGGCGATCTGTTCTTCGGTTGGGAGGTAAGCTTTGCCCATAAAGAAGAAGCCATTACACTCACCACCGCTGTCCGTTCAGTACGTGGACTTGTGGTGCTGGATTTTCATGGCGATCAAGATCGGAGTGGTCATGAAAGTGGTGACCAGCGCCATGAGAACCATCATCGTGAACAGAGCAGGCGACACGATGCCCAGATCCAGCCCAGCGTTCACTACCACAAGTTCTACCAGTCCCCGCGTGTTCATCAAGACTCCCAGGCAAAACGAGTCCTTCCACTTCATTCCTGTTGCTCTTGCGGTGAGGGCTGCTCCCGCAAGCTTGCCCAGAACGGCCGTCATGAGAATCACCAACGCGTAGCCCCACATAGATCTGCCCGTGAGCAAGTCAATGCGGGTCCGCAAGCCGGTGAGCGCGAAGAACAGAGGTAGCAAAAGCGCGAGGCTAAGAGACTCGATTCGCTCAACTATTTCCGCAATCATTTTTCGATGTTTTGGCATTACCAGACCAGCCATGAACGCACCAAATAAGGCGTGCACTCCCAATCGTTCGGTGGTCCAACTTGCCGCGATCATGACTAGAACCAGAAGAGAAATGAGTTCTACCGTTGCGCCGTGCTTTTGATACCGGGACTCAATAAAAGACGCTGCGCGGCGAATTGGCACCAGCATGGTGGCCACAAACGCTATCAGCGAAGCAATTGAGAGAGCGAGGTGATGCCAGCTTTGGGCGGAGTGCACCATCGCGGTGAGAACGGCCAGCAACAACCAGGCGCTGATATCGTCAATCGCTGCACAAGAGATGGCGGTTGCTCCCAGGTCTGTTACCAGCAGATCGTGCTCTTTTAAGATCCGCGCGAGGACCGGGAAAGCGGTGATGCTCATTGCCGTTCCCATAAAGAGAGCAAAAGATGAAAACGCAACCCGCTCGCCAGCAAAATGCGAGTAGAGCACTCTGGCCAAGCCGACGCCTAGGAAAAGCGGCAGCGCGATGCTGACATTGCTGATAAGCACAACCGCAGCGCGTTGTTTCAGGATGCGTTTGAGATCAACCTCAAGCCCAACAACAAACATGAAGAGCAAAAGCCCGAGCTGACTCAATGCGGTGAGAGCGGGCACGGACGACGGGGGGAAAACATAGTCGAACGCACCAGGAAAAAATCGGCCAAGAAGAGATGGGCCGAGGACAATGCCGGCGCACATTTCCCCGACGACGCGGGGCTGGCCGATACGTTGGAAGATCCAGCCTAGTGCGTGCGTCGCCACCAGAATGGTCCCAACGGATAGTATCAGTTGTTCAATGTTCACGTGGGGGCTGACCCAGCTATTCTCCGCTCTGCCAACACAGAGGTTGCTCCACCCTTAGGTTTTTTGCAAGGATGGGTGTGCTCGTGACTATGATCAACGTCGGCGACTTGGGGACGGTTGAAGGAGGCTTTGGCAAGACGCTGTACAAGAAAGTCAACGGCCCCGTCCCAATGATTATGAACCTGGGCGTCGCCGGATACGCCCAATTCAAAGTCACTGGCGATAGCGGCTCTGACATTCCTCCAAT
>Ga0210405_10002015_pt1 | contig 21790 bp, 23 predicted proteins | sample IncBWH11MmetaG_FD_155492 | JGI IMG/M metagenome (GOLD analysis project Ga0210405, IMG submission 155492) | Forest soil microbial communities from Barre Woods Harvard Forest LTER site, Petersham, Massachusetts, United States - Inc-BW-H-11-M | ecosystem: Environmental > Terrestrial > Soil >... | reverse complement strand
GCTTGGCGCCGGACGGAATGCCCCGACTAACGGCATTCATCCGCTTGTCTCGCTTGCGTCCGCGGCTTCCTGCGCGAATCTGCAGGTTTACGAGATTCACCTCGGCGCCCGCATCTACCCGCCCACAGATTGGGCGAATATCAGTTCACTGATAACCCAGGTGCTGGGTCCCGTCTTCCTCGAGATGGAACGAAATGCCGTTTGCTGGCAAAGAGTGCGCGGTTCCGGTCCCGTTCCGGCGAACGGTGAGCCGGTCTCCGTCACGCAAGACACGGGGAATGTGGATATCAGTCGGATGGTCGAATCTTTCCAGCTTGGAAACCGGGACCTCCAGGAGATCTGGAGCCTGGTGCTGCCACCCGCCACTCTTTTCGAGCTCAGGAAACTGTCGCGCTTGCCACTGGAACAGTTCCGCATGCCCGACGAACTGTGGGTGCGTATCATCTTTGATTTCGCGCTCGCCCATCGCCTTCGTACGATCAGTCGCGATCATCTGCTCAAGTCCATGACGCCTCTGTATTTGGCGTGGGTAGCATCCTATGCCCATGATTTGGAAACGGCCGGACCGACTGCTTCCGAGCAGAGGATCGAGCGCCTATCGGCCGCTTACGAATCGTCTAAATCTTATCTTGTCTCCCGATGGCGCTGGCCCGATCGGTTTAACCCTTAACTCTGCGAACTGCGATGGAGGTATGTATGTGGGATCAAGTAAAGCAGGCCTTGGCGCAGTCAGCGGCGCGGCTCCTGGCCCGATTTGCAAGCTTATTGCCTGGCATGGTGGCGCTAATTTTGGCGGTGGTGATCTCGATCTTCTTGGCGTTCATCCTGGCGTTCGTTGCGCGGCGGCTGCTCATCAGGTTGCGGTTTGGTGAACGGCTCGTCGAATGGGGCTTTTCTTCTCCGGCCGAGTCGGCAACGAAAAACGCCGCCGTGCTCGTATCCCGAGCAATCGGCGGTCTGGTTATCCTTGTGGGGTTCTTGATCGGCATCACGGCCTTCGATGCGGAGTGGACGTTTAGGCTTGCACAGGATGCCCTCGAGTACATTCCCAATGTGTTGGGGGCCGCGCTGGTCTTCGTGGTTGGCAGCATCGTCGCGCGTTTCTTTGCGCGTAGCGTGCTCATCAGTGGAGTTAACATGAACTTCCACTATGCGCGTCTACTGAGCCTGGGGGTGAAATCGCTGGTGATTGTGCTCGCCGGAGCCATGGCTCTAGAACACCTGAGAATTGCTCCCGGCGTCGTTCAGCTTGCTTTCGGAATTCTTTTTGGTGGAATTGTCTTGGCGCTGGCGCTGGCCGTGGGGCTCGGAGCAAAGGACTTCGTTACCAAATCGCTCCAGAGGGATGTCGAAAAACCATCCAACGAAACGGTAGAAGACCCGCTCCGTCATCTATAGAGGAACCCGTCCCCAGAAGGTTACTCCCAATCCGGCAGTTAGAACGTTAGAACAGGGGCTATCTGGAACTTAATCTGCCAATTCGGTGCGCTTGCGAGAACGCGACAGCGTCGAAAAATGACTTGCTGCCTAACGGTTTTCGACACCGTTGGGATAAAACTGGGATAAAAGTGACGAGCATTCGCTCTCTTTGAGCGAAAGAAAACTCTCCGTAACTTCAACGTGGTTTAGTGGCGGAGGAGGAGGGATTCGAACCCCCGAGACCCTTTCGGGTCTAACGGTTTTCAAGACCGCCGCATTTAACCACTCTGCCACTCCTCCACGTTGATTCTATTGCACTTGCAGAAACCAGTGTTGCACATTTTGTTGCACATTCGCCTTCGGCCTTAGTAGACTTCCTCGATGCAGAGGGGATACATCTACGAAGCGAATGACGCGTGGCACGTCCGCTTCCGCTTGAACGGTAAGCAGGTCTCGCGCAAACTGGCGACTACAACGACCAATATCGCACGAAGAGAAGTGTCCGTCCACTGGCCGATGAACTTCTTGACCCTTTGAAATCAAGGCCGGGAGGTCAACGGACCGATGACCCTCCAACAGTACGCGGAGGCGGTGTACTTCCCCCAATATCAAGACGAAAAAGAGCCCGTCCACCTAAAAGGGGGTACTTCAGTCTCTACACGAAACAGATTCAGCCGCGCGTCGGTGGACTCAGACTCTCCACGTGTTCGACATTCAACGCCTTAGCTTGGTCTTTCAGATGGCGGAGGTTGGGATGATCGGGAAGCGAACGGCGTACTTCTGCGGAATCGGTCGACACAGCGACCTCCTTTCATCGAAGCCGCCCGGCGTTCGCATGTCGGGCTGAAAGAAGGTTCGCCAAAATCTGTTAACTAAAGGTGGGCTTCTACCCTGTCCGCGAACTGGATGAGTCCTTTACGCGAAAACGATCTTACCAAAAAAAGGCCTGTTTCAACCGTTAGCCTTCCACTGAAAGCAGAGACCGAAACCATCTGGGTCACGGAGGTAGAGCTGCTTCATGCCGTATGGCGCAACGTTCGGTTCTTTCAGATCGATTCCCTTGGCACGCAGGTCGGCATACACGGCATCAACGTCGGGAGCTCCAAAGAAAAGTCCTGTGTCGCCGTGCGTAGCCATGCTGCGTGGGTCGGGAGTTGACGGCCGCTTATCGTACTCGTAAGCCGTATTCAGCATAAGATCTACATTATTCAACCTGAGCCAAACCCAGTTGTGGTTTGGCGCAGTCGTGTTCGTGTCCGTTTGAACGATCTCGAACCCCAGGACGTCGCAGTAGAACTTCAATGATCTCGCCATATCGAAGACTTGCAGCAGTGGCGTCATTCCTCGAATATCCATGCTCATGGTATGCCCAATCTCCACCCGACAGGCGAGTGGCGCCTCGCATTGTAATCCGCACCGAGTAATCCGTGAGCCTAAACATAACTCAAGTTCACGAATCGATCTCGTCGCCTCTCGACTCGGCGAGGACCGAGCTTGATCGGTGTAATAATCTCTGCAGTCATTCTCGTTGCCTGCGTTGAGCGCGCAGATATGCTTCGATCTCATCCTTGCCTGCGTGTCGCGCCCAGTCAGCGGGTGTCGCCTGCCAGAGGAGATCCTTCAAATCCAATCTTGCACCCCGTTCCACAAGGAGGCGGACTACTTCAGCATGGCCTGCTCCGGCAGCTTGATGCAGCGGAGTTGTGTGGGAATGGCCTCCTACTGGGTTGTATCGGTTTGGATCTTCGCCCGCGTCAAGCAACAATCCGACGATCTCGGCATGACCAAAATCGGCTGCTAGAGTAAGTGCCAGATGGCGGTCCTGTCGGCTGGCGCCGGGTAGCAACCGACGAGCATCGTCGATGCGTACCAGAGCCGCTGCCACAGGCAAATCGACCCGCGCGCCTCGCGCAATCAAGGCATTCACCGCTTCAAACTCGCCGTGCAAGGCTGCTGCATGGATCGCGCTGTTGGGATCTGCTCCGTAGTCGCAAAGGAGATCGATTAAGGGGAGTTGCACGCGACACTCACGTGGCACACTGCCAGTCGCGACAAGCATGAGAGTTTCGTTCAGTGCTGCTTGGCTCGGGCCGGCATCGAGAATGACTTTCGCGACGTCAACAATATCCTTCGGCTGAGTGCCATGACGGACCGGATTCTCGGCTATAAATTCGAACAACGTCGGATTATGAAAATAGTTCCCGCCTTCAAAAACGACGCGCTGATGCACGAGATTTGGATGTTGCACTAGATAGGCACGCAGACCTGCTACGTTGCCTGCGTCGAGAAGATCTACGGCGCGCCGAAATGTGGCATCTTCAATTCGCTCGTGGTGCGGGAAATTCAATTGGTCGGAGAGTGTCGGCTTTTCGACATGCCTTTTCAGCCGCGCCCAACTCATAAATCCATGCTCCCGCGCGATTGCGAGCTGGGCGTCGTTCAGTTTCAGCTGGGCGTCGAAGATATCAGCATCCGTCGCGCGAGTGAACCGTGGATGAAATTCTCTGATCCGCTGCGCCGCTTCCTGACTGCGTAAAGCGTGATCCCTGAGCAAGTCTTTTGCTTGATACTTGAGATGGTCGAGATTCGGACTTGATGGGAGGTGTTTTACCGGCATGACGAACTTCCTTTCGTATGCCCGAGGTCCGCATTAAGGGGCGAAAGTAAGTTCGCAAAAGCGAATTTGTCTAAATCAGGTGGACTTCTGTCCTTTCCGCGGACCGGACGCGCCCTTTGCGCTGCCTTGATATTACCACACCGCGCAACCCGTACTGCTCGTGAGCAGCGGACCGAATTTCTAGCGGCGATCGCCGCAATCTACCGGGCATTCTGCAACTCAGGTCACAAGTCCACGCGATCATTCCGCCAGACGCCGAAATGCCGGTTACTCCGAACTGTCTTTTCCGCTGCCTAGCCTGCTCGGTCCCCACCCGATTTCCATCGAATCCAGTAAGCTGTTCCTTTTTCTGCCACTCATTTTCCTGGGCACTGCGTCCGGCAGCTTCGCGGCTTCTGCTTTCCCGGTTCCGCCCTAAAAGCCCATGTGAGTTGAATCATCGTTTGGCCATTTCGGAAGCATCGGTTGGTCGTTCATCGGCCTGTAAGTCTTGTAAATCCGAAGTCCACTCAAATGCCTTTTCGGAGGTGTGAACCATCGTTTGGCCGGAAGAGCAGAATCCGAAGCATTTCTGCAGCCGGAGGTCACAATCGAAGCCAGACCATTTGAACAAGTTTTTCATCAGACGTACTTCGCCTACGTCTACGGAAGCTATGAATCTTGAACCGCCCAGGGATTGAGCAGTAATACACCAGTGGGCTCAAAGTGTTCCGTGTTCCGGGTCATGACGTGAAGGCCATGGCGTCGCGCAGTAGCAGCGATCAGTCCGTCGCTTGCGGGAACGATCTTACCGGCTTTCTGCGCGGCGGCTGTGAGTTCTCCCCAGGTATGGCTGGTTTCGAGATCGACGGGAAGGACTCGATCCGCGTAATAGCGTTCGAGGGCCTGCAACCATGCCTGGAGTTCGCGTTTGTTCTTGCTTTCCTTAAGAAGCGCAATCCCTTTGGCGATTTCTCCGATAGATACGACACTGACAAACAGACTATCGCTTTCGAGGGCTTCAACGACACGGCGGACACCGGGATGTCCTTTGGGACGGCGCAATTCGGAAAGCACGCAGGTATCGAGAAGAACTCTCAAAGCTTCGCATCTCGCATGGGAGAGTCATCGCGGGTAAGATTCAGCCTTTCGAAGCTAGGGCCCTCTCCCATAAGAAATTCCTTGAAATCTGGGCGCTTCCCGGTGAGTTTTTCGTAGTCACGCTCTGCTACGACGACGACAGCATCATCGTGACGTTGGACCCGTTGTGGTCCTTCGGCGAGAGCGCGGGTAAAGAGTTCACTGAAGCGGTTTTTGGCATCTGCAAGTCGCCATTCCATTGGGGCTCCTATGTGGCTAGATTATCTAGCCATATTATAGCCCTTTGCGCAACTTACCTAACAAATTTCAAGACCGCCGGTTTCAACCGCTCACCCACTCCTCCGTTTTCGATTCTAACGTATTCTGCGAGTTAGCGGCCAATTTACAGACTCTACGCCACCCACTTCATCGTCAGTTTCTTGCGCTTTTTCGCGCAGTCGAGAAGATAAAGGTCGATTAGCTTCTGATAAGGAAGTCCTGTCTCATCCGCCAGTCCCTTGAAATAGTCTACGACTTCCGGGCTCAGGTTGATTCCCACGGCTTGTTTCTTGCCCGCGTAGGGGTTCTTGAGTTCTTTCATCATGGAAAAATCATATTCCTTCTTCATAAAATCTAACCTCTTTCTTGGTTGCCTTCCGTGCGGAAATGATCCGAATCACTGAATCGGATTCCTTGTAGCAGTGAACGATGACCAGAGGTCTCGCCGTTGAATTCACTCCGATGAGGATAAACCGATCCTCTTCCTCTGAGTGATCTGGATCATGGAAGAGGCGCGCATTCGGATCGCGGAAGGCGCCCTGAGCTTCTTCAAACCACACCCCATGCTTCTTCCGATTGCCCCTATTTTTCCTCTCGTCCCACTCGAAGCGGAGCATTTCTAGATATTATCTAGATATAATGTAGATTGCAAGCAGGTGGTGATGCTGTGGCAAACAACTGACTTAGAGTTTCGAATTCTGAGCGTGTGACACTCAACGCGCGAGAAGGTAGCAACCTCGAGTGTCACCAAATTGTCACTAAGAATCGCGCAAGAGAAGCAAGAATGGGAGCAAACCCAGAAAACAGAAATTATCGCTATCTTGCGGCTGGCAAAAGGATTTAGTTGATTTTTCTGCCAGATAGCGAACCGGCGATTTAATTTTTCAAGACCGCCGGTTTCAACCGCTCACCCACTCCTCCGCCTTCTATTCTATGCTGAAACAATCACTTCCGGGAGCTGCGCCGCTTAGCAAAAGGTTCGCGCAACGAAACGAGTGCTTGGCCTTGCTAGGCCACAAGAAATAAGGGATAATTCAAATCGTAAGGAATATTTAGTACAGTAAGGATCACACGATGACGCATTCCACGGTAACGAGTAAGGGGCAAACGACCATTCCGGGGAAGATCAGAAAGGCGTTGCGAATCAAGCCTGGCGACAGGCTAGAGTATGCAGTGGAAGGGGACCACGCCACCATACGCGTGCATTTGGGCACGAGGTCACTCAGAGGTGTGCTCGCCAGCAAGAAGGGTAAAGGAATGTCCTTCGCCCAAATCCGCGAGGCCGCAGCTATGGCAGCCCGTGGTCGTAAGGGCACCCGGTGAGCAAACGAAGGCTTGCCGACACCAATCTGATCGTTCGCTATCTAGTGCAGGACCATGAAAAGCATGCGAAGGCCGCTGACAAGCTGTTCGATGCCTGCGACCGCGGCGACGTGGTGGTTGTCGTGTTGCCAGCAGTTCTGGCAGAGTGCGTGTTTGTGTTGGAGTCTTTCTACGAGCATCCACGTGCAGATATCGCGTCGGCGCTCGGCAGACTCATTTCCAGCCCTGGCGTCGAAATTGATAATGCGGCGATTCATTTGGACGCTTTGGATCGCTATCGAAAAACAAAAGTCCATTTCGTGGACTGCCTGATCGCCGCGACTGCGGCCAGCGAAAACATGCCCGTAGCTTCATTCGATCAGGACTTTCGAAAGTTCACTGACGTTCGCCTAGAAATCCAATAGCTTCGTGCCTGATTCGCCCCAGAGCCCGTGCATCTCCCTGCCCACTCACTACCGACCTCGCAGGTTTTAGGCACCCAAGAGGGCCGTTCAGAAAACCGCGTGCGCACCGGCCCCCACCAATCGATCCTCCAATGGTGGAAGAAAGGTAGTTGCATACGCGGTTGCATACTCGCTACCGAATGTGCCCGAATATCCCAACTCAACTCGAATAGGAAGCGGCTAACCGACTGAAGATAGCTTGGACTGACTCGAACTGTTGCATTTCGGTGCAGTGAGTGTAGCTATGGCCAGCGAAAAGCCAACGAGAGTCACCCTTCGATTTTGCGCCGAATCGTCGCGGCTGCTGCGACGGTATGGGGGAACCGTTGTTCGGGTTCCACTTCGACGAATCGCAGACTTTTCGGCCCAGTGATCTTGATATCGTCTCCGGATTGCCGACCACTCGGGAGCTGGAACCGCATTCTGGCTTTAGGTGGAGGCAAAGCGGCACAACAGGGTGGAACTAGAAAGTGACCCTCAGGCCAAACTCGATCTGGCGGGGGGCGCCGAGGGAGTAGACGCCTGTTCCGATGCCGACTCGCGTGATGTTGTGCCCATCGGGGGTCGTGCCGTTGATTTGGCCGACCGCTCCGGTCAAAAGGCCGTTGAGCGCATTCCCCGGCAAATCGAAGTTAGCGAAGTTGAATAGATTGTAGAAGCCGACACTCGGTTGCAAGGAGAGCCGTTCGCGAACGGTGTAGGACCAGCTAATCTTGGCATCGAGCGCGCGCAGCCAGGAGAGATTAACTTCCCCAGGAGGCGCTAACGGCACGACAGGCGCCACAGCTTTCAATGCCAGCAACTGGTCCAGAGTGAAGAGCCCGTTTTGGATGAGCGCGTGCCCCGCAGGTGTTGGCTGGTTGGCGTAAGCGTTGTTGTAGTTTGTGATGACCGAGTTGATGTTCGATGCGTTGATCCCCCGGCCGAAACTTCCCACGTGAGTTCCCGGAAGAAGGTCTTGAACGGTGCCGTCGCCGGTGAAGTCGGTGCGAAAGATTTCGCCTGGTCCCCGGTTGGTGTTGGGCACGACTAAGGACGTTGAGAGCGGACTCCAGAAATGGCCAATGAGCGCCAGTTGCAAGCCTCGTGGCAAGTTGGCGTACCCACCGAAGGAAATCTGCTGAGTCCGGTCCAGCACGGAAGGTCCGAAATAGCGGTGGGGGTTGGCATTATCGAGCGCGGCGACTCCCAAGTCCTGGTCCGACGCCAATGCATTGACCGGGCCATTGCCCACTGTTCCGCCACTATTTTCGAAGCGTGACAAGGCATAGGACACTTGGAAATTCAGCGAGCGCAGCCCGCGAAATGGATGCTGCACGTCTTGTCTGAGCTTGGTTTGCAATCCGTTGTAGACTGAGCGCCCCACAGGCATAAAGAAGGGCAGTGGGGGTGCATCAGGGTTGATCCCCGGAAAGGCGCATGGATACCCGAACAAGAAGCTACAAGACTGGTCGAAGTCACCGGAAGAAGCTAACCCATGATTGGCGTAATCGGTCATCTGCACCCCGGCACGAATCGCACATTGGATGCTGTCGAAATCAGTGCCTGCGCCGCAATTAAACGATTGGTTGGTTGCCGAGATCGCTTGAAGGGCAGCAGTCTTGTTGAAATACCGAACATCTCCTGTGTGGTTTTCGTCGATTCCCAAAAGGTAGTGCGTCTCTACATTCCTCACGAAGTCAGCACTAAGAACCATGCCCCGCCGAATCTCCCGTTCGATTCCGATATTCATCTCGACGGAACGCGGGGTGCGGTAATTGGGATCGAACATTCCTGCACTCAAGCCGAATCCCAGCCTCCGGTCCAGCAAAGATCCTACATAGTTCGGGTTCGGCGTATTCAGATCGAAGGCAGAGTCGGCCTGATATTGCTTCTGGAATGCGACGATCTGGCTGGCCACTGTTCCGATGGCCACGGGACTGCCACTCACGGTGCTGCAAAATGTAGGCCGAAGCGCGGGTCCGGGAGTAGGCACCGCCAGGGGAATGGCTGTTCCGTTGCATGCGGTCGGGTTCTGGGCAAAAACATTGCCAATGGGCAACCGGTTCAAAACATCCAACGACACTGCGCTAATGAGAACGTTTTCGTAAAACAGCCCAACGCCGCCGCGAATTGAGGTCTTGCCCTTCCCGGTGGGATCCCAGGCAAAGCCCAGTTGTGGTGCGAAATTCAAATTCGGTTGATGGACCCGATTGCCGAGACCAGGAATTAAGGCGTTGAGTTGCGGAATAGCAGGAAACTGGCTGTCGCTTCGGCCCGAGTCGCGGACGTACCGTACGCCATAATTCAACGTGAGATTTTTTTTCCATTTTGAACTTACTCCTCCATACGCTCCCAAACGGCGGTATAGATTGCTGCCGGCTGGTAGTCCCAGCCCAGGAAACGGCGTGAGGTATCCGAGGCCGTTGCTCACGGAGACAGATTCAACCGGATAATTGAGCGGGTTGGTATCACCACCGGGGAAAGGGCCAGTTTGCGCGAAGGCCACTTCCGAGGCGCCAAGATTCGTGGAGAGAGAAGGCGCGAGACTGCCAAACGGCACAAAGCCAGCCCCGGCGATGCGGTTGAAGTCAAAACCGTAACGGATGATGTGGGCACGCACAGTTTTGCTTCCGTCGTATTTAACCTGATGGTTTCTCTGCAGGATCGCCTGTGGCGCATTGAAAGAAGGCCCGGTCGCGAGTCCCGAGTTACCGATCTGTAACTGCAAGGGAAGGTTGGCGAAAGGAAGGCCGCTGCCTTTGGTTGCATCGGCTAGATTGTGAGCACTTTTCAAGTACCCGAACCGGAAGCTATGGCTGAAGCTTCCGGTGTTAAAATTGAAGCCGACCACATGGGCCCGCGCGACGTTCTTTCCCTCATACACTGAATAGCCAGACCCTCCGTTCGTCACGAATGAGTTCTGGAAATAGCTGAAGCGATAAAACGCTTGGATCGAGCGGGCGATCTGATAATCCGCTCTTGCCACAAGGTTGTTCTCTCGGAATGGCGCGCGGAAGTCGCCAGAATATTGTTGTAGGGGAACAGCCACTAAAACGGGAGCTTGCTCATGCTGCAGCGTGCGCTCCCCATCGAGAAAATAGAAGAACTTGTTTTTGATGATCGGCCCACCTAGGCGACCGCCGTACTGGGAGCGTTGAAAAGGCTCCGACAATCCGGGTGGTGCGGGCAGCGTGGCAGCCAACGAGCTGTCGCGGAACAAGCTGAAAGCTTCACCATGAATGGCGTTGGTCCCCTGACGGGTGGTTACATTGATTGCGCCGGAAGTTGTTAACTCTGTGGAGAGGTCCATACTCGACTGGCTGAGTTGGAACTCTTGGATTCCGCTGGCAGGGATGTTCGCTGTAGTAGAGCCCTGGATTTCATCGGAAAGGTCGATGCCATCCACTTCGATTCGCGCAGTGCGTCCGGAACGCCCACCAAAAGAGATCGAGGAAAAGCCGTCCTTGCTACCGAAACCGAAGTTCGCTCCATCCTGGATCTGGACGCCCGGCTCCAACTGCGCAAGATCAAGGAAGTCGCGGCCACTCAGAGGGAGATTCTCAATCTGTCCAGCGGTTAAAACGCCTTGCACCGTGGGTTGTTCCGTGTTTACGCGGATTTCCCAGCCATACACTTTGACAGCCTGAGTTTGCGGTCCGATATGCAAGCCTACATTCACTGTGGCAGTGTTGCCGATGAGCACGGTGACGGTGGCCTCCCAGGAGCTAAAACCTTTCACAGAAACCTGAAGTTTGTAGTCGCCAGGAATCAAGGCTCCCGAGTTGAATGAGCCGGAGGGATTTGTGACGACCTTGAACAATTGCCCTGTCGCGACATTAGTGATCATCACCTCCGCTCCGATTACAACTGCGACGGATGGATCGCAAACTGTCCCGACGATGGCGCCTGTTCCTACCGTCTGGGCACACACTACTCGCGCAAAACTCCACTGCACAAGAAGCACCGCGAGCACTAAGGCCGACAGGCTCGGGAGCGCTTTGGCTGTCGCAATCATGGCTATGGAAACTAGGGTGTCAGACCAACGCGGCGTACCAAATCTGTGAATCGAGAGTCGGAGCGGATCGGATCGAGCAGGCGGTCCTCTTTAATTATGCACAATCCCCAATCAAGGCTGACGTTCTCGCGATGCTCGTATGCCTGCTCCAGCCAATAAAAAGCGCGGTCCTTGTCGCCTGAAGCCAAGTGGGCATATGCCAAGTTCTCTGGAAAAAATCCTTTATCGGTTGCGTAAAGATTCTCCAGAGCTTTGGCATACTCGCGCATCGCTCCCGGGTAGCCCGAAACAGCAAATCCGCGATGCACATCGGCCGCGATTTCCGGCACCCCCATCAGGGTCAACGCCCTCTCCAGTTCCTGAACCGCTTCCTCGTACACTCCAGTTTCTGCATAGTTTCGAAAGAGCCCGTAATGATTTCCACTGTCAGTCGGATGACGCTCGACCATTCGCTGAAGCAACTCAATGGCGCGTTTGTGCTCCCCTCGCATTTCCAGAACCACAGACAAATTATCCTCGTTGGGATTGAGCGCCTGGGAGATCTCGCCCTGTTTCAGGGCTTCATCCAGCCGTCCCATGGCGCCCAGCAACAAGCTCAATTCGCAGACGTACGAAGCATGATTTGGGCTGACGGTAACCGCACGGCGATAGTCTTCTTCCGCCCCGGACCAGTCAAAAGCGTACCACTTGATGTGCCCCAGAATTCCCCATGCCTCGGAGGAATTGGGATCGAGTGCCAGGGCCTTTTCGGCTGCTCGTGTCCTGATCGTTGTGTCCTCACTGGAACCGCGCGATAACTCGGCATGTGCGTTAGCCAAGCCGATATAGGCCGGCGCGAAGTTGGAATCGGCGTCGATGGCTTGCTGGAAGTATTGCGCGGCCGTCCGCTTTTCGTCCTCACTGACGCTCCACTCTGCCCGGGTGAGGTAGTAATTGCCTCGAAGATAAGCATCGAGAGCCTTGGGAGTTGCCGACTGCGCCTCAGCGAGTTGCGCCTCCTTCTCGGTCGTGAGCTGCGCCTGCACTTGACGAGCGATGTCTCCGGCTACTTCTCGTTCAAGCGTAAACACGTCGCGGATGTCACGCTCGTAACTCCGGGTCCACACGTGTTTGTCCGTTGCAGCCTGGATCAGATCGGCGGTGATGCGGACACGGTCACCGGACCGCTGCACCGTCCCCTCGATGATGCCTTCCACATTCAGTTCATGCGCGATCTCCGGCAACGTTTGCTTCGTTTGCTTGTACTGCATCGAAGAAGTGCGTGAAATCACCTTTATCGAGCCGATCTCCGCGAGGTCTGCGATGAGAGCGTCAGTGAGGCCGTCAGAAAAGTACTCTTGAGCAGGGTCTCCAGAAATATTCACGAGCGGAATGACAGCCAGCGATTGGATTCTTGTTTGCGAGGAGCCCACCCTTAGGCGATTACGGATCCTGGCGGCGTTGAAGCTAAATGAGGTTGCGACGAACGTCACTAAAAGGACGGCCATCGCTGCGTTGACCTCAGTTCTGTGCCGCTGAACAAACTTCGATACGCGGTAACCCAGGGTGCTTGGCCTCGCCTTTACAGGCAGGTGTTGCAAATGACGATCAATGTCCCGTGAGAATTCCGCCACCGAAGCATACCTCTGCTGGGGCTCCTTCTGGAGGGCCTTCAGAACAATGTTGTCCAGATCCCCACGCAACCGGCGACGCAGCTTATCCGGCTCGCCTTCGCGGGTCAGGCTCACTGACTCAGGAGTTTTCGCAATCGGCTTGCCATCAGCTGACGTGTCCTTTTCGATTCGACTTATGGCTGTGCTCGGGGTCTCGGGCTCCTGTTCGCAAATCGCCCGCTCGATTTCGGCCGACGAGTGCCGCGTAAGCCGGTATGGGCGGTGGCCGGTCAAGAGTTCGTAAAGCACCACGCCGAGGGAATAAACATCCGTTTCGGGGGTGACCGATTTGCCCCGCGTTTGTTCCGGGCTGGCATAGGCTGGAGTCATGTAGCGTAAACCGGTTTGAGTGGCCAACCAGCCCCGCGCACTCGGCTGGGGGTTCAGCACTTTTGCGATTCCAAAATCCAACAGCTTCGGCGTGCCATCAGCGACGACAAAAATGTTGCTCGGCTTCAGGTCGCGATGAATGACCAGTTTCTCGTGGGCATACTGCACTGCGTCGCAAACCTTGCTGAACAAACGCAAGCGATCGTCTACGGATAGCTTCTGCTGGTCGCAATAATCATCGATTGGCCTGCCTTCCACATATTCCATTACCAAGAAGGGTGAACCTTCGGGCGTGGTACCACCATCGAGCAGCCTGACAATGTTGGGATGGTCGAAACTGGCCAGGGTCTGCCGTTCGTGCCGGAATCGGCTCAATACGTCCTGGCTGTCTAATCCTGGCCGGACCAGCTTGATGGCTACCTCCTTCTGATAGGCATCGTCGGCACGCGCCGCCAGAAAAACTGCAGCCATGCCGCCTTGTCCGAGCCGCCTCACTAACTTATAGGCTCCAAGGCGGGGATTGACCGTTGGAAGTACCGTTTCCTCGCTCTTGATTGCGGAATGCAACGCGGGACTGTCCAGAAAGTTGCCAGCGGCCTGATAGTCGACAAGCCACTTTTCCACCTCGTGCTTGAGACCCACATCAGGACAGCTTGCCGCAAGAAAGGAAGTCCGCTGCGAAGGTTCCAACTCAAGAGCGGCCTCAAACAACTCTTTTGCTTTGTCCCACTGATTCGGAGTCATTTGCGTGCGGTATGCCCGGGATACAGTTGCTCCTAATTGGTTAACGCGACATTTTCGTGAAAAAACGGACATCGGCGCAGGAGAAACCTAACAGTTGCCTTTTACCCTGGGTCGTGGGGTACGCCATCTGCGCGGCGACTTTTCAGGTTCCCGTAGAGCCAGGCTTTTGCGACATTCAGTTCACGCATCACTGTCTTTGTCGAGATTTCCGCGACTTCCGCAATCTCCTCGACTGTCAGTCCACCGAAGTACCGCAGTTCGACAATCCGCGCTTGCCGCGCATCCAGCATCTCCAAACGTGAGAGGGATTCATGCACGGCTAACACTTCTTCAGCACGGCCTGGCGTGACCAGCAATACGTCATCTAATGACACTTTCTCTTGTTGCTTGCCTCCTCGCCTTATTCTCTGTTTTCCGCGCGCGTAATCGACCAAGATTCGGCGCATCGCTTGCGAAGCCACTCCAAAAAACTGCGTGCGATTTTGCCATTTGGCATCTTTCTGCCCCGCGAGCTTTACGTACGCCTCATGAACAAGAGCCGTGGCTTGGAGAGTATGATCGGGACGCTCACGCGCGAGGTGGCGAGCCGCTAATCTGCGGAGTTCCCGATAGATGAGGGGGACAAGCTCGGAAGCCGCCTCCTGGTCACCAGCCGCTAATTTGTTGAGTAACAACGTTACGTCTGGCGCCGGTTCCACGTCGGCCTCCCCGGACACACAACCCAACGCTAGTGGACGAATTGTACTCCGATTCTCGCGTGTTCGAGCGCTTCTCCGCCTCGATGTCCACTTTTCAGCAGAAACGTCGCGTTATCGATCAGAGGCAAGAAACCTAGTCGCACGAAAGAACCTGGGCGCGGAGTGAAGTTGGGTCGGAGGTTTGCATATGCAATCTTGGAGATTGAATCGCAAGTCGCTCTTGGGTTTGTTACCCATTCTCCTGGGCATCAGCCTCATTGGCTGTGGCAGTGGCCCAACGGCACACATTACCGTCGCCGTGACCAACCTAAGGAGCATAAGCGACGGTGGGATTGTGCAGGTCGGTACGACCACGCAGTTTACTGCGCTCGTGAAAGGAGATCCCCGGAACGCCGGGGTCAATTGGAGTGTGACGTGCGCAGCAAGCTCCTGTGGCAGCGTGTCTCCCAGCTCGACCGCGAACCAGGGCCTCGCGACTTACATGCCTCCTCCGACTCTGCCGAGCAGCAACCTGAACGTGACGCTCACAGCCACTTCGATAACCGAAGCATCGGCGCAAGGCTCATTGGTGATTCTTGTTCCTTCCATAGCGGTGACGGTAACCCCCACGACGGTGACAGTTCCGCCCGGGGGAACACGACAACTCATCGCAACCGTCAGCGGTGGTTCCAGCAATGCTGGGGTGACTTGGATGTTGGATCTTTGTCGCGCGGTCATTTCCGGGGGAGCTTGTGTGCAGCCCCCTTCGTGTAACTGCGGCACGATTTCGAGCTCCAGCTCCGCGAGCGGCGCTGCAATCACTTACACGGCGCCGACATCCCCGGTTAGTGGTGGCGAACTATCTGTGACAGCTACTTCCGCGGCAAATGCTGATGCGTTTGTCGTTGTTCCAATCACCGTATCCGCAAGTTCGGCCAGCGCCGCAGTCAACCCGGCTGCGCGCGAGTCCGACGCCGGCGAAGCTCTGGAAACACAAGACGCGGACAAACAGGTTCATTATAGGTTGATTAATTTGGGTACTCTCGGCGGATCGGCCAGCAATGGCTTTGGCGGTCCCAACAACCAAGGCTGGGTGACTGGCGATGCAAACCTGGCGGGCGACCAGAACGAGCATGGTTTCCTATGGCGTGACGGTGTAATGACGGACCTCGGCACTCTCGGCGGGCTAAATAGTTCTGTGCCCACGCCAGTCAAGAACGACAGGGGTCTGATCACGGGCGTAGCTCAAACGACGATCTTCGATCCTTTGGGTGAGTTCTGGGGAGCTAGCTTCCTTTGTGGAACGGGTCCTTGTCAGGGGTTCCAGAGCGTGGAAGTTGGTTTCCTATGGCAGGACGGCGTAATGACCGCACTACCCACACTTGGAGGTAACAACGGTGCATCGCTTGGTGCAAACAATAGAGGCCAAGTCGTCGGAGTCGCGGAAACCGCTATTCAGGATCCCAGTTGCGCTCTTCCCCAAAAACTCCTCTTTGACGCTGTCGTTTGGGGACCCAAACCGGGCGAGATTCAGGTTCTTCCCACGTTCCCTGGCGATTCCGCGGCAGCGGCTTCGGCAATCAACGATGAAGGTGAGATTGTGGGCACCTCGGGCGCGTGTGCGTTCCCGCCTTTTTTCGCATTTGGCGTTCACGCCGTGCTCTGGCGACACGGCGGGGTCATGGACCTGGGTAGCCTTGGCGGGAAAATGCTCAACGTCGCATTCGCAATCAATAACCGAGGACAGGTGGTCGGCCAATCCAACCTGCCCGGCGACACGTTCACGCACGCCTTCTTCTGGCAGGACGGCGTAATGACCGACCTCGGCACCCTGCCGGGAGACTCTAACAGTATGGCCTCCGACATCAGCGATAAGGGCCAAGTGATAGGGACTTCGTGCGATGCAACCTTCAGCATCTGCCGGGCGTTCCTTTGGGAAGACGGTGCCATGACGGATCTCAATACTCTCGTTTCCCCCGACTCCTCGCTGTTCTTGACCTTCGGCGCTGGCATCAATGATCGAGGGGAGATCTCAGGTACTGCGTGTGTCATCTCCGGCGGGGCCTGCACCAGCGAGGCCCCCGCGTTCTTGGCAATCCCATGCGGCCCAGGCGATAGGAACAACGAAGAATGTCAGGACGTTGTTGAGGGACTGTCTGGTGCTGCCGTGCGCTCGGCTCCGGTCCTGCCCCAAGTCATGCGCGAGCATCTTCGGCTGCACCGGGGCTTGGGACACTTCGGAAATAAGCCGAGTGGGCAGTAGGCTTCTGCTTACCAGCCGCCAGCGACCAAGAGAATTGTAAGCCAACGCATAATGAAACATATTCTGCTCCGATTCTCACATGTTCAAGCAATTCTCCGTCCCCATGTCGTACGCTTAGCCAGTGAGAAGCAGGAAGGAACTTCTGCTACTCCATAATCTGTCTTTCGTTTTCGGAAAGAAGGCTGTGGCGAGGACGACGGACAGAATAGCGGCCATAGAAGAGGACACAAATGGCCATCTATTCCATGTACACCAATGATACAATGGGTGTTGTAATGAGTTCCAATGCGGACACAAAAGAGGACATTGTGACCGACCCAGATGGCGGTGAATCGATCGCCCTGATGGAGCCGCTGCTGATAGGCGAAACTTCACGCCACCGGGGAAAACTGACGGACATGGCGCTGGAGTTGGCCCAAAAGGCGGCGGGTTTCCGTCGCAGTTTGCCGGAAAGCTTGTTGGCCTCGCTCGCCGACCTCGTGCGCGCGATGAACTGTTACTACAGCAATCTGATCGAAGGTCACGACACGCATCCTATCGACATTGAACGCGCTCTGAAAAACGATTACAGCAAGGATGCCCATAAGCGCGACCTGCAGCTTGAAGCGAAGGCGCACATCGCGGTTCAGGAATGGATCGATCGCGGAGGCTTGAAAGGGCACGCGGTCACAAGTGACGGCATCCGTGAGACGCACCGGCGTTTTTGTGAACTGCTGCCCGAGGATCTTCTCTGGGTCGAGGACCCGGAAAAGAAAGAGCGCGTCCGCGTAGTTGCGGGAGAACTGCGGAAGCGCGGTGTGGTGGTTGGCACGCACGTCGCCGTGAGTGCTGGCGCGGTACCCCGTTTTCTTGCGCGCTTCGAAGAAGTGTATGGGGCGCTGAACAAGACGGATTCGATTCTTGCGGCGGCGACAGGGCATCACCGGTTGCTCTGGATTCACCCGTTTCTCGACGGCAACGGCCGCGTAGCGCGGTTGATGTCGCACGCGATGTTGCTCGAAAGCCTGGACACGGGCGCCGCATGGTCCGTGGCGAGAGGCCTGGCCAGAAACGTCGAAGCCTACAAACGGCATTTAGTCGCATGTGACCAACCGCGCCGCAACGATCTCGATGGCCGCGGGCAGCTGAGCGAAGAAGCGCTGGCCGCATTCGCGAAGTTCTTTCTCGGGATCTGCATCGACCAGGTGGATTTCATGGAGAGTTTGGTCCAGCCGGATCGCCTGCGCACCCGAATCCGGATGTGGGCCGAGGAAGAAATTCGTCTCGGCAACTTGCCGGCAAAATCGGAAAACATTCTGGAAGCGGTTCTTTACCGTGGGGAGTTACCGCGCGGCGAGGCCGCTGGCGTGGTGAACACAGGGGATCGCCAGGCGAGACGGATCGTCTCAGCACTCTTGGAGCACGGCGTGTTGGCTTCGGAGAGCCCTCGTGCTCCGCTGCGGCTGGTATTTCCTGCTCAACTGGCTTCGCGGTGGATGCCAGGACTGTTCCCGGACAAGTAATGCAGGCTTGATCCTTCCGCGTCACCCCCACCAATTTTTTCCGGATTGATACAAAACATGCTCGGCGCGCATAGACAAGAGGAACGCACTCATGCGTGACGAACTTGCCTCAACTGCGAACGAGCCTCCCGCGAGAATCACACCATGGTTACACGTGGGCGGCATTATTCCCCCCTCAGAACTCGCTGAGTTGTGGGGGGTTGAGTAGCGATACGATCCGACGACTTTTCGAGGATGAACCTGGCATTGTAACCATCGGGGGGCGCAACCCTCGGCGCAAGAGGCGATATGTGACTCTCCGCATCCCGCAATCGGTCGCGGCCCGCTTCTATCGTCGACTTTCTCCGAAATAAGATTCGATGAACAGCGAATTGACGCAACGACTCGTGAAGCGCTTTCCGGTTCTGTATCAGGACTATCACTCCCCCATGACGCAGACGTGCATGTGCTGGGGTTTCGACCACGGCGATGGGTGGTTCGAAATCATCTGGCAGCTGAGTCTGGCCATCGAAGAAGAGCTGGGCTACTCGTGGCTGCAGAAACGATGGTTCCTGGTGAAGAAAGGATTTTTCCGCTGGTGGAACAGAATCGTCTATAAGCTGTCCCCCGTTCAGGACGACAAGCGAAGACAGGAAGGCTCGGGCACGAAGGAAGACCCTTACCGTTGGGTCGTCGTCGAGAAAGCTCCGCGTGATTGCCTAGCGAGGCTGGCCTGGAAACCATTTTCGCCTCCCCGTTTTGACGATTATCGCAGTTGGCGCGCGAAGCTCCAGCGTCTCGGGTTCAAGGCATTTGTTCGGTGGCCGCATACGGGCCTCGCGGTGGCGCAAGTCAAGGAAAAATACGGAACGCTGCGGTTCTATTGCGGCGGCACGGAAGCGATCGACAAATACGTACGCCTCGCGGAACGGCTCTCTTCGGTGACCTGCGAGGATGGCGGCAAACTCGGCAAAGCGAATGATTCCGGCTGGATTCGGACGCAGTGCGATGCGTGCCGGGACAATTGGTTAGCGTCGCGTGCAATGGCAACAGAATAGTGAATGGCGACAAGTCCCTAAATTCGAAGCTTAGATTCAACTGCCTTGGGCCGAATAAGATGCTGGCGGTTCAGCGACGAGCCGGAATGTCGCTAAACAGGACGCTTTGTTCTCTCTCCTCGGTCGGACCTGACATTTCATGACCGCCACTATTGAATGAAGGGGCGGAAGCGAAGTTTGGGCATGGCCATCTCTTTAGTTTCTCCTCGTGCAAAATTGAATTTAGAGACTTAGGGCAGGAACTTGTAACCAGAGCTATGGACCGTATGAAAGTGCTTGGGATGGGCAGGCTCTGTTTCCAGTTTTTTGCGCAACCGCAAAATGTGGTTATCGACAGTCCTTGTACAAGGATAGTTCTCGTATCCCCACACTTCATTGAGTAGTTCGTTCCGTGAGATCACTCTCCGCGGGTTCTTGATCAGATACGCGAGAGTTTTGAATTCCTTATGTGTGAGAGTAACGGGCCGACCATTGCGATGAATCTCCATCGTTGAAAAACATCCCGTCACTCCCCCAAACTCAAACGTGTCTGTGGCGTTGGGATTTCTCAACCAGGCCTTCGCTGCATCCAGCGGTAAGCAGACATCGCTGGTATCGATGAGGCCGGTGACGGACTGATTGGGTCCCGGCTTTTTCTGGGTCGTCTTTTCATGAACCGCCGATTTTGGAACAAGCACGATCACCGGCAAGTAACGCGATAGCTTACGAAACTCTTCCGGGATGCCAGAAACTGGCACGGACGCCAAATCTTCATCGAGGAAGTGCATCGGATTTGAATTGAATTCGGTCTCGGCTTGCGCAAAAGGGAAAACTGCCGCCTTGATTGTTGCTGTCATTGAGTTCCCTCTTTACTCAGCTTGCCTGGCACAATTGGAGCTGCCGGCACTTTGCAGCAAGGGCATTCGATGCAGCGCGATTTTCGCGTGAAATATTCGCGCCTTTACTGCCCCGATCGAAATCCCCAGAATTTGTGCAGTTTCTCTGATTGAGTGTTCTTGTAAGTGGATGAGCTCCACAACGTTGCGAGCTCCCGGCCGCAGCCCCGCAATAGCTGACTTCACGATCCGTTTCCGTTCACGAAGGGAGCAACTTTCTTCCGGATCGGGAGCGTGGTACAGGAATTCTCGTTGCGGTACGGGTTCAGACGACGGGTTTGGCTCGTCTATCGGAACTTCTCGCGCTCCGCGGTTTTTGCGAAGCTTCATCAAGGCGGCATTAATCGCAATGCGGGTCAGCCAGGTTGCAAATTGGGATCTTCCGTCAAAATCCTTGAGATGGACGAAAGCATTCAGAAAGCACTCTTGCGCTGCGTCTTCCGCGTCCTCACGGTTTCGTACGATCCGGCGAGTCACACAGGAGACTTGTTTCATATGGCGTTCGCAAAGCTCGCCGAAGGGAGCTCTTCGCCCACTTTTGGCGGCTGTGATCAACTGCTTCTCGCTCCACGTTCGAAGATCGCCAACTGCTGCGTCAGCGCTATGGCCCGAAAAAAATGTACTCATCACTACGGTAGACCTCCTTACTCGAACCGGAGCTCTCGATTGCTGGCTCCCTCAACTTTTTTCCCTTTCCATCCACTCGCGGACGTACTCCGGACAGTTCTCTAGCTTCATCCCGCGCGCCTCGCAATCTCTTAGAAACTTCACTGCGTCGCGATCTGCCAGCCTCACGTCTTGTAAGTCCAAAACGATGGTTCTGTAGTCCGCAGCAAACAGCGCCTTCAACTCCGCGACTTCCTCCTCCATCAGGTGTCCACTTAGGGTAAAAACCATGATTCCCTGCCGCACCGATCGCTCGATCCTCAAGGTCATCGTTATGTTGTTGGGCCCAGTAAGCCGTGGCGTTGCTTTAATGTTGCCACCGCGGCTCTCGGTTGACCAAGATGCAACAGGGAGGCCACATGCAAAGCACTGAAACGAAAGGCTTAGAGGAGGGAACTAGATGACGGGAATCCGGCAAGTGCCGGATTCCCGGGAATTGAAAGGAGGGACCTACTACTCCTTAGAGATAAACCTGTATTTCTTGATCCCCAGCTGCTTAATTTTCGTGTCCAGTGTCGATCGGGGAATTCCGAGCTTCGCGGCCGCACCTGCTGGGCCGGCGACTTTCCCTTTGCTTTCCGCTAAGGCCGTTTCAATGATTTTTCTCTCCTGATTCTGGAGAGTGTCTGGCAAAGGACATGGCAACTCTTGCCGGGTTGCCTCCTGGCTGGCCAGCCAAGCCTTTTCGATCCAAAAAGTGTCGCCGCTGCTCAGGATCACCGATCTCTCAACGATGTTTTGCAGCTCACGGATATTTCCCGGCCAAGGATACGACTGACACTGTTCCAGAGTATTCCTGTCGATTTTGCGAATATGCTTACCGGCTTTCTCTGCGTAGCGTTTGACGAAGTACTCGACCAACATCGGAATGTCCTCCCTCCGCTTGCGCAGAGGAGGCACCTCGATC
>Ga0210405_10002014_pt1 | contig 21810 bp, 19 predicted proteins | sample IncBWH11MmetaG_FD_155492 | JGI IMG/M metagenome (GOLD analysis project Ga0210405, IMG submission 155492) | Forest soil microbial communities from Barre Woods Harvard Forest LTER site, Petersham, Massachusetts, United States - Inc-BW-H-11-M | ecosystem: Environmental > Terrestrial > Soil >... | reverse complement strand
CGCGGATTGATGTGGAAGAAGTACGCCTTGAACGGCTTCAAAATGTAGTCGGTCGGCTTGAAGTTGAGGATCTCGGTATAGAACGGCAACACCTCTTCGAGCCGTTCCGCGGTGAGCACGGCGTGGCCCATGCCGAGCGGGCCGGTGCGGTAGCCGGAAATCGAACGGCCGGGCTTGAACGGATCGCTCGCGGTCTCGGCGCCGTGGAACGCTTCGAGCCGGTTGCCGATCGGGTCGGCGAATACGATCAAATCCTTGACCCGGCGCTCATCCGCCAGCGCGCGGGAGCCGCGCGCGATTTTCACGCCGTTGCTTTCCAGATGCGCCGCCAGCGCATCGAGCGCCGCCGCGTCGGCAACCTCCCAGCCATAGAACGACGGGCCTTCGTCTGCGTCGGTGTGGATGATGACGCGCTGCTTGCGGTCGTCCATGCGCAGCGCCAGCGTGCCGCGGCTCTTGTCGACCAGCTGCATGCCGAGAAGGTCGGTGCCGTAAGCCGCCCAATCCTCGAGATTCTTGGTGCGGATACCGACATAGCCCAGGGCGTTGAGATGCATTGCGCCGTCTCCTGACCAGATGGCTGCAGCCTATCACGTTGGAGCTAATGGGTAAATTGATGGGATCAAGGCGGGCGCCCTCTTCCCGTGGGGAAAGTGCGGATCGCACGCGCCAATTGAATAGGCTTCGTCTATTCTTTGCACCTGGAATCGACAGGGAGGGAGACTATGACGTCGCGCATGGTTATGGCCACTGTGGCGATCGCCGCTTTGGCCCTGATGATGTCGGGCGCCGCGCATGCGCTCAGCTTTTGCGATATTTATCCAAACCGCTGTCAATATACCCCATCGGGCAAGGGTTATTACTATCCGCACGGCTACCGCCTGCCGAGTGAAATGCCCGGGTTCGGCGCCGGCAACGCCGCAAGCACACAGGCTTGGGGCTGCGTAGCGACGGATGGAAAAGCGACGGGCGGGTCGTGGAATCTTCCGAACCGAACCGCGGCCTCGTACGGCGCCCTTTATGCATGCGCGAGGCGCGGCGGGCACTGCCACATCATCACCTGCAGCTCATCTGTCCACAACCGCGACGAAGCGCGCGCTATTTTGTTGAGCAGCGCGCATCGATAGCGGACGCGACAGCAAACGCACGGCGCGTTCAAGGCACGCTTGCCTTCGCCCCGCGCGGAGAGAACGGATCGCACGCGCCAATTGCATAGGCTTCGTATAGTCTTTGCAGCTAAGCTCGACAGGGAGGGGAAATATGACGATACGCATGGATTTGGCCTACGTCGCGCTGGCTGCCTTGGCCGTACTGATAGCGGACGTCACGGCTGCGCGTGCGGCCACAAAGATCTGCGATGTCATGCCATGGCGGTGTCGCTATGAACCCGACGGCCGGAACTATTACTGGTCTCCCGGCCGTCACATGCCGGCGTATGGCGCGACTGGCGCCGGCACGGCTACGAGCAATCAGGCGTGGGGCTGCGGTGCGACGGACGGAACAGCGAGGGGCCGGTCATGGGGCTTTCCGAACCAGGCCTCGGCCTCGCTCCGCGCCCTTTCAGAATGCGCCAAGCGCGGTACGCACTGCCACCTCGTCAGCTGCAGCCCCTCCATCCACAACTACTACGAAGCGCAAGCGACCTTGATTGGCGGCGCGCATCGCTAGCGGACGCGACAGCAAGCGCACGACGGGTTCAAGGCACGCTTTGCCTCGCCCCTTGCGGGAGATGACAGATCGCGCGCAGCGCGATCAGGTGAGGGCCGCGGCTTGGTCCGGCGGACAGGCCCTCACTTGTGCGCCTGCGGCGTGTGCCTACGGCTCTGCCGGACCGGGAGAGGCGAAACGACCATCAGTCGGAGCCGAAACCTGCCAACGTGACCTGCGTCACAGAACGTCGCTTTAACAAGAATTTTAGGTGCCGATGACCGATACCCATCTCATATCCGGCTGAGGCGCCCGCAGAGTGTTGGCGCAAGTTGGTCAATAGAGATGGTCGTGTCATGTCACCCAAACACATCGTCCAAGCAACCCTGACGTTTGTCATGTTAGGCACCGCGATGGCGCTCGGCGCAGCTTCCCCCGCGGCCGCCGAATCGCCGTCGTATCCCTGGTGCGCCCAGGGGGGCAGCATCATTCGCTGCTGGTACATGACGCGCGAGCAGTGCGAAGAGACGGTGAATCATCATGGCTTCTGCGTCACCGATCCGAACGTGCCGCGCCGCCCTGGAGAAATAGTCCGCCGCGAGCCGTGACGCTGTATTGGCCGCACGATCGATGGTGCAAAGCCGTTGCTTACGGCTTGGTGCGTAGCCCGGACCGATTTCTAGGTGAGACAGCCGGCGATCTGTTCGCTCGTCGGAAAGCGACCGGTCGCCTTCTTCGAGAACGCTAAGCGGCCGTCGACGCGAATTTCGAAGACGCCGCCGCTCGACCGCCGCAGGTTTATTTGCGCCGAGGGCCGCAGCTTGGCGATCAGTTTTTCCGCCTCACGGGCGCGCGGTTCATAGCCTCATTGACCGCAGTATTCGATTTCGATCTTCATGACTTTGTCCTGTCGACTTGAAGCGATCCTGGCTCGCGATTTTATTCGATACCGACCCTATGGCAAGCGCAGGGTGGCCCTCGCGCAATCATCCTATGGCCGGATCGAATTCTCCACCTCCGGGAGCAACGCCATCGCCAGCAGGCGATATCCCTCAGCCGTTAAATGCTGCCCATCCATCTGATGAGGTAAGCCGCGGTTCAGGCTGTTGGCCGCCACGATGACCTTGATGCCGCGCGCGGCAAGACGACTGTTGATGGCAGCGAGGTTGCCTTCCACCTGTTCGGCAACGCCCTTGCGCCTGTCGTTGTTACCCGGCTGGAGAATGACGACGCGGGTTCCCGGCGCCACCGCTCTGTCAAGCCGGTTCAGCATGCCGCCCGTCGTATCGCCGTTGACGCCGGCATTGATGACTCTGACGTCAAAACCCTTGGCCCTCAGCATCGCTTCGAGCTGCGCCGGGTAGGACTGACTGCGCGCAACGCCCTTGCCGTAAGTGTTGCTGGCGCCGAGGGCGACAATCGTGATGGCGCCCGCCGATGCCGATCCAGGCGCCGGCACGGTCATCAACGCCGCAAACAACGTCGACAGCAAAGCCTTCGCCAAACTTGCGCGTATCGTCATGGGCCGCTGCTCAGTTGGCTGACGGTGTCTCTTTTACCTGCAGTGCGCCGCCTTGCAGTTGGCCAACCTGACAGCCCAGCGGCCACCGATAATGTTGCATGTGCCAGTGGGGCAGTAGCCTCCCCTTATAGCCCTGACGTCCGCTCCGCCGCGTCCGCTCGATTGAGCGTTTGCGGCATCGGCGAGCAGGTAGCCAAAAACCACAATGACAAGTGCGAGTGCGCAGCGCCTCATTGGTATGACCTCTCCGCCGCTCCACGTCGGAACGCGCTTTCGATTCCCCGCACCGATGACACAGCCGCAGTCAATGCAGCGTCATCGCGGCGTCAAAGGGAATCTTGTTTTTTGTCAGGCGCTTCCGCCCAAGAACCCGATGGTGGGTTGCCGAGGTCGTTGGCGACGCGCGGCCAACAAGCGTGATGAATTGTGCGGTAGACGCAGGCGCAACGTGCACGCTGCGTTCCTTCTCCCCGTGACGCGCTATTGGGGGAGAAGGACAGGCTGAGGGGGTTCGGACGGTGGAGATTAATTCTGAAACTTCCGAACCCCCTCACCCTCCCTCTCCCCTGCGGGGAGAGGGAGCCCACACTCATTCAAATCCGAAGAACCTGCAGAACTCCGCAAGCTCAGCGCGCGGCGAGCGAAAACTGTTGGCCGGATGGGCGTGGTCACCGTAGCCGATCGCCACCGCGCAGAACAGCATCTGCTCGGGCGGCATGGCAACGAACGCGCCGACGATGCGGTGCATGCGAGCCCAGGATTCCTGCGGGCAGGTGTCGAGGCCGTAGCCGCGGGCGAGAAACGCCAAAGCGTGGATATAGCCGCCGAGATCGGCCCACTGGCCGGGCCCGAGCTTGCGGTCGATGGCGATGAACAGCGCGACCGGCGCGTTGAAGAATTCGAAATTGCGCTTGTATTGCGCGAGCCGCCCGTCGGCATCGTCGCGCGCGACGCCGAGCGCGCCGTAAAGCTGCACGCCGTGCTCCTCGCGGCGCGACTTGTAAGGCTCCCACATGGTCTTCGGGTAGATCGGATATTCGGCATCGTCGTGGCGCGGATCGCGGTCGGCGATATGGGCGGCGACCTTGCGCTTGAGCGCGGCGAGCGGCGCGCCGGCGAGCGCATAGACCTGCCAGGACTGCAGATTGCCGCCGGATGCGGCGCGGGCTGCCCGCGTGATGAGATCGCGGACGATGTCGGCATCGACCGGGGTGTCGAGAAACCAGCGGCAGGCGATGCGCGAATCGACGGCTTCGAAAACGTCCATAGGCGTGACCATCCAGCGGGCAAAATGCCGCGCCGGTCATATACCATGGGCTCAAATACTATGGGCCCGGAACGGCGAATGCCGCACGCGGATGCGACTTATGTCGCATCCGCAGAGCGCCGCCATCGCCTTGACCACCCCAAAAGCGCAGTAGAAGATGTTTGCCGCCTGGCCACGGGCGAAGCCCGGCACGAGAACAATAAAAAACAAGTCACCGACATCAGGGAGAATCAAGAATGTCACGATTCGACACGTCGATACGCCGTCGCACGTTGCTCAAGGCCGGCGCGGCGCTCGGCGCCAGCCAGGTCATCGCCGCCCCGTTCATCGTCACCGCGCTCGGCGAAGAGCCGGTCAAGATCGGCATGGTCAATCCGCTGACCGGCGTGTTGTCGGCACTGGCGCAAAGCGAGGTCGACGGCGCCAAATATGCCGAGGCCGAGATCAACAAGAAGGGCGGCATTCTGGGCCGCCAGGTGCAGCTCCTGGTCGAGGATTCCGCCAACGACGTCGGAACCGGCGTGCAGAAGACGCGCAAGCTGATCGACCGCGATCAGGTCGCCGTCATCCTCGGCGACGTGAATTCCGGCATCGCCTACGCCATGTCGCAAGTGACCAACGAGAAGAAAGTGTTCCACATCGTGCCCGGCGGCCACACCGATCCGATCACCGGCACCAATTGCAAATGGAACGTGTTCCGCGTCTGCAACACCACGACGATGGACGCATCCGCGGTCACGCCGGAGCTGGTGAAGAAATTCGGCAAGAAATGGTTCTTCATCACGCCGGATTACGCCTACGGCCACTCGTTGCAGGACGCCTTCGTCAAGGCTTTGACCAAGCTCGGCGGCACTTTCGACGGCGACTTCCTGCCGATCAACAACACCGATTTTTCCGCCACCCTGATCAAGGCCAAAGGCTACAAGCCGAATGTGCTGCTCAACAACATGGGCGGGCTCACGCAGATCAATTGCATGAAGCAATTCACCCAGTTCGGCATGCAGAAGGAAATGGCGCTCGGCGGCGCGCTGTTCGAGCTGGAAAGCGTCAAGGCGGTGTCGCCGGAGGCGCAAACCGGCTGGTGGGACATGGAGTGGTGGTGGAACCAGCCGAACGTGCCGGAGGTGGTGAAGTTCGTCGCCGATTATCGCGCCGCGACCAAGAAGACGCCGTCGGCGCGCGACTGGTTCGGCTATGTGTCGATGCATTCGGTGCGGCTCGCCGCCGACAAGGCGAAGTCTCTCGAGGGGCCGAAGCTGGCCAAGGCGCTCGAGGACATGGAGCTGCCGCCGGACGTGGCGCTGCAGCCCGGCAAGGTGCGCTATCGCGCCGGCGATCACGAACTGATGCCGAATATCTTCGTCGGCCAAGCGCATCCGCCGAAATCCGGCCCTGACGACGTCTTCACCGTCGAGGCGCTGGTGCCGGGCGAGGAAGCCGCCGGTTCGGTCGCCGATACCGGATGCAAGATGGAGCAGCCGGCCTGATCTGAAGCTCGTTGCGGCGAGACACCGAACGCAGAGCGGCAGATGTGGCAGGTCGTACTGTTCAACGTCACCAACGGGCTGATCATCGGCGCGTTCTACGTGCTGATGGCGCTCGGGCTGTCGCTGATCCTCAATCTGTCCAACGTCATCAACTTCGCCCACGGCAATTTCCTGGCGCTCGGCGGCTATCTGGCCTACTCGCTGACGCCGGCGCTAGGTTATTGGGGCGCGTTGCTGGTTTCGCCGCTGCTCACCGCGCTGCTCGGCGTTGCGGTCGAGCGGCTGATGATACGCCGCATCTATAACCGCGATCCGGTCTATAGCCTGCTGCTGACCTTCGGCCTAGCCTTCGTGATCCAGGATGCCTGCCGCTATATCTGGGGCCCGAACGGCCTGCCGATGGGCCTGCCCGACATGCTGGCACAACCGATCACGCCGACCCTGTTCTTCATCACCTGGTATCGCGTCTTCATGGTGACGATCGTCATCGTCACCATCGTCGGGCTGTTCTCGTTCCTGCGCCACACCCGCGTCGGCTTGCGCATCCGTGCCGGCACCTTCGATCTCGAAACCGTGGCGACGCTCGGCGTCAACGTGCGCAATCTGCGCACCTTCAATTTTGCCGTCGGCTGCCTGCTCGCCGGCCTGAGCGGCGTGCTCGCCGCCGGCCAGATCGGGCTCAACCCGAACATGGGCGACGATCTGTTGATGCCGAGTTTTATCGCCATCATCGTCGGCGGCGTCGGCAGCCTGGTCGGCACCTTGTGTGGCGGCTTATTGATCGGCATGGCGGCCGCGCTGACCACCGTGTTCTATCCGGCCGCCAGCGAGGCGGTGATCTACGCCATCCTGATGGCGGTACTGCTGCTGCGGCCGCGCGGACTCTTGGGTGAAGAAGGCATGTTCTCATGAGCGCATTCTTTGCTGCCGCCAGGGAGCGCTTGCCCAAGGGCCAAGACCTGATCGTGCTCGTCGTTATTTGGATGCTGCTGGTCAGCGTGCCGTTCTGGCTGCCGTCGCTGGGCGGCTATACCGCGCTCGCCAGCAAGGTGCTGGTGTTCGGACTGGCCGCCATGGGGCTCAACATTTTGCTCGGCTTCACCGGCGTATTGAGTTTTGGCCACGCCGCCTATTTCGGACTTGGCGCCTACGGCGCAGGGCTGACGCTGCGCTACCTCGTGCATTCGACACCGCTTGCCATGCTGGCCGGCACGCTGTTCGGCGGTCTTGCCGGTACGCTGTTCGGCATGCTGATCGTACGGCGTCGCGGCGTCTATTTCGCCATGTGCACCATCGCCTTCGGCCAGCTTTGGTATTACCTCGCCTATAGCTGGAACGATTTCACCGGCGGCTTCGACGGCTTGCGCGATTTTCATCGCGAGCCGATCGGCTTCGGCGCGTTTACGTTCGACATCACCAATGGCGAGACCAGGTTCTATTTCTTCTTGCTGGCGATCTTCGCCGCCGCCGTAGCCGTGATGGGCTTGCTGCTGCGCTCGCCGTTCGGCCGGACGCTCGTCGCGATCCGCGAGAACGAACGCCGTGCGCGCTTCCTCGGCATTCCGGTGGAGCGGCATGTCTGGATGTCGTTCTCGATCTCCTGCTTCATCGCGGCGCTTGCCGGCACGCTCTATGCGCTGCTCAACAATTTCGCCGACCCGCTGACCTTGCACTATTCGCTGTCGGGCTATTTCGTGGTCATGACCGTGACCGGCGGCATGCGCACGTTCTGGGGGCCGCTGGTCGGCGCGGCGCTGTTCGTGCTGTTGCAGGACTACATTTCGTCGATGACGGTGAACTGGATGTTCTTCATCGGCGTGATGTTCATATTGGTCGTGCTGTTCTTCCCGCGCGGACTGCTCGGCATGCGGCGGCGAACGCAACCGGCCGGCAAGGCTTGATTAACAACGATCGCCGAATCAACGTCCCGCTTCCGCGTACCGCCCACGACGACACGATTTTTTCACCGCGCTTGCTGACCCTCACGCCTGCGGCTTGCATTGTTGGCCGCGACCAGAGGCCAGCGCATGAACCAAGGCGAAACCGAGCGCGCGGACCGGCCTCGTCTTGCCGTCCGGATCATGTTGCGCTTTTCGGCGCACCGATACCTCGACGGGCTATGGATCGGCACCTGGGAAACCGAGGCGGAGCCGATTCTACGCCGGATCGAGGAGGCGCTCCTGCTCATCAAGCGCTACGACCGCATTCGTTACGACCGATTGCTCCGCGATCTGCAGCGCGTTTGGGTTCTCTTGCTGCCCTCGAGCATCGGAAGCTTCGAAGTCAGAATTTACCGGTGCGAGATCGACACCCGCTATTGCCTTGCTGAAACGACGACACCGGAACTGCTCGCCGCCGTCATCGTCCACGAAGCCACCCACGCCCGCCTCTGGCGCCGCGGCATACGCTACGAGGAAGCGCAGCGGCCGCGCATCGAAGAAATCTGTTTGCGCCGCGAGATTGCCTTTGCGGCGAAATTGCCGAACGGCGAGGCCGTACGCGACCAGGCGGAGCGAACGCTCGCGCTCTGCGCTACCGGCACGTATTGGACCAGCGCCGCATTCCGCGATCGTTACATCGAGGGCGGCGTCGAACTTCTGCGTTACATGGGCGTGCCCGGTTGGCTCGCGCTGGTCTTCCGCTGGCTCTTGGTGAAACGCGGCTGCATCCGGCGCGGCCTGGCGCGCCTCAAGCGCGCGGGATAGCGCGATCATTCCGGCTGGATGTTGGCGAACTTCACCACCTTGGCCCACTTCTCGGTTTCCGAAGCGATGTAGCTTGCGAACTCCGCAGGCGTCATCGGATTCACCACAACGCCCAAGTCGCTCAACCGCGCCCTGAATTTTTGATCGGCAACGCCGGCCGCGACCGCCTTGTTGAGCGTGTCGATGATCTCGGCCGGCGTGCCTTTCGGCGCGCCGATGCCGAGCCAGCCGCTCGCCTCGTAGCCCGGCACGAATTCGGCCACGGTCGGGACATCCGGCAATACATCGAGCCGCCGCGCCGTGCTGACGGCCAGCGCACGCAGCTTGCCGCTCTGGATATAGCCGACCGCCGCCGGCACCGGACTGAACACGACCTGGACCTGTCCGCTGAGCAGGTCGGGAAACATGCTGTTGCGATACGGAACGTGAAGAAGATCGACGCCAGCCATCATCTCGAACAGCGCGCCGGCAACGTGCAGCACGCTGCCGTTGCCCGACGAGGCCATATAGATCTTGCCCGGATTGGCTTTGGCATAGGCGATGAATTCCGGCAGCGTCTTGACCGGCAACGACGGCGTGACCGCCATGACCAGCGGGATGCCGCCGATGCTGGCGACCGGCGCAATGTCGCGGCTGAAATCGTAATTGAGATTCTTGAACACCGAGCCGTTGACGGTATTGCCGGCGACGACGAGGAGGAGCGTGTAGCCGTCGGGCGCCGCGCGCACGACGAGCTCGGTGGCGATATTGGTGGCGGCGCCGGGCCGGTTCTCGACGACAAACGGCTGGCCGAGCCGTTCCGACAGCCATCCGCCGATCAGCCGCGCGATGATGTCGGGCGAGTTGGCCGGAGGCAGGCCGACGATGAGGCGCACCGGCCGCGACGGATAAGTCGCTGCCGTCGCGAAGCGCGGCAGCGCCAATGTAGCGGTGCCCGCTGCGAAATGCAGAAATTCGCGACGTTTCATGATGGGCCTGTAGCCCGGATGAGCGAAGCGATATCCGGGAACGATCGGCCGGCTCGAACGCCGCCCCCGGATGTCGCTTCGCTCATCCGGGCTACGTATTCAATACGGCGTCTTGTTGATCTCGCCCGAGCCGGTGACGTACCAGCGCTCGCTGACAAAAGCCTTGCCGGCCAACCGGTCGGCGAGCCAGTCGGCGAGCAGGATCGGCGGGAACGGGCCGAGATTGGCGGCCGGCACGTTGCCGACCGAATGACGCGATTCCTGATAGACCACCATCTGCTTCGGCCCTTGCAGCGCCGCCATCAGCCGCTCGGAATGCTCCAGCGGGCTCAGCTCCTCGGCTTCGCCGGCGACGCACAGATACGGCACCTTGATCCTGCTGGCGTGGCCTTCCCAGGTGATCTTTTTGCGAAATTCGTCGAACGCGTCCTCGTCGGTGATGCCCGACATATACATGAAGCGTTTCTTGAAGGTCGGCGAAGCTTCCTGGAAAATCGTGTGACAGCCCGGCTCATGACACACCGACATCACCGCGCAGGCCTTTATGCGCGACTCGTGAGCGGTCAACACCGTGCCGAACAGCGAGCCGAAGCTGGTGCCGGCGACGCCAATCTTCGTCACGTCGAGCTCGGGCCGCGCCGCGATCCAATCGACCAAAGCCGGCCCGGTCGCCATCCAGTTCTCCATCGTGAAGTTCAGGCCGATCATCGGCGCTTCGTATTGGCCCGGCCCGTCGATCGCCAGCACCGCCATGCCGCGGTTGAGATATTTGTCGCCGTAGAGCGCGACCTGGATCTCCTTGTAGCTGTCCATGCCGGGGATCGAGATCACCACCGGCAGTTTGCCGCCGGTGTGGCCGGGCGGCAGATGCAGCCAGGCCGGGATCGCCTTGTCCTTGAACGGCACCCACACCGCCTCGACGTGATGATCGGCGAGCGCCGCATATTTGGCGTAGCACTCGCGCTTCTTGTTGTTGTAGGCGACATTGGTCTCGTCGTTCTCGTCATAGGGCCATTGCGCCGCGCCCCAATGCACCGCGGCCATGAAAAAATTGTCGCGCGCGGTGACCTTGCGGTCGGCAAGCGCTGCGGCGTTGGCCTTGGCCTCGCGGCGCTTGGCCACGGCGGCAAAGGCCGGGCCGATATCGGCCATCTTCTTCACCCGCTCGCGGATAATGGCGAAATCGGCATTGGCCTCCATGCCGCATGGCAGGTGGATATAGAGCGAGCGCGGCTGGTCCCAGTCGATGCCGTTGGCGCGGATGATGTTGTCGATCAACCAGCGCTGCTCGTCGAAGCGGCGCACATGCGGCGCGCCGCGCTTGTCGAGGATGGGCGGAAATCCCTGCATTGGGCGGTTCATAGGCTTCCTCCGGTCGTGGGCGGCGGATTCCGGCACGCCGGCCCCGTGCATGGTGCCATTATCGGCGCGGCTTGCACCTTGTTGTCAACGACCATTGCCCGGCTGCGACGCAAGTTGCGCCACGGCCCTGCGATCCGCTTTGCCGCTCGATCCGCTAGGCAGCGCGTCGCGGAAGTGGAAAACGTCCGGCACCTTGAAGCGTTCGGTACGCGCCAGCAGCCAGCCGCGCAAGGTTTTGGCATCCAAGCGGGCGCCGGCACGCGTGACGATGACCGCGTGAATGACTTCGCCGAGGCGTTCGTCGGCAACGCCGGCGCAGAGCGCCGCGGCAATGTCCGGATGCTCCGCCAGCAGGTTGTCGATCTCGAGCGGGGCAATCTTGTTGCCGCCGCGCGAGATGATGTCCTTGGCGCGCCCGATGAGCGCGACAGCACCGTCCGCCGTCAGCCGCGCCAAGTCGCCGGTCTTGAAATAGCCGCCCTCGAACGAGGCTTCGGTCAATGCGGGGTTGTCCAGATAGCCGAGCATGCCGAACGGCGTGCGGATTTGCAGTTCGCCGGTTTCGCCGGCCGCGACGACACGGCCGCCGCTGGCGATCCGGAACGTGACGTGCTCGGTCGGATGCCCGATGGTGCCAAAGCCTTGCGGTTGACCGGCGGGACCGAGATGGAAATCGCACGAGCCGGTCTCGGTCAGGCCATAGAGATCGTGGATCGCCGCGGGCGCAAGTCGCGCCATGGCGTGCGCCAGCGCCGGCGCCAGCACCTCGCCGCCAGTAAGCATCGCCCGCAGTTTTGGCGCCGCGACGTCGGGATACGTCAACAACGTGCGAAACATGGAAGGAACGCCGGCCAGGATGGTTGCTTCGGCAAGGCCATGCGCCATCGCGTCGGCGGCGAATTTCGGCACCAGAATGAGCCGCGCGCCCTTCATGAGCGTCAACAGGCTCACCCAGAGACCGAAGATGAAAACGAGCTGCAGCGGCGACAGCACCACGTCACTCGGCGCGATGTTCAACAGGCGATCGAGAACGGCGAGTTTGTCCGCAAGCCGCCGATGGCCGATGACGACGCCCTTGGGCTCGCCGGTGCTGCCCGAGGTGAAGATGACCAAAGCGGCGTCGCGCAACAGCGCGCGATCCGGCGGCGGCTGTTCGCCGATCACATCAAGCCAGTCGCTATCAATCAAAAACCGCGCGCAAGATATCCGTTGCACCCGCGCGATGGTCGATGCCGCCGCCAAGCCATGGATCGGCACGGCGACCGCGCCAGCCTGCCAGATGCCGAGCAAGGCGGCGAGATCGGATGGTCTGTTGCCGATGCTGACGTGGACGGGTTCATGCTGCGCGACATTCCGCTCGACGAGGGCGTGCCGCACGCGGTCGGCAAGTGCCAAAAGGCTGTCGCCTTGTTGCGCCTCGCCGCTGGTGCTCGCAATGGCATAACCGGCCGGCTTCAGCGCAGCGCCGAGAATCTCGGCAAGCGCGCCGCTCATGCGCTGCGGCCCGGGAAGCGGGCGTCGCGCCAGGCCAGCGCGGCCTTGAGGCCGTCGCGCCGCGCGATCTCCATGAACCGGATCTTGTCGGGCGAGCCGGCGCCCTCGATCGCCAGATCGACGGCCAGCCCCTCTTCGAGCGCGTCCAGCATATTGCGCGCTTCGAAGGACCGGTTGATGGCGCGCTTGGTTTGCTTGACGAGATTGGGATCGATCGCCGCGATGTGGTTCGCCAGCGCGAGACCGACGCGGTCAAGCTCGGCCGACGCCACGACGCGGTTGACCATGCCGAGCGCGTGCGCGCGCGCGGCCGGAATCCGGTCCTCGCCCAACAGGATGATCTCCTTGGCGATCTTGGGGCCGACCACCCACGGCAATATCAGGGCGACAATGCCGGCGCCGAATTTAAGCTCCGGCTCGCCGAAGAACGCGTCGTCCCCGGCAATGGTGATGTCGCAAGCCAATGCGAGCTCGCAGGCGCCGGCAAGACACGGCCCTCGCACCGTCGCGATGGTCGGCAGCGGGAAATGCCAAAAGCGCATGATGGTGTCGAAATCCTTGCGCAGGATCGCGCGCCAGGATTCGACGCCGGTGGGGCGGCGTTCCATCTGCTCCTTAAGATCGAACCCCGACGAGAAGGCCGCGCCGGCGCCGGTGACGATCAGCGCGCGCAAGCCGGCATCGTGCTCGATCTCGTCAAGCGCGGTGCCGATTTCGCCAAGCATGGCCGCATTGAGCGCATTGGCGCGCTCGGGCCGGTTGAGGGTGAGGCGCGCGACAGCGCCGATCCTTTCGACCGTAATTGTCTCGAAACGCCCGGTCATGAGATTGGCCCTCGCCGCGTCACCGTCAACCTCATTGCATCCCAGCATGGCTGCCGCGGCCGCGTCCAGGCCGCCAAGCATTGACAAGCCCGGCGCGGCGGCCATCCTGACTGCCATCCGGAGTACCCCATGAACCAGCACAGCAATATCAAGGCCGCGATCGGCTACGACGACTTACGCGAATGGCTTTCGGCCGCCGAAGCGCTCGGCGAGGTCAAAAACGTCAAGGGCGCCAGCTGGCAGGAGGATATCGGGCTTGCCGCCGAGGCGATCCTGCGCGCCGAGGACGGGCCGTGCGTGGTGTTCGACGATGTGCCCGGCTGCCCGAAAGGCTTTCGCGTGCTGCTCAACATGTTCGCCGGCACCCGGCGCAACATGACGCTGGGCTTTCCCGACCACCTCAACAAATGGGAATTGAGCGACGCTTATCGCGAAGCCTATTTGGTGGACCCGAAATTGCTTGCGCACGAGATCGTCGACGACGGCCCGGTGCTGGAAAACGTGCTCACCGGCGACGCCATCGACGTCACCAAATTCCCCTCGCCGATCTGGCATGAGAAAGACGGCGGCCGCTACATCGGCACCGGCACCTACAGCATCACCCGCGACCCGGAAGAGAACTGGCTCAATGCCGGCGCCTATCGCGCCATGGTGCACGACAAGAAATCGGTCGGCTTCGTCACCGCGCGCGGCCATCACGGCTATATCCATCGCGAGAAATATTGGGCGCGCGGCGAAGCGATGCCCGTCGTCATGGTGCTCGGCGGCGATCCGCTGGCGTTCTTCTACGGCGGCGTCGAGGCGCCCTACGGCACTTTTGAATTGGACATCGTGGGCGGCATGCGCGGCCGGCCGACCAAGATGGTGCGCGGCAAAGTCACCGGCCTGCCGTTCCCCGCCAATGCCGAAATCGTGCTCGAAGGTTTCGTTACGCCCGACAAGCGCAAGGACGAAGGCCCGTTCGGCGAATGGACCGGGCATTATGCCGGCGGCAAACGCCCGATCCCGGTGCTGGATATCGAAGCGATCTATCACCGCAACGATCCGATCCTGGTCGGCGTGCCGCCGATGGGCGGCGGGCCGGACGAGATGGCGCGCTATCGCGCGGTGATGCGCTCGGCGATGATCCGGCAGAACATGACCAATGCGGGCGTGCCCGGCGTGCAGCAGGTGTGGTGCCACGAGGTCGGCGGCGCGCGCATGCTCCACGCGGTCTCGATCACGCAACGCTATCCCGGCCACGCCGTGCAGGCCGCGCACGTCGCGGCGCAATGCGGCGCTTCGGCTTACGCCTCGAAATATATCGTGGTGTGCGACGACGACATCGACGTCACCAATCTCGACCAGATGCTGTGGGCGATGCTGACGCGCACCGATCCCAAAGAGTCGATCCAGTTCATCACCGGCTCATGGGATTCCAGCGCCGACCCGGCGATCCCGCCGGAACGCCGCGCCGCCGGCGATTTCACCCACTCGGTGGCGCTGATCAACGCCTGCAAGCCGTGGCACTGGCGCGAAAAATTTCCGCCGAGCAATACGCCGAGCCCGGAAGTCGCCAAGAAGGCGCGGGAAAAGTTTGGTTGGTTGCTCGATGGAAAGAAATCGTCATGAAGCTTGCAGTCCCGGATAAAATCTCGCCGTCCTATTTCGTTGCCGAGGCCGCGGTTGAGCTCGGTTTTTTCAAGGCCGAAGGGCTCGATGTCTCGCTCGAGCTGGTTTACCCCGTCGACAAGGCCTACGAAGCGTTGCGCGACGGCAAGATCGATTTCGTCGGCGGCGCGGCGCACTTTCGCCGTCCTATTTCGTTGCCGAGGCCGCGGTCGAGCTCGGTTTCTTCAAGGCCGAAGGGCTCGATGTCTCGCTCGAGCTGGTTTACCCCGTCGACAAGGCTTACGAAGCGCTGCGCGACGGCAAGATCGATTTCGTCGGCGGCGCGGCGCACGCGGTGCCGGCGGCGTTTCCCGGTTACAAGGGCGCCAAGCTGATCGCAGCTCAAGCCCAGGGCATGTACTGGTTTCTGGTGATGCGCTCCGATCTCGGCGCCAAGCGCGGCGATCTCAGCGTCGTCAAGGGCCGCACCATCGGCGCCGCGCCATGGGTCAATACCGGCCTGCGCGGACTGCTGATCGCGGCCGGCATCGATCTCGAACGCGACAAGGTCAATATCGCACCCGTGCCGGGCCTTATCGGCGACGTGCCGAATTTCGGCGTCATGGCGTCAAAAGCGCTCGAAGACCGCAAGCTCGACGGCTTTTGGGCGAACGGCATGGGCGCGGAGGTCGCGGTGCGCGGCGGTTACGGCACCGTCGTCATCGACGCCCGGCGCGGCGACGGACCGAAAGAGTGCTTCAATTTCACGGCGCCGGCCATCACGGCGTCGGACGAGCTGATCGCACGTTCCCCCGAAAAGGTTGCCGCGGCGGTGCGCGCCATCGTCAAGACGCAAGCCGCGTTGAAAGCCGATGTATCGCGCGCCGGCGAAGTCGGACGAAAGCTGTTTCCGCCGACCGAAGCCGGTCTGATCACCGAGCTGATCCGCCGCGACCTGCCCTATTACGACGCCACCCTGTCGCGCGATTTCATTGCCGGCATGACGGCGTTTCTGCGCAGCCAGGGTGTGCTCGACGGAGAAGTGCCGTACGAGCAGATCGTCGCCACGCAGTTTGCGCCGTTGTGGAAGGGATAAGATTGTGAATCTGGCGCTCTGGCTCCATCGCGCGGGATTGAGCCACGGTGATCGGCCGGCGCTGGGATTGGGCGCCCGCGTGATCAGGCGCTACGGCGAAGTCGCCGGACGCGCGGCCAAGTTGGCGGCGACGCTGCAGCAAAAATTCGGCCTTCAGCCGGGCGAGCGTGTCGCCATCGCGGCGAAGAACTGCACCGACTATGTGGAGCTGATGTTCGGCATCTGGCACGCCGGGCTCGCCGCCGTGCCGGCCAACGCCAAACTGCACGGCCGCGAGCTCGGCTATATTTTGCAGCATTCCGGCGCCCGCATTTGCTTCGCTTCGGACGGGCTCGATGCCGAAATCGCGCCGCACGCGCCGTCGACGCTGGAACGGTTGATCGTGATCGGCAGCCGCGATTACGAAGCGCTGTTCGCCGCTGAGCCAATCGCGCCGTGGCCGCGCGACGGCAACGATCTGGCGTGGCTGTTCTACACCTCCGGCACCACGGGCCGGCCGAAGGGCGCCATGCTCACCCATCGCGTGCTGGCGGCGGCGAGCTTCGCCTATGCGAGCGAGGTCAATCCCATCGCGCCCGGCAGTCCGCTCCTGCATGCCGCGCCGATGAGCCACGGCTCCGGGCTCTACATGATGGCGCACGTGGCGCGGCTCGGCGTCAATGTGGTGCCGGAATCGAGCGGCTTTGAAGCCGACGAAGTAATGCAGCTGATCGACGCCTGGCCGGGCACGTCGATGTTCGCCGCGCCCACCATGGTCAAGCGGCTCGTTAAATGCGACGCGCAATGCGATCCCGATCACATCAAAACCATCGTCTGGGGCGGTGCGCCGATGTATGTCGCCGATGCGCGCGCCGCCATCGATCGCTTCGGTCCGCGTTTCGCGCAGATCTACGGCCAGGGCGAAAGCCCGATGACCATCACCACTTTGTCGAAGCAGGAGATCGCCGACCGCGATCATCCACGCTGGGCCGAACGGCTGGGCTCCGCCGGCCGCCCCTTCGGCTGCCTCGAAGTGACGATCGCCGACGGCGACGATCGCGCGTTGCCAACCGGCGAGACCGGCGAAATTTTGTGCCGCGGCGACGTGGTGATGCCGGGCTACTGGAACAATCCGGAAGCGTCGGCGGCGGCCTTGCGCGGCGGTTGGCTGCATACCGGTGACGTCGGCGCGTTCGATGCCGAAGGCTATCTGACGCTCAAGGACCGCTCCAAGGACGTCATCATTTCGGGCGGCTCCAATATCTATCCGCGCGAGGTATATCTAGCCGCCCGAGGTCGAGGAAATCCTGCTCGAGCACACAAACGTCCGCGAGGTCTCGGTGATCGGGCGGCCCGATCCGCAATGGGGCGAGGTCGTCGTCGCCTATGTGGTCGGCGACGCCGACCGCGGCGAGCTCGATGCGCTGTGCCTCAATGGCATCGCGCGGTTCAAGCGGCCGAAGGATTACGTGTTCGTGAGTGCGCTGCCGAAGAACAATTACGGTAAAATCCTCAAGACCGAGCTGCGTGAGCTCGACGCCAAGAAAACAAGGACCTGAAACGGGAGGACCGCATGGCCGATCGGCTCAAGGGCAAAGTGGCGCTCGTTGTCGGCGCAGGCTCGATCGGGCCCGGATGGGGCAACGGCAAGGCCACGGCGGTGGCGTTTGCGCGCGAGGGTGCGCGCGTGTTCTGCGTCGACATCAATCCGGCCGCCGCCGAGGAGACCGCCAAGATCATCAAGGACGAAGGCGGCCAGGCCGCGGCGCATCGCGCCGACGTCAGCAAGGCCGCCGACGTGGCCGCGACGGTTGAAGCCTGCGTTTCGGCTTTCGGCCGCATCGACGTGCTCGACAACAATGTCGGCATCGCCGAGATGGGAGGCGTGGTCGAATTATCGGAAGCGGCCTGGGATCGCGTCTTCGCCGTCAATCTCAAAAGCGCGTTCCTGACCATGAAGCACGTCATCCCGATCATGGAACGGCAGGGCGGCGGCTCGATCATCAACATCTCCTCGATCGCGTCGATCCGCTATACCGGCGTGCCTTACGCGACCTATTACGCCACCAAGGCCGCGCTCAACCAGCTCAGCAAGACCACCGCGGTCGAATACGCCGGCAAGCGCATCCGGGTGAACGCCATCCTGCCCGGGCTGATGAAAACGCCGATGGTCGAGCACAGCGCGGGGCTGGCCAAGAGCTACGCCGGTGGCGATGTCGAGGAGATGTGGCGCGCCCGCGACCGCCAGGTGCCGATGGGATTTGGCGGCGATGCCTGGGACGTCGCCTGGGCGGCGGTCTATCTCGCCAGCGACGAGAGCCGCTATGTCACCGGGCTCGAGCTCGTGGTCGACGGCGGCATTACGCTCAAATATGTGTGACCGCGCCGCTCACCACGCGCCGGCGGTAAATTGCAGGCGCTGGGTAACGTCGTAGGGCTGCTTGGCGAACGGATAGGCGTAGTCGACCCGCAGCGGCCCGAACGGCGAATCCCAGATCAGGCTGGCGCCGGCCGAGGCGCGCAGTGAGCGCGAATTGGCGATCTGCTGCGAGGGCGACAGCGCGTTGAGGTTCGACACGCTCGAAGCGCCGTTGGCCCACAGGCTGCCGACGTCGGAGAACAGCGCCATTTTCAATTGCGCGTCCGCGGGGACCAGCGGTACCGGTGCCTGCAATTCGGCCGATGAGGTCCAGTAAACGTTGCCGCCGACATTATCCATCGTCGTGCCGGGCGTGATGTCGCGCGGGCCAAAACCGTTGGGCGCAAAACCGCGCACCAGCTGCGGGCCGCCGAAGAAGCCGTTGATCAGCGGCAACGGCTGGCCGCCCCACGGCGTGATGTAGCCGCCCTGCGTCCGCACCATGCCGACCACATCGCCGGCGATCGGGTGGTAGTAGCGGATGTCCTCGGTGGTGCGCGCGAATCTTGTCGCGCCGCCCAGGCCGGCAAAATCGTTGTTGGTCTGGGCGCGGAAGCCCTCCGTCGGGTGCCTGGCATCGTCGAGCGTGGAATAGACCACGCTGTTGCCGACCGAGGACACCCATGACGGCCCGGCCTGCGCCGCCTGCTGGATCGGCAGCGAGGCCGCGGTTCCCGCAGGCAACGATACGCCCTGATTATAGATCGAGTAATTCCACGTCACGCCGAGTTGGTCGCTGAACGGCGTACCGAGCAACAGCTTGGCGCCGTAGAGCGATGTATCGTAGGACTGATTGTTGTTGGCGAAGCTCTGCTTGCCGAACAGCTCGCCGCCGAGCGAGACCCTCGGGCCGAGCGCGTAAGGGTCGGTGAAGCCGAGGACAAAACCGCGGGCATATTGGCCGTACATCACCGAAGCCTTGGCGATGTCGCCGGTGCCGAGGAAATTCCTGTCGCTGATGCTGACCTGCGCCAGCCAGCCGTCGGTCGTGGAATAGCCGCCGGCGATGGAGAAATCGCCGGTCTGCTGCTCCTCGACCGCGACGTCGAGGACGACGCGATCGGAGGCCGAGCCCAGCCTGGTGCCGATCTTCACCGATTTGAAGTAGCCGAGCGCCTTGAGGTGGCGCTCGCCGCGATCGACCAGCGCGCGGTTATAGGCGTCGCCCTCGCCGAAATCGAATTCGCGGCGGATCACTTCATCGCGGGTCTTGGTATTGCCGTGGATCTCGATGCGCTCGACATAGAGCCGTTTGCCCTGATCGATGGTGTACACCAAGTTTATCTGGTGGCTACCCGCCAAGCGCTGCGTGTGCACCGACACATCGGCGAACGGCTCGCCGCTTTTGGCGAGCTGCATCGCCAGATCCCCGACGGTCTTGTCCACCGCGTCGGTGTCGTAGACATCGCCGGACGGCGTGCGCAGATACTGCATCAAATCGGCGGCGGCAGCGGTCTTCAGGTGCGAGTCGATATCGACCTTGCCGACGCGGTATTGCGGGCCTTCGTCGATCTTGAAGACGACGACGACGCCGATTTTTTCGACGTCATAGCTCGACGACGCGACCACGTGGACGTCGTCGTAGCCGTGGGCGCGATAGAATTTGCGCAAGAGATCGCCGTCGTTCGCGACTTTGTCGGGATCATAGCTGTCGTTGTCGAGCGCAAAGCTCAACGGATTGGTGACGCCGGTCTTGACCACGCCGCTGAGCTTGTTGCGCGGAAAAGCAGCATTGCCGACGAACACGATCTGGCGGACCGCGAGTTTTTCATTTTCCTTGATCTCGAAGACGAGATTGACCCGGTCGTCCTTGAGCTTGATGGTTTTCGGCACGACCCGCGTCTCGAAATAGCCGCGCAGGCGATAAAGCGCGGCGATGCGCTCGACGTCGCTCTGCACGAAGGCGCGCCACAGCGGACCGCTTTCCTTGGATAGCAAATCCTTCTTGAGATCGGCGTCCTTGATCTTGTGGTTGCCCTCGAAGGCGACGCGGACGACGATTGGGTTCTCGACGACCGACACAAACACGGCATCGCCGTCGTGCGAGATTTTCACGTTCTGAAACAGCCCGGTGGCGTAAAGCCGCTTCAGCGTCGCGTCGAGCGCGGCGGCATCAAGCTTGCCGTCTGCCGCGGGGTGAAAATAGGAGCGGATGGTATCGGTGCCGACATGCCGATTTCCGGTCACCGTGATCGCGGAATCCTTCACTCCCGCTGCGGCGGCATCGGCGCACGCGGCGGTCAAAAGAAATATCGACAAAACTATCGAAAGAATGGCGGCAAGTCCCCGGCCGTCCATCGCCAAACCCCACGGCCAACGGGCCGAGCGTTATCACATCCGGTCGCAGCGGCGGGATCGTGACCGATTGTGTCGGAATCTGAGGTATTGTTGGGGCGTTTGCCGTAATGGTTTACGCTTAACTTTCCGCCCCCGCGTTAGCGGGGGCGGATGAAGCTAGAGCGCCCGCGTGGTGTCGTCGAACAATTCCTCGACCGAATAGCGCCGCGGAATGATTTTCATCTCCAGCGCATAGCTCGACATCAGCTCGAGCGCAGGCTTCACCGCATCGAAGCCGAACGGCAGCGTGTCGACGGCGCCTGGCTTGGGCAGGCCGGCGGCTTTCTTGCTGTCATGCAGCATGCGGAACACTTCGCGCACCGCGCCGGGATCGGATTGCAACACCGAATTCTTGACCACCACCATGTGGTTCACCGGCACGGTGTTGTATTTTTTGTACCATTCCCTGGCGGCGGCGTCGGGATCGGGGATGACGCTTTTCAGCCGCGGATCGGACGGCAGCACGGTGCCAAAGATCGCGGCGTCGAGCTCGCCGTCGAGCAGCATTTTGGCCATGTCCTTGCCGTCGGCGGCGCGCTCGACGCCGGGCGGGTCCTTGAATTCGGGAACGTGGGCATCCTCGAACGTCACCCATTTCACCTTGCTGTTGTCGAGGCCATAGTCCTTCCACAAAATTCCGCGCAGCCAGCAGCCGGTGGTCTGGGCGAACGAGCGCACGCCGATCCGGCGGCCCTCCAGCGTGTCCGGCGTCACCGTGCCGCGCTCGGAATTGTACAGCATGGTGCCGTGCTGGAAGCGCCCCACCATGGTCGCCGGCATGAGCGTGAGCGGCTTGCCGTAGGCCTTGCCCTGCAGATAGCTGACGATCGCCATCTCGCAGACGTCGAACTTCTGCTCGCGCACCATGATGCCGAAGGCCTTGTAGACCGGATTGACCTCGGTGAGATTGAGCTTCACGCGGTCGGACTTGATCTGGCCCGCCTTCAGCGCCTGGGTCTGCGGATAGGTGCCGAAGCAGGCATTGATGGTGTCGATTTTTTCTGCCGTCATCGTGCTCATATGGGCTTACCTCCGAAACTCGCTTGATCTTATGGTGCGGCTGGGCGTTAAACCAGTCTCTGCCACGCAAGGGAAGCATGACCAGCATGACCA
>Ga0210405_10002013_pt1 | contig 21813 bp, 23 predicted proteins | sample IncBWH11MmetaG_FD_155492 | JGI IMG/M metagenome (GOLD analysis project Ga0210405, IMG submission 155492) | Forest soil microbial communities from Barre Woods Harvard Forest LTER site, Petersham, Massachusetts, United States - Inc-BW-H-11-M | ecosystem: Environmental > Terrestrial > Soil >... | reverse complement strand
CATGAATCGGGCCTACAGACAGGCCGTACGAAGCTCGCAAAAGCTAGCCGAGCAACTCTTGCTGCTAGGTAATGAGTGAACCCCCGAGCTTTGCCGCCAAGGCTGTCCGAACCTCCTTGTTGGGAATTGGGCAAATTCCCGGAGCTGGAAATTCGTCGTAAGTCTGCCCATCGAGTTCCCGACCAGTTTTAGACTTATGCACACCGCCCCACTGCTTAAAAAAGAACGGCACGCCGGCTTCCCGGCACTGCTCACGTACCGAGACCACCCAATCCTGCAACATCGGTCTAGCGCCGATACCGCTCTCACCCCCAACGATGACCCAGTGCACACCCGACAAATTCAGAAGACCTAATTCCTCTAATAGAGGTTCTACGGACAGAAATCTTACCCGGACATTGGCAGCGCGGAGGTGATCAACCCGGGGCAGGCCGTGCTCGCGATTCTCAACACTAACGCCCCACCAGATATGCGGGGACTGCGCCGCAAATTGCAGTTTCGAGTTCAACAATTCTTGCATCCGTTCTGACCGCTTAGTCAGGATCTGAAACGTATGCCATGACGAGGCCTCCATGACTCTGGCAACCTTGATAATGTATTCATCCGGAACGCCGGGATGAAAAAGGTCACTCATCGAGTTAACGAAAACTAGGCGAGGCTGCGCCCACCTTAGCGGTTCATCTAGTTTTTCTGGCACCAAGCGCAGGTCAAATCCCTTTTCGTAAGGATGGCCGGGCACTCCCCTAAATCGCTCAGCAAATACCTCTGCGTAGCAGTGCTTACAGCCTGGACTAATTTTCGTGCATCCCCGGACGGGATTCCAAGTCGCATCCGTCCATTCAATCTTGGAGTTCTGAGACATAGTGTTTTCGCCTTACGTTCGCCCTGTGCTCTGAGATTACGATAAAATGGACGGTCGAGTCCACCAATTGTAAATTACAAGTGCCGCCAGCGCGGTATTTTGGAATCCGTGTCGACATCCCCCGCAGGGAGAGGCCAGGGGCGATGCCCACCGTCCTCGAACGCGGGCCGCGTTATACTTCCTAATATGTCTGGGGACCCACACAAGACCTTCTACCTCGAAACCTTCGGCTGTCAGATGAACGTCCATGACTCCGAAAAGGTCATCGGCACGCTGGTCCACGAGGGCTATCAGCAGGTGGAAACGGTCGAGCAGGCCGACCTGATTCTCTACAACACCTGCTCCATCCGCGACAAAGCCGAGCAGAAAGTCTTTCATCGGCTGGCCGACTACAAGAAGTTGCTGGCCCAGGGCAAAAAGTTCGGAGTGCTCGGCTGCGTGGCGCAGCAGGAAGGCGAAAAGATTTTCGAGCGTGCGCCGCACGTCTCGCTGGTCTGCGGATCGGCCAGCTACCGCAACCTGCCGCAAATGCTGACGCAACTTGAAACCGCGCAGCCACAAAAGCCGCAAGCGGAAGCTCGCGCCTCGCGCCTCGCGACTCAAAGCTTAGTCCGCATCACCGGCCTCGACGACCGCGAAACCGACAAGTGCTTCGAAACCGAATTCACCGCCCGCAGCAATCCGCATCGCGGGTACATCACCATCATCGAAGGCTGCGACAAGTTCTGTGCCTACTGCGTCGTTCCATTCACCCGCGGCAAAGAGCGCAGCCGCACTTCCGAGTCCGTGTTCGCGGAAGCCCGCCAGATGGCCGATCTCGGCTACACGGAAATCCAGTTACTGGGCCAGAACGTGAATTCCTATAAAGATCCGGCAGGGAAGTGGTCTTTCGCCGAATTGCTGGCGGCCGTGGGAGAAGTGTCGGGCATCCGCCGAGTACGCTTCACCACGTCGCATCCCCGCGACTTCGGACGAGACATCATCGACGCCATCGACGCCGTTCCCACACTCTGCGACCACGTCCACTTGCCCGTGCAGAGCGGCTCGAACCGCGTATTGAGCGCCATGCAGCGCCTTTACACTCGCGAGCAATATCTCGAACGCATCGCATGGATGAAGTCGGCGAAGCGCGACATCAGCATCACCAGCGATATTATCGTCGGCTTTCCCAGCGAGACCGAACAAGACTTCGCTGAAACCCTGAGCCTGCTCGAGGAAGTGGGCTACGACGCCGTCTTCACCTTCAAATACTCTCCACGCCCCAACACCCCGTCCCTGGCATTGGAGGATGCGATCCCGGACCAGGAAAAAGCCCGCCGCCTGGAAGTCGTGATGGCAAAACAGCGGGACATTCAAATATCTCGCTACAAGAAATACATAGGGCAAATATTGGAAGTAATGGTTGAAGGCAAAAACGAATCCCGCAATCAATGGATCGGCCGCACCAGCCAAAACAAAACACTAAACTTCACGGCGCCAGAAGCATCCGCTCCCAAGCCGGGAACGTATATTTCGGTAAAGACGACAGCAAGTTTTCCCAACAGTCTTTTAGGCGAAATGGTGATATAAGAAGCGAAGAAAGGCAGACGCAAACACGCGATCCCGGTAGTCTTGCAGGAGTCTCTCCGAATCGAAGACTCCCGGCAGTCGAAGGAGCCCCAATGGAAGTAGAAATGACAATCCGCGGCCTTTTAATGGATCCGGTTTCGAATATGCCGATTGTGATACTCAAGGATGTGGCTGGCGAGAGTGTGTTGCCGATCTGGGTTGGGGTTCACGAGGCGCAAGCAATTGCGCTGGAGATGGAAAAGGTTTCGACGCCGCGCCCAATGACGCACGACTTGATAAAGAATGTGCTGACAGGGCTGGAAACTCAGGTGCATAAAGTGGTGGTCACGGAGTTGCGCGAGGATACGTTTTATGCGGTGATCTGGCTGGAGCGCGGGGGCGAGGTGGTGAGTATTGACTCCCGTCCGTCGGATGCGCTGGCGCTGGCGCTGCGCGTGGATTGTCCGATCTTTGTTGACGATGTGGTTCTGAAGAACTCGAAGCAGGCTGCCAACATGTCAGATCGAGTTACGGCCGAAGAGCTGCGCAAGTGGCTGGAAGGGCTGAACGACGAGGATCTGGGCCGATATAAGATGTAGGGGAATTGAGTGATTGAGTTGGTGATTGAGTGATTTTGAGAATTTCTGGAACTCGGCCTGGGGCGTTCCGCATTTGAGACTTTATCAACCGTGGCAGCGACCGTTATGCACTGATGTCGCGGACCAATGATTGACATCAATGTATTACTCATGACATCATGTTATCATTATGCGCACCACACTCAACCTGGACGATGATGTCTTGGAAATCGCACGCCAATACTCAGAAACGCGGTCCATGGCCTTGGGTAAGGCGGTCTCTGAGCTAGTGCGCCGGGGCGCTCACACTCCTACTCCAACTCGCCTAGTGAACGGCTTCGTGGTTTTTGACATTCCGCCGGGCGGCCCCAAGATCACGAGCGAGCGGGTGAGAGAACTTCTCGAATCCGACGTCGATGACATCCTATCTTCTGGACGTTAACGTGCTAGTTTCACTTTCGTGGCCAGAGCACTCGCAACATTCATTGGTGCGGCGGTGGTTCGCGACCAACAGAGCTAGAGGATGGGCCACATGCCCAATCGTACAGGCGGGATTTGTCCGTATCGTTTCAAACCCGTCGTTCTCAGCGAAATCGGTCACGGTGCAGGAGGCCACAGAGGCGTTGCGCATCGGTCTCGAGGACGACGCTCATCAGTTCTGGCCGGACTCGATCTCTTTTCCGGATGCGGCGCGACTGCTCAAAGCTCCCATCACCGGCCACCAACGGGTAACAGATGCTTATCTCGTCGCCTTGGCGATCCACAATCGGGGAAGACTAGCTACGCTGGACCGGGGCATCCCAAGATTCGCCCCAGCCGGATCGGTTGAGCTGATTGGTTGAGCCCCTGCCGCTTTGCGCGGTTGCGCTCGATTATCCGAGGTCGGAGAGGCGATGTCCTCCCTCGATTTCTAGCACTTCAGGGTGTTCGTGCAACTCATCCCACGCCCAATCCTCGATTACAAATGGGGCGCGATCAACGGGAACGGTTCTAGCGGCCCATCGAATAATGCCGCACTCCCTCAGACCAAGCGCGGTTGCATTGTAGACCTCCGTGTAGCCGGATCGCGAGTTGTTCTGGACTTGGCGTCCGAGAAAAAGTTTCTCCCTGCGGTCTAGAGTATGCAGGCGTTTTTTCCCGCGTTCAATAATTTGATTTCGCAAATCCGTGATCTCATGCCCGGACTTAGATTGGGACGATGAGGTTTTGTTCGCAGGCCAGAGGCCAACGATGAGCGCAGCTAGCGCCAAGACAATTGATGGAGAATAGAGAGCGAGCAATCTGAGAATATTCGGATGCTCAAACATGTGTGTGCCTTGAGCAATTCCGGAAGCGATAGTTGCCCAAAGTGCTGCCACAGCAAGAGCCCATGTGGCGAAACCTGCGAGACGCATGCCAATTGTTCTCCTTGTTGTCAGGGGATAATTACCAGCTATCTTGATCATAAGATCGCACACGTCGCACCGGTCGGCCTCGCTGGACTTCGGCTTAACAGACTTAACATAATACCTGTTATCGGACATTACATGAGTCGGACACATCGGCTGCATGCGACCGAGGAACCCCAAAAATCTCCAAGATGGTTATCGTTATGAAATCTAAGAACGGACGAAGAGCGGGCTACCCTGCCGACTCTACACTCGTGACTATCGAGGACGTTCAGCGTATTAGGACTTTCTTCAAAGATCTCATCGAGAGCAGCCACCTAAGATGGTGGATTATCTTGGCTGGGGTCGGAGGGTTGTGTGAGTTAGTGCGGATTGTAATTGATGCAGTGAAATTTGGCTTGCAGTTGTCAGGGTACCGCCTTGGGCCCTAGCCCGCTGTCTTTCATTGGCGATCCGCTGTCGTTCGAGGACATCTTGCGTTGCGCACGCTGAATGCCGCGATTCCTGTTGACTACGGGGCGCAATACGCCGCACTGCTTGTGGCAGATATGAACTGGACCGGAGTTCCCTTGGAAACCACGAATTCGCTCTCACCCCACCTGACGAAATTCTCACCCCCTTCTTCGTTGGGTGCCCAGTCGAAGGTGTAGCCTAAAGAAGTCCACGGATACTGCTTCATCTGAGGATACTTTTCGGGTGCAGCAAACGACCAATAGTACTTGCTAAGCAACCAATATTTCTCAACGTCTTTGCTATTTCCTAGATCTAAAGCCTTCAGACTGTCCCGTATCTCGTCCGGCTCCGGTGGAAAGGAGGGTTCGCAAGTGCTACCGGTCGGGGATGGGTCACCGCAAGGTCGAAAGAAATTAAAATTGTCTTTTATCACCGTGGGATCTACCTTGAGCTCCACAAACGTGTCGTATCCGGAGTTCGGTGGCAGCCCTAGTCGCTGCTCAAGGCGGAGCGTTAGCTGACGCAGGTCATCGCCGTTGGACCTGACATAACCCTGACAGAAGGATTTGAGCTTGGGAACAGCCGTCACCCAGGTGGTCTTTGGAAGTTTTTCGTTTTTATAAGCTGCAACCTTTTCCTGCCGAGTCCACGTCACAAATATCGGGGGCTGATTAAAGTCGACAGGAAACAACGAATGTGAAACGTCTGACCGAAGGGGGCGCATCGCCTCAATTACGGCTTTTGCGTACTCGGAGTCCTGATCCATATAGTCCTCAGCGGCAGCGCGGTTCTTATACGCGAAAACCAAAAGCAAAACGACAGGCAGGATGAGAAAGACAGTTGCGATAAAGATAGGGCTGGCTTCACTGAGTGAACTTCTTTCGCGCATTGGCGGCCTCCTGTCGATCTTCGTCAGACGTTGTTACTCGCCCTGCATCACTTCGCCCCCGTCGAAGTCGTGGTTCCACCCGCCGCAGGTTTAGCTCCGGACTGGTTTGACTGCGGGGAGCCGCCTTGCGGGGAGCCGGTTACCGGGTCCTTGTCTTTGGGCTTGTCCGATTTGAACAGGGTGTCGAACACCTCCCCGAGCTTAGTAGTCGCGGCCTTCGAAAACATGCCGACCATGGCGGCAACTGAAACCACGCCAAAAGGGTTCAGCTCTGAAGCTTTGGCGTTGGAACCTGTCGTGATCGCCAGGACGCCCCCGCGTACTGCGGCATAAAAGACCAATGCCAACCCGGCACCGATGAACGGCCTCAACGAGTACCACCACGCCCAACTTCTTTTGAGAGTTCGATTGCCGACGTAGTCCGAATAGGATTGAGCGGTGTGGAGAAAGGCGCCCAGAGCTCCAGCCAGTAAGACCAGTAACAGCAGGTCAAATTCACGGTTGATGTGACCGATAAGCTTAGTTTTTACATTCGGTTCATTCACCGCCTTCTCTGTCTGGCGCTTTTCCCCCAGATCAGCATAAGCATCGTCGAGGGCTTGACCCGCCTGCTGAAGCAAATCTTCCGCAGCCGGCGCAGTGGGGGTAACGGCCCCGGGTGCTGATGTGGTGCCATCGCCGGGGGCGGCAGCGGTTCCGGTCGGTTGCGCTAGCTTACCCTTCGTTGGCGATGATGTGGGCGTGTTTTCGGTTTGCTTCTTAGGAGGCTCCGGCGGCTTCTTCGCAGCCGCTACTGCGTCGTTATACAGTTTGGTTTTGTCCTCCCACGTCTTTTCCGCCTGAATGCGGTCTGCTCTAGCGGTGTCAGGATTCGGCAATGCTGGAGGCCAGAGTCCCACCATCACGAAAACCAGCGAAAATACCAACAGAAGAAATCCACCCAGGAAATCGACGCCGAGACCTTGCCATGGCGTTGCCGTCAGGTTCACTGTTGCCACGGCTCGCTTTCCCGGTGTAGGCGTTGTTGCGATGACGTTGACCGTAGTCGAGTCGAGGACTTCGCGAGGTGAAGTGTACAACCCCATCTGGTCGAGGCTTCCCAAGGGTGGGCTGAGAGTCCAAGTGATCTTTTCCGGAGCTGCGGGAGCCGCACCTGCTGGTGGGGCCAGGGCCGGAGCAAAGATCGGAGAAAACTGTTGCTGCTGGCCCGCGGAGAGATCAACCTTTGAAGGAACGATCGCGAGGGTGGTTAACGAGATCGTGGCGCTAGCCGAATCGTTCGCAGTGCTGGCGACGATGGCAATGGTCTGCGCGCTTGCCACCATGGGAGGTGCAACATACGTTGCCGAGGATGCTGCGCTAGTCGCACCCGCTGCTGCACCTGGAGCTGTCGGTGTAACTAAGTTTCCGACGGTAGGATCCAAACTCCAGGTCACGAGGGCGGGTTTGCCGGCGGCATCGGTGGCTTCGAAGGTAACTGCCTGGCCGGATGTCAATAAAACGGTTTGAGGTGCAATATTGAGGTTAGACATTCCTCCTCCTCAGACAAACGCAGGCTACCGGGACACTCATCCGGTTGCGCCCAACCAATGGCCCGACTTATCCCGCACTTAACGGTCGCGCAACCTTGCGAATCGGTGCGCGACCATTCCGTACTCTTGCTTCTAAGGGGGAAGCAGCGATTGGGATTCGTTACGAACCTGAGAATTCGTTGCCCTTACAAATCCCACTCGCCGATTTGCCGGACAAAGTAACTTAGCAGACGGTATATGTCAATCGAAAAGTCTAATTACTTCCTTTGGAGGGTTGGCGTAACTCCGCTGCGCGTTGTCTTTCCATGAAACCACCATCACAGCCGCCTGCCCCTAGGAAAAATCAAGGCCTAGGAAAACCAAGAGCGGATGGCCCGCCCTTTATTTTTGGGGCCGCTTCGTCGAGAGGACAGGAAAACCCGTTGTATCGGCGCTAGTGGCAACCAAGGCTCGGAGGAAAGGAATCGACACGGTAGCCCGTATCTATCCCCCTACACCCTTCCAAGGCGTTGGGATAAAAGCTCGCACATCGGTCATGGGCACGTACCCTCCTGGACAAGAATCCCATTTGAAAATCCGCTACAGCCCTGTGCATCACATGCGGCAGCTTCGTAGCCGTACGCAAATCCCCGTGGGAGCGTGATTCTGAGATTCAACGCGGTTCCGCTCCACACCTCGCTATACGTCGGCACCGGCGTTGGCCGCACCTCCCGGCTCCAGATCTGGTATGAGGTGGCACCTGTAACGCTCGTCCACCTCAAAACATCCGAAGGACATGCGATGCCGCCACCAGAATCACTCAGCACGGGGGGCGTCAGGGTCGACGGTGCCGCACCGGAAGGTTGAATTGCCGCCGCCTTCGTCCGTACCGCGATCAAACCTATCGTCAAAAGAATTGTGAATGCGGCCGCAATCCAGCCGCGACTACCCTTTACTCGATTCATACAATGCTCCTTTCGTTTGGTTAACTAGGAATTCCAGCCATGTTCTCCGGCGAAAACGGCTCACTATCCCCCTCCACACTTCCGGGGCGTTGGGATAGAAACTCGCACATCGGTCATGGGCACATGCCCTCCTGGACAAGAATCCCATTTGAAAATCCGCTACAGCCCTGTGCATCACATGCGGCAGCTTCGTAGCCGTACGCAAATCCCCGTGGGAGCGTGATTCTCAGATTCAACGCGGTTCCGCTGTACACCTCGCTGTACGTCGGCACCGGCGTTGGCCGCACCTCCCGGCTCCAGATCTGGTATGAGGTGGCGCCTGTAACGCTCGTCCACCTCAAAACATCCGAAGGACATGCGATGCCGCCACCAGAATCACTCAGCACGGGGGCCGTCAGGGTCGACGGTGCCTCACCGGAAGGTTGAATTGCCGCCTTCGTCTGTACCGCGATCAAACCTATCGTGAAAAGAATTGTGAATGCGGCCGCAATCCAGCCGTGACTACCTTTTACTCGCTTCATACAATGCTCCTTTCGTTGGGTTAACCAGGTCGAGCCATGTTCTCCGGCGAAAACTGCTCACTAACGAATAGGATCTCTAACGTCAAGGGATGAACGTCAAGGGATGAACCGCTCGGGATAACTAGAGCACGAATAACACAGCCGAAAGCAGACCGCTTAGAAATGCAGACCCCGTTACGGATTCGGAACTAGGGCTGGCCCAGCCTTGTCGCCGTCATCAAATTGAGGCTGCCCCAGCTTTGCTTCTTTTGCAAAGCTGGGGCACCACGGGCCTCGACGCCCGTTGGTTAAGCGACCTTCCGCACTTTCAGCTCCGCCTTCTGCTCTTCATTCACCAGCACGACTCCTCGTTCTCCATTGGCGTAGTGCACTAATTCCCAGGGTAAAACATGAATGTTCCGTACTGGTTGTCCTGGAAGACGATAAATTCACCCGGCCCACCGTACGTCGGATTACAAGGCGGCGACGTTTGTGGGCATCCCGGCCCTGTGACCGACAGTGCATTGGTCTGCGTCTGCGTGGTCGTCAGCGAGCTTTCCAAACCATGCGTCAACGAGATTGACGTTGATACTTTTAAGTCGGTTGTCATCGTCGACATAAAGATGGTTGTAGAGAGTTTCTGCTCGACCCCAAACGTTTGCGTAAATTTCTGCATGGTACCTTGGCCCACGGTTGAGCTGTTGACGTTCACCGTGTTGTACAGAGTGGTTGTACCGCCGCCGTTCCCGGGACCGGACTGAACATAATTCACCGGGTTAGGTGGAAACAGTACCTGCGTAAAGCGATGGTCCGCCGACGTTGTCGGCAGCGGTGTCGGCAAAACATAGGTGCCCGATGTGAATGGGTCCGCCTGCAAAATATTGGTAATGTCAGTGCTGGTGATCCCCGGCCCTTGTCCAGCGGGCCAGACCAACGTTGGCTCATTCGCCGTCACCCAGCTTCGAGCCAAAACTGCGTTAATGCTTGGGTTTGAGCCGAAATGCCCATTCAGCCAACCCACCTGGACCCCAAATTTGTCGATGCCATTAATGTCGTGGTTGTCATAGCCGTAGCCATTCCACACAACATTTGTCGGAACGTCCTGATCAATGGTGTAGATCAACAACGGGTTGAGCCACAACCATATCGTGTCGTAATCGTGGTTCACGGGGTTAAACGCATCGCCCGTACCGGCGGTTAGGTACGATACCGTTGATTGCTTTGAAACTGTAAACGCATTTGTGTTGGTGACTGTTTGTGAGAAGTCAGTGGATTGACTCGTTGTGTTCTCCACTGCGATGCTGCCAACAATTCCCCAGGAATCTATTTTCGTTGAATTTGCATTTGTGGTAGACACTGAAACATTGACGCCGGTCCCAAAAGAATCGGTAGTGGTAACCGTGCTGCCTACCAGGGTGCTATTCGTGTAGGTGACATTACTGCTCGGCCCGGGCGGTGCATATGTGACCCCAAGAACGACATATTTGGGATTAATATAGCCCGTGACCGTATTCACGACCTCAGTGACGTTAATGTCGAAGACTTTGTGGTACATGTCGTCATGAGAATCGGCGAAAACCATCACCTGTAGCTGAGCCAGGTTTTGCGTCGACGACAAAGCGATCGAATCAACCGTCCTGGCCCGGCTTGCCGTGTTGTAAATCTGTGTCCATGTAGAGCCGCCGTTGATCGAGTACCAGATTCCGGCGGAACGCTGCGTGACTATAAAACCATCAGTTCCACTTGGAGGTACTTGACTATCAATCTTCAGGAACCGGGCTCGTCCCGTAGGAGTGACCGCTGGAAATGTGTAAACACAACCAGCGTATTTGTGCGTGTGCTGCATGCCCGAATAAGCGTATGTTGTAGTACTTGTGTCTGTGGCGTTGCTTACGTTTGTATAGGGGTAAGTTGTGTCATTGTTGAGTCCCCAACCAAACCCCTGATTCACGCCCTCTTCATATGCTCCAAGATGAGCATTTGGCCCCCACCCATTCAATGTGGCTGATGGTCGTGCGATAACGGTATTGGTAGAAGCGAACGACGCTTCCACACAAGCCATACACAAGATGGCGAAAGCTAATAGTTGCCAAGTCATTCGCTTTGCACATTTAAGTTTAGATAGGTTAAACATTGTTTATCTCCCGGGACGAGATTAAGCAGGGGTTGCGCGAAACAATAGAGCAAGTCCGGCAAGGCCGCACACGAGAGTAGATTCTGTTCGGATTTTGTAACTCGAAGGGGGCTGGCCCAGCCTTGTCGCCGTAATCAAATTGAGGCTGCCCCAGCTTTGCTTGTTTTGCAAAGCTGGGCACTACGGACCTGAACAGTACCGCCTTATGCGATCTCCCGAATCCGCCTCTGAGGGCTGGCCGACAGGCGGATCATAGCGAACAGGACAAGCTGCCTTTCACTGGGCACACCTCGCATTGCACCCCCACTTCCCTGCTGCGGCAAACCACCGGAATGTCCTTCCAGCCGCGCTTTTTGCGCGGGCAACCGAGCAGGCACCACGCCTCACGGTAACGCTCGTAGATCGGCCTCACCCGCACATAGACTCGCCAGAGGCGGGCGGGGCGCCCGCCCTACATCTCGTCCGGCGGGAAGACGATTTTGGGGTGGAATAACGTGCCGGCGACGCGGGTGGCGATGGCGATCAGTTCGCTTTGGCCGGCAAAGGCTTTGACCTGGCGGGCGCGGGAGAGTTCGGGCAGGTTGACGGGGCGTCCACTGCGAATGCGGGCGATGGTCGGCTCGTCGGCGGTGACGGACGGGAATTGAGGCAAAAGTTTACGAGGATGGACGAAGAGGGATTCGACGCTTCGAGTTTCTGTTGCATCGGGGTCGGGGGAGAGGTCGAGTGCGTCTACTTTGTGGTCGGCGAGGGAGACGGCGGCAGGGATTCTTCGACTCGCGCTCGCATTCGCTCGCACTCGCTCAGAATGACTGGGGGCTAGTAGCTGTACGTTGCAGAGTTCGATCTCTTCGATGGTGTGAGACTGGGCGATTTCGAATTCGGCGACTGCGGTGCGGCGAAGAGATTCGAGATGCGCTCCGCAGCCGAGGCGCTGGCCCATTTCGTGCGCGATGGAACGCATGTACGTTCCGGAGGCGACGCGGGCGCGGAAGTGGGCGCGGTCGGCGTCGAGTGAGGTAATCACGAATTCCTTGACTTCGACTTGAACCGGTTGAAGAACTACTTCTTTCTGCTTGCGAGCAAGTTTATAGGCGGGAACTCCGTGGATCTTCTTGGCTGAGAATGGTGGAGGCATTTGCTCGATGAGACCGAGGAATCCTGCAGATAATTGCTGAAGTTGATCAAGCGCGAGAGTAACCGGGTGTGGCTCACCGGTGGCTTCGCCATCGGCATCGTAGGTGTCTGTGGCGAAGCCGAAGCGGATGACGCCTTCATATTTTTTTTCGGAGGCAGTGTAGAACTGGGCGAGGCGGGTGAGCGATCCCGTAACCAGCGGGAGTACGCCGGTGGCGAGGGGATCGAGCGTGCCGAGATGGCCAACCGACCGTTGGCCGAGAATCCGGCGCATGCGGTTGACCACGTCGTGCGAGGTCCAACCGGCGGGCTTATCGACGATAATGACGCCATTCATGAGAGGATTTAGTAATTTGGTAACTTAGTAATCGGGTAAATTTAGCGATCGGGTCATCGGGTGATCGATGCGCGCATCCTTTTTGTTTTTCAGTCGCTCGATCGCCCGATCACTCAATCGCTCAATTTACTAAGCTACCAGATTCCTTATGCTTCCGATTAAAGACGACCAGCCCCGATACAGCACTCCGTGGGTGAACGGCTTTTTGATTGGGCTGAACCTGGTGATTTTTTTCTTCGAGTTCACCCTTGATCCGCGCAGTTTGGATCTGCTGGCCCGGCAATTTGGCGTGGTGCCGTCGCATCTGGTGGCATTTCTCTCGGGCTCGCCGAAATATTCGCTGCTCGACGTAGTGCTTCCCTTCTTCACGTCGATGTTTCTGCATGGATCCTGGATGCACGTCATTGGTAACGTGTGGTTCCTGTTCATTTTTGGCGACAATGTCGAGGACTACCTGGGGCATTTCAAGTATCTGGTGTTTTACATTTTCGTGGGCTTGATCGCGATGGCGACGCAGGTCATGGTGAGCCTGCATTCGACGGTGCCGACGCTGGGGGCGAGCGGCGCGATCGCGGGCGTGTTGGGCGCATATTTTGTGCTCTATCCACGAGCGCGGGTGCTGACGTGGTTTTTTGTGTTTGTGGTTTGGGTGCCGGCATGGATCATCCTGGGATACTGGTTCGCTCTGCAGTTCCTGAGCGGAACGGCGTCGATTGCCCTATATGCACGCCAGAATGTGGGCGGAGTGGCGTTCTGGGCGCACGTTGGGGGATTTGTCGCGGGAGCGTTGCTGGTGAAAGTTTTTGGAGAGCGGGAGTTGCGGTATCCGTATGCACGAGCATAATACTCGGCGGGTGCGATGAAATCGCCCCGCCGCCTCATTGCACAAGTTCCTGTTGCATAGGTCCTTCGCGCAAAGAGCGCGCTCAGGATGACAACCTTTCCGTTTTCTATTTCTTCGGGCGCGATTCTGGTGGAACCAATCCTGACAAGCGGTAGTACACGACGAGCTGGCCGTAGTGTTCGCCGGAGTGCTCGATGAAGCTGTATGCCATATCCGAGACGCGCACCCATTGGTGAGCGAAGGGATCGACGACCAGGTCCGACATCCCTTTGTCGCCTTTTGACTTGATGGCGTCGGCGCCATCGGCAAAACATTTCTTCACGAAGGCGACAATCTCGGCTTTCGATTTGAATTGATCGCGCTTCGGATCTTCCGCGGCGGGCGGCTTCTTACCCATGACAGGATTCACGAAAAAATAGCTGTCGTTGGCGGCGTGAAGCAATTGCTCGGCAAAGCTGCGTTGGGTAGGGGTGGGTTTGAAATCGTATTTATCCTCGGGAAAATCTTCAGCCATTGCGTTGAGCTTGCGTGCAATGTCGTTCCAGAAGTCGAGCACAGCCTTGGAAGGACTGTCGGCAGGCTTGACGGCGGTTTCTTTCTTTGCATCCTGGGCATGCGCGGGGAAAGAGAAGGTTGATGCAGCCAGAAATGCCGTGGTTAGGAATAATCTCTTCATCATTGAGCAACGCCTCCTTAGAGATGTCTTTGGGCGAACGCAATCTTAGTCTGAATCTCCATCCTGAGTAAAGTCGAATGGAGCGCGTGGAAAGAGAGTTTTGGCGAAGGACTTCGCTCAACTCAAAAGTGAGGTAGGGATCCCTTCGGCAAGCTCAGGGCAAGCTCTTCGACTGCGTGAGTGCTTCGCTTCGCGGAGCACTCACTTCGCTCAGGATGACAAGACTGGAAGCCATCTAGGGTTTTCTAGAGCGGTGCTTTTTCCTAAGGCAATGCCTTTTTAGAACTAGTGATTTTCTAGATCCAAAAAAGCGATCTCCAGCCCACTGGGTCGGCTACTCACATCTCGCAAAGGAGCGAGATGTGGGGCACCCGGCCGACGGGAGTGTCCGACCCATACGGTCTTACACGCCGTTGGCGCGCTGCCGGATCAGCGATAAAAATTCCGAGCGCGTTTCCTGCGAATCGCGGAAGGAGCCCAGCATCGAAGAGGTTACGGCGGCGGAGTGTTGTTTTTCCACGCCGCGCATCATCATGCACAAGTGGCGAGCCTCGATGACTACGCCGACGCCTTGGGGCTCGATGACTTTCTGGATGGTCTCAGCAATCTGGGTGGTGAGGCGCTCCTGAATTTGCAGGCGGCGCGAAAAAAGCTCCACGAGACGCGGAACTTTGCTGAGGCCCATCACCTTTCCGTTAGGGATGTACGCCACATGCACTTTGCCAAAGAACGGCAGCATGTGGTGCTCGCAGAGGCTAAACATCTCAATGTCTTTGACGATCACCATCTCGTCGTAGTCGACGGTGAAGAGCGCACCCTTGAGCAAGGTGTCAGGATCTTCAGTGTAGCCGCGCGTAAGGAACTGCAGGGATTTTCGAACACGCTCAGGGGTAAGCTGAAGGCCTTCGCGCTGGGGATCTTCGCCCAGGCGGACGAGCATTTCCTGAACCAGATCTTCGAAGCTGGCGCTGGTGAGGGTGGTGGGTTCGGTGGCTGGTTTCATGGTCATTGAGCCATTGAGTGATCGAGTGATTTTGCGATTTAAAATCAGATACCTTTAACCTGCGTACTCGAAGGAATTCATCATGGTTTCTTCGAGCCGCACCTTTTCAAGATGCGCATGGCGGAAGCCGCGGTTCACTATTTCGTAAATCTCGATGCACAGATTTTCGGTAGTTGGCACGTCTTTGGCGAATTCTTTCAGCATATTCAGGTTCTCGTGATCGTAGCGGGCGAGCACTTCCCTCTCGATAAAACCATCCAAATCAGTGAGATTGCAGACCATCCCGGTTTTTTCATCGACCGGCCCGCTGACCGTGATTTCGATGACGTAGTTATGGCCGTGGCCATAGGGATTGTTGCATTTGCCGTACGTCAGCTGGTTTTCTTCCGCCGACATAGCTTCGCTATGCAGGCGGTGTGAAGCCGAGAACAGGTAGCGGCGGGAGAGATGGGCTTTCATAATTCAGCTTCTAGCTCCTAGCTCCTAGCTAATCTCATGCTTCTCCGTAAAAATCTACGAAGAGATCTGGGGTTTCGTAGACTCGGACTCGATGCAGCTTGGCTTTATCGAGTTTGGTTACCAGACGCCGCCAAACCACAATGGCGATGTTCTCTGTTGTGGGGATTTGGTGGAGAAACTCGGGAACTTCTTTGTTGAGGAAGCGGTGGTCCATGGCGTCGAGGACTTCGCGGTGCATGACCTCTTTGAGTTGTTTGAGATCGACGACGAAGCCGGAGCGCGGATCGACTTCGCCTTTTACCGTGACTTCCAGCGTGTAGTTGTGGCCGTGGCCGTTCGGATTGTTGCATTTGCCGAAAACGCGGCGGTTCTCCTCCGGACTGAAGTCCGGGTTGTGGTAATAGTGCGATGCGGAGAATTCAGCTTTGCGCGTGAGATAGACCATGTTGTTAGGTGAGGAGCACCCTTCAAATATATTACTGGGTTCGGCGTGCGGGTGCTTTCGGGGTATGGGTCCGACTCCCTGCACATCAGGCTAGGCGGTGCGGGCAGTGGCTGGAAGGCCGTCGGCGAGTTCCACTTCCTGCAAGAACGAGTTGGCAACGAGTGGGGCGTCGAACTGCTTGACAAAGCGAAGTCCCTCCGCACTCAGTGTCGCACGCAACGGCGGGTCCGCATACAAGCGTTCGATTGCTTCCGCCAACGCCTCGTCGTCGTCCGGTTCCACGAGAATACCGTGCTTTACCACTTCGGGTGCCGCGCCTGCGCGCGCGGCTACCACCGGCTTCGCGCTGGCCATGGCTTCCAGAAAAACGATGCCGAACCCTTCTTGGACGCTGGGCAGACAAAAAGCGTGGCATCGGTTATATTCACACGCGAGTTCGGCTTGGGAGAGGTTTCCAATCCAGTTTACGATTCCTTGTAAACCCCTTGTCCGACAGATGGACTGAAGGCGAGAAGCTTCCGGGCCGCCGCCGACGATGCGAACTTCTAGTCCCGGTATTTTGGACCGCAGGCGGTCGGCCGCACCAAGCAGAACGTGCAGCCGTTTTCGGGGATAGAAGCGGCAAACGGAAAGTACTATAAATTTGTCTTGGACGGGTGGGGCCGGATTGAGTTGGAGCAATCTATGCCAGCCTGCGAGATCAATTAGTTCGGGAACGACGCACGGTGTAGTCGAGACTGCATAGAGCGTTTTGATTCGCTCAGCAGAGTAGCGGCTGGTTGCGATCACCATGTCTGCGCGCTGGACGTGGCGCTTCTCGCAGAGCGCCTGCAGGTGCATCGTGGCCTTGGTAAGACCGGTTTCAAAGCGCATTTCGTCGGCGATCACGCCTTTGATCGATGCGATTTGCAGTCCGCGGCCGGTTCCGGCGAGAGCATAACCGTCCATATCAAAGCCTACGGTGACAGCGCTCCCATCCGGGTGGCGATGGCGAAGGCTTTCATTGAAAATAAGCCGCTCCACAGTGTAGATCGGAAACCGAAAAGTTGGAGTGACCAGGTCTACGGTTTCGCCGGACATCCTCAGGAACTTTGCTAGCGTGCTGATGCCGGCAAAGGTGCCGCTGCCACGAAGGATATCCAGCGGGGTCGATGTGAGGAAGCGGAAGTGCATGAGAAATGGCGGATCGCCTCGCCGATGAGACTAGTCTTGCTAGGTGGATGGTTTCCCTTCGTTTCCCTGCGTCGAATCAATTATTATAGCCGGGTGCGACGAATGGTTCGTTTCCGTAGCTTCTTCATTGTTTTATTTCTACTTGCATTGTCCGGATGCTACAGCGGTTCGCGGCCGCCGCGGATCGGCACGGCGGCTCCGGATTTCACATTGCACAACGCCGACCGCACCGTTGCGCTGAGCCAACTCAAAGGCCAGGTCGTTGTGCTCAATTTCTGGGCGACGTGGTGTCCGCCATGCATTGAGGAGATGCCGTCTCTGGTGCAGATGCAGCAGCGCATGAAGGCCAAGGGAGTGACAGTTCTGGCCGTGAGTGTGGATGTCGACGAGGGCAGTTATCAGCGATTCGTAAAAGATCACAACGTGAACCTGCTCTCGGTTCGCGATGGCGACGGGAAGAGTAACGCGCTCTACGGAACGTTCAAGTTTCCCGAGACTTACATCATCGATCGCACCGGCATCATGCGGCGGAAGTTCATCGGCGCGGTGGATTGGACGGAGCCGGATGTGATTGAGTATTTGGGAAAGCTGTAGGCTAGTCAATTTCGGCCTGGAACGGCGAGAAAATCACAAGCAAAATCAAAGGCGTCGGACAAGGCCTGCCCTGAGCGGAGTCGAAGGGAGTGTCCGACCCGCGGTTACAACTTCACGTTCCGCAGACGTAGCGCATTCGTGATCACTGACACCGAGCTGAAGCTCATGGCGGCGGCGGCGAAGATGGGGCTGAGCAAAACGCCAAAGAATGGATAAAGGATTCCGGCCGCAATTGGCACGCCGATAGCGTTGTAAACGAAGGCGAAAAATAAATTCTGGCGGATGTTGCGCAGCGTAGCCTGGCTTAATTTCCGGGCGCGCAGAATTCCCGTCAGATCGCCTTTTACCAGCGTGATGCCGCCGCTCTCCATCGCAATGTCAGTGCCGGTGCCCATGGCGATGCCCACGTCAGCTTGCGCAAGTGCAGGAGCGTCGTTGATGCCGTCGCCCGCCATCGCGACCACTCTTCCCTGCCCTTGCAACTTCCGGATGATTTGCAATTTTCTTTCGGGCAAAACGTCGGCCTCAAACTCATCGATGCCCAGTTTCCTAGCGATCGTGTTGGCGACGGAGCGACTGTCGCCGGTGAGCATCACAATGCGAAGTCCCTGAGCTTTGAGATCGCGAATGGCATCGGCCGTTGAGGATTTTAGCTTGTCGGCGACGACAAAGTTGCCGACGTATTTGCCGTCGATGGCGATATACAGAACCGTGCCGTCCGGCTGATGCTCTGCTGCCACGCCGCGCTTATCTTTTTCGAAGACGCCAAGGTCGGCTATAAAGGCGGCGTTGCCAATCGCTACTTTGCGTTTGTCGACGACACCGGAGATGCCTTTCCCAGTGATGGATCCGAATTCAGTTGCCGGGGAAAGAGGTATGCCATATTTTGCGGCGGCCTCGACAATCGCCGATCCCAGAGGATGTTCGCTGGCGTGCTCGAGGCTGGCAGCGAGGCGAAAAAGTTCGGGATTGTCGCGCAGAGCTTGCGAATAATCTATGAGGCGCGGCTTGCCTTCGGTGAGCGTTCCGGTTTTGTCCACGACGAGCGTGTTGACTTTTTCCAGGATTTCCAGCGCCTCAGCATTCTTGATGAGTACTCCTGCGCGAGCGCCGCGGCCCACGCCGACCATGATCGCCATGGGAGTGGCGAGGCCGAGCGCACAAGGGCAGGCGATGATGAGCACGGCGACCGCATTCACCAGCGCGTGCGCAAGGCGTGGTTGCGGACCGAAGAGAAACCATGCAACAAAAGTGATAGCCGCGACTGCAACAACGATCGGCACAAACCATTTCGCGACATGGTCGGCGAGGCGTTGGATGGGAGCGCGGCTGCGCTGCGCTTGTCCGACAAGTTGCACGATGCGCGCCAGCAGAGTTTCGCTGCCCACGCGCTCGGCGCGCATGATGAATGAGCCCGTGCCGTTGATGGTGGCTCCGATGACTTTGCCGCCGGGCGACCTTTCCACCGGCATGGATTCGCCGGTGATCATGGATTCGTCGATCGAGCTTTGCCCTTCGAGCACGACGCCATCGACCGGGATTTTTTCTCCGGGGCGAACGCGAAGACGATCGCCGGGCTTCACTTGTTCGAGCGGAATGTCTTTTTCGTCATTATTAGTGCCGTCCGAGTTGAGCAGATGCGCGGTCTGGGGACTGAGATCGAGGAGAGCGCGAATGGCTGCGCTGGTGCGGCTGCGGGCACGCAGCTCCATTACCTGACCAAGCAGGACGAGGGTGGTGATGGCGGCTGCGGCCTCGAAATAGACATCGGGATAACCGCCCATGCCGCGCAACGACTCGGGAAAAATCTGCGGCGCAAGCGTGGCCAGGACGCTGTATCCGTAAGCCACACCCGTGCCCATGCCGATCAGCGTGAACATGTTCGGGCTGCGATTTACGAGCGAGGTCCAGAAGCGCTGGAAGAACGGCCATCCGCCCCAGAGGACCACAGGCGTGGCTAGCAGGAACTCGATCCTCGGCAGATTAATGAGCAGACCATATATGTCAAGGTCGAGACTGACTTTCAGGCCGTGCCAAATCATGGGCGCCATCGCCATTACGAATAGCGGGGCGGTGAGAACGAGGCTCATCCAGAAGCGGCGGGTCATGTCGCGCAGTTCGGGATTCTCTTCGGTAGTTGCGGTAACGGTACGCGGTTCGAGGGCCATGCCGCAGATGGGACATGAGCCGGGTTGCGGTCGCACGATTTCCGGATGCATGGGGCAGGTGTACTCGGTGCGTGTGGAGGCTACGGGAACTTCCGCTTCCAGCGCCATCCCGCACGAAGGGCACGCGCCTGGTTTCGTCTCACGCACCTCCGGGCACATTGGGCAGACATAGGCGGGGCTTGTGGCGGCGGGTTGTCTTTCTGGCCGAAGTGGGCCCCTCGCAGCCGCGTGATTCTCGTGTGTCGCGACCGGGGGCGCGGCGGCGCCCAGCGTCATAAGTCCGGGCGTTGTCGTTCCGGATGATCCCGGCGATGGAGCATTGTTCAGGTATTTGAGAGGGTCTGCTTTGAATTTTTCTACGCACGGAGCGCAGCAGAAGTAGTAATTCTTTCCGCTGTGGGCTTGGACATGTTTCGCGGTGACGGGGTCGACGCTCATCCCGCAGACTGGGTCGCGTTCGGCGGTCGGGGTCTGGTTGGACGGTTTTGTGGACATGCGGAGCGGCGCGCCGGCTTGGTTCGCCGGCATAAAGAAAAACTTTACTCCTTATTAACCGGGTGCTAATAAACCTGGTGCTGATAAATCAGGTGCTTATAAATCAGGAGCCGCCTGTTCCTGTTTGTTCGATGGACGATGCTTTATATTGGATTCAGCCGGGCGTGAGCCGGGCGTCGGATTCCTAAGAAAGCAAAGGATTATCCCATGACTTATCTGGATGTTCTTTTTCGTTACGGGGCTACGCCCGGCGAAACTGAGTTAAGGGCCATCGACGGCATGCGCGAGGTCTACGGAGTTCGGCGAGTGCAGTTTAACGAGCGGGAGCGCACGGTGCGCGTGGAGTTCGATGCTTCGCGCCTGAAGGCCGACGCGATTGCCAAGCTGTTGCGGCAGGCTGGCGTGGATGTGCGGGAGCAGATTGCGTTGGTTTAGAAAGAGCGACCGGGAGGAGTTTTATGACGGCAAGCTCTGGGGGAGGGCTTGTCTTTGATGGGGGAGAGTCCCTGTGTTAAATGCAAGGGGCGTCCAAGAAAACCTCTGGCCGAAGTCGTCCTTGGAGCGCCCCGTTGCGCGCCACTTCGTCTGCTCTTTCTAATGCACACGGCGTGCCATCCGTAAAGCCCACAAAACACACGCTGCAGCCAGTTTTCACTTTGTAGGAAATGCTCTGCGGCTGGAAAGATTTACTTTTGCTAATGAAGGCAACAATCAGGCCGAAACTTGTTGAAAAGCCTCACGCAGTTGAAGAAAATCGCGATCAACGAGCAGGGGGCCAGAGCTAGAGCTAGCGGGCGGACTCGACGGGTAAAGACCTTAGACAGCGGTCGATTGCCGGACTTAGCAATTTCGGCTGAGGAAAGCTCGGCAGTTCCGGACCATCGTTACTGGGCAATCGATTCCCAGGGGCAAGCGACTTCCGTTATAATTCACGAGCGAGTTCTCCTGCCAACCAGAATTTGCGCCCTTAGCTCAGCTGGATAGAGCGTCTGGCTACGAACCAGAAGGTCGGGAGTTCGAATCTCTCAGGGCGCACCATCTTAGGACTTGCCGTTAGGGCCGATCGAAAGCAGAGCGCATAAAAATGCCCCGACGCGCGGGGCGGATAAATGGTCAAGGCTTGTTGGTACTAGCGTTGGGGGCAGGCTTCCTGAGCGCTGGGCACGCAGTGACACACACTTTTACCCTTGTTGGGATCGTAGTGACATACTGGATGCTTTCCCTTGGGACAGGCCATCGCTATGCTACCTGCGAGTACCGTCACCGCTGCCATTCCAATGGCAAAGCGGATGATGTCTCTTTTCAGCGTTTTCATTTTCGTCGCCTCTAAATAGATTCCCCACCACGATCCTCATCCTGTCGCAACGCTGATCCGTCGTCCACTCTCCAAAGCTCTACGACGTTTGCATTACTCTGGTTAGCCCCAAACACTGAGGTAATTTTGTCGACCGCCCCAGCTGGGACGGAATCGCAAGGAGGCGAGGCTATGCGAACCCTCCTGGTGGTTCCGCCAACAAATTAGAAACTCTAAGGCGCACAATGCTAATTAGGGCAATAAATTACTTGACTCATCCATGTTAATTTGCTAAAGTTGGTGCATGGAGAAAGCGGCCATGCGCGAACCAAAGAGCCTGCAAGAAGCAATCGTCTACTT
>Ga0210405_10002010_pt1 | contig 21836 bp, 25 predicted proteins | sample IncBWH11MmetaG_FD_155492 | JGI IMG/M metagenome (GOLD analysis project Ga0210405, IMG submission 155492) | Forest soil microbial communities from Barre Woods Harvard Forest LTER site, Petersham, Massachusetts, United States - Inc-BW-H-11-M | ecosystem: Environmental > Terrestrial > Soil >... | reverse complement strand
CACGAATCAGGCTAAGCGACAGCCTTCCCTTCGACGTCAAAAGCCGCTTCAGGTCAACAAGGATTCGGTCGTTCGATTTGTTGAATGTCCGCGACTGCAAGATCCGCTGTGCTTTCTCAAACACGGCTGGTTCCACGACGGGTTCGAACGCGTTGGGCGTCACAATCCAATCCGATTTTGGCACCTTTACCGCCGGCGTGTAGAGCTTGGCGCTGGTCCGATTGAATACGTGACAGCCAAAATATTTCGGGCGGGTCAGAATATGGTACACCGCTTGATAGTCCCATGGGCCGTGCCCTATGTACTCGATTCCTCTGTAATTCAGCTCGCGGGCTATGGCGTAAACGGTGCGCTTCTCCGATATGAGCATTCGAAAAATCTCCCGGACGCATTGCACCTCTTCCGGGGGACCCGGAACGAGGACTACGCGGTCGGTGGCGATGCTCTTTCGCTCGCCCAGCTCAAGAATGTGTTTTGGATTTCGATCCGGTGTCACAAGCAATCGTCGCAAGCCGTAACCAGGGCGGCCGCCTTGCTTGAATCCCAGATGTGCAAGCCGCTTCTGTCCGGCCAGAACCTTGATCCCTAGTTCGCGGCTGTATTCTCCCGCCATCGTTCTCTTGAGAGCTTTCATGATAAGACTGGGGAGGGTTCCGTCGTTTGCGAACGTCTCTGCGCAGTAATGAATGGGAGCCCCGGCGGATTTGCACAAGAACTCGTAGTGAGCAGGCTCGTCCGTGTCTTGAAAACGGCCCCAACGGCTGACATCGTAAACGAGGATGGCTTTGAAGGGCTGCGTCCCGCGAACGACATCCTGTAGCAGTTGCTGTAGTCCAGGTCTGTTCTTCAGAGTCACGCCACTCCTCGCATTGTCCGTATAAGTCTGGACAATCTCGAAGGTGTGTAGGCTCGCATACGCCCGAATAGCCGCGGCTTGATTTTCGAGCGAATACTGCTGATGTTCGGTAGACATCCGAAGATACTGTGCTGCCGGAACGTCACTTGTAGGGGTCATGGGGTTCTCCTACAAGCGGCATCGGCCACGCGCGACAATACTTTAGAGGGAAAGCCAAGAAAATGTTGCTTCTAACTCCTGATTAACGCTGCCAGCTCATCCGGTCGATGCAACACGATCCAGCGCATTGACTCGACAACGCTTGCGCGGGAGAACCATCTTTGGGCTGTACTCGGTCAAACCCCAGCCAGAGCAGCGTTCCGGCTGGTCTAACCTCAGCAAGTGATTTTGGCTTTTGTTTTCAATGCCAGGCGCGTTCTAGCTTAGTGTTGCGTCGACCCATTGAGATCACCGCATTTATCGTACATGTGAATTCTCATGCCTGTAGGCCGAACTTTTGGCTTATCGAAAAGAAATCTCGAAAAGCTAGTTAACGGCCTATAATGAGGTCCAATGATCGTTCGGTCCGAGGCGTCGCATGTCGGATTTGAAATTTGTATCCTGGCAGGAAATATACCAAAAAGCAGTAGCAGAAACCGACCGCGAGAAGCAGCGCCAACTCGTCCAACACGCCGACTTTGCCATCTTCCAACGTCAGCAAAAATTGTATAACTGTATCCAATATCGGGAAGAACTGAACGCCTTGAACGTTGCCACCGAAACGTTGCGAGCCATTAAACACAAAGGCCGGGAAGTCGAAAAAACTGTGTGGCTCAGATTTCGCGCCAAGTCCGCATGACGCGAGGTGTCCGCTTCATTGGATCACCAGCTGAACGTTGCTAACGGTCTGCGCGGAACCCGCTGTCGCAGTGACGGTAACAACATAAGTTCCAGCCGGCGTGCCAGTCACAACGGGAGGCTTCGACGCGCTTCCGGAGCCGCCGCCGTAAACGCAGACGTTCCGATCCGAAGGTCAGTCATGTTCGCAGATTCTTCACCAAGACTGCTGATACGGACTGTTACGCGAGTATCCTCGTCAGCGTGTCACGAATCCCAGATTTTATCTTTGATTTGAACAGCAATGCAGCGAACGGTAGCTTGATTTGAACTCTCACATCTAATGGATTCACCACGACATTTCCTGACGCCCTCTGCCCCATGCCGGATACCTCGAAGGCTCCGACATAGGCGTGCCAGTTGTCACGCAAGTCATGGATTTTTTCCGAATACTGCGCCTTCGCATGAGCTACCGCCGCTTGAATTCGTCGCAATGCTTCATCCTGCGAAAGCCGATGACTCACGGACACGACTAAATCCGACATCGCTTACCTCCGATACCATCGGGGTTTTTGTTCAGGTGGTCGGTACGCTCCCGGTTCGAATGGCACTCTCCGGGCAAAACGTATCTCGTTCATGCAGCCTGGATTCTTATTCTGTCCTGACGATGTCCTTGATTCTCGCGTACTGCTCGCTCGATACGACATGCTTTGACATCAACTCACCCGGCTGACGATAAGGCCGGTTTCTAATGATTCGTCGAGCGGTCGCGCTAGAAATGTCTGGCAATTCCGCCAGTTCGCTCTCCGATGCGGAATTTACGTTGACGACATGGTGTCCGCCCTGAACCCAACCCTGTTGCACGCCTTCCGCGAAAGCACGGGCTTCTCGTGCGGCTTCGTCTGCTACTCGACCCAGCTCGCGTCCCGCCACCTGGATCTCCGGTTTCGCTTGGTCGGTCGCTTTCGCAACTTCGGCCCGAGTCTTGTCCTCGCGTTCTTTTTGCTGCTGGGCCGTTTCGTTCGGGGCGCAGCCACACGTCGCCGAAATGATCAGTAGAAAACTAAGCGCGGTGGAAACGCGAGTCACTCTTTGGGATTTCATGGCGGTATGCGCAGGTCTGTCCCTAAGTTTGTCCTACGCCGTCCTCGCGCCAGTAAAGAGATGAATAACCAGAAACACTACCGCGAAAACTAGAAGTAAGTGGATTAGAAAAACAGCGATGTGGAAAAATACAAATCCCCCGATCCAAAGGAAGAATAGAAGTAGCGCCAAACCTAAGAATGGTCCGAATCGCAAGATGTCCTCCAGTGGAAAAGACTGTCCAAACGAAATCCGTGAAATCCCATGTCGAGTCGTAACTTCTCCGTCCCGTTTTAGATGATTGCGATTTTCAGGGGCAGGGACAATAGGGTGAAGGCTGTACCCTGAAAACCAGATGTCCGGTAACGCGTCCCAGCTCAACCGGTCGATGCAACACCATCCAGTGCATTGACTCGAAAATGCTTGCGTGGGAGAACCGTCTGTTTGGTTGTACTCGATCAAAACCCATCCAGAGCAGCATTCCGGTCGACCTAGCCCCAACAAGCGATTTTTGCTCTTGTTTTCAATGCCAGGCGGGTTCTAACTTAGCGTTGTCCACTCGCGCACGACGGGCACTTCCAGCAGCTGACCGTGGAAGAATTCGAGGGGTCCGTTCTCCAAGACGCCGCGTGGATCGAATTCGAAAGGGATGAAAATAAGGAGGCTTTGGCTTCATTCAGCGAGACCGTGACCCTTTTTTCGCACGCCGCTCGATTTCTGGCTGGCGCCGTCCGCGCCATCATGCATTACTGACAGCTTGTCACGTCGTTCGAGGCGTCTTCCGACGCGCAGACATGGGTCTGGGAAGACATTTCTTGCTCTGACTGATGCTTCAGGATCCAGAGCCCCTCGCTGTTGGTGATGTAAACTAGGCTGCGAGCATCATCCGTGAGAGTGCTCGTTACACCAGAGAAAGTCACGATTGTGCGCGGATTCGCGGGATCACTGAGATCGAGAACCTTTAGAGTCTCGGTGGAAGAAACGGTTTCCGCCGTCGAGGAGTCCGGCGCTTCGGCCAGAGCAAGCCGCCCACTGACCATTTGCAACTTTCCGATGGATGCCTGGTCCGGCCACGCTTCACTCTTGATAATGTTTGGCTGGTCCGGCTTGGTGACGTCGACAATTGCGAAGCCTTCCTCGGAAGCCCGCTCGACGTACAAGTATTGTTTGTTGCCGTGTTGCTGCAGTTGCAATTTGCTCACCGTGGCTCCGTGCAGCGTCATGTGCGCGACGACAGTTGCCGGTGGCAGGGCGGACTTGGCGGCGCGATGCTTCGCGCTGGCGCCCGGCGACATCACTACGAAGAATGCGAGCAGCGCCGCCAGGGCGGCCACCTGTTTTTGTGCGATTGACTTGGAAACGACTTTCATTTTTCTCTCCTTTTGTCCTCACATGCGTTCATCTATTAAGACCGCCGACGTCGCCGAATTATTCCCGGCTGTCGACCCCTTGTGCCATCCAGGAGGAGAGCCGCATCATTAGCGCACCTTGGCCCCGATGGTAAGTGGAATGGCTCGCCAGATGTTGCATGAGGTGCGCCAGACTGATTTGTGTTCTGCGAACGGGAAGCCGTCTCCGCGCAGCTTCTTCGCTTGCGCGCTTGAGGAAATGGCGATCGCGGAAATTAAGCAAACGCCGAATTTGAAAATGAAAAGTCTTGCGAGATTGCGGTGGTTCATAGGACTCTCCAAATCAGGGACGGGACAGGTAGGTCTGCGTCCCCAGGGCGAACCCAAGCCGGATGCCGCGATCTTACAACAGGACGACCTTAACCAAAGCCGTTAGCAGTTCTTATCTGGTGACTCGAAAACTGAGCGGAAACAACGTCGTATTGGGTCGAAGATTTGATGGTCGTCCGCCCGATGATTGTGACGGCGATAGCGTTGAGCCGACGTCTCGCCGCCAAAGTTCCTCAGACCATCACGCACGAAAAAGTCTTGCAGGACTGCGACGAGGACGTAAAACACTTTCTCGAAACGATGGATTTAACGGGCGATAAACTCGGGCCGCTGCTGTTCCAATTTGGATACTTCAATAAATCCGTGTTCAAGAGCGGAACGGAATTTCTCGCCCGACTCGCGCCGTTTCTCAAGAAACTTCCGAGGTGCGAACGATGAAGCTATCGGCAATGCAAAAACAGCAGTTAGAGGACGCTTTCAAACAATTTGAAGAAAGCCAAAACTCTTCGGCGTTTCTCGCAGCAGTCGAAAAGGTGACCGGCGTCGCGGCGCACTCGACGCAGTCGTATCAAATCCTTCGTCACGCTGAGTCGTCTTGCACGAATCCCTACGATACTCAGAACAAACCAATCCGAAGTGATCCAAACCTCTTGGCTGCTTGTGCCCGCGCTTTCGTCGCTCTCGTTGAAACAGTCAATCGTTTTTAGGCCGACGAGTTTCCTTCACGAAGCAAGATTCACAGACTCTGGTTCCGTCTTTGAGTGTGAAATCGACTCGACGACTTCGATCGACCTCAGCTTCGCATTTTCCACAGATGTCCTGGAGTGTGTCGTTGTCGCTTCTCATAATTTGTCAAACTAGTCAGCGTGGATTTTGTTTCCAGAGGTCGAACAACAAGACCGCGGCGCAAGAGAATAGTACGCCTGAGATAAAAAGCGGAGGGTTCTGCGACACCACTCCGTCTATCAGATCGAAAAAGGCGGCGGCCATGACAAACATCCCGGCCATCATGAGGGCAGACGCTCTGTGACCTTCTGCGAAAATATCTGTCATTGTATTGACCAAATCACCGATTTGATCCGCCTCGTAAGTTTGCGTCAACCTGCCCCAAATCCGGCGCGTCAACTTAGGCAGGACTGCCTGCAACCCAATCGAGAGCAGGCATAACAGACTCCTGGCGATGGCCTAAAATGTTACGAGCGAACAGCCAACAAGCAACGTTCCGATGAAGGCAGCGTAAAACAGCGGGCTTTGCAAAATGAAATATCGAACCAATGTGAAAAAGTCGAAGCTTATATCTTCGCCTCGGTCAGCCGACTTTAGATGTTGCGAGGCGCTCGAGAATGAACATTAACGCCATGCGGTTGGCCAGCCAAGCTTGTGCGTTTTGATAGTTAGCAAAGCCAGCTCAGCCACATTCATCTCGCTCTGCTCTTCGTGATGGTCGGAAGAATTTTTTAATTCCTGCTGGCGAAGGAATATCGCATGTTCGGACGCATAGATCAATTCGGCAAGTTTCCGCTTGTCCGACTCTTCAAGTGCTTTGAGAAAAGGCTGCTTCCAAGACGGTGTCTGTTCCAAATCGTTCATATCCACCCTGCCGTCCGTGCTGACGTCTCTGAAACTCGCCCGGTAAAACCTCCGGCGCACCGATCTTAATTTCACTTTTTCAGAAGCGCCTTGGGGGAGGGCGAGAACGTACGCGAAGCCCCGCCCGGAGGTTCCGTCATCCGTTCTCGTCTCGCTCCGCAAGAATTAGCATTTGGCCCTTAGCAAAACTGTCCAGAATTGAACACTTTTGCCGATGCCCCGTAGCGTTTAGACATTCGCCGTATGTTCTGTAGCGTCCACCGAGAGCACGATGATCGGGTTCGCATTACCCGATATTGACTTGGAAAGTCAGAGAAGGATTGCCGGATGCGACTGCATACCATAGGCCATCCGCTCCCAGAATGAAGTACACGTCCTGCTGGTAAAACCACGCTGGATATGATCCTGCATAGAACCAATAGCCGCCGTAGGAGTACTCGCGACGTCCGTTATACTCGCGCCCACCATTTGCCTCAAAGCGAGCATGATGGTTTGGACCAAAGTGACTTTCGTTATATACGTGCCCGGAGCTATCTTTCTGGCCATTCCGTGCGTACTGGCCCTGTGATTCTTGCGCTTGGCCATTGGCTCGTTGTTGGTGTTGCTGACTTTTCTCTTCGTTCTGCTGAGTCTTGACTTGCTGTTGTTTTGTTTCTTGCTGTTGCTGGCCCTTGGCCTGCTGTTCCTGTTTTGAGGCCTTGGCCTGTTGCTGCTGTTGCTGTTCCTGCTTCTGAGGTTTGGCTTGCTCCTGCTTCGCTGGCTTCGCCTGCTCTTCTTGCTTCTGGGGTTTGGTTTGTTCCTGCTTCGGAGCAGGTTTAGCCTGTTCCTCATGCTGCGCTGGCTTAGCGCCTTCTGGGTGGTCTTCCTGCGCGAACGCAGGAACAGTCGCTCCGAAAAGCAAAAACACAGCCGTTGTGCTGATAATGCCAAGTACTTTCATGAGTGTTGCCTCCACCACCAAAATTCCGCCTGCACGTCAGATTAGCGAGAGCCCCAGCCGAAATCTGTACCGTTGTGAACACATTTTGGACACCTTCAAAACGAATGTGAGGTGGACGTATCTGTTAAACATCTATCTAAAAGATGATGCATTTGCCAACGCGCTCAGCGTGATATATGCGACTGTCCGTTGTGTGGACGGCACGAAGCTGACGCGCCGCGTCGTGTAACTGCAGGTGGGAGTCGATCCGTCCCAGCGCCTTCTCAAGGTCGACATCGATAAATCCTTCTATCACTAGCGATTGACTGTCGCGGCGCGCCAACAGCTGATAGGTCGCGTTACCGGGCATGTGGAATTTGCGGATCGGCCCTCGTCCGGTTTCGGCGCTAACCAGGCATGAAGGGCTGGTTACCCTATTTCCCGCAATTGCGCTATCCAGCTAGTCCATCTCGCATCGATCTGCCGCGATTGAATGGTGAAAATGTGAGCTCGCGAATGCGAGGATTATAAGGAGGGCAATCCACAACATGGCGATTGCGATACGTCGTGGTCTCCGAATGCGCTTCCTATCCCTAAGGAGCTGCAATCGGACGAGTTCTTCTTGGCGTCCCTTTCGCGTTCCTCCTCTCATCCGGGAGGTCCGCTCGAGTTCCGCATTCGTTTAGCCATTCCCTGCCTGGACGGATAGACCGGCGAGAATCGTCGACAGATGCTTTGTATGGTCACCTACGTTGATCTCCTTCGGCAACTCCCCGCTCTTTCGTGCCCTCACAAGGCCCAGATAAGCATAACTTGCGGGAAACAGATAGCTAAACCCTGTCTGCTGCGGGTTCGTGCGAGTTTACTTCCGCGATCGCTCTGAGCTATCGGGGCTTCGGTGCAGCAGGGACGAGAATTTCTTTGGCTGTGGTGTCCAGGCTGGGAACGAGCCAGCGGAAAAGGACTCTCGCTGCGATTGCTCCGACGAGCTGCGCCGCAACGAATGGAGGCACGTCCAGGGGCGAATTCCTGCGAACGACGCCCTAATCGGAAACTAGAACTCAACGTCTGTTACGCGACTGACGGGGGAGAACGGACCGAAGGATTTCAAGGCGGGGAGTGACGCAGGAGCCGTTATGTATGTCACAAAGCCATTCAAGCAGCCCGAAAGTCTGCTCAACGCAGTGCGTATGCAATGTTCCGCGCAGCATGTGCAGGGGTAATTAATGCTGAGGATCCCGGGCAGAAGTCGCCACTGATCTCGTGAACCCCGCCGGCCCTGGACTTATCGTCTTTGCCGAGAAATCTGCTATTGCATCGAATCGAACAGCTTGCCAATTGTTCGGTTTAAATCCATATCGGTGCGGCGACGGGCTTCGATCTTTGGGATCGCGCTCAAGACCGTGGTGTGACGTTTGCCGCCGAACTCCCGGCCGATCTTGGGAAGAGACGCCGAAGTGAGCTGTTTGACCAAATACATCGCCACTTGGCGGGCGAGGGCGATGGACTTAGAGCTCTTCGGCAACTTCAGGTCGGGAGGGAACACGCCAAAGTGCTCCCCCACGCGTTTTTGGATCATCTTAATCGTCGCGAACGTATGGCGCAGGTGGATGATTTTCCTTCAATGCTCGGTGTGCGTTCACCAGATTGTGCGTAGTGGACGGTGAAGGAGACACGGGCTCCAAGTAGAAAAGCTCCAACTGAGTGTCAGGCATCCCCACTTCCTGCAGGACCGCCTGGACGAGTTCGCCGTAGGTTTCTGTGAGTCTCTTCTTGCATAGCTGCGTGGAGACCCGGATCAACAAACGCCTCTTGTCGAATCACATGCCCGGTCTGGGCGCTTCTAGAGCACGAACCATTTTGGCCGGAACTATGATCCATCGCTGGCCGAACACAGCCGAATGCTGCAGTAGCTTTGCTGCGAAGTTGTGCGGCTCGATTTGCGAAACTAAACGGTGTGTTCACGAGATGCCTAGCCTTGCCCTTCAACAGGAAGACTGCTGGGCCGATATGGAGAAGCTCCGTCGCGAATTGTCGAGTGTTCACCCAAATCGCCAGGGTGCAGACAGATCCGACCACTCAATGGACGGCGGTTTTTGTTTTGGCCACCCGCAATAAATGGACGAGTTGTGCGGCGGCCACGGGCCGGCTGAAGAGGTAGCCTTGGCCTTCCGCACAGTGGTGGGACCGAAGGAATGCGAGCTGTTGCTCTGTTTCGATCCCTTCGGCAATCACGCGCTGCTTGAGGTTCTTGCCCATATCAATTATGGCGCGCACGATTGGAGCGTCGTCGGGATCACCAGTGATTCGGTGGACGAAGGACTGGTCGATTTTCAAGACATCAATGGGAAACTGCTGAAGATAGCTGAGGCTGGAATAGCCGGTGCCGAAGTCATCCACCGCAAAGTGAACCCCCATTTTCTTGAGCTCTTGAAGTACGGCGGCCGTGGATTCGGCATTCCCCATGAGTACGCGCTCGGTGAGCTCGAGGTCGAGATAACGCGCATCCAAGCCGGTTTCTCTAAGGGTGTTGATAACCCCCGCGAGAAAAGTGGGGGCACGGGATTCGGCGGCAGAAACATTGATGGAAACTCGCTTGAACGGCAGGCCCGCATCTTGCCATTCGCGCGCCTGTCTGCATGCTTCGCGTAGCACCCAACGGCCGATTTGGATAATCAGGCCACAATCTTCGGCGATGGGCACGAATTGGGCGGGAGGCACGAGTCCTCGTTTGGGATGCTGCCAGCGTATCAACGCCTCGACGCCCGTGATCTCACAAGTTTCGAGATTTACCTTCGGCTGATAATGCAGCAAGAACTCTTCTCGCTCGAGAGCTCGGCGCAGGCTGCTTTCCAGAGACTGCCGCTCTACAGCCTTCAGGTTCATTTCCGCCTTGAAAAACTGGATATTGTTGCGTCCGGTTTCTTTGGCGTGGTACATCGCCATGTCGGCATTCTTGATCAGCGTTTCGGCATCCTCTCCGTCTTCCGGGTAGACGCTGATACCGATGCTGCCATCGATATTCAGGTCTTGTCCCCCGATGGAGTGCGGCGCGTTGAGCGAAAGAAGTATTTTTCTTGCACTGGTGGTCGCGTGCTCCGGATAGGTGATCTCCGAAAGCAGGATGACGAATTCGTCTCCGCCCTGGCGGCTGACTGTGTCAGAGGCGCGAACGCTAGTCAGCAATCGTCTCGAAACGGATTGAAGAAGCTTGTCGCCGGTGACGTGTCCTAGTGAATCGTTGATGCATTTGAAACGATCCAAATCCAGATAGATCAAAGCAATCGGTCTGTTCTGGCGGCGAGCCATGGCAATCGCCTGAGTGATTCGGTCGTTGAGCAACAGGCGATTGGGCAGATTCGTGACGAGATCATGGTGCGCGGAGTGGTTCATTTGGAGCGACATAGCCCGCGCCGCGCTCACATCATGGAAAACGATCACCGCTCCGATGACGTTTCCTACCCGGTCGTGGATCGGCGCGGCCGAATCTTCAATCGCGGATTCAAATCCGTCGCGGCGGATGAGGATGCAATTCATAGTCAGTCCCACCGTCCTATCTTGCTCGACGGCCATCTCCATGGGGTCTCGAGCGGGTTTGCGGGTGGCGCCGTCAATAATCTGGAAGACTTCAGTGAGGGGTTTGCCAATCGCTTCTTCGCGCTGCCAGCCGGTCATGGTCTCGGCAACGAGATTGAGATAGGTGATATGGCCGGAAATGTCGGTATAGAGAACGGCATCACCAATCGAGTTGAGTGTGACCACGGCGCGTTCTTTTTCGAGGCACAGCGCATCTTCGACGGCCTTGCGCTCGATCGCGTTACGCAGTGCGCGCGACAGCGAATAGCTATCGAAGTGACCCGCCAGAAGATAATCCTGGGCGCCGCGCCCTACAGCCTCTTTCGCAAGGGCTTCGTTACCGTTGCCGAGGATCAAGATCGGGATGTCGGGCGCGACGCTGAACAGCTTGTCGAATGTCTCGATACCGCGACTGTCGGGCAGCGACAGCTCAAGTAACACAGCGGCAACTCCTCTGTCGCGCAGGCGCTTGATGCCTTCAGAAAGTTGGCGAACCCATTCAACGTCGAACGAACCGCTACCCGCCGCGGCGAGCGCTGCAGAAATCTTATCGGCAACGACCGGATCGTTTTCGATTAGGAGTATTTTGGGACACGGCACACTTGGAATCATCGCAACCTCTTCGACTCTCAGGGCCGCCATTGGGCCATACCGTGCGCTTGGCTAACTGTTCAAAAAGGCACACACGATTACTTATAAGAACACTTTAGACTTGTGCTTAGGTCAAGCAGCAACGGCTCGTTTCCGAACTTTGGGCAACTGTCTCCGGTCCTAGCTCGAAGCCTTCCTGCAGCGCTAGTTCACTGCGAAATGTCGCTTAATACATTATTCTCGGAACAGAACATACAGATTCCCGAGCGATTGTTGCATGTTGTGAAATCCTTAGCAGATTCTCGTTCGCCTGTGCGTGTAGTTCACTCTAGCGTCCGACAAAGGGACGGCTATTCTGATGAACAACTGGGCAAGAGGCCTGCTCGCACCGTTTAATTGAATGATGCGGTCGCGATGGGCGGACAAATGATGTGTCGTATGAGTGAACACACTCACGAAAAGTGTACCGTTTTGAACATACGCCTATGCCGCTGTCGCAATAGCTTTTCTATGGGAAGGATGAACAGGTTCGGGGGCCCGTCAACGAAAGGGGCCGGCTCCCGGAGCTTAATGGCGGCGTCCAAGGCTCCGTCGGTTGCCTATGAACATTCCGGAGGTCAGTTCGCGAAGGGGCTGGCCCCCGCTAATCTGGTGAACTTGCAATGGCCTCAACCTCACGAGATCGCTTCAAGCAAACCGACCTGCCAGTTGTCTTGAACGGACCAGCCAGCAGAAGGCTTCCTTTGCGCACCCTCTTTGTTCATAGTAATGCCGCGGATATAGAGCGCTGCTTGCAGGAGCTCAAGAGGGCGCATTTCAAAGTAAGCGCAGACGTAATTCTAGCGGCGGGGCAGCTTAGTACACGGCTGAAGTCGAAAAATTATGACGTCGTGCTCGCTCAGTACCCGGCCCCGAACTGGCAGAGACCCCGGGCGCTGGAAATCCTAGATCTAGAGGAAAGGCAAATTCCTTGCATTTTCCTGATCGACACCATGCAGCCGGAGACCGTGGCGGAACTTATCAGCAGTGGCGCCGCCGATTGCGTTGGCATGGATCACCTTGGGCATCTTCCCGTGGCCGTTCGTCGGGCCCTCAGTGAGAACCATCTTCGCGAAGAGCGTGATCGAACCGAAAAAAGACTGCGCCATTCCGAAGCACGCTACCGCGCTCTGGTGGGAAACCTGACCTATGGAATCTGCCGCTGCAACATCAGAGGTAAACTCCTGGATGTGAATCCGACGCTCGCGACTATGCTGGGATATCCGTCCCGCGAGGAACTCCTGGGGGTGAACCTGGCAACGGAAGTCCTTGGTGATCCCTCCAAACGAGCTCAATTGCTCGGCCACTCTGCGGAACCCAGTGGCGTGGATTCATTCGAAACTGAATGGAAACGGAAGAACGGCGCAACTATCAAGGTCCGGCTCAGCGGGCGCGAGGTCAAAAATCGCGGCGAGACGGACAGTTACGAGATCATCGTTGAAAACGTTACACAACAGCGCAAGCTCGAGGATCACTTGCGTCAACTGGCGGCCAAGGATGCCCTCACGGGACTCGCCAACTACCGCCATCTGGTGGAAACCGTGGACAGTGAGATCAAGCGCTCCGAGCGTACCGCGCGTGAGTTCGCTCTCCTGTTCCTCGATTTGGACGGGTTGAAACAGATCAACGATCGTTTCGGCCACTTGGTTGGCAGCCAAGCCCTCCGTCGGCTGGCCGATGTCTTGTCCATCTGCAGCCGGAAGGTGGATACTCCGGCGCGTTTCGGCGGGGATGAGTTTGCGCTGGTGCTGCCAGAAACAGCACAAGTGCCGGCCAAATTGGTGGCCCAGCGCATTTGCGACAGTCTTGCGAACGACGGCCGGGACCCAAAGCTATCGGTCAGCATTGGTGTGGCGACTTATCCTCTCGATGGCGAAAACGTAGATTCCCTCTTAGGCGCGGCAGATGCAGCGTTGTATGCGATGAAAACTAGAACCCGCAGCCCGGATACGAGCGCGCAAAAGAAAACCGAGGAACTCCGCAACACGCGGTGGCAGGCGGGCAAGACACACTAGGTGACCCCATGAAGCACGAACCCAAAGTAATCAGCATCCAGCATGCCGCTGCGTTCCGGCTGGACGCAATTTTGACCGGCGAAGAAGCAATCGTACTGCGCGCTCTTGCGGGTGGCCTCACCGATCGACAGGTGTGTCACGAACTCCGTATGAACCCAAATACGTTCCTCAGCATGATGCGCGACATGCGCGACAAGCTCCACATGGCGGATAACGTTTCTCTGATCGATTGGGCTACGGAGCGCATCAAAGGTGTCGACCGAAGAATCGACCAATGGAGGGGCACGCCTTGCGTGAGTAGAAGTTTTCGCCGAAGAACGCAGTAGCCGTCGCGCGAAGAATTCGTGCTTAACCGGAGGTGAAAATTGTCAACTAAATCTAGAGTCACCACCCCAAAGAAAGGCGAGCATGTGAGCGATAGCCAGCACGAAGGTGTTTTTGAAGTTGTTTTTGTCAACGCACTGATGCAGACGGCAAATATCAGGGTGCTGGATAGAACCGGGCATGTTGTTCCAAACGTGCCATGGACAGCACTGATTGCAGCCGGCAAGAAGTGAGCGGTTTGCTAGGCTCGCCTTCCATCAGTGGGTGAACGGATACAAATCCCGCCAGTCAATCCCGGCCATATTGGACTCCTGCAAAGAGAGTGCTCGTCGAGCCTTGTTAATCTGTAAACGCTCCTCGTCGAAGTCCGAAAAAGCAAAAAAGCGGACGTCGCAATTGAGACAGCGGAACGGGCATACTCCAATGGCTCGAAGAAGACGGTGTTCGACGCCACCGTGCCGATGCGAACGAGAAATCTCGACGCTTCTGCACCTCGGACACATCCTCTTGAATGGAACGTGAGTTTTCAATTTGACCGATCCCTCGCGGGTTGCGTAGGTCTTGGGGTTTCTTTCACAAAACACGAATCGCAAACGCGGGTTCCATTCTTCAGCGTGAAATCCACCCTTCGACTCAATTCAATCTCAGCCACGCATTTTCCGCAGGATTCAGTCTGGGCTTCGCTCATTTTGACCCTCATGTGTCTCGCTATCGCTTGATTTTATCAATCTGGCTTTGCCCTGACTCTCGCCTCAAGATAAGCAAACCGGCCATGGCATGTATTTCGACTCGCTCGTTGCTCGAAACCTGTCCATCAAGCGAAGGACGAACCCGAATTGCCTCTTCCGCTAATCGTACATGTGGTTTCAAGCTTCCGATTACGCGACTAATCAGGACTTAGGCTCGCGTCGTCCACGCGGCTCGTGCAATCTGAGCCTATTTTTTCGAATACGTGATGTTGGTCGTGACGATTTTCCCGTAGGATGCGAACGGTGCCTGGTCGAAATAGTCTTCTGACCCCGGCGAGCCGAGGTCGCCGCCGATGTCGAGACAGTCGTCGGCGGTGAAGGCGAGCGCCCAGCTGACATTCTCGGGTGGAGCTTCGAGACGATTTTGATGGCGGTCTTGCTGGCTGATCGGAGAACGCTGTGCAATTGTGAACAGCTGGCTGCAGGTTGAATCTGGTGGAATGGGGCGCGTCGCCGCACCAGCGAATAGTGAAGCGTTGGGAACGGTTTGCAAGACCGGCGAATAGCATCGGATCCGTCGTGCTCATAGCGGTTCGGTGAGGTACTGACGTGCGCATGAAATCCACACGAACTGAAAGTAGACCAGACCGTGGACGCCGTCTTCGATGGGTTATATGGGCGGCAGCAACGCTTGCGGCGATTTCCTGCGGCGTGGTGATTTTGGTGGCGATCAGGTCACCATTCACGCAGGCGAGAGTGGTGCAAGGCTTGGAGAGTATCGTTCACTCGAAAGTGACGATCGGGAAGTTTCATAAAGTTTATTTCCCGCACGTCGGGTGCGTGGCTGAAAATGTTACGTTCGCGGGAACAGCAAGCACGGGAGATAGCACGAGGCTCGGGACAATCCAGAAGATGGCTATCGAGGCGCGTTACGCAGATCTGATCGCGCGGCCGGATTATATCGCACGGATCGTGCTGGACGGACTGCACGTTAAGGAGTCGGCTCTGGGCACGGGAGGCAGCAGCGCATCGACGCAAGCCAGTACAGTGCGCGTTGGGGAGATCGTGGCGGACGGCGCAGTGCTGGAACTGACACGCTCGGACGACAAGCCGCCGCTGAAGTTTGAGATTCGTTCGTTGACGGTACGATCGTTCGGCCCCAACAGCACCTGGTCCTACCGCGTGAACATGCAGAATGCGGAACCGCCCGGGGATATCATTTCGGACGGGCAATTCGGCCCTTTGAACCTGGAGGACTTGGGTACAATTCCGTTTTCGGGTTCGTACAAATTTCAGAACGCAAACTTGAGTGTATTTCGCGGCATCGCGGGGACGCTATCGTCCGCGGGTGAGTTCGCTGGACGGCTAGGAGAAATCGGCATTCGCGGCGCGATTGATATACCAGACTTCGAGGCCGCCAAAAGCAATCACCCTGTGCATCTGACCTCGCGATTTCGCGCGAAAGTGAACGGGATCAATGGCAATGTCATCTTGACGCAAGTAGAAACGTCATTTCTGCAAACATCGGTAGCAAGTTCAGGCAGCGTAGCGGGCAAACCGGGGCAGAAGGGCAAAACGACGTCGCTGGATGTGCAGGTTGATAACGGGCGGCTGCAAGATTTGTTGCAGTTGTTTGTGACGGCGAAACATCCGCCCATGAATGGCGCGATGAGTTTCAAGGCGCACATTTCAGTACCACCGCAAGGACGGCCGTTTCTGACGGAGCTTATCCTTCTCGGGGATTTCGGAGTCGGCGAAGGAACGTTTACGAAGCCCAGTATGCAAACGCGCGTTGATACCATGAGCCAGAGCGCGCGAGGTGAAAAGAAAGATCAGAGTAAGGCGAAGCCAGATGCCGACGCGGATGATCCGGAAAATGTGGTCTTGAATTTGCGAGGCCACGTGGAGGTGCGGGACGGAGTCGCGAAGTTTACAACGCTATCTTTCAACGTCCCCGGAGCATCGGCCCAGATGGACGGCAGTTATAATTTGCTGAACCGACAGATTGATTTCCATGGAACGCTAAAGACCGAGGCGCAGTTGTCGCAAGAAACCACCGGGATCAAATCGGCACTATTAAAACCGCTCGATCCATTATTCAAGAGGAAAAAGGCCGGGGCAGCTGTCCCTGTAAAGCTGACTGGCACATACCGGGATCCTCACTTCGGATTCGATGCCGCTGGAGAAATTAGACCAAAATAGAGCGGGTGCGAGTTCTAGCTTCGTCCCGGTTCGGCGCACATCGCTTCAGCCAGACTGGATAGAACTATGGGTGAAGCGCGCCTGCGAATCCCGCCTAGCGGGTGGCTAAGCCGGGCTACACGCCGTTTCGCACCACTCAAACGAACGTATCAAGGTTTTGCCGGTGCCGAGTGCGGCACTAATTACGTCTCGAATGACCATTTCGAGGTTCGGTCGATTAACATGATAGATTCCGCGCAACGTTAATGCAGTTAGAACGGGGCATGAAGCAGTGAAACTCAAGTATGAGCGTCTCCTATACCCAGCTTCAGTACCAAATGAACGAGCAGCGGTACTACTTCGTTCGTGAGATGTCTCATAAATTCGTGAGATGTCTCATAAATTGGTCGTAGCTGTCGAGACGTTTCCGGCATCGTGGACAGCCATACACCGTCACGGCTTTGTCGCCGCGAGGCGTTGACGGTGACTCGTCCGAAAAACTATCCCAAGTGTGTCGTAGAAATTCAGTTTTAACAGTCAGAATGATTTCCGCCTTGTCCAAGATGCGATCAGAATATCATTGGGAGTACGAAAACTTGGACTACCCCGCTCCGCCGGGCAGTCGGGGCCTTTTTTGACTCGCGACTACCCAGCTGTTATGCCTTACGGACGATCACTTCTTTCCGGCTACAGGACCGGAGTTCGCGCCGACTACCTAGCTCCTGCTGCGTGGCCTTTGCCAGATTGCCTGGCGAGCAGAGACTCGCCGATCTCCGAAAGCTTCGCATCTGCCTTTTTTTCTTCCGCCAGTGTCTGGGTCGGCAATTGAGCTGCATCCGGTAGGCCCAAACCTTTAGCAAACGCCGCCAGCGAACCATACAATGCGATTTCATAGTGTTCGCCGAGGTTGCCGTTCACAATGAGTGCCGCGTCCCGCAAGAGAGAATCCTCGGTGTGCGAAACAGAATCTTTTGCGGCGCTCGTTAGTTCACCTGGAACCGCATTCGATTCAGTCCGTGGTTCAACACGAATCGAGGAAAAAACACGCTATAGCCGGGTTACGTGAGTGCGAGTTTCTTGCAAATGATGCTCAAGCGCGGATCGTAGATCGCTTTAACTGGCATTTTCAATCATGCCGGGGAGGGCTTTCTCCACCAGCTTTTTCTCGCAGTCGTATGCATATCCCAATCCGATTTCGAACACTTCCCGAAGTGATTTTATTTTCCCCAACATGTGTGCTCCTCTTTTTCGGCCCGTCTTAAAACACAAGCATCGCGCTTCGAACATACGTAAGCGATCAGCTCACTCCGCAGAACCCTGTACTACACGCGCTGACTCAGTGTAGTGGCGCGCGGATTCCTTTGAAAGTCGAGCGATGAGGGAATGACCCCAGCGACTGATAAGCGCCGTTACCGCACGAGTGGTTTTGAGCGACTCGACCAGCCAATTCTTTGGGTGATGCTCTTTTATCGTCGCGATTCCGCTCCGGCCGTTGTCGGCCATTTTGCGATTTTCAAAAAGCACCCGCCGATCCCTAAACGAATAATCAGAATTGTGTGCCAAATAGGACATACATCTCGCGACTGTTGGTGCAAAGTGGCTCATCGGGTTTTGGAATCCGACGATCTTTAGATCATAGGAGGCTGCAATGTTCGGATACGGACTGGTAGGGACCATAATTATTATCTGTCTGGTCGTTTGGCTACTTCGAAGAGCATAAGCGCGGAATGCTCATGAGTTGTGAAGATTGCGAACGACTATGCGACTTGCAGGTCAAAACGCACTAGTCATCGTCTGGAGCACATCGATAGAAGAGTGTGCAATGGAGTCGGTGGCCAGCCTGCGCTTCACTGTCCCGCCGCCAGCGATCTGATTCGATAAGTGTCCAAAGGCCCTTTAGCGCCCCGGCCCGGCAACGCTGCAAGTTTAATTGTTCACGCCTACTCGCTTCGCTGCATGGCTCACCACTCCCAAACGCTGTTTATAGGTAGTGGGGTTACCTCCGAATGAAATGATTAGTCAGATCCGATCTGTAAATGTTCCTGAACGGAAAAGGAGATCTAGATGCGATTGAAAAAGTATTTGTGGTTAGTGGCCGCGACAACACTCTTCGCCGGTTCAGTTCTAGCGGGTCCCATTCAGCAGGATCAACCGCCGGCGCCGGACAATACCAAAACGGACCAAGGCGATGCCAACAAAGGTACCACTACCGCCGACCAGCAGAAGATGAATCCCGCGGATCGCGCAACGACGAAGCGGGTCCGCAGCGCGCTCATGAACGATAAGGCGCTGTCGACCTATGCCCACAACATCAAGATCATCACCCAGGACGGCCGTGTAACTCTTAAAGGACCTGTCCGCACTGAAGACGAAAAGACGGCCATCGGTGAAAAAGCTATCCAGGTTGCGGGCGCAGGAAACGTTACAAACCACTTGAAGATCGCGCCTCCGACTCAATAGCAGCGAGGCTCTGACCTCAAAATTGAAACGAACAGGAGATTCAAAATGGAAAATAAGAAAACAGCAGCGTTCGGAATTTACACGACGGTGGAGGCCGCAGACCTAGCCACCGACAGCTTGGTAAAGTCGGGATTTTCGGCCTCAGCTATTTCTGCTCTTCTCCCCGATAATCTGGGCTCGAAGCCAATCGCGACCGAAAAAGCAACCAAGGCGCCCGAAGGCGCCGCGGCCGGTGCCGGCGCGGGAGCAGTCCTCGGTGGAGCACTCGGGCTGCTGGCAGGCGTTGGTATGGTGGCGATTCCTGGACTCGGACCTTTCATTGCCGCAGGTCCGATTATGGCAGGCCTCGCTGGGTTGGGGGTTGGAGGAGCCGTAGGCGGATTTACCGGGGCGTTGATTGGCATGGGTATTCCTGAATATGAAGCGAAGCGTTACGAAGGACGCTTGAAGAAGGGCGGCATTCTTCTCTCGGTTCACTGTGACACCTCGGACGAAATCAAGCGGGTCAAGGAAGTCTTGAAGAGCACGAATGCGGAGGATATCTCCTCGACCGGTGAGTCTTCTGCAGGCAATACGGAAGATCAGCAGGTCCGCCACACAACTTCGGGCGGCAGCCGATAGTTTTCAGGGAGGAAGCTCGATTGTGAGCTTCCTCTTCGACTTTCTTCTAAAACGGAGGATGCGATGAACGGCAGAATGAGGTGGAGCGAATCGATCTCAGCATTCGTTCTCGGGCTCGGCGTAGGGGCTGCGATTGGAGTGCTTTTTGCTCCTCGATCGGGCGACGACACGCGCGAATATATTCTAGAGACTGCGAAAGACGGTGTGGATCGGGTAGTCGCGGCCGGTCAGAAACTGACCCAACGCGCGCAGCAAGGTGTTGAGGAAGCAAAAGGGCGAGTGCGCCATGCGAAGCAAGTCGGGGAACAGGCTTTTCGTGAAGCAAAGAACTCGTCGTCTTAGCGACCCGCCCGTGCAGGAGCCTTTCGGGAGAAGACAATGAAAATTACCGAACTTAATCCAGCCGCGAAGGGCGAGGATACTTACTTCACCACGCTTAGCTCCCCGTAGAGCAAGGTGGCACTCCGCGGAGCGGGTATCCGTTCGTCGCAACGAGAGCAGAGGACACCCAGGTATTGGCTTTGTGCAATCTCTCGGATCACAACCACCCTCAATCTAGACAAGCCGATGAGCAACGTTATAGACTCGAAACCGCGCGCCGGCCAACAAGTCGCCAATCCGGCTCCATTGGAGGGTACTTCGCACAAAGACATGCGGAGCAATACAGTTTATTTTTCGAAAACTTTCTCTACTTGGCCAATTTTCTTTTGAACCTTCCCGGCCACCTTTTCATCCTGACCTTCGACTTCCAACTCGGGATTATTCGTGACCCGTCCAACCTTTTCCTTAATTTTGCCCTTTACTTCGTGAAGAGTGCCTCTTGCTTCGTCCTTGCTGCTTTGTTTCATGGAATTTCTCCTTTGCCTCAATCTAGTTGAGTTCCGAAGGAACGTATAACCGTGCCCTCAGATCGCCAGAAGTCGAGCGAAAAACGAGCGGTATCTTCGCAACGCAACACGGAAATCCTCAGTTGAAATATTCTCGCTTCGACCCCACTGTTGTTCTAGTTTTTGGCGCTCGTCAGCAAAGATCTCACTCAGACGTTTTATTGTGGAGGAAACGAGTGCATCCGCCTCTTCAACGGCCTTACGCGGTTCGTCAACGAATCCCACCTGAACACTGTCCCAACGGGCACGTAGCTCATTAGATTCGTTCGCTGCAAATAGGGCGACCCTCTCTTCCTCACGTGTGCGCGCGACGGCGGTGCCCGTTCCCAAATCACTCGCGAGGTTGGCGGGCGAAACGTTTGTGGGAGCCGGCGCGATCAAAGTGTGGGGATCGGAATCACTTTCCAGAGTTCGCTCGGTATTTGTTTCTGTCAAGTTCGAGTCCGCAAGTATTACCGGTTCAGCGGTGAGGCCGGTATCCTTGCGAAGATATTCGGTCATAAACAATCTCCTTTGTTTCAGGATTTTGAAAATTGAATAGGTCTTTGGTTCGCTGCATCTGCCCGACTCGACTAAGTGCTACCAACGGCACGCGCACGCAGTGGGACCCGCTCCTCTGCCATTAATTCGTCGAACAACGCGCGGTAATGAATCATTCCTTTTCGCAGATCCTCGGTCGTGGCTTGGCGCTGCGAGTGGCGCACCGCTATATCGTGTCCAGCGCGGTAGTTCTCCACTACCGTTGCGTGGTCGACAGAAATTTCCGCGGCGCGGTTTTCAAAATCGCTGGGCGGATAGCCGCGCGCCACCATCACTGTCCCCAAAAGTTGATCTGCTTCCGCGAGTGCTCGGGCCGGATCATCCACGAAGTCCGCCTGGATCTTCCGCCACGACTGTTGAAACCTGTCGCGATCAGCCGCGCTTAGGGCCGTGAGTGAATAGCTCTTCACTCGTTTTTCGACGTTTTCAAGCTTGGCCTCCGCCTTGAATCGATTCCCCGTTTCAGCAACCACCCGATCGTATTCCGGCCCAAATCGGGCACGCAGTTTTGCGCTGCGTCCGCGCAGAATAAGCATGACGGCTACAGTTACGATCACGATTACGGCAATTAAGAGAACTACCATTTGGGTCGTCATTGAAGCACCTCACACGACTGCAACTTCAGTACGCGTTGCGCCTCCGGCGGAAGCGCACGTAACTACTGTACGAGCCCTAATAACGTACGGTCATCCATTACACTCTGTAGTCACTCCAAGAATTGACTGTACCCACCTGACCGGACAAGGACTGGCGAGCCATAGACAATCATTCGCCGTCGATTGCCTCAACCGCCGCAAGCTTTCTGTCTACGTGCGGCTCCGAGCGCGGGCCTCCTGAATGCAGCACGCAACGTTCTCCAACCCCGACACCGCAAGTAGGGCAGGGGACGGACGATAATTGTTCGGGCGTGAGTTCCTTCTTTTTCACTCAGACAGAATGCAAAAATGCATGCCGCAAAACAGTTCAATTC
>Ga0210405_10002009_pt1 | contig 21837 bp, 16 predicted proteins | sample IncBWH11MmetaG_FD_155492 | JGI IMG/M metagenome (GOLD analysis project Ga0210405, IMG submission 155492) | Forest soil microbial communities from Barre Woods Harvard Forest LTER site, Petersham, Massachusetts, United States - Inc-BW-H-11-M | ecosystem: Environmental > Terrestrial > Soil >... | reverse complement strand
TCGAGCGGGACGCCTCGCAGAAAGAGCCAGGACGCGATGGCGGTCGAGAGCCTGAGATGGTGCCGCTCGAGATTCTTGTTGTACGCCAGAATCTTGGTCGGCGCGAGGCATATGGCGATGGCGCGCAATGGATGTGGAGCTCCGTCGAAGAGCACTAGCGCAAGCCCGATTCGTTTGCGCCGGAGCGCGCGCCGCAGTTGCAGATACGGATCGCCCGGCTTGAGCTCGACGCAGACGCAGCCGTCCGGGGCTGGCGCGGGACCGATGGAGACCACATAGTGTTCGCGGGCGGGAAGCAACGCTCGAATCTCTTCGATCATCTTCAGAACGAGAGCATCCCGGCCGGTGCAGAAGCTAACGACGACGACTGCTTTGGGGTCCTTCCCCAGCAGCCCAAATACGAATCTCTTGAGCCGCTCCTTCATGGCTCAACACCTCTCCAGCGCGGGTCATCGACCTGCGCCACGCCTGCTCCGGCTTGCTCAGCTCTTTGGAGATGAAGCAAGCAAGCCGGCCAGGGGGCCGGCTGCGGACCAGGGGGTCCACCCCACCAAGAATATTTGTTCTGCGACCTCGATTGTTTCATGGCAGAAGCTGACGATAGCTGGCGTAAGCGCATTCGGCAATGGCGTCCCAACTGAACCGCTCCTCCACGGTGCGCCGCGCGGCGGCTGCGATGGCGTTGCGGCGTTCGGAATCCGATAGCAGATCGCAGATTGCGGCGGCCAAGTCTTCGGGTGTCGACCGAATTAGCGCGTCGCGGCCATCCACTAAGCCGAGCCCGGCGCAGCCCACGGGCGTGGAGACTACGGCCCGACCGCAGGCCATCGCCTCCATCACCTTGATATTGGTGCCGGCCGAGACCTCGAGCGGGACCACTACCACGGCGGCTTGGGCGTACAACGGGCGCAGATCTTCCACGAAGGCGTGGATCCGGATTCGCGAATCGAAATCGCGTGGATAATCGCGATGCAAAAATTCCCGCCAGTAACGCTCCGGATCGGGGCCGGCGACCACACGCAATCGCGCCGCGCCAAATCGCCGCCACACGGCCGGCATCACTTCGTGACGAAGCTTTTCAAAACCGATGATGTTGGGAAGATGGCGAAACGAGCCAACGTAAAACACCTCCATCTCTTCGCCCGGCGGCATGGGAACGAACCGGGCAAGGTCCACTCCATTGGCAACCATTACGGTGCGGCCGGCAGGAGCGCCTTCGGCTACGGCCTGGCTGCAATCTTCCTCCGACATGGTCCAGACGGCGTTATAGCGCGCCATCCAGCGGCGCTCAAAATCCAGCCAGCCTTCGTATTCGCGCCAGGTTGTTTTGGCGGGGTTTCGTTCGGCGAACTGACGGTAGAGGGTGAAGGTCAGATCGTGCTCCACGAGAATAGCGGGGGTCCGCGGCGCGGCGCCGCGAAAGTGCGCCAGGTGCGTGAATTCCACTTGCAGCAGGTCCGCCTTGCCTTCGGCGCAGATCTTCGCAATCAGGGCGCACATGCTGGAGGACTGGTGTTCGCGCACCTGCTTGGGAAGACTCAAGTCCCGCGACGCCTTCTCGTCTCGATCCAACACGTACACCTCGCGAAACACCTCGTGCAATTTCGGATAATCCACGGCGTCGTGCTTTTCGCGAAAACAGGCCAGCACGAAATCCATGCGCGGTTGAAGGGCGCGGCAAAGATTATAGATCCGCACAGCGCCACCGTGAGAGAGAGGATACGGCAGGTACGGCGAGACCACCAGCACCGTCTTACGCTGCGACCGTGGGCGGTTGCGGCCGATGGCGAAGGCGATGTTACCGCGCGCCAGGTCCGGCTCCACAGGGCCGAGCGGGAGCAGCGACTTATCCAACAACACACGGGTAACGAATTCGGCCTCCTCATAAGGCCAATCCGGCGCCGGTCCGACTTCGCCCGCGCCGCTGATGCTGTACGATCGCCAACCGGCCGCGGCCGCTTTCCAAAAGATCAAAAGCCAAGCCGTGCCGGGAACGATCGTCTTGGGAATTCCGAGGGCGAGCAGCTTGCGGCGATCCACGAGCAGAAGATCGGAGACCGGCGCCAGCGTCTGGGTCGCCTCGCCGGGTTGCAGGATACGAAAGGCGGCCATCGTGAATATCCAAGCTTTCCAATCGCGGTAGTCGACTTGCCGCGACACCGCAAAAGTGCGCTCATCGGTGAACAGGGGCAGCATGTTGCTGAGATCGCCGCCGTCCGCTGTCATTTGGAATAGAACGTAGCGCGCGGATGACTGGTGAACCAACTCAAGCAGCTCGTCGTACTTCCAGAAGCGGTCTTTATAGCGAAAAACAACGATGTCTTCGCCAGTGCCGGCCGGCACAGAGATCGGGAGTGGCTGCTGTCCATGCCATTTCCGAAATGCCCATCGCGAAAGCCAGGCGAAGTTTTGGGCAATCAGCGCGAAGAGCCACAGCCAGACTCCGCGATGAATATCCTTGACGCGATGCCAGCCGGAGTGCGAGCCGTCGCGAATGCGGCGATTCACGTGACGTAGTAATGCTGAAGGGGTTCCAGCGAAATAATCGCCGTTCTCATTCAGGAACAGCGTGCGGAAGGGGGGGACAAAAAAGGGCGCGAGTTTCAAAGGCCAGTGGCCGCGCTCGCCGGTCCAGGTGGAGACGGCGAGCGCCACCCAATTTGCCCAGAGTTGTTTTTCCGCTTCAATCAGTAGAGCCCCCGCATCTTCCAAAACGAAAACACGCTCGCACAGCGCAGCGGTATCGGGATCGGGCGCGCTGGCGCTGAACAGCCAGACCGGGACATTGGGCGCGCCACGGCGCAGGTAGCGGACGGCTTCGGCGGAGCGCTCGGGGGAAACCGCGAAAACCGCTGAGATCTTCCGGTCGCGTTTCCCCGTTAGCTCCAGATATTCACGAATGCGGCTCACGGGCGCGATTCCGCTCCCTTCAGAATGGCGACTGCGGCTAACGGCATGATCGAAGCAGCGATGCAGACCGGCGTGTAGCCGTAGCGATCGACGACGGCGCCGAGCAGGGGCGAGGTGACCGCCTGCATTGCGCCGTAGGCCGACACCAGCAGTGAAACGGCGAACGCGGCGCGTTCGGCCGGAAAGGCATCGAGGGGCATGGAGTACATATTGACACTGAACGCGGCGACGGAAAAGAAGCTGAGGCAGATTCCGAGCACAGCGAGCGCCGCGGTTGGCGCCCAGGGAATGGCTGCGGTGACGAGGCAGGCAATCGCCGCCAGCAGGCACACGCGCGTTCGCGCCGCCAGCGCGCCCATGCCGGCATTCATCCAACGAAACGAAAGCGAGCCGCCGGCAACACCGCCGAGCGCTCCGAATAGCGGGGGTAGCCAGGCGAACCAGGCCGCGCGAACGAAGCTCAAGCTGTTGACGTCCACCAGGTGCAGCGTGGTCCAGTTGGTCCACAGCGAATAGGGAATCATGCTCAGCGCATTGGCGAGCGCGAATACCCAAAGGCGGCGGTCGCGCAGGACGTGGACTCGGAGTGCGTTCGGTGGAGCGGGGTTTCCGGGATCGCCCACCGCGCGCCACAGCGGAATCCACAGAAATCCCAAGACGGACGTCGCCATGAACGCCGCTCGCCAACCGTATTGAAGAGCCAATAAAGTTGCGACAGGGGGGGCCAAAATCAGGCCGAGGCTCACACCACCCTGATTCAGGCTATTACCGAGGGCCCGCTCGGAAGGGCGCAAGTACTGCTGGATCGCCTTGCCGGCGGCGGGAATTCCGCCCGCTTCGGCAACGCCCAACATGGCGCGGCACAACAGCAGATCGCCAAAACCACGCACCCATCCGGTGGACAGTCCAGCTAGCGACCACACTCCGATCGCCAGAGTAATTCCGCGATAGAGGCCGATGCGGTCGATCAGCAATCCGGCGAACGGCGCGCAGGCCGCATACGCGATGGAGAAGGCCGATACGATCCAACCGTACTCGGCGTTGGACAAGCGCAACTCCGACCGCAGCACCGGGGCCAGCGTGGCCAGAGTTTGGCGGTCCAGATAATTGATGGTGGAAGAAAGAACAAACACCGATAGCACGAGCCAGCGACGGGCGGGCTTCACTCCGGAAACTCGATGGTGGCTACATCGCCGGCAGTGGCCAGCCTGGCGTCGGGCTTGGGAAAATACTCCACGGAAATCTTGCGCGGCTTCTGGCGGCCGCAACCCAGCGCCTGCTGGTTCGCTCCCACAATGGCGATCTTGGTTGGGTCGCGCACCAGTAATTTTGCGACTTTTCCATCGCTGGTTTGGATGATGAGCCTGGCCTGCTTGCCCAGGCAATCGACCTGCTTGAGCATTCCCAGCGCCTTTCCGCTTGGTGAAGGACCGTTCCACCAGGGTTCCACCTTGGCGCCGGCAAGGTCGGGCGCGCCTTGATTCACCCGCGCTTCCAGAGCCCGCAGCTTGGCGATCTCGGCGTCCTTCAGCTTGCGGAGGTCGCGCTCATTTTCTTCGGCGAGGCGCTTCTTCTCGGCTTCCTCATAATCGAGGCGCTGGCGTTCCACGTCGAGCCACGCCCGGTGCATCTTGTCCCGCTCGGCGGGAGTGGCCGACGCCTGCTCGGCCGACCGCCACGCCTTGGCTGTTTCCTTGTAGTCGTTGATGGCCACATAGGATTCAGCGAGGGCCTGCCAGTAGGCGGCCTGCCGGCGGTCGAGCGCGATTGCGGCCTTGAGCAACTCGATGCGCTTCCTGACGTCCGGCTCACGCTGCGCCAGCAGGAAACGGGGCTCGGCCTGTTTGGGCTCGAGCTGGATGGCCTGCTCGAGAGCCTCTTTATTCGCGGTATCGGAACGGGCCTTGGCGAGTAGCGCCTGATACTTTGCCAGAAACTCCTGCTCGTGTAAGACGCCCGCCAGCTTGTCCCGCATCAAGTCGGACTCCACCGGCTTGTCGGGGAAATCGTGCTCAGCGCTCATGGGCCGGCTCGACAGCGAGGTGGCGCCGAAATTGCCGACGGCCCTGTATCGCTCGACCTCCGCTTCGATTTCGGCCTTGCCCTTGCCGAAGGCATTGCGATAAGCAGGGTCGTCCTCGGCGCCCTTTTGCAGGTTGTAGAACAGGATCGGCAGCTTGCCGTAATACTGCGGATCCACGGCAAGAAGATGCATGCGAGCCCAATCGATATTGCGCTCGGCAGTGCTAACCGGCTTCCCCACGGTGATGCGGATTCCGGTGACTTCGAGCGTGCTGAATAGAGCGATCAGGCCGCGTTCGAGATCTCCAGGCATGCGATCGGTGTTGGATTCGATCAGCAGCTTGGCCAAACGCCGCTGAAAATCTTCGGATGGCCCATCGGTGGTCATGACGATCGAGACATGCTCGCGCCCTGTCTGAATGGGACCACCGGCGCTGTACTGACCAGCCTCCTTCGCCGTCTTGAACAGATACACCTGAGCGGGCGGGGTTACACCTAACTCCGCCTTCCCCAGAATCTTGCCCAAAGCGTAGCGGAATTGTTCGAGCCGGACCAACATAGTCCTTCCCGCGCGCCCGGTTGCATCGGTGAATAGCTCGAAGCCATCGGAGCGTAGATAAACCCAGCGGTCCTCGGCGTTCAGCGCCGATGACAAAATTCCGAATAACAGGAAAAGCCGCAGCATTCAGGCAACCTTGGAAAACTGCGGGAGGCGCAGGAGGTCTTGAATTTGCGATTGATGCCGCCGCTCGTGCAGCGCCACGATGTGCAGCATCTGAAGCACGTTGTTGCTGCCCAGGAGCGGGTGCTTGTACCGCATGGCGCGATAGTCGGCCCCCGGATTGGCGTTGAACAGAGCGGCCGTCTCGTCGTATGACGACTGGAGCGCTACCCGGAGATCGCTCACCGGCTGGCGCTTCTTCGGCGTCGTGATGTCCGGACTCTCCGCCGGCAGTAAACGGAACTGCATCATGGTCTCTCTCACTACACTCGGCACGAAGAGGTTCATAACGGTAAAGGGAATTTCGAGCATCGGCAGCAGCGATTTTGGGATATAGGCGACGGATGTATTCAAATCAGCAAGGCTGCTGTGCAGAACCGGCCTCTGTCCGGATTTCTGCAATTCGATCAACTGGGCGAAGTTCCGGCGGTGCACGTCGTCGGTCAGCAGCAGATGATGGAGGACTTCTCCCACGGACCATTTTCCCGGGGGCGCGAACTCCGATTGAGCCTGTGCGATCACGGAGCATAGACGCAACGTTCCCGCTCGCGCGGAGCGTAGCAGTTCCAGATTCTGCTTGTACATATCTGGTATTATCGCTCAGCGAGGCGGCCAGCCTGAGGTATGATATTAGAGGTCGCGTGGCGCTATCGTCTAACGGTTAGGACAGAGCCCTCTCAAGGCTTAAATACGGGTTCGATTCCCGTTAGCGCTACCAAGTTTTCATAAAGTTACGGCCTTCAGGGCAGCACGGGGCAGCACGCGCAAGCCGCCAGAAGAAAGACACCGCAACATCTCGCCACTTTGAGTCCCTCAGTATCCGCTTTCGTAGTTGAGTCACAGCGACCTGTCAGCAATTACAGCTATCACCTCAACGTCGGCGCGCAGATACGCGAAGCGTCCGCCGCCAGGCTTCGTTCAAGTCGCCTTCACGTCAGTTTTGACTAAAAGCGAGCGAACCGTAGATGTGACTGCCAGCGGAACGGTGGGCCGGTTGGCCCAACTACCGGCAAACCTTTCTCCACCGATATCGGTCCTTAACATTCTCGAAGAGGCACGGCTTGCTTTGACGCCGGTCAGCGGTCCTCACCGACGAGAAATGCAAACCAGGACGTTAACTGTCGGGGGCCAAATCCAAATCCTTTCGGGGACCCGGACGACGGCGCTGGGAATCTGAGGTCTCCACAAGCTAGAGACCCAGCCGGAAGTACTCCTTATCTACATCTTCTACAACATCTACAACGCCAAGAGCTTCCCGGGTAGACGAGCTGTACCTGCCTGGCGAGAAAATGTCATTTGGGTCGATCGCCGCCTTGAAGCCATGGGCCAGATCCCAAAAAGTGGAGTTCGGCGCATTGGTCATCTCGGGCATGGCTTCAACGTTCACGCGGTAGGGATGACAACCCAACTGAATTCCCCGTTGCCAGAGTTCGTGGAAACATTCGTGAGCCTTGGATCTGTCGTCTGGAAGCCGATAAATGATTGGAATCACACCGATTGCGCATTTTTCGTTGATAGTGGTAAAGGAAACCGCTTCGTCGAATCCATGTTTCCGAAGGGTCTCCGTGATCATGTCAATCATCCGCGTGAGCAGGTCGATTTTGAACGGGAAAACCGGGGCGTACCAGATAATGCCGACTCCATCGCGCACTGGATCGAGTGGCAGGGCGCCTGGCGAGACCTGCCCGTACACAAGCTTGAGCTCGAGACCGCGCGGAATTCCGTTGACGATGTCGAGCAGATGATCCATCCGGTCAAGCTGCTCCTTCAGCAGTCTGCCCTTGCTGCCAGGCACGAACATTTGAAGCTTTCGCATCCGCTTCACGCGGTGCTCGTTAACGAAGACCAGGCGAGAGACGCCAGGCAGACCTCTGCTGACTTCCCGCCGTATGGAACGAATCATCGATCGCGGGCAGCGGATTACTCCGAAACCCATCCAGGCGAAATCGGCCGCCAAGTTCATACCAATATCCCGAGTGCCTATGGTTAACTCGACCTGCTTTTGATTAATCACCTTGATGGCTCCGATGTGGCCTCTGAGACCGGCAAGTAAATTCCGGCAGCTATGGACTAGCTTCGGAAACTCGGAGGCCTTTTTCAGGGTGAAGAGGTATACTTCGATGTGCTCGGGCCTCTGGATGAGCGAGATCTGCATCGAGGTGACGATGCCCAGATTGTTCTGAGAGAATAAGCCGTCCAAATACGGACCGATCCCCCATTTCCAGACACCGCACGCCTCCGCGCCCATTTCACTCATGTAGGAGCGGTAGACGGTGCCATTCGGTAAAACGGCGCGGATCGACGTTACGGCTCTGAAATGGTCTTCGTCGGGTGTCATTCCGAAGCCACGTTCAAGAGCGTTGCCGACGATACTGGCCGTTGGTCCGGCGCCGGTTGTGGGTACAAAAAAGTTGAGATCGCGGGAGTCCAGATAATCGAAGAGCTGTTTCTGGGTGACTCCGGGTTCTAGCGTTACCAGACCCAATTCCGGATCCATGTCCAGAATTCGATCCATTCGCGAAAGATCCAAAATGACGCAGCCATCACGCACCGGAAGCGCGCTGCCGTAACCCCAGTTGTGACCTGTGCTGATTGTGTAGAGTGGAACTTGACAATTGTTGGCAATCCGGACAATTCCGACGACGTCGGATTCCGAGCAGGGCTGCAGAGCGGCGGGTATGTTCCGCGCCAGACCAAGGCAATTATCGCGATAACGGGCTAGCGAGGCCCCGGTCAACACCGCGGCCGGCGACAGGATCTTGCTCCACTCTTCCAACGCCGCTTGAATTGACGGTTGCATTTTTACTCGTGAGAGTTCGAACTTGCGGTGTCACTTCCGCCACAACCTCCAACCCTTAATATCTAACTCATATAGCACCGCGTACAGTAAGAGACAATCCCCCACGTGGGGAATGGTCCTGCTAGCTGCCTTTCCAACTACATTCCAGTGCTCGGTACCGGCGTGCATGCAGGAGGATCTTATCCTGAAACGGTTAAGCAACCGCGCAATAGCTACCGATATCACCAGATAACGCCATCTACAACGCCGATTGCCGGAGCATGGAGTAGCCGTAGCGGCGCCACTCACAGAGTGCCCGATCGTCCCACCACTCCGCAGGAACCTAAACACTACGCCGTTACATACGATCTATCCCGGACTTAGCTCGTTCAGTTCCGGATCGCTCGTGACCGCGGAGCTATACGGAAGCTTTTTTGGCGGTAGCAACGTGATGTCGTGGAACAGCAAAGCCTCGCCCCGAACCACCATGGGCTAGAGGCCCAACAACTCGCGCCTCTGTCACAGATTTCCACGATTCGGAGCCAACCGCCCAATTGGCTTTCGCTTTTCGACCGCCGTTACTTTACAACTAAGAAGGCTATGTACTAAGATATCTTAGGGTTGTAAATTGCCTAAAGCTGATAAACTGCAAGGCTCTCTGGATCTCTTGGTTCTGAAAGTCCTATCCCGACGTCCCAACATTCATGGCTATGCCATCATCGCTGCCGTTCGGGAAATCTCCGAAGAAGTACTGCGCGTCGAAGACGGCTCACTTTACCCGGCTTTGCACCGAATGGAGGAAACGGGTTGGATTAAGGGCAAGTGGATCACGAAAGAAACCGGTGGCCGTAGTCGAGTCTACGAACTCGCAGCCGCGGGCAAGAAGCAGCTGGCAGCTGAAGAGGCTCGGTGGCGGAGTGTCACTTTTGCAATCGATCGCGTGTTAAGGACGGTTTAGACATGTCGCTCTGGTCGAGATTGATTAATGTCTTTCGCGGTGACGCTTTGAGCCGCGAGATCGGTGAGGAGTTTGAGGATCACATAGCCGCCGCCGTAGCCGACGGGGTTGATGCCGACCAGGCGCGACGAAGATTCGGTCACATCGGAAGCCGCTTCGAGGCAAGCCGCGATATCCGGCTGATTCCATGGTTCGACTCACTCCGTGGCGACACCGTCTTTGCTTGGCGTCAACTCAAAAAGAAAAAGGTCACGGCGGTATCAGCCATCTTGTCTATCGGACTCGCCGTCGGAGCGTGTACCGCCGCGTTCCGGCTAGTCGATGCTCTACTGTTTCGGCCGTTGGCGGTCGATCATCCGGAGCGCCTTTTTGTGCTCGCGAAAGAGTTGCAACGTTCTTCAAGCAACGATCTGCTGGTCTTCGATTCATGGGCCTATCCGCTGTTCCGGCAAATGCGAGCCTTGGTGAAGGACCAGGCGGAGCTGATCGCCATCTCCCACGTCTCCCGCGTTGACCTCACCTATTCCTCCGGAGATCAGATGGAGAAAGCCAATCAGCAATATGTTTCGGGCTGGATGTTTTCCTCGTTAGGGCTTCGTGCCGCATTAGGGCGCGTCTTCACGGAAAGCGACGATACAACACCCGGGAAGCATCCATACGCCGTCATCTCGTATGAGTATTGGCAGACACGTTTTGGCGGGGACGAACATGTGATTGGACGCACGTTTCGAACCGGCAACGAGATCTACCAGATCATAGGTGTGGTGCAGAAGCCGTTCACGGGAACAGACACCGGCACCATGGTCGATATCTTCTTCCCCACGATGATGATAAAGAACAACGGGATCACGCGCTCCGACTACCAGTGGTTTCGAACCTTTGTCAAAGTAAAGCCCGATGTAAGTATAGCCTCTGTTCGAGCCAGACTCGAGGTGGCGTTTCAAGTGTTCCTTAAGGAAAGCGTGAAGACGTTTCCAACGGAATACAAGTCCGATATCGGTGCGTATTTGCACCAGAAGGTGTTAATGAATTCCGCTGCGGCGGGAGTATCCAGCTTGCAAACTGAGTACGGCCGTGCGCTTGTGGTGCTCAGTGTTTTGGTGGGGTTGGTGCTGGCTATCGCGTGCGCAAACGTAGCCAACCTGATGGTCGTGAATGCCATCGCACGTTCACGTGAAATGGCATTACGTATTTCGATCGGAGCCGGCCAAGGGCAGCTGCTGCAAATGGTGCTGGTGGAAAGCGTTCTGCTTTCAGGCGCGGCAGTCGGCGTCGGAGCGCTCTTCGCGTGGTGGTCTGCTCCCTTTGTGGTCGGTATGATCAGTTCCCCGGTTTCTCCCACGCAACTAACTCTTCCTGCGGATTGGCGAGTGCTTGGTTTCTGTGCGATCGTCGCAGTCGCTGTTGCTGTATGGCTGGGTTTACCGATGGCATTGCAGGTTTCGAGCGTGAGACCGGTGGGTGCGCTGAAAGGCGATGCAGTGAGATGGCGCGGCCACCTGATGCATTCGCTGATCGCCGTGCAGGCCGGTTTCTGCTTTCTCGTACTGTTCGTAGGTACGCTATTCGTCACCAGCTTTGAACGGTTATCGAATCAGCCCACCGGTTTTTCTTCCGACAGGCTTCTCACCCTCGAGACGCTGACAGCAACTCCGGTCAAAGCGGTTTTCTGGGAGCAAGTGGCGGAGCGCCTTCGCTCTCTTCCCGGCGTTGCGGCAGTGGGTCTCTCGGAATGGCCGTTGCTTACAGGAGAAAGCTGGAACAACCTGGTATCGGTAAATGGAGTGTCTCCGCACAAGGCCGAGTCTTATTTCCTGAGTACGTCCCCCACCTGGAGAGACGTCATGAGGATCCCTTTGCTGGACGGCAGAGATTTCCGCGCGAGCAATCAGCAACCGTGGGCCGCAATCGTCAACAACGCATTTGCCCACGAGTATTTCGGCGGTCACGACCCCGTCGGCAAGTCGTTCGACATGGTCACCTTTGCAGGCGGTCACATATCATTTCGTGTGGTTGGACGAGTGGCCGACGCACGATACCGGAACATGCGCGAACCCATGATGCCCATTGCTTACGTTCCATTTTCCGAAGATTATTCGAGGGGCACGTATATTGTGCGCACAGCCGGCCCGAATCCGCGGGCGCTGGCAACTGCCCTGCGGCGCGCTATTTCCTCGGCGCGGCCGGATTTTTTCGTCAGCAACGTCCGCACGCAAAACGAGTTGATTGATTCCCACACTGTGCGCGAAAGAGTCTTGGCCATGCTCGCGTTGTTCTTTGGAGCAGTCGCGCTCTTATTGGCTGGTGTTGGATTGTATGGGCTGCTCGATTACACACTACTTCAACGCCGACGAGAGATTGGGATTCGCATGGCGCTTGGCGCAGCATCCGGCGGTATTGCCATTCTCATGGCTCGGCAGGCTATCACACGAGCTTTGTTAGGCGTGCTGGTTGGCTTCGCTTTCGGCGTGGCCGCAGCAAGGTATATCCAGTCACTGCTATATGGCGTCAAAGCGACTGACGTTTTGATGTTGATAGCGCCCGGCATCACGATATTGCTGGTCGCGCTGTTGGCCGCTGCACCGGCCATGCTTCGCGCGACCCGTGTGGATCCGGCCGTGACACTCCGGTCAGAATGAGCACCAACCTCGTTCGGCAAACACAATAAAACTGTTATTCGTGCGTGAAGTTCCGTTTAGTATAGGCCCGAGAGCAATAGCCCCAGTGTTTAATTTCCCGGTCGCTCCTGAATCGTCGGCCATACCGACAGAACTCGTCTCGCAGCCGATAGATCCACCGTGGTCGCGCAGCGTTTACCGATGTGTCCGCTTCGGACCGGTTTACGTCACGCTGGGAAATTTGTCTCGGCAAATCGCCGGCCCTGAGGGGCGGCAAAATCCCACGCGATTGCCCAGGATTCTGTTCTGGACAGTCGCCTCCTTGGCTTGGTCGGGCACGGCGGCCCGACAGAATAGCCTACCGATATGGCGACTTAACGCTCGCGTAGGAACCGTCCGCGCGGCTGCCACTTCCACGCTCTGGACGTTTCCCAGCCTTGTGGACCTCGCTAGAATGAGCCATGGCGAACCGAGCAAGATCCAGAGTGTGGCTGGTCGACGATCGGAAAGAAAACCGGGACCGATTCGTCGAGCGGCACGGGAGCGAATTCGACGTTAGGACCTTCGCATCGCCGGACTCACTTATCAGCGCCATCGCGAAGGATCGCCGGCCTGACGCCCTACTCTGCGACATCTTTTTTTATTCAGATCCCACCCAGCGCGAAGAGGTTGAAGAGCGCGTTGCGAAGGAGGCCAAACGGATCGAGAGCTTGGCCGGTGAACTGCACGCTGATAAAGCGGCCGATGGCATCGGCCTTATCCAGAGGGTTCGCCAACGATTTGATAACGATCCTCCGTTTCCGATCTACGCCTACACCTCAAAAGGGCCTTATTTGCTCCACAGCGAGAGCTTTGATCGACTGGAGGAATTAGATGCACGCTGGCTCTTCAAGAACAAATATTCTACTCAGATCGAACGGCACCGAATCAGTGAGGACATCAAGCAGTTTCAGAAACGCGATCAATGGACTCCGCGGCGCATGTGGAGCGTGGCGTGGCGGGCCGGGTTCGTAACTGCCATCTTGGGAGCTCTCCTAAGTGTGCTGTTTGACCGGCTCGCCAAGTTGGCGGGCATTTGAGCTGAACCCAGTCGCCTGAGCAGTTCCACTTGGCTGCAACGACAAAGAGTAGATACGGTGGATAAGCGACCAGTAGCGTTTCGGAGAGTGGACGTCTGAAGGTTTACATACCTAGAGAGTCATTGGTCATATCACTCCTTATATTATAGGGGGCTATTGTGGAGGTGGTCTGCGGGTTGATTGCGCACTCCAAGATTCACGGAGCGCTGCGCGAAGCCGGCTGGACCAGCCGCCCTTGTGGACTATCTTTGTGTACCGGTTTGGAAACTCCTGGCGAAGCTCAGCCTTGGTGTGGCCGACCATTGCTTTCCAGTTACCGGAGATAATATAAGTAGCGTTGCCCTCGATTGGGCATTCCAGGACGACGCAATCTGAGTGCGTAAACTCGAAGACGACGTATCCGAGCCAGGAATCCTTGCCAATGTAGCATCTGACGGGCCTGAGGGATTTGATTTCTTCTAGCCGGGACCAATCGATCTGGCGTCGGTTAAGCCCGGCCGGCAGGTTGTGCGACACCTTCCGGTAATGATCGACAACCTGCCGAATGTCCCACGTTCCTGGGGGCAGCAGAACGAACGGGAGTCGCTGCGTGCCAATCTGCAACGACTTGGCCTGATCGGCCGGTGGGTGGCAGCTCGTGGAATGAAGTCCCATGCAGTCTTCCCTCACCTTCGCGCCGCACTCCGGACATGCTACGAGCGGTCTGGCCGTCGCCACATCCCTCACCACCCTGACTCGTATCACGTCTGGCCGAGTCTGATGGTGTTGGGAAAGGTGTTTTCGCATTCGGTCCTCTCGTATTTGGATTCCGCACTTCGGACATCGCAGGAAGACTTTAGCGACTGGCAGCACAGATTCTTTGGTCGCGGTTGGGCTCTTTTCACCCAAATCCGCGCGGGGCCTGGCGAGGCGCCCTTCTCTCCGGACATCTCGGGCTGGAACGTCGGATGCCGGATTTGGCCGGAGGACTTCATTGGTCGGCAGCACCTGCGGATGAGTTTGGGCGAGATGTTTTTCCAAACGGCCCTCGCGTACCTGTACGCCGCACCTCGGACATTTCCGGAGAACCCTCATCGGAGGCGACGCTGGCGTGGGCAACTCGGGTTGTCCTAGAACCGGCTGTTCATAAGCGTGGAGCAGGGCGAAGTGTTTTTCTAAGCGATCCTCTCGCACCTGTATGCCGCACGTCGGACATTTCCGGAGACCCTTCATGGGGAGCGACACTGGTGCGGGCACCGTGGGGTGATCCAGAATTCGCTGTTTACTATTCAGATCCGTCTGGTGCTGGGCGAGGTGTTTTTCCAAATGGTCCTCGCGCACCTGTACTTCGCACCTCGGGCATTTCCGGAAAACTTTCGTAAGAGCCGACACTGGTGTGGGCACGGAGTGATGCTTTAAGATTGGCCGTTCACCGCTCCGTAGCGAGTGGGGCTTCGCAAGGTGTTCCTGCATTCGGTCCAATCGTACCTGAACGCCACATTTCGGACATTTGCGGAGAGCCCTCCCGGGCGGCGGCACCTGCGGTTTTTTCATGCGTTCCTCCTCGTACTTGAACGCCACACCTCGGGAGAGGGACATCGGTCTCTCCGTAAGGACCCTGACTCTTCGGCCAACACTCGGCACGGGTGGTTCAGGCGACATGCAAGCCGAGGTGAAACCCCTGTCTGTGCTCCGCACTCGGCTTCGCAACTTTCCAGCACGGCGGCCGACATCAACTCCGCCCCACAAAGAATTGCCCGATATTAAGACGAACCAAGGCAGAGTATGGGCCACAGCACTATTTATAATTGCTGTCCCTCGGGATTACATCTCATTGTACGTACATCTGGGCATAAGAACGGCGGTATTGCCCCCTTCCGCCGTTCAGGCGACCCGACAAACGTAGCTGGCGTGACATTCCCTCTTGTATTTAGTACAGTAAAAAGATGCCGAAAACCAAAGTTGAACATTACGTTCCCACGATAGAAGATGGTGTCGCGATACCTGAGCGTGCCGCGACTGTCTACCCTAGAAAAATAGTCGATGGAGAGCTACAGCGGATTGCGAATCAAATAAAGCCCCGTCAAAGCGTAGTCTTTCCGAGTGGCTCCCTTTCAAAGTTCAGGAAGGTTGTAAAGGATCGTGGGTTTAAGACGTTTTGCAAAACGGTTAGCCGCAACGGTTCAAAAATCACTTACACGAATAATGATGGCGAGGCAAGAGTCTGGGTTTTGTCGGGTACCACTGCTGAACAGTTGACACATTCCCTACCGCGAAAATCGCGGTCTAAGGGGGGTAATTAGCCTTGACTACGCTCCCGGCTCGCATACGTTTCCGTTAAACTGAGAAAAATGGATCTCGACGAGGTAGTGCGGATCTTACAGACGACCTACGCCGCTGGAGAGGCTGAATACATCGCCTCCGAGCACATTCATCTCCGTCTGCCTCTTACCGGCAGTGACCTGCTCCACACATTCATTTTATCCGAACAACAGGCCCGTTATTTGGTTCGCAACCCGATCACCGGGGATGATCTCAAGGCGCAGAGGTTCCCGCCGGATTGGCCGCGCCTTCCGTCCTAACCGCGTGGCGGCACTGTTGCGGGAAAGGTTCTCACGGTTCTCAGGTCACGCTGCCCAAGTGGCGTCTTGAGCGTCAAGCGCAAGTGGGAGGTCTATACGTCCCTGGCGTTCTTGCTGCGAATTCGGCGTTGTGTCCACGTTGTCTTGTAGTCGCCGACTCGTACATCTGGTATGCCGATGTCGCGGGACGCGGGCCGATTTACCGGACGCGCCGCGCGGCTACGAGCAGAGGCTAGGCTGGACGCCACGATCAAACTTCCGATATCAGCGCTTAACGAGCCGGAAACCACGAGTTGGGTTCGCGGTGCGGTAAATTCGATGATGATGATGGTCCTTTTATTCCTCGCCACTTGCTTTCTGGCTTACTCCAATGGCGCGAACGACAATTTCAAAGGCGTCGCCTCACTCTTCGGTAGCCGGGCCACAACTTATCGCACAGCCATCGCGTGGGCGACCGTGACGACATTTTGTGGATCGATCGTTTCCATATTCTTCGCGCAAAAGCTGCTGATCAGATTCTCCGGGAAAGGCCTAATACCCGACCAGATTGTCGGCTCAGAGTACTTTCTGCTGGCAGTCGCGCTGGGTGCAGGCACGACTGTGATAGCCGCTACGCTGACCGGATTTCCGGTTTCCACCACGCATGCGTTGACGGGGGCGATCATGGGTAGCGGCATGGTAGCGGTCGGCAGCGAAGTCAATGTGCAATCTTTAGGCAAAGGCTTCCTGCTCCCGCTAATGCTTAGTCCTATATTGGCCGTTGTCCTGGGCGGGCCGCTCTACCTACTGCTGCGCCTGCTGCGGCTTCATTTCGGCATTAGCAAAGAGTGGTGCATTTGTGTGGGGGAAACTCAGCAGTTTGTCCCGATCCCGCAGCCGGCGTCGGTCATGACATTGCAGATGGCCGTCCCTCCGACGTTGCAGATTACGATTGGCGAGCAGGCGCAGTGTGCCGAGCGATACACGGGGACCTTCCTCGGTTTCGGTGCTCAGAAGCTGATGGACGGCGTCCATTTCCTGAGTGCCGGCGTGGTCAGTTTCGCCCGTGGATTGAATGACACGCCCAAGATCGCGGCGATGCTCTTGATTGTCAGGGCCATGAACATTCGTTGGGGTTTACTGGCCGTTGGCGCCATGATCGCCGTGGGTGGACTGCTGAACGCGAGGAAAGTCGCGGAAACGATGAGTTTGAAGATCGCTTCTATGAATCACGGCCAGGGTTTCGCTGCAAATGTATCCACCGGAGTTCTGGTGATTCTAGCCAGCACGTATGGGTTGCCGGTTTCCACCACGCACGTTTCCGTCGGCTCACTTTTCGGCGTCGGATTGACGACAAGGAAAGCGAACGTGCCCGTCGTTCTCAGCATTGTTCTTTCGTGGGTGCTGACGTTGCCGTGCGCAGCACTTTTGGGAGGACTAATTTACTGGCTGGTCACGCACCCGTAGGCTCCGTACGAAGTGCTCGAGCAGAATGGTTTACCGCCCAGGGCTAGCGGTTGTACATCAGTTCATGGTCGTACTGCTTTTCAAGTTCCAAGTCCCGTCCCGGATTCTCGCGCAGAATCCACAGCCCTTCGTTATTGACGACGTAGATCAATCCCCGGCGAGAGTCGATCAGAAAGCCAGTGACTTTAGTGAATTGCCGCACTAGCTTAGGGTCAGCCGGATTAGCGAAACTCATAATGGAGATGGAACTCGGAGCGTGCGCTGCCGGTGGAGCGTCGGCGAATAGAGCCGCATTTCCCACGATTACTTGAACCTGAGCCTGAGCGGCTGGCAGGGAGTGGCGGTATTCGTGCGAAATGCTGGGACGTCCGCCGTTGGTGACGTCAACAACCGTTATTTTATCGGCTGAATTCAGGTATAAGTAGTTCTTTCTCCAGTGCTCCCCCGTCGTCACTTGGGTCACACCAGTTCCGTCAAAGGCGACGTGGGCGATAACCTCGATCTGGTCGTCGTTCGACGTGGTAGTTTTCGTGGATGGTTTCCGAGCGGCCAAGGCACGGGAACCGCCGCTAACCAAGAGCCCGAGGATGATGAACGTCGGTACCGCGCAACTCGTCAGTCGTGGCATGATTGCTGCTCTGTCCGATTACACCGGATCGGAGCGCTGTGTACCACTGAAGATTGGCTGAAGATTCTCTGACACGCTTGTCAGAGCCGTGTCAGAATCATGTGGAGGCGGCTGCCGGCAGGCAGATCTTGAATGTACATCCGGCGCCCGGTGGACTGTCAAGCCCGATCTCGCCGCCGTGAGCCTGTACCGCCCAGTTTGCTATCGATAAACCGAGCCCGGCTCCGCCGTCGTTCCGGGTACGGGATTTGTCCAGCCGGTAGAAGCGGTCGAACACATTCGTGATCTGCTCCAAAGGAATTCCTGGACCGTTATCGGCGATTTCTACGATGACTCGCCCGGCGCCATCGAATCGCACACTTACCGAAATTGTTCCTCGCACCGGAGAATATTTGACGGCGTTATGGATAATGTTAACCAGGGATTGCCGCAGAAACAGCCTGTCTCCCTTCACAGCGGCGCTTTCGTCTCCGGTGATTGTCAGCTCTAAGGATTTCTCTTCCATCAGCACCTCCAAAAGAGCGGCCGCTTCCCGCGCCAGTTCCAACACGGAAAAGACGGAAGGATTGAACTGGATGGCGCCGGCGTCGGCGCGGGAGATTGTGAGGAGAGTATCTACCAGGCGCGTCAGGCGATTTACTTCCTCCAGCATGCTGCCTATAATGTCACGATACTGCTCCCGGCTGCCTCCTTTTTGAAGTCCCACCTCGCCAACGCTGCGCATCGCCGCGAGCGGAGTGCGTAACTCGTGCGAGGCGTCCGAGGTGAACCGGCGTAGCTGTTCGAAGGACTGCTCCAACCTGCCGAGAGTGTTGTTGAACACCCGCGCCAGTTGATCTAATTCGTCGCCCGCATTATCCGGCGAGGTGGGCAGCCGCTCATGCAGCCGGTCTGAGGTGATCTCTTCGGCGCGCCGAGCCATCTGTTCCAGCGGAGCCAGCGCCCGGCGCGCCAGGGCGTAACCTGCGAATCCCGCGACAGCCAGCGTCAGAGGCAGCGCCAGTAACGACGCGCCCAACAGCTCCTCCAGATGAAGCCACAGGTGCTCTTCGCTGTAGGCGAGCCGGATTAGCGTCGGATGCCCGTCGATCGAGTGACGGCGGCTGACCATCCGAACGCGGGTTCCATCAGTAAGCCGCTCGAGGCGGTTCGAGTATCCGCCCACGCCTTCGCCGGGGAAAGGATTTCCTCCGAGTGAACGGCTCCCGAGGCGTGCGTTGCGGTACAGAACCGTTCCATCGGGCGTTCGCACTTCGAGCAGCCGCTCCAATATTAGTTTCGATTCAGGATGGTTGTGGTAGTCTTCCCTCAACGCCACTTGTCCGCCCGGTGTGAAGTAGAGAAGGCCCTCCACCGTCTCCACGTCCTGAACGTTATAACGGTCCATCTGCGCGCGCAACTGCCAGAATAAGAGAACAGACGTGCCGATCGAAAAGACCAGCAGAACTGCCGCCAGCACGCAAACGTACCAGAGTGTCAACCGCGAGCGTACGTGCTTCGGACGAAAACGGATCACGTTTTCTCGTCCTCTCGCAGCACAAAACCCACGCCCCGGACCGTGTGTAGCAGCTTCTTTTCAAACTGGTCATCCACTTTACGCCGCAACCTGGCTATGTGAACGTCAATGACGTTGTCGAGCGGAGTGAAGCGATCGGGCTCTTTCCAGATATCTCGCGCCAGCATCTCCCGCGAGACCACCCGGCCCTGATGGCGCAACAGGTATTCCAGCAAATCGAATTCGCGCGGCGTGAGATCCAGCGTTTTCCCGCCGCGCACAACCGACCGTTCCGCGGCGTCCACTTCGAGATCCGCCAGCTTGAGCTTCTCCGGAATGTCGGCTTTGCCCCGCCGCAACAGCGCCCGTATGCGGGCCAGCAGCTCGGGAAAGGCAAACGGCTTTACCAGGTAGTCGTCGGCGCCCACATCGAGTCCGCGTACACGATCCTCGATAGCGTCCTTGGCAGTGAGTAGAAGGACCGGCGTGGTATTGCCCTTTCGCCGCAGTGTACCAAGGATCTCCAGGCCATCCCTGCCAGGCAACATCACATCCAGGATAACCACGTCGAACGCCTGCTCGTGGACGGCATAGAAACCTTCTTCGCCTGTGTGGACAACACTCACCTCATAGCGATCCGCTTCCAGCCCTTCTTTCAGAGCTCTCGCCAACTTGATTTCGTCCTCGACCACCAGGATGCGCACAGTGAAACCTCTATTTTATCGACCCAGACCTTACGACCGTCTGGATTTTTCCTGACAGTGACTTAAGAGAATCGTCAGCAACTCTTCAGTAGGTCGCGCGCCAAACCGGCGCCTACATTGAATAGATATACGAGACCTCTGTTGCAAACCCCCAGGACAATCGGGCTGGCGCTATGGTGCGCGGCCGCAATTTGCGTGGCGCAGCCGCCAAAGTCGCTCACCCTCGGGCAGGCCAGAGAGATCGCATTGCGCAATCATCCCAGGATTCAATCGGCCAGTTTGATCGCCGAAGCCGTGAATGCCACCATTGCCCAAGCGCGCGCTCCCTACTACCCAACCGTTTATGGCAACCTCACAGGAGCCGGCGCCCAAAGTGGAACTGCGCTGGCCGCGGGCGCATTGACCACCTCCAGCCTGTACAGCCGAGCGGCATCTGGCATCGCGGTTGGCCAGATGGTGACCGATTTTGGCCGGACCGCAAGCCTGGTCGGGACTGCAAGAGCCAAAGCCGCGGCACAAGGCCGTTTCGCAGTTAACACGCGGGCTCAAATACTGCTGGAAGTGTCGCAGGCGTATTATCAGGCTCTGGCTGCGGACTCCGTGCTGAAAGCCGCGCAAGCCGCCGTGGATAACCGCAGTCTGACCCTGCGCCAGGTGCGCGCGCTGGCTGCGAGCCTGCTCAAATCCACCCTGGACGTGAGCTTCGCTGAAGTCGCTTTATCCGAGGCGGAGCTGCAACTCTACCGCGCCGAAAACGATGTGCAAGCCGGACGGGCACGCCTGGCTGCCGCTTTGGGATTCGAGGCCAGTGCCCCTTTCACCCTCACCGATACCGCACTGCCGCCGCCTCTCGTATCCGAGCCCGATAGTCTCATTGCCCAGGCCATGAAGGACCGTCCGGACCTTGCCGGCCTGAACTTTAATCGCGACGCCGCCGCACGTTTCGCCGACGCCGAAAAGCGCTTGCGTTATCCGTCGATCTCCGCGTCGGGGGCAGCCGGAATTCTCCCCGTGCACGACGATCGCCTGCATGGAACTTACAGCTCGGCCGGCGTCAATCTGAACATACCGATTTTGAATGGCGGATTGTTCGCCGCCCGCCGTACTGAAGCCGAGCTGAGAGCCAAGGCCGCTTCGAGCGATGTGCAGGATCTGGCTGTTCAGATCGCGCGGGACGTTCGCTTCGCCTGGCTAGAAGCCAATACCGCGTTTCGCCGGTTAGATGTGACCGCTCGTCTGGTGGCGGAAACCGCCCAGGCATTACGCTTGGCGCAACTTCGTTACGACAACGGCCTCGGTAGTATCGTCGAGCTCAATCAGGCGCAATTTAGCCAAACCTCAGCGGAGATCGAAGCGGCGAGTGCGAAGTATGAATATCTAAGCCGTCGCTCATCCCTGGAGTACGCTGTCGGAGCCCTGCGATGAAAAATGTGGAATATGCTTTAGCTTGTTCGTCGGTTGCAGTGATACTGATGGCCGCATGCGCCGGCCGTAGCGAACCGGCGCGTCAGGAAGCCGCCGCTCCAGAGGGCCCACCGACCGTCCCGGTAGTAAAAGTAACTCGCGACGACCTTTCCACAAACCTGAATCTAACCGGCGAATTTGAACCCTTCCAGGAAGTGGACGTCATGGCCAAAGTCTCGGGCTATCTCAAATCCATCAAGGTGGACATCGGCGATCGTGTCCACGAAGGCCAGTTACTCGCGACGCTAGAAATCCCAGAGATGGCCGACGAGGCCACTAAAGCCGCTGCGTCCTCCGACCAGGCCGTCTCCGAGGTTGCGACAGCCTCCGACCAGGTTCATCAAGCCGAATCCGCGCATGAGCTGGCGCACCTCTCCTACACCCGCATCCTGGAAGTCTCGAAGAAGGAGGCTGGTCTTGTCCCGCAGCAGCAGCTAGATGAGTTTCACTCT
>Ga0210405_10002008_pt1 | contig 21844 bp, 21 predicted proteins | sample IncBWH11MmetaG_FD_155492 | JGI IMG/M metagenome (GOLD analysis project Ga0210405, IMG submission 155492) | Forest soil microbial communities from Barre Woods Harvard Forest LTER site, Petersham, Massachusetts, United States - Inc-BW-H-11-M | ecosystem: Environmental > Terrestrial > Soil >... | reverse complement strand
CGCAGGTTTGCGGGGGGAAGCTGATATCGGCCGATGAAAAAAATGCGCTGGATGCCTGGTACATCCGCCACGCATCGCTGTGGCTCGATCTGAAAATAATTATCCGAACAATTTGGATGCTGTCGGTGACCGGCGATCGCCGCGATGAAAAGGCGATCTCGATCGCTTTACTCGACCGCTCTTATGGCGAGGTCGTCGCGCTGCCGCATGCGGCGGCGGCCAGGAACGCACCGGACGGCATCGTCAAATCGGCTTAAAGGCCGATCTGTCCCGAATCGCGCATTCGCTTCCAGGTTCTTGCGCCGCCTTGGCGCCAGGCCCAGGCATGGGACACCTGTGTCGCAAGCTCGGGATAGACCGGCCGCCAGCCGAGCTTTTCGCGCGCGCGCGCCGGATCGGCGACAAGAACGGGCGGATCGCCGGGCCGGCGCGGACCGGATTGAGATGGAACGTCGCACCCGGTGACCTCGCGTACGGTGGCGACCAGATCGCGCACCGACCAGCCGCGCCCGGTGCCAAGGTTGAGCGCGCTATTGTCCGCGCCATCCAGCAGCGCCCGCAACGCTCGCACATGGGCATCGGCAAGATCGGTCACATGGACGTAGTCGCGCACGCAGGTGCCGTCGGCGGTCGGATAATCGTCGCCGAAAATCGTGAACTCCCGCCCTCCCGCGGCGGCCTCGAGCAAAAGCGGGATGGCGTGGGTTTCCGGAACGTGACACTCGCCGATGTCGCCGCCGGGATCGGCGCCGGCGGCATTGAAATAACGCAGCGCAATGAAATTCAACGCAAACGCGGCGGCGCAGTCTTTGACGATCTGCTCGCAGAACATCTTGGTGGCGCCGTACGGATTGACTGGTGCGAGGCGGGCATCCTCGCCGATCGGCACGACGGCCGGTACGCCGTAAACCGCGCAGCTCGAGGAAAAAACCAATTTGCCGACGCCACAGTCGCGCATAGCGTCCAGCAGCGCCGCCGTGCCGCCGACATTGTTCCGGTAATACAACAGCGGGTCGGCGTTCGAGTCGCCCACATAGGCCAACGCGGCAAAATGCACGACCGCGGCCGGGCGATAGCGCGCCAATACCTCGCGCAAACGGGCGCCGTCGGCAAGCGCGCCGATTTCGAGCGCGCCCCATTGCACCGCCTCCGGATTGCCGCGCTCGAGGCTGTCGTAGCTGATCGGATCGAAGCCCGCGGCCCGGAGCGCCTTGCAGGTGTGGCTGCCGATAAAACCCGCACCGCCGGTCACCAGGATCGGCGTCATCGCGCTCCACCTTCGCCATTGGGCTGTCCGGCGAGCAAAGACGAAAAGTCATCGAGCATGCGGCGGGCGATGACCGAAGTGCGGAAATTTCCGGCCATGTCACGCCCGGCAGCGGCGACGTGATGCAGGAATTCCGGGCTGCCGATCATACGGGCAAGTTGAACGGCGAGCGCGTCCGCGGCATCGGCGCCGCGGTGGTCGAACCGCAGTCCGGTCACGCCGTCTTCGATAAAATCGTCAAAGCAGCGCAGGTCGGACACGATCGCAGCGCAGCCCGTGGCCATGGCTTCCAGCGGCGCCAGCCCGAGCGACTCGCCGGTTTCGGCGAGGCTCGGATAAACGAAGACGCCGCCGCGTTGATATTCGCGAATCAAGGCGTCCTGGTCGAAAATCGGGCCCAAAAATTCGCAACCGACGCCGAGCCGTTGCGCCAGCGCCTGCAGTTCATTGAGATATTCGACGCCATCGCCGCCCTGGGTGACCGCATGCGGCCCGATGATGCGCAGGCGCCAGTCACTCCGATGCAAGCGTGCAAATCCTTGAATCAACAGTTCGATACCCTTTTCCCGGGCGATCCGGCCGACATAGAGCACGACCGACTCGCGCGGCGCGTCCGCAGGCTTGGCAAAATACAGATCGGGAATCGCATAGGGGATGACGACGATCTTGCGCTTGAGCCAAGGCACCTGCCGCGCTATCGCCTGCCCTACGGCTTGCGACACCGCCTGCAGCCGGTCGGCGTGGGAATAAAGCCACATCTGCCCCTTCGGATAGCGCCCGACCTGGACGTAGATCTTGCCGGCGCGGCGATGCGGCAGAACCAGCGGCAGGAAAAACGCGTTGGTGATGGTCACGTCCGCCGGCGGCAAGGCGCAAGCGACGCGGATGGCGTAGCATAAATCCAGCAGCAAATTGACGACTAGGCTCGATGAGCGGTCGGTGGAGCGAACACGGATATGCCGGACGCCGTCGACGACTTCGTCGTCGGCGAAATTCTTATAGCGGCGCGAGATCATCGTGACCTCGTGACCGGCGGCGCGGTAGGCGCCGGCCAACAACAGATGCACCTTCTCGACCGCGCCGCCGAGCACCGGCGGAATGGGAAAAAACGGGCCGATGACGATGGTGATCCGCATGCGCCCGGTTTCGTTATCCGGATAATGCGGTCATGGCGACCGTCATTCCGATACGCCCGTTTCGCTTCCACGCAAACGCCGATCGAGCACTTCAAGCGCGATCATTGTTTCGGCGCAGAGCCGCTGCAGCGCGTAATACCAGCCCGGCCAGCCATCCAAAATGCAGCCTTTGACAAAGAGGGTGTAGAGCAGAACCCCGATCGGCGCCGCCCAGCCCAGGCGGCGAATGCGGTCGCTGCGCTTGAGCTTTTCACGCGGCGTTTCGAGGAGATAGCGGGCTTCGACTTGCGCGTAACGTCGCTGCGAATCGAACCAGCGCGCCAACGGCTTGCGGTCGTCGTGATAGATGACGCCGGCGAGCGGCAAGATTTCGCCGGCGATGGCGACGCGGTGGCCGTGGCCTTCGTTGCGATAGCGCGCTTTGTCTTTGCGGTAAAGCACGACGCGAGGCGGATAGAGCGTGCCGCGCAAGGCGCGGCCGTGAATACGGTAGACGAACCGCGCCCGATAGCCGGCAACGCCGTCCGGCGCGTGCAGCCCGGCGAGTTCCTCGACCAAAGCATCGCTGAGCTCGTAATCGGCATCGAGCGACAGCACCCATGGTGTGCCGATCTGGGTGAGGCCGAAATTGCATTGGCTGGCGAAATCGCCGAACGGATGCGCGATGACCTCGACCCGCGGGAAGCTTCGCAGCATGTCCAGCGTTTCATCCGTGCTGCCGCTGTCGATCACGACGATCCGTTTCGCCCACGACAGCTTGCCGAGCGTGCGCGCGATATTCGGCGCCTCGTTGTAGGTGATGATCAAGGGTGTGATCTGGTCGCGCACGCCGATCCTAATGCGCCATTTTCAATTCGCCATAGAGCGCTTCCATCCGCGCGGCGACGCTGGGCCAGCCGTAGTGCTCGCTCACGTGGCGGCGGCCGGCCTCCCCCATCGCCGCCGATTGGGCGGCGTCTTCCGTCAGCCGGTCGATGGCCGCGCCGAGCGATTGCGCGTCGCCGCCGGCAACGAGCCCGCCGCCGGATTCTTTGACGACTTCGGCAGCGCCCACTTCCGGCGTGACGATCACCGGCAGGCCGCGCTGCATGGCTTCCAGGACGACGTTGCCGAAACTCTCCGAATAGGACGGCAGGACGAATACGCGAGCCGCTGCGAACATACACTCCTTTTCCGCCTCCGTGATCGTGCGCGGCACGATGCGGACGCGGTCATCGATGCGCAGCTGGCGGGCCATTTCGAAGAGGCTTGCCGCCAGTCCCTCATAATCGTTGCCGACAATGGCGAGCGTGCCGCGTCGGGTCTGGGCGAAGGCGCGCAGCAACCGGTCCAACCCCTTCACCTGCGCCAGCCGGCCGAAAAACAGGACCAGCGGCTCTCGCCCGGCAAGCGCCGCGATGTCCGCTGCCGGCGCGTTCTGGCGCGTTTCTTGGCGCGCTGCTTGTTCGATCGCGTCGACGCCGTTCGGCACCACGGCGATGCGCGGCAACCGCCAGCCGAACTTTTGAATCTCCTCAGCCTCGATCGCCGACGTCGTATGGATTGCCGCCGCCTGCTCCAGGTTCGCTCTCTCGATCAAGGCGATCCATGCCGACTTGATCAGTCGATTGCGGCTTGCGATCAGCGCCTTGACCAGCATGCCTCGCGGCGAGACGACATACGCGACGTGCGATTTCCGCGACAGGCGCGCCGCCCGCCAGGTCGGCCACAGGAAAGCCGAATGCAAATGAACGACGTCGGCGCCTGCTATTTCGCGGCGCAACGATTGCATCAATGCCGGCGCATACGACAAGCGGCGCAGCCGGCGCGAGGCAAAATAGCGGACTTTTACGCCGTCCAGCATGACCGGCCGATCGTACGGAACTACGGTATCGAGCGGCCCGTCGATGCTGGTGGTGAAGACTTCGACGGCATGGCCGCGGGCGGCAAGCGCCCGGCACAAGCTATGCACCGCGACAATCGGCCCGCCATACCGCGTCGCCGGCAGGTAGGTCGGCACGACGTGCAGGATTCGCATCGGTCTTGAGCTATTTTTGCTTTCGCCGTCTTGCAGGCCCGAAGCGCTAACGCGCGCCCGGTCGAGGAAACGGCATGGCCGGCGCCGACCGGCGCTTCACGACCCGCGGCAACGCGGAGAACAGCAGAATGCCTCCGTAGGTCTGCAGAATACTGACAACCAAGGACGAAACATCGAGCTCGAGGTTGCAAAGCGCAAGCGTCGATGCAATGGCCATCAGCATGGCGAGCGACAATGGCGCGGCCGTGGCGCTGAGCCGCATCAGCATTCCGCAAAATGCGCCAAACAGCGCACCAACGATGATGACAGCGGGATTGCCGTAATTGGCATAGGCCTCCGCGACCATGCCCCAGCCGAGCGTCGTCTTGTAGGTGTCCTCGGCACGCTGGCGGCCATAGCGCACGCTCAACAGATTGAGGCCGGCTTGGCTTTCGGTCTTTTCCGGTTCCAAAAACCGCGGCACCAGCATGGACGGCAACAAGGCGTAAGTCCCTCCCTCGAGATAGGGAATGATGCTGGGTGTGGCCTCTTGCACGGCCAGAACCATATGCAGCAGTGAAGTCCGTTCCAGGAGCGAAGTACTCTGCGGCTGTCTGCTGCCCAGCGCCGTCGATACCGTTCCACCGATACCGGCGGCGAACCAATCCAGCATCATGCCGGGCACTTGCATTATGGAAGTATCTTTCAAGGACTGATTGTCCCGTGCCCAATATTCATTTCGTATATTGAGCTTGCCGGCGTTGAGAATGCTCAGGATGACGAAAACCACCCCCAACATGATCCAGGGAATGCGCTTTGCCGCCAGCACGTAACCGAGCAAGGCCGCGGCAATATTGACCGCGCCGCCGACAAGAAACAGGCCGCTCATCGACAGCGCCGTGACCAGGAGAAAACCGGCAAGCGCGGCGAACCATCGTTGGCCGGTCAGCAAGCCTGAGCCGCGGGCAAAGCCCGTCAAATAACAGGCAAGCGACGTCAGGGTAACCGCGACGGAACGAACGAGCCCGATCGCAGTTCCGAGATAGCTCGCGGTGCCGGAGGCAAGCGACAAATGATACAGGATGCCAGCGGCGAGACCGATAAAGATCAGGCGATACAGCTCATCGTTCGTGGCAAGGTTGTTCACCGACCTTGCCCTGATGAGTTGGGCCTTGCCCGGCGCTCGCGTTAGCGGCGGAGGCTTGTTACGGCCGCGTCCGTCACCCAAAAACGGCCACGCCGCCAAGGATGCCGCGGTCAGAAACAGTCCGACCGACAGCGCCGCCCAGACGAGGTCTTCAGGCCGATAGACCGCAAGCGTATTGCCCGAGAGCAAGGGCAGCGCATAGTACAAGTAGGACAACGCGGAGATCACCGGCAGCACCGGTATGCCGAATGCGCCGGAACTGACCCAGAGGAACGGCGCCACTAGCACCGGTATGGTGATGCACATATAGGCGATCGGATCGACCGCAAACGGGCTTGCCGCTACCAAACACAGCGCGATCAGGCGCAGAAGATTTGCGGCCTGCCTTAAATCCACGGCTCGGAACGAGCCTGAATATGACACCGGCGGCGGCATGGTTCCGATCGTGCTCATGTGCCGAAACTGCTCATGTCCGGACTATGCCCATGTCACGAATGCCCCTCGGGCTTCACGGCTTCCATGGCGCATTCCTCGACGCCGTCGTTCGCATCATAGAAACGGCCGGCATCCTCGACCAGACGAAAATTGCCGTCTTTGCGGCCGCCGAAGCGGCAACGGCGAATATCGACGAATCCGGTCTTATCGAGGGCGGCGGCAAGGGAACTTTATCCTCTCGGCAAGACTTGCCGATCACGCTCGGTTTGACCTAGAACACTGTCAACGGCTGCAAAAAGGGCCGTCGCGGCGACGCCGACATCGAATGCACGCGCACGCGCGCCGGCGGCGCGGCGCATTTCCGCTAGTTTGCCGGGATCGCCGAACATAGCTGCTACCGTTCTGCCGAATTCGCCCCAATCGTTCCAAGGAAATATCCGGCCGCACGATGCATCGACCACATCCGGTGCACAGCCGACACGATCGCTGACAATGACCGGCCGCCCGCACGCCAAAGCTTCATTGACGGCGAGGCCCCAGCTCTCGCCGAAAGCCGACGGCAAGACAAATATGTCGCCCAATCGGTAGACGACCGGCATGCGGCTCTGGTTTTGAAACGGCAAGACTCGAAATCGCGCCGGATCGACCGCTGCGATCGCATCGATCTCGGCCTGCAGTTCGCCTGAGCCGGCCATCACCAGCATGAGCGAAGGGTCCGGCAATCGAGCAAACGCCCGCATCAGGTCTGCCGGGCGCTTTTTCGACTCGAACTTTCCGGCATAGAGCAAAACCTTGCGGTCGGCGGCAATGCCGAGCTCGGAGCGCCAGCGTGCGGCCTCTTCCTCCCGTTGCGCGGCCGGCACGGCGAACCTGCCCACGTCGATCGCGTGCGGACAGGGATAAAGCCGCTGCGGCGGAACGCCAAAAATTTCGAAATAGCCGCGGTTGGCCGAACCCGCGAACAGGCACGCGCTCGGCCAGGAATAGATTTTGCGCAGCACGGCCGATTTGATCCACCAGCGCGGCCCATTGGTGTAGCCGTCCAACAGCTGCGAGTCGCCGAAGAACAATGTGGGCACGCCGCGCCTTTTCAAGGCACGCAGCAATTGCAGATGCGACAGCCAGGCCCAACCATTGATATGCACGACATCGGGCTGCCAGGATGTGACGCGGCCGAGCAGCGTGGGGTTGCGCAGTCCGAGGAACTTGTGCGTTCCCGGGTCGGACGCGACATTGGGCACCAGCTCGAAGTCGTAGCCTTCGGTCAGCGGAATGTCCCAGGCGATGGCCTGGCCAAATCCCGGATCGTCGACCGCGCGCTCGCCCGCGTGCCAGGTGAAAAAGACCTTGACCTCGGTATCGTTTCGACCAGCAAGCCGCCGATAAAGCGGCACGAGATATTGAATCGGGTGCGAAACGACAAATGCGATACGCCGGCGCGCGCGCATTCAGCGATCGTCCAAGCAAGCGTCAAACAATCGCGCATGGCGCGCCGCCATAGCCGCGGCCGTGTACGGCGCGAGCTCGGCCTGTCGTGCAAACGTGCGGCCGCTCCCGACCTCTTGGAGGTAGGCCGCAACCACGGTTGCGGCATCGTCGAGCGGCATTTCCTGGGTTTGCGAAAACCACAAACCATGGCCGAGTGCCGGCTCTTCGCGCAACATCGCCAATGCCGGCCCGTCGCGACGAAGGCAGGCCAACAGCGGTTTGCCGGAATACGCATAAGTTGCGAGTTTTGAGGGCGTGTAGCCGGCATCGTCAACGCCAAGCACCAGCGCGCCGTCGCCGTGCAGCAACAGCTCGAGACTGCGGCGATAGGTGACGCGGGCCGGATGCTCGCCGACCAAGTCCGCAACACCAAATTCACCGGCAATCCGCGCGAGAGGCGTGTCCATGTCCACGACGACCGCGCTCGACGTGCCGTGAAGCTCGATGCGGATGTTCTCAAGCAGAGGCGAATGCTGCCGCCGCAGTTCCGCCAGCGCCGCGCACAACAGCCGGAACGAGCGCGCCATGACCGCCCCGCCGGTCCCCACATAGACGATGCGCTTGGCTGCGCTTGCGTTTCCGGCCGATCCCACGCCGGCCTCCTCCAGATCACGCGGCAGCACCGCAAACGGAATGGCGGCTTGCCGATCAGGTTTGAGCCATTGCGGCCTTCTGTCGGCGTACCGGCTTTGCATGAGCGCAATATAATGCGGCGATACCGCGATCAGGCCCGAAGCCGCGGCGATGGCGCGACGCTCGATGAAACGCGAGACGAGCCCGCTCAATCGCCGTTTCCAGCCACCCGTCGTGGCCGCGGCGCCGCCATCGATCGGGTCATGCAGATCGAGCACGTAGGGAATTTTGAAACGACGTCGCCATGACGGCCCAAGGAGGAAAAGCGGGAACTGCGCCGTCGAAAAGTAGATCAGATCGAACCGGCGCTCGGCCAGCAATTTGCAGCCGGCAAGATACAACGGCACCAGCGCACGCAACCCAATATTGCCGATGCCGAACAGACGGAACAAAGCGGCTGCGCGCTGCGGCACGGCGTGCACCTTGGCGGCGCGCGAAAAAAATTTCGCGCTGTCGGCGTCGTTGCAGGACGGTGGCTGATAGCCGATGCCGGGGCACAAAATCTCGACCTCCCACCCGGCTTCGGGCAATTGCCAAGCGAGCTGCCGCGCGCGCTGCATATCGGCAATCATGGTCGGCGCATAGGAACCGGTCACCAGGAGAACGCGCCGGACCGGGCCGGACTTGGTGTCGCTCATGAATGGGTTACGCGGGACGCGGCGTCCGTCTCGCGCAGCGCTGCCTCGATACTATGCAACAGGATAGGCTCCTGGCTTTCCCAGCAGAATGTGCGCTCCGCCGCTTGCAGCGATGCGGCTTTGGCGCTCGCTAGGCCATCGCGAGAACCGATGAGCGTCCGCAGTGCCTGTGCCAGCGCTGCCGGATTGCCCGGCTCATAAAGCGTCACGGCGCCGCTGGCCTGCGCGGCCACTTCCCGTTGGCCCACCGTGTCGCTTGCGACGACGGCGAGGCCGCCGAGCAGGTAGTGCAGGATTTTGTTGGTCACGGTGAGCTCGCGGCTGCGGCAGTACGGCTGCTCGCCCGCAAAGCCGATGTCGTGCTCGGCCAGGCGCGACAACAGCTCTCCGTTCGGCACCAGCGGGTGCAAGAACACGCGCTGCCGCCAACGTTCCGGCGTTTGCGACCTTATCCATTCCTCCATGTCCGCTGTGGCGCGCCCGCGCAAATGGACTTCGATATCGCGCTCTAGCAGCGGCAGCGCCGCGATAAGGTCTTCCAGCCCACGGCCCGGTCCAAGCGTTTGCGAGAACCAATAGATCGATGGCAAGCCGGCATCGCGCCGATCTTTGCGAATACCGTCGATGGCCTGCCGCTCCGCCAAGGGAAAGGCATTGTAGATGACGGCCGGCGGCTTGCCGCCGTAAGCCACGGCCATTGCCTGGCTCATGGCGCGGGATGGACACGTTGCATAGAAGCCTTTGACCAACAATTCGCTTTCGAGCCGGCGCAGCAAGCCGAGCGGCCGCCGCGCGCGGGCGTCGGCGAGGAGGTCTTGCGAATACCAATCCTCCATGTCGACGCCGGCACGACGGCCGTCCTGCATGAGGCGCCAGGCGACATAAAGGGCGGGCTCGGAATGGGCGATATAAAGATCCGCCGCAAGCGCCCGCGCCCGCGCCAGCAGGCGGCCGATACCGTAACCGAGCTGATCGCGGCTTTGCCATCCGGCGAGCGCGTGCGCGGTGTTGGCGGCCTTGCGCCGCGTCCGCCGCAGCGCATGCGCCGCGGCGTGCCAAATTCCCGGCAGCGTCGCATCGAACACCGCCTCGAAGCGGAATGGCGCCTGCGCGAGCATCGCCCGATCGCGCGCCTTCAAATCCGCTTCCAGCCAGGCGCCGAGCACGTGCACGTCGTAGCCGTGATGCGCAAGCGTCGTCGCCGCCTTTATCACCCGCGGATTGTGGCAGAGGCTATTGCCGCTGATCAGGACGATGCGCGAAGGGCTCATCCCAGCGCCGCGGCTGCCCGCCCACGCAAGGTCCGCCAAGCCAGTTGCGCGCGCTTGCTGAGCTTCCACCCCAAGGTGCGCGCCAGCATCTGAAACGCCGGGCCGCCGCCGGCCCGCAAGTCGCTGCCGCCGAGCTCCGCCGCGCGCTTTTCCGCCCGCGCCACCAGCTCCGCCGCTTGCGGATAAGCATCATAGGCGAAGCGTTGGTAATGGGTGGCGCAAGCTTTTGCGGCCGCCGCCGAGTTGCAGCGTTGCAGCAGCTGCCGGCAGGACAGGTCGACGGCGGTGAAGGCCGAGACGAGCGCCTCACCGTCGCGCCGCTTGCTGAGCGTCGGCGCGCCCGCGGAGCGATAATAGCCGCGCGCGGCGGCGCAAAACGCGATGCCCGACGACGCCAGCACGACGCGGCAGAAAAACTCGCCGTCATCGTAGACGCTCAACGTTTCGTTCCACGGCCCGGCGCGCTCGATCACCGCGCGCGGCGTGAGCCAGGAAAAATTCGGCATCATGCCGCCGCCGAGCCACGACGCGATCAAAAACTCCTCCGGCACGAAATTGCGCCAGACCGCTTCGGGCGCGAACACGGCTTCGCTTGGATCGCGCGCGAACCGCACCCAGGCGCCGGACGCAACCGACCCCGCAGGTGCCGCGTTGAGGCGCTCGACTTGCCGGCGGATCTTGTCGGCGTCGAGTAGATCGTCGGCATCGAGGAACTGGATCAAATCGCCGTCAACAAGCTTGAGCCCGACATTGCGCGCGGCACTGGCCCCTGCCCGCTCGCACGCGATTACGGTGACCGCGCGAGCTTCATAACGCTTCGCCAGATCGAGGCTGCCATCGGTCGACCCGTTATCCACCACGATGACCTGCAGATTCGGCCAGCTCTGGCCGAGACAGGACTCAATGGCCGCGCCGAGCCACGCCGCGCCATTGCGGCACGGAATGATGATGCTGACCCGGGGCGACATCGCGGTCACGGCGCCAGGTAGCGGGGTGTTTTCGCATCGGCCGTCCAGTATGCTATGCGATCATTCCATCCGTCATGCCGATGCGATCGATCATTCCGACTTTGCGCGATCGGGTCCTCGCCCGCGCCGCCAGGATTCTCATCAAAAGCGGCACGTTTCGCCGTCATTTGGCCGCGCTCGACGGGACTCTCGATCCCGACTTCCTGCAAGCCGCCGGCCTGATCCGCAATGCCTCCGACGACGAAGCGCTGTTCGTGCGCGACCTCGTCAGCGACAGCAAATCTTTTGCGCAGCTTCGCCAAGACCTTTGGGTTCTCCATGAGACGCGGCATAAGCGCAACGGCTATTTCGTCGAGTTCGGCGCCACCGACGGCGTCCATCTCAGCAATACCTGCCTGCTCGAGCGCGAGTTCGGCTGGCGCGGCATATTGGCGGAGCCTAATCCCGCCTGGCACCCCGCGCTCAGGCAAAACCGGAAGGCGGATATCGACCTGCGTTGTGTCTTCGGCCGCAGTGGCGAGCGCGTGGCCTTCGCCGCGACCGAACATCCCGAGCTTGCGACAATTGTCGGCTACGAGTCGAACGACGGGCATCGCCGGGCTCGCCAGGACCACTCTGTTGTTGAGGTCGAAACCGTCTCGCTGAACGATCTTCTCCGGCAACACGACGCGCCGCACGATATCGACTATATCTCGATCGACACCGAGGGGTCGGAGCTCGACATATTGGCGCCGTTCGATTTCAAGCGCTGGAAAGTGATGCTGTTTTCGGTCGAGCACAACGCGACCGCAATGGAGCAGGAGTTGGACCGCCTGATGCAACGGCACGGCTACGAACGCCGCTACCCGGGCATCTCCAAGTTCGACGCCTGGTACCGGAAAGCCGCCTGAACGCGCACAGCGCTGCCCGCTATTTCCGCAGCGACTCGTGGAGATCGGCGCGGTATTTCTGCTCGTTCCAGAATAATTTCACCGCGAGGTTGTAGCTCCTACTGAGCAGCCGCCAGCGGCGCTCGCTCCTGCCGGCCCGGCGGAACGGCGTCTTATTGCGCATGCCCCGGATGGCCGCAGTGCCATCCTGCGTTTTTTCAATTCCTATGCGCTTGATGTGCAGCGCGCCTTTGCGCTCGAGATCATAGGCCAGCAGGCTGAAAATCGATTGATCGTGCCGATGCTCCTCGAATTCCGGGCGCTCCACATCGCCCGGCCGATCGACGAGGCAGCCATGATCGTCATAGACCGACCATTCCAGCCATTTGGCGGCGAGCTGCCGCGAACGGCCGGTATTCTTCAGGAACATGAAGGTCGCCGCCAAGATGGGTTGCTGCAGGAACTCGTTCGCGTTTTCGAGATGCGTCAGGCAGCAACTGTTGGTCCATCTTGCGTTGGTGTGCTGGGGATCGAGCGGCACGGCAGTCAGATCATATTCCGGCTGGCTCGGCAGCCAGTCGATGAGCACCCGCCCATTGCCCGGCATGAATTCGCAGCCGGCATCGGCATAAACCAAAAAATCGTCCTCGGCGATTTCGTCGAGCTTTGCCGAAATAAGAAAAGGCTTCCAAAGAAAATATCCGAGCCCCCGTTTGACGCCGAGAAGAAAATGTCCGTGTTCTTTCCAGAACAAGGGATAGTCATCGCGAAGCCGTCTGAGATTGTAGGCATCGGCGCTGTCGAAGATTCCGGTTTGCAGCGCTTCTCTTCGCAACCTGGCCGCGGCTCCTCTGATTTGCGGCGCGCCGTCGCCGAACGTCAGGAAGTGAACACGCGCCATTCAAAATCTTCCATAATGCCGCGCCACTCACGTCGCCGCGAAAATTTCCTGCCACCGCGCGACCCACGCCGCGCGGTCCGGCAATCGGTTGTCGATGAGAAACGGCTGCCGCAGGTGGGCTAGGTACAAATCGTCGTCGCGATCGAGTGCGACGACCCGCTTCACCAGCGCGTCAAATCCCGCCGCCGCCCAGATGCGCTGCTCGATTTCGCCCGCATGGCCATTGAAACGGCGGCTGAGCTTTTGCGCGAGCGTCGGCGCGGCGTTGTGAATGGAATGCGGCGCGTAAGGCAGCCGCGGCAGCAAGCGGCGCGGTTTTGGCAGATAATCGTGGGCGTTGATGAAGCGGGCGGCGTTGAACGAACGACCGATCTCGGGATCGCCCCAGTAGATCGGCATCGAGTCGGCCTCGATCGCGTGGGTGAGCTTTTCGGTGTTATAGCCGGGCGCCGAGCTGTTCTCGAAGGCGATGACGAATTTATAGGCGCGCAAAAACGCGACCTTCACCTTCCAGTCGATCTGGCCGGGGACCGGGTCGATGCCCGGCATGTTGTTCATCGAGCGTCCCGGTGCGTCGACGTGCTTGTATGCCGACAGCGCGCGGAAGAACGCCTCGCGATAAGGACACCCGTTAGCATACAGGAAGGCGCAAAACCGCGTTTTGGCTTTCAGCATCGCCGCCCAGTCTTTGTCCTTTTGCACCAAATGAGAATCATCGCCCCAGCGCTGCAGACGCATGTAACGCGGATGGCGGACATTGTCCTCGTGCAGGACGCCGAACGCCCAATCGCATTCCGTCATGATCGGCCGCACGTTCTCGCAACCGATGAAGATTTTGGTGTAAATCCCCTTCGGCAGTTCGCCGGCATAAGGCCCGTAAAACACCACCTGCGGCGCCGCCGACGGCGCGAAATCGAAGAACGGCTTGAGATCCGGCAGCACCGTATCGACGATGTCCGAAGCTGTAGCGCCGGCCCAGAAGCGTGCGACGGCTATTTTGATTTTCTTTTTCACGGCGTGGCGGCGCGCTTGGCGGGTTGCCGAAATACCTGGTGCGGCTCAGGACCGCCGCGCCCAGACATTATTCTCGGCGCAGGCTTGTCCGGGCCGCCACGCGGCGCCGTCCACATCGAACATGTGGAAGCCGCAATCTCGCAATTTTCGCTCGATGGCCAGCATCTTGTCGGCATCGTCACCGGGCAAAACCTCGAACACGATATTCTCGACCGCGCGCATCGCGTCGCCCCCGCCGTCGAGCACTTCGAGCTCGAATCCTTCCACGTCGATCTTCAATAAATTCACCGGGCGCAGCCCATAGGTCTCGACAAGCCATCGCAGCGTGATCTTCGGCACGACGAACGTGAGCGCGCCGTCGTTGACGCCGGGGCCGGCCAGCGTGAGTCTCGCCTTGTCCTGCCGCGATTGATTTTTCAGCGTTATGAAGCCGTCGGCTTCGGCAACGGCGGCGGCAATGACGGTGACGTTGGTAAAGCCGTTGAGTTCGGCGTTGGCGAGGATTTTGGCGCAGTTATAAGGCTGCGGATCGATAGCAAATATTCGCCCGTCTTCACCGACCAAACGCGCGGCGACAAGAGAATGGTAGCCGACATGGGCGCCAACATCGACATAAGTATCGCCGGGTCGCAAAATCCGCTCGAACAGCGCGGTCGTTCTCGGTTCCAGAAGGCCCGACGCGCGCAGATCGACCTGGAGCCATTCTTCGGGATCGAGTTCCATGCGGATGTCATAATGCAACGTCGAAATATGCGGCTTCAAAAGCGCGCGGAATATGGCTTCGATCTTCGACTTCCCCTTGAAGCCGGGAAGCCTGAGAAGGAAGTCGTAGCTTTGATTCAGCACCAAAGCATCCTGGTCAACGCCGCGTCGACATGGCCTGACATCGCGCTCAGCTGTCGGATACGCTTTGCACTTGGTGCAAGTATTGTTGAGCGCATTTCTCCAATGTGAGATTCTCGAGGATATAGGCGCGCGGATCGTAGCGGCCCGATTGAAACTCGTCCCAAAACCGCCGCCACGCATCGTCGAACTGGTCGGTCGATGCAAACTTTATTCCGCACCGGTCGTCCCAATACGGCACCGAACTGACCGGAGCAAACTTGACCCGGTGCGGATAAAACTCCGGGTCCTGCCAAAAGCCGCCGCGGTCCCAGGCAAGAATCGGCACGCCGCAAGACAGCGCCTGCTGATAGGCGATCCCTTGCGTCTCATGCTCGCACAGGAAGATCATGGTCTTGCATCGCGCGAGCGCGGCACGAAGCTCGTCCTCGCGATAGAAGCCGTAGCGGAGTTCGCAAACCGAGCGGCCTTGCGCACGAAGCAACGCTCGGATCGGGTCGATCAACGATTTCTCGTAACGATCGTGTTCCCAGCGGACCTTGTCGTACAGCAATACGTCGGTATCTTTGCGCGAAGCATGCGTCGGTTGCCATATATCGGTTTCAATTCCAGCCTCCCACGCTTCGACCGCCTCGCCCCAGTAGGGTCGACACATCGCTTTGTGCCAAGGCCCAAGGACAAGGATCTTTTTGATCGGCAACCGATCAAGCAAATTCGGATCCTCCAGTGGATGCGAATGCCCGTTGGGACCGAACAGAATCGGGTTTTTCCATTGCATCAAGTCGAGCACACAGGGTTTGCCGACAATACAGGCGAGCGCCGCGGGATTGCGCTTGGCCCATCGATAATCGTTGACGCTATACGACGCGCCAATGCGATCGAGGCCGGCACAGAGGTTGAGAAATATCCGCCTGTGGCCCCAGATCAACGGCTTGCCCCTCAGGATCCGGCGCACAATCCGCCTCGGATGGCGATCGAACGGCAACCAGCGGTCGCCTTCGGGCTCGTCGTAAAAGAGCTTCAGCACAGTGGCTCTCGACTGCACGTACGCCAGGCTTGGAAATCCACAGTCATCGGCTACCAGACCTCAATGCCCTGGAGAAACTGCGGCACCCATTGCCGCGCCTTCGTGTTTTCGGCGAGATAGAAATCCAGAAATTCGGCGAGCACGATGGCGCGGCCGGCGCGAAGGTCTCTGACAATCGGCAAGCTGCCGCAAAGCCCGGCTATGACATAGTCCGGTTTTAGTTGCGGCAACATGAACTCCAAATTCAACCGGTGGCGGATTTCATGGATTTGGGCCGGAACGTTCGTTTTCAGCCATTCGGTGAAAACCCGTTCCTGATCGCCTTGGGTGTTGGGGTGCACTTTCACCACCAGCGTGCAGTTTCGCAGTTCGGCCGCGTGCTCGGTAAAGAGCCGCGCGATGGACCGTTGGTATAGCTCACGGAATTCGTCGCCGGTGCCAAAGCCTAACAGCAGCAACAGCACCAGCGGCTTGGCGCCGGCCCGAATCGGCCTGAGTGCGGCATCGACTTCGGCGCGCATCGCGGACGGTAGGCTGCGATATGTGCTCGCGAATGCATCCACCGATATCAAGGACGACAGATCGACGCTGTTTGCGCTCCAAGGGCTCGGCGCGGCAAACGTGTAGGCGCGATCATAGACGATCTTGTCGAGACGCATGTTCATCCCGGACGTCCAGCGCAGCCATGGAAAATAAATATGTTTCTTCGCCCATGACGCCTCCCGCCACGGCGCTTCGGTGCTGTCTTTGAGGCTCGGAGACATCGCGTCTTCGAAATTGAAGCAGTGCGGAATTTTGACATGAATCGCGCGCCGCAGCATCCCCCGCGCAAAAACGACGTTGAAATGGAAAGGTTCGGCTGTCCAAAGTTCGGTGGTCTCCTCAGCAATACCGTTGCGATCCATCCAACGGTGCAGCATCGCCGCGTCTGCGCGCAGGCGCCGCGGGGCTTCGAGCAGCCATTGCATGCGGCCGTGCGTGCGCGGCTGCAATGACGCCCCGTGCCGGATATCGAGACTGTCCGCGAAGTCCGCGCTTGAAATGACCGAGGTCATGAGTTCGTCGATATCCCGATTATTTTCCGTGGGAAACCAAATGAGGTAGTCCCTGGTCGACCCTGCCGGCAGGTGCCGCCGCAAATGTTGGATCACGAGGAGATGTGTGACGTCGCAAGTGGTGAAAATGCGCGCTGACGGAGCAATCGGGATACGTCCCGATACGGCCGGATTGCGTAAGTGTCCGCCATCTGCGATCGCCGGCGCTTGCATCGTCGTGCTTTCGGCGCCAATTGCTGGAGTATTCGTCATAATCTTTTTAAGACGACGTTCATCATCGATCCGAAGAACGGCACGCGGTCGGTGCGCGCCTTCGGACTCTCGATCATGGCAAGAACCTTGCGGAGATCGTTGCTGTAATCCTCATACGGCGTACCGAGATAGGGAAGATCGTAAGCCACGAGACTGAAGCCGTCGCCGAAAAGCTGCAGCAGATGGCGGCGCGTAAACCAGTACCGATGCTCCGCCTTTCCGGCGAGGGCCCACTGTTCGCGTTGCATCTGCGCGAGGATCGATTCTGCATTTGGCGTAGCAAGAACGAATAGAAGTCCACCGCTGCGCAGGCGATCCGAGCACCAGGCGGCAACGCCGCGTAAATTCGGCATGTACTGCAACGTGCCGCGGAAGATTATGGCGTCGAAGGCAAGGCTCTGCGGTATCGCCGCCAGGTCCGCATAGAGCCGCAAAGCGGGATGCGCGAGGGCGCACGCGGCGCGCGCGGCGGCATCGACCTCGACGCCATGCAGCTCGAACGCACCGGAAAATTGCGCGATAAAATCGCCGATGCCCGAGCCGACGTCGAGCAACCGCGCGTCGCTCGGGCGGAGAAAACGGCCCGCAAAGGCGCCGTCGATTGCGTACATTTGCAGTCTTTGGGCGCGCAACTGCGCGTTTTCGGCGTCGCGCGCGGCATTGTAGGCCTCATAGACGCGCGCCACGTCGCCGGCCGGCACCACGGCGCTGGTATAAATAAAGCCGCACTGGTCGCAGCGCATTAGGTGGATTTGCTCGGGCGGGCTCGCCGCGCGTTCGAACAGCGTGCGCTCCGCAGCCTTGCACAAGGGACACCGCTCGACCGGTTCGAGCGCAACGGTGGACAATTTCAGGCGATCATTCATCGATCGGCGCAATGAGCTTGTGTGCGACCAGTTCATCGACGAAGGGCGCAAGCTCGCCGGTAGGAACACTGAGGATTTCCGCAATGTCGGCCAACGAATGGCCGCCGTCGCAATAGGCCAGGATATTCATGCGCATGCGCACGGCGGCGTTGACGCCGCGCCCACCAAACGCCGTATAAAGACCGCGCTTGCCCATCTGCGGCTCGCCGAGAACGGTGGTGCGATAGCGGGGTTCGGTCTCAAGCGCGGTGCAGCATTCGCGCAAGACTTCAAAGCTGCCCTGCAGGCCGGCCGGCGTGATCACGGTGAGATCGTCTTTCGAGGTGTGATACTCGGGATATTCCGCGTATTTGGAACGCATGATGGAGACGACAGGCAGATCGATCCCGGGCGCGCAATATTGGCGCTCGTCGCTGCCGCGGGCGAGGAAATCATAGCGCTTGTAGTCCGGCGCGCGCTGCCGCAGCACGCGTCGCGCGACCCGATCGGCCAAGGTGTCGCCTTGGCGCGACGGCAGATACGAATAGCTTCGCTCATCGCCGACGCAAGTGACGTTGAAGCCGGCGATTACATGCGCCTTGAGATGATCGAGATGACGACTGAGATAGACGATGGATCCTATCGTCTCGGGGATAAAGACGAAACGATACGTGTAGTGCCTGTCCTGTCGCGCCGACACCCATTTGGCGAGCTCGGTAGCGACCACCGGCCCTGACAGCTCGTTATTGGCCAAGGAGGGATGGCACACGTAAGTGGAGACAAAAATTTCCTTTTTGCTGCGGCCGGGGAGAAGGAGATCGGCATAGGTGAGGTGTCCGGGCGCCAAAGTGCTGTCGATGATGACGCGGTAGCGGCCTTCCGGTAAAGCGGCGCGCTCGCGCTCACTCAGGCAAAACCCCCACGTCCGGTGATAGTAGCTGGTGACATAGGGAATGGCGTCCGGCATGTCGGGGAGCGAATGCAGGTGCTTTTGCAATTCGCCGAGCGCGATGGTCCGATCGACCGGCTCCGAATAGCCCACCACGTGCAGATTATTGTCGGCGAAATTCGCGATTTTGCGGCCGTCGGGGCGAACGATAAAGGCGCCGCGAATATTCCATTCGTCGGGGACGGTCCAGTCGAAGCATCGCGTGCCGCTCGGCACCTCGTAAATGCTCAAATCCGCAAGCTGTTCGCGAATGATATCGAGCGTTTGGCGAACGCCGTTTCCGGTCAGGCTCCGGCAGATTGGAAACAGTCGCCTGGCCAAGGCGTGCATCGACGAGCCGACATCTTGCATCGTCAGCGATCGGGGTTGGTCGAAGGGACGCTCCTCGGCAACGCCTGCCAGGCGGCCCGCCGTTGCGTCGTCATTCGCTCACGCCTGCGATGTCTTCCCAACGCAGGGGATCGCCGCGTTTGAGCGCATGCGCGGCACGCCGTCCGAGGATTTTAGATAAATGTTTCGGAGCCAGTCCATAACCGGGTCTGATCGATCGGATGTTCCGTGAAGTCAGTTCTTCGCCGACGGCCACATCTTTGACCACGTAAAGCGAGCGCCGAAACATCAGATTCTCGCGCTCGGCCGCGCTTCGTTCGTAGCCTGCATGTCCGAGCGACGACCAGGCGGCACGACAATCTTCGACCAGCCGCTTGAATTCATCTGGCTCCAAGCTGAACGCGGCATCCGGACCGCCGTCGGCACGTCGAAGCGTGAAATGCTTCTCGATGACGCTGGCGCCGACGGCTACGGCGGCCACCGCGCAGGCGGTGCCGGGAGTGTGGTCGGAAAGTCCGACGACCACGCCGAAGTGGTCGGCCAGGTCGGGAATGGTGCGCAAATTGGCTTGCTCGAATCGGGCCGGGTACGATGACACGCAATGCAACAGAACAAGCTCTTCGGCGCCATGGCGGCGCGCCGTCTCCACCGCCTCGGAAATCTCTGCCTTGCTCGCCATCCCGGTCGAAACGATCATCGGCTTTTTTTGCCGCGCTACGCATTCGATCAGGTGCAGGTCCACGATCTCGAACGAGGCAATCTTATATGCTGGCATGGCCAGGTCGCTGAGAAAATTCACGGCGCCTTCGTCGAACGGCGTCGAGAATATCGTGATGCCCAGTTGCTTGGCGCGCTGCACCAATGCGGGATGCCATTCGTATGGCGTGTGGGTTTCGCGATAGAGGTCGTAGAGCGTATAGCCGTCCCACAATCCACCGCGGATACGGAATTCGGGCGCATCGTGCGCGATGGTCAGTGTGTCCGGGGTATAGGTCTGAATTTTGACCGCGTCGGCGCCCGTGGCGGCGGCCGCTTCGATCAGATCGAGCGCACGCTCGACGCGGCCGTTATGATTGGCAGATAGTTCACAGATTATATACGGCGGATGGCTCCGGCCGACCGCACGACCGGCGATGGTGATGCTCGGTGCCATATGGAAAATCGTCACGTCCGCAATTCGTAAGTGTGTTGAATGATTCGGAATCCGATCCGCCCAAATAGGCGGATCGACTCTTCATTACGCGGATTGATGTTGGCCAGGTAGCGACGCCGTCCATGCTTTCGCATCAACAGCCGGGTCGCCGCCGGGCCGACGCCGCGTTTACGCCATTGCTTGAGAACCGCGATTCCAATTTCGTTCATCGACGTGAGATAAATGGCGCCGACATAATCTTCGCGTAATTTGATCAAATACCAAGCCGAGTACGGTCGGCGCGCGACGAATTTACAGTGCTGCTTCCAGCTCGGCATGGCACGATGACTGATATTGGCGCGCGGTTCGCGTTCTTGCAGCAAGGTGTAGAGCAGCCGCGGAGCCCGTTTGGGCAAACGGTATATGCTCACGAGCGTTAGTGACGATTGCCTGGACCGCGCGCGCCTCATCGCGCCGTCCAAACCGGGCCGTCGATCTCGCCGGCGGCAATGAGGGCGGCGTGCATCAGCTCGGCCCGGGTCCAATCTTCAAGCGTGTCGATGTCCTGAACACGATGGCGCGGCAGTAGGATCGGAATCGAATGGGCCGCGAACATGGCAAGGCATGCGCGAAATGCCGTGCCCCGGCCCCAGTAGAATTGCCCCGCGTCATGATGCGCCGCGTCGAGATCCTGCGAGCGCGAAACGATCTGCTGCGGAAAGAACGGCTCGACGCCGCCGCCAGGAAGCACACGGAGCGCGCGTTGAATCGAAAAATCGTAGGTGGTTGCCGCAAACGCGAAATTCCTGCCGGTGCCGACAAGAGCCTCATAGCCGCGCCGCAGATCGGCGGCTTGGAGAAACGGCGCCGTAGCGTAGATGCAGCAGGCGAATTCGGCGTCCTGGCCGTGATCGGCGAGCCAGGTCAGCGCATGCGCCGTGACCGGGTCGGTGCCGGTGTGGTCGTCCGACAACTCCGGCGGCCGCTGGAACGGCGTTTCCGCGCCGCAATCGCGCGCCACGCCTGCGATCTCCTCGTCGTCGGTGGAGACGATGATGCGATCGAACAGGCCGCATGCGCGTGCGGCCGCGATCGAATAGGCGATGATCGGCTTGCCGGCGAACGGGCGAATATTCTTGCGCGGAATGCGTTTGCTGCCGCCGCGCGCCGGGATGACGGCGACGATCATCCTAAGCCGCGAGCCGCAGAATCTGATCGATCACGATGTCCTGCTGTGCGTCGGTCAGGGTGGCATAAAGCGGGATCGTGATGGCGCGCGCGTAGTGCGCTTCGGCGTTCGGATATTGACCCGGCCGGAAGCCGAGCTTGCGAAAGAAGGGATGGGTGTGGAGTGGAATATAATGGACCTGGACGCCAATTCCGGCGGCGCGCAGTCTGGCAAAGGCATCGGCGCGCGAAAGACCCGAAGCCTCCTCGTTCCAACCGACGACGTAGAGATGCCATGCCGACGCACAGTCGGGATCGCACCACGGCAGCGCGAGGCCGCTATTGGCGAGGAGCCGATGGTAGCGTTCGGCGAGCGCCGTGCGTCGCGCGACGTACTCGTGGACCCGCTCGATCTGGCTGCACCCCAGCGCCGCCTGGATGTCGGTCATGCGGTAATTCCAGCCGAGCTCGGCGACTTCGT
>Ga0210405_10002007_pt1 | contig 21848 bp, 23 predicted proteins | sample IncBWH11MmetaG_FD_155492 | JGI IMG/M metagenome (GOLD analysis project Ga0210405, IMG submission 155492) | Forest soil microbial communities from Barre Woods Harvard Forest LTER site, Petersham, Massachusetts, United States - Inc-BW-H-11-M | ecosystem: Environmental > Terrestrial > Soil >... | reverse complement strand
CACCTCTCCTTTCCCAATCCCGCCACATTCTATTCCTATTTCTCGGTGTATCTATTTTCCCGCTCGCCTCATCGCACCTTATACTGAGGATTCGACTCTTCGCGATGCCTGACACCGCCACTTCCACCGCTCCTCCACTCCCGGACGCCCCGGCCCTTCCCCGCTCCCGCGAACTTCCCGGCGGCGTCATCGCACGAATCCTTCCCACCGTCTCCTTCACCTTCGTCTGCTATCTGACCGTTGGCATCCCGCTCGCCATTCTTCCGATGCACGTGCACCTGCAACTCGGCTACGGCACGGTTCTCGCGGGACTCGTCATCAGCACCCAATATGTCGCCACAGTCGTTTCTCGCCCCCGCGTCGGGCGCATGGTGGATGTTTTTGGTCCCAAGCGCCTCGTCGTGCTAGGCCTTTTCGCGTGTGCCGCCAGCGGTGCCCTTACCTTTGCCGCCGCTTTCTTCAACTCTTTCGCATTCACCTGCCTCATTCTCCTTTTATTAGGACGCCTCCTGCTCGGCGTCGGTGAAAGCATGGTCGGTACTGGCGCCACCATGTGGAGCCTCGGGCGCGTCGGCTCCCAACACATCGCCAAAGTCATCTCCTGGAATGGCGTCGCCACATTCACCGCGCTCGCCGTTGGCGCGCCGCTAGGCGTTCTGTTGCAACAGCATTGGGGATTCGCGTCCGCGGGCCTGGTGATTTTTGCCGTGTCGCTGGCGGCCGTCGCGCTCGCTCTCCGATTGCCCCGGATCCCGGTCACGCCTTCCCGGCATCTGCCGTTTGCCCACATCTTCTGGCGTGTCGCACCCCACGGCAGCGTGCTCGCGCTCGGCGGCATCGGCTTCGGCGTTCTCGCCACATTCATCAGTCTGTATTTCGCGCAACTCCATTGGAGCGGCGCTGCCCTCACACTGACCATCTATGGAGCTTGCTTTGTCTTCACCCGCCTGCTCTTCGCCGGATTGATCACGCGCCTCGGCGGCTTTCCCGTCGCGATCGTTTCACTGTTTGTAGAGATTTTCGGCCTGCTCCTGCTGGGTTTCGCCCGCGTGCCCTCCGCCGCGTTTGTCGCCGCGGCTTTGATTGGCATCGGTTATTCACTGGTCTTCCCGTCTCTCGCCGTCGAAGCCGTCCGCCACATCCCCGTCGAAAATCGAGGCACCGCTCTCGGCGCCTACAACGCCTTCATCGATCTCTCGCTGTTCCTCACCGGTCCCGTCGCTGGCGCTATCATCAGCCGCGCCGGCTATCAAGCCGTCTTCCTAACCTGCGCCGCCGGCGTCTTCCTGGCCTTTTGCCTCACCATCACCCTCGCCTCCCGCCACCACCTTCCCGTCACCACCTGACGGCGCCACTCTTGTGGCACAGCCATTCCTGGCTGTGCGCTTTTGTCAAAATCCAACTCAGCGTCAACATGAGGCAACCTACGCTCGCCGCTTCTTTTCGATTCCTTTTACCTCCTTTACTTCCCCACTCCTCCCTGCATCCAAGTCCTATGAAATCTTTCCTCCCATTCCCGCGTATCATCAATTGACGCCACCTCCATGCCCACCGCCGATCCCGCCATCCAACTTGACCGCGTCTCCCGTCACTACGCCATGGGCGAAACTTCCGTCCGCGCCGTCAACGAACTCTCCCTCTCCGTGGCCAACAACGAATTCCTCGCTCTCCTCGGCTCCTCCGGCTCGGGAAAATCCACGCTGCTCAATCTCATCGCCGGTCTCGATCGCCCCACCTCCGGCTCCATCTTCGCCCACGGCCAGAACATCGCTTCTCTCAATTCGCTCGATCTCGCCCGCTATCGTTGCAACACCATCGGCATGATTTTCCAGTCCTTCAACCTTCTTCCGCGCATGACTCTCGAAGAAAATATCGAACTCCCTCTTCGCCTCGCCGAAGTCGATCGCGCCGAGCGCCCCGCCCGCGTCCGCGAAGCGCTCGAGCGCGTTCGCCTCACGCATCGTCTCGGCCACCGCCCCACGGAACTTTCCGGCGGCGAACAGCAGCGCGTCGCCATCGCCCGCGCCCTCGTCAATCGCCCGAAAATTCTTCTCGCCGACGAGCCCACCGGCAATCTCGATTCCGCCACCGGCGAAGCCATCCTCACGCTCCTCCGTGAACTCCGGTCGCAGCTCGGCATGACCATCGTCATGGTCACTCACGAACGCCCGCTCGCCGAACAGTTCGCCGATCGCCTCGCCATCATGGGCGACGGCAAGCTCCTCTCCACTACCACCGCGAAAGGCCTCCCGCAATGAAGCCCCGCGACCTCACCGATCTCGCTCTCCGCAATCTCCGCGAATCCATCCTCCGCAACGCGCTCACCACTCTCGGCGTCGCCGTCGGTGTCGCTTCGCTCGTCGCCATGCTCTCCCTCGGCGTCGGCCTGCAGCAACTCGCCTCCAAACGCCTTTCGCAGAGCGGCCTATTCGACACCGTCCTCGTCACGCCCAAAAACGCGTTCCGCGGCATGGGCCGCCCGCAGCGCGAACCCGAATCCGACAAGCCTCCGCGTATCCTCGACGAAGACGCCCGCAAAGAAATGGAAAAACTTCCCAACGTTATCGAGGTCTACCCGCAAATCCGCTTCTTCACCGAAATTCGTTTCAACAACAAGCCTTTCGCCACCGTCGTCGCCGGCATGCCCGACTCTTCCCGAAACTCCGGCTCCTTCGACGGCATGCAGGGCAATTTCTTTTCTTCCACCACCGCCAACGAAGCCATCCTTCAAATCGAATTCGCGAAAGACCTCTCCGACAAGCCTTCTTCCCTCATCGGCCAGGAATTAGTCTTGCGTTACGCCGAACGCCAATCGCTTCCCTCCTCCGCAACCAACACTGACCCGTCCACAAATTCTCCCGACGCATCCGGCGGCGGCTTCTCCGTCGTCCCCAAAGAACTCCGCCTCAAAATCGTCGGCATCGTCGAAACCGAACCCGCCGCCGGCTACGGTGGCTACGGCAACGCGCGTCTCCTCATGCCCCTCGCAACCGCCTCCACTCTCCGTGCCGCGCAAGTCAACGATCTGCGCGACATCGTCCGCGACTCCAACTCCGGCAAAACTACATACGCCTCGCTCTCCGTCCGCGCCAAATCTCCCTCCCAGGTTGAAGCCATCGAAACCTCCATCAAAAAAATGGGCTTCAACGCCTTTTCTCTTCTCGACGCCTCAAAATCCCTCCGCACCTTCTTTACGGTCTTCGATAGCCTCCTGGGCATCTTCGGCTGTCTCGCTCTCGCCGTCGCCACACTTGGCATCGTCAACACCCTTGTCATGGCCATCCTCGAACGCCGCCGCGAAATCGGCGTTCTCAAGGCCCTCGGCGCCGCCGACTCCGACGTCCAGCAACTCTTTTTCATCGAAGCCGGCGTGATGGGCTTCTTCGGTGGCGTTCTCGGCGTCCTCTTCGGCTGGCTCCTCGGCCGCGCCGTCACTTTCGGCACCAACGTCTATCTCGCGCGCCAGAATCTCAATCCCATCGAACTCTCTTCAGTTCCCTGGTGGCTCGTCGTCAGCGCCCTCATCTTCGGCATCCTTGTCAGTCTCGCCGCCGGCCTCTATCCTGCTTCTCGTGCCGCCAAGCTCAACCCCGTCGACGCCCTCCGCTATGAGTAATTTCCCAGTGCTTGAGGGTGCCCCACTCTTCGCGTCTTTTGCGAAGGGTGGGCTCTTACGATCGAACGCCACGGCCTTCCGTTCTCCGGTTTTCTTGTTTTTCTTTTTGTGCGTTTTTGTCACCACTTCCGTTGCCGCCGCCGGCCGGGTCGAATGCAATTCCGTCTCCAGCAAAATCCTCTCTCGCAGCGTTCCTTACTGCATCGTTCTTCCTCCAGCGTTTGACACGGACAAGGCAAAACACTTTCCGATCCTCTATTCCCTCCACGGCCTTGGCGACAACGAACAGTTCTTCGTCCACTCCGGCGCTTGGAATCTCGTCGAAGACTTGCGCGAAAAAAGTGAGCTGAACAATTTTCTGATCGCAACACCGGACGGCGGTGCGGGCTTCTACATCAATTCAAAGGACGGCAAAAACCGCTACGAGGATTTTCTTCTGCAGGAATTTTTCCCGTTCATCGAAAAACGCTATCGCGCGGCGCCCGGCCGCGCCAACCGCGCCATCTCCGGCGTCTCCATGGGAGGCTACGGCGCGCTGCATCTCGCCTTCCGCCACCCGCAGCTTTTCGGCGCCGTCAGCGCCCACAGCGCCGCCCTCATCGAAAAACTCCCCAGCTTTCTCGGAGCCTCGCCAACTTCTCCGCGCGCTCGCGTACTCGGCGGTGTCTTTGGCAATCCGCCCGATCCCGTTTTCTGGGACCAGAACAGCCCGCTCGTCCTCGCCCACACGGCCAATCTCGCCGGCCTCAAAATTTATTTCGACTGCGGCGACAACGACGACTACGGCTTCTACGCCGGCGCCACCGCCCTCGACAAAATCCTCACCGCGCGCCACATCCCTCACGAATTCCATCTCTACCCCGGCCGCCACGATCCTGCCTACTTCGCCGAGCATCTCCCCGCCTCGCTCCAATTCCACTCCCGCCTTTTTCCGACCCCTTGATCGGCTCGCATTAACCCGCGCCTCCACAAAATCTGAAATCGTCGCCGCGCCAACTTCAATTCCGTTGTAAACTCCTTTTCGCTCTCTGCGCAGCACACTCTGGAGGTCCTCATGCGCCGTTTCGCTCTCGCAATTCTTCTCCTGGTCTGCGCCGTCACGCTTCTCCCGAATCGCGCCGCGGCCCAAGACAATCCCGCTGCCGCCGCTGCTTCCGCCGTCACCGGCGCTCGCGGCGAATTCCTCGCCGAAGTGACTTATTACGAGCAGCGCTACATCCGCCTTGCCGAAGCCGTTCCCGCCGAAAAATATTCCTGGCGCCCCGGCGAAGGTGTCCGCTCGATCGGCGAAGTCTACGCCCACATCGCCGCCGCCAATTACGGCATCGCCCGCGCGCTCGGCACGCCCCTCCCCGCCGGTATCGACCCCAAGACCATCAACGCCAACGCCGCCGACAAAACCAAAACCGTGCAAACCCTCAAGGATTCTTTCGCTCATTTCCGCAGCGCCATTCTCGCCATCAAGGATGCCGACCTCAACAACGCACAAAACATGTTCGGGCAAAACACCACCGTTCGTGGCGCCTTCTTTCTCGTCACCGGCCACTTCGGCGAACACCTCGGCCAGTCCATCGCCTACGCCCGGCAAAACGGCATCGTTCCTCCGTGGACCGAAGAGCGGATGAAGCAGGAAGCCGCCAAGCCCAAGCCGTAAACATTCTGCGATTGCTCTGTAGGAGCCGAATTCACTCGGCCCCGCTTCGCCCGCCTCCACGGCCCCGAAGGCAACCCCATCGAACTCTGGCAACCCGCCAACCGCGACGCCTGGAAACGGTCAGCGGCACAGACTGCCATCTGTGCCGCCGGCTTACTCTGTTTTGTGGCTATTGTTGCGAGGTTAAGGTTTCTTCGCCGGTTCTTTTTCGACGACGGGTTCCATGGAGGTCTTGGGCGCCGTCTTGCTTTTTGTTGTAGCGGCCATCATTGCTTTCGGGCGCCAGAAGTCGGAAGCGACTTTGGCGACTTCCTCGGGTGGATTGCTGAGCCCCGGATCGAAGCGATAGAGAGCGGACTCCGCGATCTCGACGGCCTCGGCGTTGATTTGCTGGAATTTTTTATAGCCGTCCTCGCCGAGGATCTCCTTCATGGTGGGATTGTGGTCAAAGCCGCCCATGGACGAGCGCAACGTGCTCACGTAGAAGATGGTGCCCTTACCGCCTTCGATCACCTGGGAAACAAAAACCGGCTGGGTATCGGGATTCTTCTCGCCAGCTTCCTTCATGTTCTTTAGAAGGGCCTCGAAATCATCGGCGTGGCCGGGACGAACGTGCACGGCGGTGGTCCGCAAGTAGCGGGATTCGCCGATGAGTTTGGTGTACCCATCGGGATCCTTGGGAGCCTTACGGCTGAGGTCCCAACGGCGCCGCCGGAGTTCGCTGCGAGACGAGACCAGGCAGTTGTCGAAGTCATGCCCCATTTTCTCGGCAGCTTCCTTGCCGAACGCTTTGTTGACCGCAGCCATGACGGCTTCGTTCATTTTGTCGATTTCGGCGTAGTCTTTGCGCGTGCTGGTGAACTGGTAGACGTTGCCTTCGCCATAGACGGCTTCGAGAGCGAGCCAACGGTCGCCATTGTTGCGGCGGTTGGCATCAGCCCATTTTTTGGTGAGGGCCTGGAAATCCGCGACTTTTTCGGGTTTCACTTTGACGATGAAAACGTCGAGATAATCTCCCTGCGCGTGGACAGCAACGGGCGCCGCCAAGCACACGGCTACTGCGAAGGCCCAAAGGGCTCTGCGAAAGGACATACGTACCTCCTCGTATTAAGACTGCTAGGAAGGAACCTGTGGGCGGAAGCTGGTGAGCGGACTCTACACCCGGGACGGGGAGGGGTCAAGGAGGAGGGTGCGAGCCGTGGTCCGTGTTTCGTGACGCGTATCCTACGTAGGGGCGGCTTTACGCCGCCTTCTTCTCTGCGTCCTCTGCGTCTCTGCGTTCAGCTCTCTTCTCCGATTCCCCTCTTCTCAGCGCCCTCTGCGCCTCCTCTGCGAACTCTGCGTTAAGTCCCCCCCTCTTTCTTCTCCTCCTCCTTGACACCCGTACCCACCTGATCAACGATCCTGATCGATCAATCCTCCATGACCAAGTCCCCCATCAAACTCCCCTCCCCCGTCTTCGACGATCCACGCCACCACATCCGCCTCTACCAGGGCGACTCCCTCGAACTCCTCGCCCTTCTCCCCGAATCCTCCGTCGACCTCATCTTCGCCGACCCGCCCTACTTCCTCTCCAACGGCGGCATCACCTGCCACGCCGGCAAAATGGTCTCGGTCAACAAAGGCGCCTGGGACAAATCCCAGGGCCCCGCCGCCAATCACGAATTCAACCGCTCCTGGCTAGCCGCCTGCCAGCGCGTGCTAAAACCCAACGGCTCCCTCTGGGTCTCCGGCACCGCCCACGTCATCCACTCCGTCGGCTTCGCCATGCAGCAGCTCGGCTTCAAGCTCCTCAACGACATCTCCTGGGTTAAGCCCAATCCGCCTCCCAATCTCTCCTGCCGCTATTTCACCCATGCCACCGAAACCATCATCTGGGCCGCACGCGACAAAAAATCCCGCCACACCTTCAACTACAAGCTCATGAAGGAAACCAACCGCGGCAAGCAAATGAAATCTGTCTGGGAAATCAAACCTCCCGAAACCTGGGAAAAACGCTTCGGCAAGCATCCCACCCAAAAACCCCTCGCCCTGCTCGAACGCATCCTCCTCGCCTCCTCTCACGAAGGCGACCTAGTCCTCGACCCCTTCTCCGGCTCCGGCACCACCGCCCTAGCCGCCCTACGCACCCGCCGCGAAGTCATCGCATTAGAATTGTCTTATGAATATCTCGCGCTGACACAACAACGCCTGACGCAAGACCTAGTCCGCGTAGAACTTTCTCTCACAACAATTCAGTTTTCTCTTGATCTATTTCCCGACCTGATCGATCGATCATGTAGCGGCCGCCTTCCGAGGCGGGCGCCTTTTTCCGCTAAGCCGAGCGCTCAGCCGCAATCAATGTCCGCCGACCTAAAACTAGTCCAACAAGAATGCCGCTTCCACTTCATCGGCCGCCACAACCGCACCGTAATCTTCTCCGTCCAAGCCCCCACTCTCGACGAAGCCCTCCAACAATTCCGCAACTCCGGCCATTCCCCCAACGACGCCCTCTTCATCATCAAAACCGAAACCCAAATCTTCCTCGCATAATCCGCAGCGCCAGCGGCGCGGCAGATGTTAGCCCAGGGCGCGAGCCCTGGGAACACGGCCCACAAAAATCCTAAGCGCCGGAGGTGCGGCACATTCTCCGCTCTTTGCCACTCAATCCCCTCCATGATTTAATTCTCCCGATGAATCTATCCCTCCCCACGGAAGGTTTGGAGAAATACAAGAGCGGGTCCCAACGGGCCCGCGTTTCCACAGAGCCATGGGGAGAAGCGAATCTTTATTGCCCGGCCTGTGATTCGCCAAAAATAAATTCACTGCCCACAGGGACGCATGCCGTCGACTTCAGCTGCCCATCTTGCGCGTCTCGTTATCAACTCAAAAGCAGTGCCAGCAAATTCGGGAATCGAGTCATTGATGGCGCATACGCAGCGATGCATCGAGCGATTACCGCCGACCAGACGCCCAATATGTTCTTTCTTCACTACAAACTCCCGCAGCTAACGGTCGAAAGCGTCCTACTGATTCCTCGGTTCGCGTTCTCGATGTCATGCGTGGAAAAACGCCCCCCACTTTCGTCAAAAGCTGTGCGGGCAGGATACGTCGGATGCTATTTTGTATTGGACCGCATTCCTCCGGACGCGCGAATTCCAATCGTTCAAAACGCTCGCCCGGTGAGTTCGTCTCAAGTTCGTGGGGCCTACAACAAAATCCGCTCACTTGAAACGATAAATGTAGAAAAACGCGGCTGGACCCTCGACGTCCTCAGCGCGGTCCGCTCCCTCGGCAAAACCGAATTCGAACTCCCCGAAATCTACGCCCTCGAAAACACTCTCAAAAAACTCCACCCGGACAACCACCACATTCAACCCAAAATCCGCCAACAACTCCAAGTCCTCCGCGACCTCGGCCTCCTCAAATTTCTTGGCGATGGCTCGTATCGTCTCACTTAGACCGGGTGCCCCATCTTTGGTTTCCAAAGGGTGGGTTTTGGTGTTTCTTTCAATCGCGCATTACAGCGCACTCACTCCGCCCCGACCGGCTGCACCTGCCGCTCAATCTCCGAAGCCTTCCCCGCCCGCCTCTCGCATTCCAAATCACAAAAATTCTGCAGCTTCAGCCAGAATTCCGCATTCGTCTTGAAATAGCCGGGTGCCGCACCCTTCGCCCTCAAGGGTGCGGGTTTTGAATTTTCCCGTTTCCCCTCTAACCCAACACAGCCGCAATATTTCGCGCGGGATGAAGGATGCGAATAATTTGCAGTGGCTTCGACTGCGGGTCGTAGACAATCCAGCAATTCCGAAAGGGCTGTACCAGCCAGAAACGCACTGGAAGCGCCGTTAGGTCCTCCCGAACACGCCCCGCAAGCGGAGATTCCGCCAGAAAAGCACAAGCGGAATAGACCGCCTCTTCGACGCGATTTGCTGCGTCAAGATTATCTCCTGCAATGTAGCTCCAGATTTCAAAGAGGTCGTCGACGGCTTGCGGGGTGAACCGATACTCGCTCATGCCTAGCGGTTTTCAGTAAGCCAAGCTCGTTTCTTTTCTTCCAGCCGCGAACGAACTTCGCCGGACTCGACCAATTCTCCCCGCTGCGCAGCAGCATAGCCTTCCTCAATCTTGGCCCGAATCTCGCTGCCTTGCTCAGCCAGCCAAGCCTCCTGCTCATGCAGCAGGGAAACTGCCTGCTCCACAAACTCGTCCACGCTTTTGTACGCCCCGCGCTCCACATCTTGCTTGATCAGTGCCTCAAGCTCTGGCCTCAATTCGATCTTCATGCCCACAGTCTACCTCAACTTCCTCATCGCCGGGTGCCCAATCCTTGGATTGCAAAGGGTGGGTCTTGGGTTTCTTCCAACCGCAAACTACAGCGTACTCACTCCGCCCCTACCGGCTGCACCTGCCGCTCAATCTCCGAAGCCTTCCCCGCCCGCCTCGCGCACTCCGAATCATAAAAATTCTGCAGCTTCAGCCACAATTCCGCATTCGTCTTGAAATACTCGGGGGCCGCTCAAAACTCTTCCGGCCACCTTCTCGCCGCGTGCATCACCGCAAGTATCCAAACCTCTTTCTTCTCAATCCGGTACCCCACGATAAACGGAGTGCCGGGAATGACCAGCTCCCGAGTCCCCGCGATGCGTCCTTTGCGCCCGGCCATCGGATGCCGTCCCAGCACTTCCACCGTTTCCCAAATGTGATTCATGATTTCTCGCGCAGCGGAGGGGTTCTCTTCTGCAATATATTCGTAAGCGGACACTAATTCTTCCGTGGCGGGCGTCGTCCATCGGATAAGCATTGCAGGAAGTTACTTCGTGCGGCCCATCTTCTGAATCATCTTCTTCACTTCGCCATGCGCCACGAATTTCCCTTCCTTCGCTGCGCGCAGGCCTTTGGCCATCAACTTGGCGTGATATTCGTTGAGCTCCAGATAGTGCTCGACAGCTTCGTTCAGCAGGTAGCTACGATCCCGATCCAGGCTTTCTGCCAGCGCATCAAGAGTCTCCACCGCGTCGGACGGCAAACGGAAACTGATCGTTTTTTTTAAAGTGCTCATAATATCAAATAATACGCGGCAGCTTTCCGTATTGCAACCTCACCCCCTTCCCCAATCCTCCCAATCCAGCCCTTTCACTATCCCAAACTCCTTCGCATTCGCCGTCACCAGTGTCAGTTTACGGTTTAGAGCCTGCCCCGCTATGAGCACGTCGTACGTTCCAATGGGCCTACCCGTCCGTTCTAAGGTGCTCCGGATTTCCCCCGCTTCCCTCGCGTCCTCCTCCCCAAATTCCAGCACCCGCACCGAACCTGCAAGAAACATCTTCACGCGCCTCGTATTCGCATCGGTTTGCATGCTCTTCGCTACGCCGTACCACAGCTCGAACACCGACACCGACGGCACCCGCACTTCCTCGCCTGACCCCACTGCTCTTGAGAACCTTTTCCGAACCAGCTCCGAGGAACCGTTGATCAACGCGATGCACGCGTTCGTATCCAGTAGATAGGCCATCGCGAATCTCACTCAAAAATCTTGCGTCGAGGTGTACGCGGTTGTTTCCGGCCTCCCTTGAAAAGGGGGTCCCCGCCGATTCGGTCCATCGCCGCAAACCACTCTTTCGGATCCGGAATCAACGGCTCCAGCAACACGCCCTCGGGAACACGTCGCACCCGCACACTGTCCCCCTCAAACCGAAACTCCCGCGGCAGCCGCACCGCCTGGCTCCGTCCGTTGCGAAACAGCTTTGCCACCCGGCTACGTTCCATGCCTCACCTCTAAAGTAGTATATACCACCGGTATATACCACCGTCAAGCTCAAGCGCCCCGATTCTTGGCGCACGGAGCTACCCCGATCTGGTCGGGGTGGCCCTCCTGTCCCCTCTGGGGTGAACTCCTCCTCTCCACTTTCCTTCCCAATCCCATCCCGCCTCCCCTTCTCGTACCAGTTTCGAATGTGGTACCCTATAAATATTATTGACAAATAGTAAATAGTGTGCTATCTGTCTTTGTGAACTGTTCGCATAAGCCCGGCTCCCCTCCCTTTGCGCTCTTCTCCGCTCTTGCCATTCTTCCCCGCCATTCCCCCTTACTTTCTTTTCAACCACTTGCGCACTCTTTCATTTTCCGTATCCATCTCATCCCCTTTCCTTTCTTCTCCTTGCGCACTCTTTCCGAAAAACACCGGGGTACCCCCTCCCACCTGGTCCAACCAATAGTTCCATTTTGGAATTCTCGCCCGTCTTGTCGTTCCCCCCACTCGCTCATCCGCCGGGCGTTGCGACCGGCATGAAAAAGGTTCTTCAACATGTGAACTGTAGACTGTCGGCTGTGGACTTCCTCTTCATCGGTCGCTGGCCATCGGTCGTTGGCCACTGCTATCATTCCCGGCTTGCACCATTTGGAGGTGGCATGGGATTTGGGGAGCGGTTGGCGGAGGTGCGCGGCGGGTTTGAGCGGTCGTTCTGGGTGGCGAACGTCAGCGAACTGTTTGAGCGGCTTTCGTATTACGCGGCGTTTGCTTCGCTGGCGCGATATCTGCACGAGGCGCTGGATTTTCCCACGGAGCGGGCGGCGGATCTTTCCGGGCTTTTTGGCGGGTTGGTGTGGTTCCTGGCGATTTTTGGGGGAGCGATTGCCGACCGGCTGGGATTTCGCCGCGCACTTGCCATCGCTTATCTCATTCTCGCCGGCTCGTACTTCCTGCTTGGTTCGCTGGGCGCGCCGTGGCTGGCTCCGCTGCGCAACGCGGTGCCGCTGGTGGGGCTGGTTACTGTAGTGCTGATGTTGCCGGCGCTGGGCGTGGCGATGGTGAAGCCTTGCGTGGTGGGAACGACGGCGCGGGCGTCGAATGAGAACGTGCGGTCGATCGGGTATTCGATTTACTACACGCTGGTGAATATCGGCGGGGCGCTGGGGCCGTTTGTGGCGTCGTGGGTGCACCGGCATCTGAGCGTGGAGAATGTGTTTCGCGTGGCGGCGGCCAGCGTGTTCCTGATGTTTTTTGCGGTGCTGGTGTTTTTCAAGGAGCCGCAAAAATCGGGCGACGTGGCGACGGCCAGCCTGGCGGAAACGATGCGCAACTTCGGAAAGGTGGTGGCGAATCCGAAGTTCATGATTTTTCTGCTGATTTTTTCCGGCTACTGGATTGTTTACTGGCAGGAGTTCATCACGCTGCCGATTTACATTCACGATTACGTGGACGGGAAGGCCGATACGGAGCGGATGCTATCGACAGGACCGCTAGTGGTGATTGCGTTTACGGTGGCGTTCAGCGTGCTGACAAAGAAAATGGCGGCGTTTCGGGCGGTGCTGCTGGGGACGCTGGTGTCGATGGTGGCGTTTGCGATTCTGGCGCTGCACGCGAGCATTTATGCGGCTTACGCAACGCTCGTCGTCATCGCGGTTGGCGAGTTGATTCAGCAGCCGCGGTATTACGATTATATTTCGCGGCTGGCGCCGGCGGGACAACAGGGGACGTATATGGGATTTGCGTTTTTGCCGCTGGGGATTGGATCGTTTTTGGCGGGGCGCATTGGCGGGGCGCTACTGCACCGGTTTGGAGAGGTGCAGCACCGGCCGGAGCTTTTTCTTTGGGCGCTAACGGCGATCGGGCTGGGCACAACTTTACTGTTGTGGATTTACGACAGAATTGTGAAACCCTCAGAATTAGAAACCGGAAAATAGAAGATAATCCAGGAAATCAATTGACCATGCGGCGAAGCGATTCCAGTGCTTGCCGAGCGAGCGAATAACGCGGTTCGATCTGGATCGCTTCCTGCAAACAGCGGATCGCCTGGCCATACATTTCCTTTCCTAAATACGCGCGGCCGAGATTGTAGTGGGGAAAATGCCGCGGCTCGTAGCGCCGGGATTCGACGGCCTGCTGGAGCCAGGGAATGGCTTCGTCAAACTGGCCGAGTTCGATGAGGTAGGCGCCGATGTCATTATAGGGATTGCCGAAATCGGGGTCGAGCTCGATGGCGCGCTTGCATTCGGCGATGGCGTCCATCAACTTGCCCTGATAATGATACGTCCAGCCGAGAAACGTGTGCGCTTCGGCGGTGGGATGCAGTTCCAGGGAAGACTGGTAGAGCTCGGCGGCGCGATCGTAGTCGCCCTCCATCTGCGCCTGATAGGCGTCTTGCAACACTTCCCACGCGCGCGTGAGGGTCTCTTGGCTCATGGGGGAAGTTTGAACGCAAAAAGCGAGTCTCGTCAAAGGTACGAAAGTTCTAGCTGTGCAAAATGGGCACCCTGTCCTGTTGGCGGGGGAGAGGTGGAAATTTGGGGCGAGAATAGAGAAAATGATTAGGGTCTCATTTTGAGCAGCTTGAAATTGGGGGGAAGCGTGAAACTTCTTGGGAAAAGTGCAGTGATTGCGGCAGGTTTCGCGGGATTGCTTGGCATGGGCGCGCTGGTTGTGCAGGCGTCGACGACCAAAACGGCGGCTCCGAACGCGGCGGCGGTGGGACGAGGGAAGACCGTGTTTCAGCAGAAATGCTCGGTTTGCCACTACGACAACAGCGACCAGAAAAAAATCGGACCGGGGCTGAAGGGGCTTGCGAAGCGCGGCACGTTCAGCGTGAATGGAAACAAAATCACCGACGACAGCTTGCGGGCATGGATCGAGAACGGGGACCAGTTGATGCCGCCGTTTAAAGACGTGCTGGAGGCTGGGCAGATTAAGGATGTGATTGCCTACGTGAAGACGCTGTAGCTTCGCGCGAGAATTGTTGTGGGATAAAAGAGAAACCCCCGAAAGCCTGCGCGAAGCAGTCGACGGGGGTTTCCAATTTTTCTCGCTCCCGGGCGGGAGAGAGAGCTACTTCAGAACAGCGTCTTTCAGGACCTTGGCCGGACGCAGACGGACAACGGTCTTGGCCTTGATCTTGATCGCTTCACCGGTCTGGGGGTTGCGGCCCATGCGGGCTTTGCGATGAGCCTTTACGACGCGGCCGATTCCCGGGATAACAAACTTGCCTGCACTGCCCTTGGCTTCCTTGACGGCCAACTTGTGGAGCTCGTCAAAGAAAGTGACGATCATCTTTTTCGAGGTGCTCGCTTTTTCGGCGAGATGCGAAACGATTTTGGTTTTGCTCAGTGGCTTAGCTGCCATTTCTTCTGCCTATCCTCCTGATTTTTCTATCCATCCCGGCGCAGCCGGGACCAGCCGCGAGCAAGAAAAACCCCTATTTTCCTGCAAAAAAACTCGGGCCGAACCGGACTATAGCGAAGGAAGAAAAAGAACGCAAGGGCAAATGAGCAAAAAAGGCCGAAAAACCGCGATTTTTTTAAGGGCATGTGCAAAACGTGCTGATTTCATGCGGTCAAACGCGCTTTCGGGGCAAATTCCGGCACGATGGGGCTATGTTATCCTGTCTAATTCCCAACTAATCAAGGAGAAGCGACTGTGAGCACGATCGCAAACTGGCGAGAGCTGGAGCACCGGATATTGTGGTTCTGCGCGGCAAGGATCTGACGAGTGTTGCCGAAACGCTGCATGTGGGCAGCGGAGCAAACGCGGCGTTGCGTGATTATGCGCGGGGACGGCGCGAGCAGTTGTCGCACTTGGAGTTTGACGGGAGATAGCGGATAGAAGTCCACGACCTAATATCAGAAAATCTGCCTCGCAAGAAAAAACGGCGAGGTGAATTATGAGTTCGTATCGAGTCGTGGCAATTCCCAGTGAAGTTGCCGAGCAAGTCCGGGCTACGGGGAAATCTCCCAATTATGGTTTCCCCGTGCATCGAGAGGTGGCGGCAGGGCGCGCGCCTTGCCGGCACTGCCTGAAGTTAATCCGAAAAGATGAAGAAGAATTGCTGTTATTTACCTATGACCCTTTCCGGGAATTGGGCGAGCCGCCGCTTCCGGGGCCCGTTTATATCCATGCGGAAAACTGCGGCCGACATCCGGACAGCGATGCCATTCCGGAAGAGTATCGCGGGCGGCTTTTGACGCTGGAGGGATACGGAGAGAACCGCGCGCTGGTGAAGGAAATTCGCGTGAGCGATGGCGCGGAGGAACGCGCGGCGGAAGAACTGTTCAGCGAGGCGAGGATTCGCTACGTCAATGTACGAAGCACGGAGGCAGGTTGTTTCTTGTTTCGGCTGGAACGCAGCTAAAAGGGACTTCTCGTGGGGGATTCGCACGAAGGTGGTCGGAGAAGAAGCAAGAGGGCCGGTCTTAGGACCGGCCACTACAGGAGAAGAAAAAGCGCCCGCCGCGGACGGCGGACGCTACAAAAGCAAGGGGGCGGCATAAAGCCGCCCCTACATTGGGGAGATGGCTAGAGTCCGGCGAGGTCTTCGTAGAGATGGGCGATCGCCTTGATGCCGCCGTAGTAGTTTTCGAGGGCGAGATGCTCGTCGGGAGCGTGAGCGTTTTCGTCGGGAAGGCCGAAGCCGATGAGGACACACGGTACTTTAAAAGTGTCGTGCATTTGCGTGACGAACGGGATCGAACCACCTTCGCGAATAAAGACGGCCCTTTTGCCAAAGCCTTTTTCGAGCGCGGACTGGGCAACCTGGAAAATCGGCGCTTTGTAGGCTGCGACCCAGGGTTTGCCGGTGCTCAACACTCCAAATCGGCAGTGCACACCCTTGGGAAGAAGTTTGCGGATGTGCTTTTCAACGAGCTTGGCGATTTTTTGCGGATTCTGATTAGGCACGAGTCTCGTTGAAAACTTTGCGTAAGCCTTTGAGGGGATGACGGTCTTCGCGCCTTCACCCTGATAGCCGCCCCAGATTCCATTCAGTTCAAAAGTTGGACGAATCCAGAGTCGCTCGACCGTAGTGAATCCCTTTTCCCCGTCGTAAGCGGGCGCGCCTACGGCATGCTTGAAATCCTTTTCTTTCCAGGGCAAAGCGTTCAATGCCTTGCGTTCCGCGGCGGGGACGGCGGCGACGTCATCGTAGAAACCGGGGACAGCGACACGGAAATTCTTGTCGTGCAGCTTGGCGAATAATTCCGTAAGCACAGTGAGCGGATTGGGAACCGCGCCGCCGTATACGCCGGAGTGAAGATCGCGCGCAGGGCCGGTCAGTTCGATCTCGTAGTAGTTCAACCCGCGCAGGCCGTACGTGATGGAGGGAACGCCTTTACCGAGCATCGAAGTGTCAGAAACCAGCAGCGCATCTGCTTTCAGTTTTTCTTTGTGGCTCTGGACGTAATCCCAGAGGCTAACGCTTCCGACCTCTTCCTCGCCTTCGATCAGAACTTTGATGTTGATAGGAAACTTGCCGTGAAGTTGATGGAGTGATTCGAGCGCTTTCAGATGGATATGAACCTGGCCCTTATCGTCGGCGGTGCCGCGGCCAAAGATGTTTCCGCTTCGCACTTCGGGCTGGAAGGCCGGCGAAGTCCAGAGTTCCAGCGGCTCGGCGGGCTGAACGTCATAGTGGCCGTAGAAAAGAATTGTGGGCTTGCCGGGGGCTTCGAGGGATTCGGCATAAACAAGGGGGTGAAGACTGGTGGGAACGATCTCGACGGTCTTAAAGCCCGCTGTACGCAAATGATCGGCGACCCATTTGGAAGCGCGTTCGATGTCCGGTTTGTGCTCGCTCTTGGCGCTGACGGAGGGAATCCGGAGAAATTCGTAAAGCTCTCCGAGATGCTGCTCGCGGCGACTTTCTATAAATTCAGCAAGGTTCATCGGAGGCCCCCAGGCGCAATGATGATGATTCAATGCAAATCAATAACTGCCCAAAAATGATGAAGTAAAGCGCGGCAGCGGTTTGGTCTAGAATGCGCCCGGCATGATGCCGTAGCCGCTTAGGTATTCTACGGCCAGCCGATTGGGGCTTACAAGTTGCCGGGCAAAAAAGCGTGGTGATTGGGAACACCTGTCCGAAAGGGCAATTGACGGTTCCCGGCGCCAGACCGATGATGGGCACACTATGCACGAAACCGCCTTTGCCACGAACCGGCGCAGCCAGCGCATCTTTCACCGGATGAAGCTGCAAGCCCTCGGCCGCAGCCATGCGGGGAAAAAGTTTCGCGAGGTGTGCGAAACCATGGTGGTGAGCGCTCACGGCGGTCTGCTGATGCTGCGGCATGAGGTGGATTACGACGAAATGCTGGTGCTGGTGAACCCGGAAACGCAGGAAGAGCAGGAGTGCCGCATTGTGTTCACCGGGGAGAGTGGATCAAAGGGTATTCGGGTGGGGGTGGAATTTCTGACGCCCGCCCCGCACTTCTGGGGCATCGATTTTGACGCGCCACGCCTGAGCTCCGAGCAGCAAGACCAAACGCACCGAACGAACTGATTCCCACCTTGTAACTCCTAAGAACCCGGACAGACTCATTTGGAATGCGCACCGACGAGAGTGTAGGTCTGCTTGGGGGGATAAGCTGATGTATGGGAAGGAGTTGCGGACTACGGAGTTCGGGCAAAATATTTCATATAATCTAACCAAAATTAGAGAATTCGAAACCGGCGGCAGATGAGCTGGAAATTAAAGCACTTATATTCAACGACTTAAAAATGCTCAAGTTTGGATTGTTACGTGCTTTTAATCGTTCGGAGTCGCTTTTCATTCGCCCACCGGCTCCAGAAGGTGGGCACTATCGTAGTTGGTGAGACACGGCCCAAAGGTGCCCCTGATGATGAAAAAACTCGTATTAGCTTCCGCGCTTGTGCTTAGCATGACGATCTTGAGTGGGACGGCGTGGGCAGATAACATAACCATTGTCAATCCCTCTTTCGATACTACTCCTGGCACATTGACTCCTAATTGTTCCTTGGGTGGCCCAACATGCGCCTTTAATTTTGGCCCGATTGCTGGTTGGACGACCACAGGCGGGCAAGGTGGATACTGGCTGCCGGGTTCCTATTTCCCCGGGCTGCCGGCTGGCGACCTGATCGGTTATGTCAATTCTGCAGGCTCTCTTTCGCAGACCCTCACCGGAAATTCCGTCCTGGCCAACTCGATCTACACACTGTCGCTTTCCGTCGGAGATCGAGCAATAGATACTTTAAGTGGGGGTTACACCCTGTCCCTAGACACCATCGTGGGCGGCGTGACAACCACGCTTTGCAGCTTCACTGGCAACGCGAGCACGATAGGTAGGGGCATGTTTCAGGTTGAAGGCTGCACCTACACGAGCCCATCCAGCGTGCCGAGCGGCAACCTTTTTCTGCAACTTACCGCGAACTCCGGGCAATTGGATGTTGATAACGTGAGTCTCACAGTTCAGTCTGCGACGACCAATGTTCCTGAGCCGAGCTCGGTTCTGCTGTTGAGCGTTGGCATGCTCTTTCTGATTGGCACCCTGATGGTGCGGCGCAAGAAAGAACTTCAGCTCACCGCGTAATTGTATTTGTTTGAACTTCGAGGCCTCACCTGACAACCAGGTGGGGCCTTTTCTTGTTTCGCTGAGCTGAACTGTCCGTGGAATGCACATCGAGGAAGGCGAGGACATTGCGCACGGAGCACGCCGAGCACATTTTCCTGAAGGTCTTAGTTTGCAGGCTATAATTGGAAACGGAGGAGTGGGTGAGCGGTTGAAACCGGCGGTCTTGAAAACCGTTAGACCCGAAAGGGTCTCGGGGGTTCGAATCCCTCCTCCTCCGCCAGATGCGCAGATTAGCTGCGCAGAATTTTTCGCGTCTTGCTTGGGTAATCATTACGCTATGGTCCGGCGGGTCGCTCCCACCCTGCCACGCCTTCCGCCGTAAAATAGAGAGTCAGCAGAACTATGTCCGATACCCGCAGAATAGCCTGGCTGGTGGCGGCCTGGGCCGTCTTCCTCGGTGTGTACGCCGGGGTCTCTTTCTATTTGAAGCCAGGCGCATCGCTGAGCGCGTTTGGGGATATTGTGCAGTGCTTTGTGCCGCTGATCGCGAACGCCGGCTTGCTGATCAATGCGGGTACACCCCACTGGCGGCGCAACATTTTCTGGATGCTGCTGGCGCTGGGCTGCTCGATGTGGATGATGGGGCAGTTCGAATGGACGTATTACGAAGTCTATGTACACCGGGAAGTACCGGACCCATTTGCGGGCGACATTGTTTTTTTCCTGCGCGGCATTCCGCTGATCGCAGCACTTGCACTGCAGCCTCATTTGAAGCGCGAGGAATTGCGCATGGGGCTGGGATATTTGGATTTCGCGCTGTTGCTGACGTGGTGGACGTTCGTGTATGCGTTTTTTGTGCTGCCGTGGATGTATGTCAGCTATTCGGACGCCGTTTACAACTACGCGTACAACGTGCTGAATACGCTGCAGCAATTAGTGGTGATCGTGGGATTCGGCATCTTCTGGCTGCGAACACGAAACGCGTGGCGCACCGTGTACGCTTATCTTTTTACCGCGTCGGCGTTATACATGCTCACTTCCCTGACCACCAATGTGGCGATTTCCCGGCATGATTACTACACCGGGAGCCTGTATGACCTGCCGCTGCTGAGCGTGTTTTTCCTTTACGGACTGGCGGGATTCGTAGCTTTTCAACGCCGGACGCAACTGGATTTACCGGCGGACGGCAGCATGGCCGGGGGAACCGAAAGCACGGCGTCGGGACATGCCTGGGCCGCGCGACTGGCGATGGGAACGGTGCTCTCGCTTCCTCTGTTTGCGTTGTATGCGATGCATCTGGAGCGGGATACGCAGGCGATCCGGGATTTTCGCCTTACCGTGACGCTGGTTGCGGCGGTCCCGCTGGTGCTGCTGGTATTCCTGCGCACGCACCTCGCGGACAAGGACCGCGCGTTGTTGCTGGCCAAGTCCGAATCTTCGATCGAAAATCTGCAACGCCTGCAGACACAGATGGTGCAATCAGAAAAACTGATTTCATTGGGCCAACTGGCGGCGGGAGCGGCCCATGAAATCAATAATCCGCTGACGGCGATACTCGGTTATTCGGATTTATTGGCCGACGACCCTGCGTTGCCCGACCGCGCTCGAACAACCGCTGGTAAAATCCGGGAGCAGGCGCGGCGAACGCGCAACCTGGTGCAGAACCTGCTTAGCTTCGCGCGACAGGTGCCGCCGGAGCGGACGTTGCTCGACATCAATTCCGTAATTTCGAATGCCGTGCAACTCCGCGCGCTGGATCTGCGCACGGGCGGGCCGCGTATTGAAACGGAGCTGGAATCCGTGCTGCCGGGCGTGCGCGGCGACAATAACCAGTTGATGCAAGTTTTTTTCAATATTGTGAACAACGGGCTGGATGCGATGGGAGAGAACAGCGGCGGCGTGCTGACGATCAAGACGCTGCGCGATCGCGGGAGCGTGGTGATTCTGTTTTCGGACACCGGGCCGGGCATCAAGGAGCCGCATCGCGTGTTTGATCCGTTTTACACCACGAAGCCGGTGGGAAAAGGGACTGGGCTGGGGCTGAGCATTTGTTACGGCATCGTGCAGGAGCATGGGGGAAAAATACTTTGCTACAACGGGCAGACTGGCGGCGCGGTGTTTCGCGTGGAGTTGCCGGCAGTGCTAGCGGTTTTGCCCAGCAAGGGAGCTGTGCCACCCAGCGTGGCCCCGGTATCCAGCAAACAATCTTAAACAGGACATTGCGGCGCGGCAGCTTGAAATTGCGGCGGCAAGATGCGTAGAAGCTCATAGTGGAGTTTACCGGCAAGGGTGTCGGCAAAAGGCTGGAACATGAATGAAATTGCCATCCGGACGGAGCAACTGACGCGGCGATTTGGCGCGTTGACCGCGGTGGATTCCGTGGATTTGCGCGTGAATGCGGGGCAATTTTTCGGATTCCTCGGGCCCAACGGCGCGGGAAAATCCACCACCATCAAAATGTTGACCGGGTTGCTTGCGCCGAGTTTCGGACGAATGGAGCTTCTGGGCTTGGATTTTCAGCACAACCCCATTGAGGTGAAACGCCAGATCGGCGTGGTTCCCGAGGGAATGGGATTGTTTGAAAGGCTCACCGGCAGCGAATACCTGCACTTTGTCGGGCGTATGTACGGACTGGATGGCGAGACGACCGAGAAACGGACGGCGGAACTGCTGGAGTTCATGCAACTGGCGGATCGGGAGAAAGCACTGATCGCCGATTATTCGCACGGGATGCAGAAGAAATTGGCGCTGGCGGCGGCCGTGATTCACGGCCCGCGGATTCTCTTTCTGGACGAACCGTTTGAGGGCGTGGATGCACTAGCGGCGGGAGCGCTGAAAGCGCTGTTGGGGCGGATGACCGCGCGCGGTGTAACTATCTTCCTGACTTCGCACGTTTTGGAAATTGTAGAGCGGCTTTGCAGCCACGTGGCCATCATTCATCAAGGGCGATTGGTGGCGCAGGGTTCGCTGGAAGAGTTGCGCGCCGGAATTCCCGAGGCGCAGGGCGAAAAGAAAACGCTTGAGCAGATTTTCCTTTCGATTGTTGGGCAGAGCGGCGGCGAACAGTCACGGCTGGAGGAGTTGACGTGGCTGACGTAATCCGTATGCCGGGTGTTATGGAGCAGTTGAGATTGGTCGCCGGCTTGCGCTGGAGTCTGCTGAAGAACGGCCTGCAACGGAAAAACAACAGGTGGGACCTGATTGGGATAATTCTTGCCGCGGCCGGCAGCGCCGTGATGGTGGTGGGCTTGTGCGTGGCGTTTTACGTGGGCGCTTATTTTTTCCTGACCAAAGGCCGGGCC
>Ga0210405_10002005_pt1 | contig 21869 bp, 16 predicted proteins | sample IncBWH11MmetaG_FD_155492 | JGI IMG/M metagenome (GOLD analysis project Ga0210405, IMG submission 155492) | Forest soil microbial communities from Barre Woods Harvard Forest LTER site, Petersham, Massachusetts, United States - Inc-BW-H-11-M | ecosystem: Environmental > Terrestrial > Soil >... | reverse complement strand
CTCCGAACCACGCTGTAAGCGAAAGCTCCGGCTTTTGCCTCTCATTTCTCGGATCATTTAACCCAAAAGCCAAAGATAAGGGGTAACCGCAGATTTCACAGGTTCCACAGATGACTGAGGCCAAGGAGTTTATGGTTATCTGACGCAAAGATTCATCCGGAACAAAATTGTGGATGCCAGAGACCGTCTGCCCTACTCCTCAAATCTGCGAAATCTGCGGTTTCTAATTCGGAATTTAGGCTTAAGCTCCAGCATTCACCTGCGACCCGGCAAGCGAGGGGCAAAAGCTGGAGCTTTCGCTTACACTCCCGTCACAAACTGCTGACTAACGAATACCGATCGACGATGACGATTGTGGTTGCGGCTGCGCAGAGCCGTGATAAATGCGAGGTTGGCAGCTTAAAATAACTGGCCAAAATTGACGATGTTAACATCTAACACTAGGGTCGGTTTGTGAAAGTTTTCACAAGGTCAGCTCTCGGTGGATTGGGTACACCGAAGCTGCGGCGCGCCGTTGAGCTGATTAACCCGCACCTGTACACTGTCGAAGAACGGATTCGCGAACAGGCCAGAGCATTCGATCCAGCGATTGAAGGCTATCTTGCATACGCTTGTGGCAGTAGCGGAAAACGACTTCGTCCAGCCTTGGCGTTACTCTCCGGCGCAGCTACAGGAAATATCTGCCCGAGTCATGTCGATCTGGCCGTGATCTTGGAACTCATCCACCTCGCTACTCTCGTGCACGACGACATCATGGACAGCGCCGATGTGCGGCGTGAGCAGGCGACCGTCAATGCCAAATGGGGCAATACCTTAGCCGTCCTGCTTGGCGACTGTCTGTTCGCCCACGCTATGAAGCTGGCGGCCGCGTTTCCAAACAGCGAGATATGCCGCCGGATCGCTCACGCGGCAACCGATGTTTGCGCCGGTGAAATCTTGCAAACGCAGCGCAGGTACGACCTGAATCTGACGATTGGCGAATACTTTCAGGTTATCGAAATGAAGACAGCCGCCTTGTTCGCCATTGCTACAGAGCTGGGGGCGTTTATAAGCGAGGCGAGCCCCGAAGTGATCACGGCAATGAAGATTTACGGTCTGAAACTCGGAACCGCTTACCAGATCTACGACGACTGCCTCGACATTGCGGGCACCGAGGAAAAAGCCGGCAAAACTCTTGGCTCGGACCTTCGAAAAGGAAAGCTCACGCTCCCGGTTCTTTACTTATTGCAGATGGTGGACCGGGACGAGCATCATCGGTTCAGCGAAGTTTTGATCCGCAGTAAAGCGGAGGAGTTGGATACCCTCGCGGAAGAAGTCATCAGACGTGGTGCGCTTCGTCGAGCGGTCGATACCACCAAGCGCCTTGTGGAAGAAGCGCAGTCCGAACTTCAAAAGACGTCGGTGAACAAATACACGTTGGCCATGCAGGATATCGGCGATTTCCTTTCGAATATCGTTGACCAGTTTGCCGCAGCTGCATAACTTTTTCTACGCATGTTTTTGTTCTCATGCGTAGCTTTACCATTCACGAGTTACCAGATGAGGAGAAACCCCGTGAAAAGCTTCTCCGGCGCGGCATCGATTCTCTGACTGATGCCGAGATGCTCGCTATCCTTCTTCGCACAGGAGTTCCAGGCTGCAATGTCATCGAACTGGCCCGGAAACTCCTCAACCACTATGGGACCCTCGCTCAATTATCCCGTTGTCCCATCCCAGAGCTGTCTAGTTTCAAGGGGGTCGGTCTCGCCAAGGCATTGCACCTCGCTGCTGCATTCGGGCTCGGGACGAGATTGGCCGCGGAGCAAGTCATTTCAGAACCGCTCAATCGTCCCGAGGCCATCTACGCGTTGCTCGGGACGGAAATGCGCCTCCTTGACCGCGAGTCCCTACGCGTCGTCTTACTGGACACACGTTATCGCCTGATAGCAATTCGCGAGATCTCGAAAGGAACTCTGAACGAAAGCCTGGCCCATCCACGCGAAATCTTTAAGCCCGCAATCAGCCATTCCGCCTGCGCATTTGTGCTTGCTCACAATCATCCGTCGGGCGATCCGGCGCCAAGTGAGACTGACCTGAGGCTTACCCGACGAGTCGCCGAATGCGCTCGCATGCTTCAGATCCAATTCCTGGATCACATCATCCTCGGTTCGCCACAGGAAGGCAGGGCAGGCTATTTCAGCTTTAAAGAAGCCGGGATTTTGTAGTGGCTAGGGCGCGTGGCGTGGTAGGGATGCGCTCCCGCGCGTCCGGCATTGCACGTCCATAGAACGTGAACAAGCGCACAAATGGCGGGGATAAACATAAAGGGCTGGATCGGTTTCCGGATGTGCAACGCCGGACGCGCGGGAGCGCATCCCTACCAGCCACCAGCCACCAGCCACCAGCCACTAGCCACTAGCCGCTAACTGTTCCTTCGTGTACTCGATGAAGCGCTGAATAAGAGGCTCGAATCGCTCTTTCCGCCAGGCAATCCCGTACCGAATCTTTTGACCGTGGGGCCGAATCGGGATGAATTTTACTCCAGGCGCCGGCTGTCGAGTGATGTGTTCGCCAAAAATCGAAATGCCGAAGCCGGCCGCAACGTATTGAACCGCGGTCCTTGCTCGATCCACTTCCTGAACCACCTTTGGCGTAAACCCGACACGTTGACAAAGTCGCGCTAACCAGGAGCGGTAACTGGGCGCATTTTCGCGCGAGGTTAGGATGAATCCTTCCTCCTTCAATTGTTGGAGGCGTATAAAGGGGCGAGTTGCCAGCGGGTGATCGCTGGGCACTCCGGCCATCGGTTGTTCTTCGACAATACACTCAACCCGCAAACCCGGTGGCGCTTTCCCATCGATGGCACCGATCACTCCCACGTCTAGCCGGTGCGTCGAGAGAGCCTCCAATTGCGCTGTGGGTACCATCTCCGTCAGGGTCACTTCAACGTCAGGATATTTCCGGCGGAAGCGTTTCAGCACTTGCGGCATCCACTCGTGGCTCTGGGCCCCTATGAATCCTATCGCCAGATGACCGGTTTCTGCCCGACCGATTCTGCGGGCCTGTTTGGTGATTTCTTCCAGATCGGTGATGATCTTCTTCGCTCCCCGCAAAAAAATGTGCCCGGCGCCGGTCAGTTCTACGCGCCGGCTGTTCCTTTCCAGCAAAACCACGCCCACGGCATCTTCCAAAAGACGGATTTGAGCACTTACCGCGGATTGCGCTACATGCAGCAAGGCAGCTGCCCGGGTGAAGCTAAGCTCCTCGGCAACCGCAACAAAGTAGCGTAGATGGCGAAGTTCCATGCCCGGAGTAAGAAGATCTATCGATCAGTTAAACAGATTACAGCTAGCAAAACAAGCTATTTCTCTTATTGCTAAGAGGGTGTTAGAACAACAACAGAAATGAAACTAATAACGGCGGCGGCGAGTACCTCTTCGGATTCGGGAGTTGCAACGCTTTTGCCGAAACGATTTGCGCCGGAGCTCAGCAGGCCTTCGAGCCCTCCACGAGTACGGTTGGGGCTACAGAAAAAGACACCGGCCAACAAATGGATCTCGCTGGCTATTATCCTCGTCGGGCCGTTTCTGGGGGTGATCGACTTTTTTATCGCCAATATCGGAATTCCTTCCATTCGCAACTCTTTGGGCGCCTCCTTCAGCGAGATTGAACTGGTGATCGCCGGCTATGGCTTGACCTACGCCGTCTGCTTGATCACCGGCGGAAGACTCGGGGACATCTTTGGCAGAAAAGTGACGTTTATCCTTGGGATGGCTGGTTTTACCGCGACGTCGGCTCTCTGCGGCTTGGCACCCACAGCGGGGTGGTTAATTTTTTGGAGGTTGGTTCAAGGCTGCACCGCCGCGGTCATGTTTCCGCAAGCGCTTTCTTTCATCCAAGTCAATTTTGCAGGCCCGTCAAAACGGGTTGCTTTCAGTCTCTACGGCGCAATGATCGGCTTTGGATCGATCGTTGGGCAGATACTCGGCGGCTTCCTCATTCAGGCTAACTTGTTCCATCTCGGCTGGCGACCAATCTTCCTGATCAACTTACCGATCGGCATCATTACGATCGTCAGCGCTTCCATTATTCTCTGTGAATCGCGCGCGAAAGCCGCGCCGAAGTTAGACCTGGGTGGCGTCGCAATCCTAACCGTTGGTCTCGCGCTATTTTCCTACCCGTTTATGGAGGGCCAACAACAGGGATGGCCCTTTTGGGCGTGGGCTTCGCTATTCGCCTCATTTCCTGTATTATGGGGATTCTACCTTTTCGAGCGCAGGCAATCCGCGAGAAATCACTCTCCGCTCATCGAGCCTCGGCTCTTTCGGGATCGCGGGTTCGTTATCGGCTTAGTGGTGACCTGCATCTACTTTGCAGGCCATACGTCAATGATCCTCGTGTTGAGCCTTTATCTTCAATACAGCCTTGATTTGAATCCGATGTACGCCGGGTGGGCCCTCGTGCCATTCTCCTTCGCGTTTCTGCTCGGCTCGGCTTTTTCCGGTAAGATCAACGGTCACCTCGGACGCGGCTCGCTTCATCTTGGTGTCGTTATTCTGACGGTTGGAATCGTTGCTCTGGCGTTGGAGGCGGGCAGGGTTCCGGGCCACTTGACGCTGAGCTTCGTCTTAACTTGTTTCCTCTATGGGATCGGGCGCGGCATCGTAACTTCACCTCTTTACAATACGGTGCTGAGCGGCATTCCGCATAAGGATGCCGGTGCGGCGTCCGGCGTAACCTCTACGATGCCCCAACTGGCGAACTCCGTTGGCATCGCGCTCATTGGTGCAGTGGTGTTCAGCGCCATTCCAAAACATGGTGCCACACCTGCCGACTATGCCCACGGCTTTGTCATTTCATCGTTGATTAATCTCCTGATGCTTCTCGTAGCCGCTGCTTTCATTTTTTTAATCCCGAAGACCCGCGGGCGCGATCTCCCGATCGGCGAACCGGTCGCTGCCGAGTCGTAAGCGAAGGCTCCAGCCTTTGCCCCGCCTCCCGTAAGCGAAGGCTCCAGCCTTTGCCCACCTCCCGTAAGCCAAGGCTCCAGCCTTTGCCCGCCTCGTAACGGGGGCCGCAAAAGCTGGAGCTTTCGCTTACGACGGAGAGGCAAAAGCGGGAGCTTTCGCTTACTATTTGGGATGATACACCGCACTGCCGTTGTCGATCCGAAGGCTCAGATTGATTCCAATGTTGTCGTTGGTCCATATGCCCTCATTGAAGGTCCCGTTCAAATCTCTTCCGGCACGGAAATTCAGGGCCACGCGGTGATTACCGGATCGGTTCAGATCGGGAAGAACAATCGGATCGGGTACGGGGCCGTGATCGGTGCGTTTCCTCAGGATCTGAGTTTTGATCCGAACGCGATCTCCGGCGTGGAGATAGGTGAGAACAATGTCATACGCGAATACTGCACCATCCATCGGGGCACGAAGGAAGGCTCAAATACTCTCATCGGATCGAACAACCTTCTGATGGTGGGTGCTCACCTTGGACACAACACGCGGATAGGGAACAACGTAATCCTGGCGAACAATGTCTTACTTGGTGGATACGCTGAAATTCACGATCGAGTCTTTATCGGCGGCGGCAGCGTTGTTCATCAGTTCACAAGAATGGGCACAATCTCGCTGCTGCAGGGTATTTCCGGCGTCGGCAAAGATGTCCCGCCGTTTTCAATCGCCATCGGCAAAGACGGTGTTTCCACGATCAATGTCGTTGGGCTGCGGCGGGCAGGATTCGGTCCGGCATTGCGTAAGGAAGTGAAAGACGCATTCGAGGTGTTGTACCGGAGCGGATTGAATTCAAGCCAGGCTCTCGAGGAGTCCAAAAGGCGCTCTTGGTCAAACGAGGTTTTGTTGTTTTGGGATTTCGTAGCGACCTCGAAACGCGGGATCTGCCCCGTGGTTCGATGGAAGGACACTCGAGGCGAAGCCGGAATGGAGGAGGGTTGAAAAAAGAAGTGAGAGGTGAGAAGTGAGAGGTGAGAGGTGAAAGCCTGCCGCTGGTAATAGCGTTCCCAGAGGGGGTTTGGGGCCGAGCCCCAAAGTGAATGCGCAAAAACCCGCCTCTCACCTCTCACCGCTCCCCCCTCCCGCGCCCCACGCCACGCACTTTTGTGTTTGATCATCTGAAGCTAGTCGTTTACATACGGCAACTTAATGACGAAAGCCCTGCGCCCCCTGACGATCGGGCTGACACTCCTTGCAGTGGGTTGTGCGGAAAATGGAGGTAAATTGAGTGAAGGCAGAAGCAAGGTTCCAGTCGGCGAACGAAAAGTTATCAAAACCACTGCGTATACCGATTCAGAATCCGGACATCGCAGTTACAGCGTCAAGAATGCGATCGGCTCTCGCTTGCAATCGGGCAGCATGAATAGCGCAGCGGCGGACTGGTCACGCTTCCCGATTGGTACCAAATTCCGGGTTGTCGATAACAACCAAATGTATGTGATCGACGACTACGGTCCTGCTTTGGTTGGCACCGATACCATCGATTTGTACGTGCCATCGCGCCGACTTATGGATCAATGGGGCTCGAAACGCGTAACGATTGAGGTGTTTGAAAAGGGTTCGTACGAAAAAAGTTTAGAAGTGTTGGAACCGCGCCAGAGAAGCCGATATGTAAAGCAGATGGTGCAAAATATCCGAAAGCAAAATGAAGCAAGGTTTTAGCGCTTGAAAGTTTTCGTGACAGGTGGTGCGGGCTACGTAGGAAGCGTCTGCGTCGAAGAACTGCTTCGACGAGGCGACGAAGTCGTCGTTTTCGACAATTTGTCAGAGGGTCACCGCCTTTCGATCGATCACAGGGCGACATTTATCCAAGGCGATTTGCTTGATCTCAAATCGATTTCGCTGGCGTTGAACACATCTGCACCAGATGCAGTAATGCATTTGGCGGCCAATGCGCTCGTTGCCGAATCCATGCTGGATCCGTACAAGTATTTTCAAAACAACGTTTACGGCGGCCTGAATCTTCTCCATGCGATGATTGAAAACGGAGTGAACCGCATAGTGTTCTCTTCGACCTGCGCGACTTTCGGGACGCCCGACCGGATCCCGATCGATGAAAGCTCGCCACAGAACCCGATTAACCCATACGGGGAGTCCAAACTGATGTTTGAGAAGATTCTCCGCTGGTTTGATCAGATTCACGGTCTTACCTTTGTTGTCCTTCGCTACTTCAACGTCGCAGGCGCTTCCGACAGATTCGGCGAGCACCACCGGATAGAAACACACTTGATTCCGCGGGTCCTGCAAGTCGCGTTGGATCGCTCGCCAAACGCCGAGATTTACGGGGCCGATTTTCCGACTCCGGACGGGACTTGTATCCGGGACTACATCCATGTACTTGATCTTGCTTCAGCGCACATCCTGGCGCTCTCAACTCGTAAGAGCGACTTTTTTAATCTCGGAACCGGAGGCGGAACCTCGGTAAGAGAGGTCATCGAGGCCTGTCGCAAGGTCACCGGACATTCCATTCCGGCTGTCGAAAAATCTCGGCGTGACGGCGATCCGCCTCGTTTAGTAGCTTCCTCGGAAAAAGCAAAAGAACAACTCGGTTGGAAGCCGCAGTTCCAGAATATCGAAGCGATCGTCGGGAGCGCCTGGCGGTGGCACGCCGCCCATCCGGACGGTTATCCAGACTAACCCGCAAAAATCACACGCTTTAAGAATCGACGAGCTCATTGCGGGTTAGAGCGAAGAGGAAAAGCTTCGAGAAATGCTACGTCGGATCGCGCAGGAGCGCGTCCCTGCCATGCTGCTGCGCCGGATCGCGCGGGGGTCAGTCCCTGCCCGATGGGGTTTTTCCTTGCATTTCGGAGGCCCCGATGTTGCCTTTTGTCTTATTTTATTCCGTTAACAATCCCTCATGAGGCTCCGGATTCTAGGTCTTTGCTTTCTGATTTTGCTGCCGACGAATCTGCTTGCCCAACTCGCATCGACCCCACTCTCGACGCCCACGAATCCACTGGCCGCAGCGACCCCTCCTGGCAAGAGTACGGAGTTTGCTCCGTTGCTACCCTTCCAGAGCGCTCAGAACGCCGGACCAATCCCGGTTGAAATCACGTCCGGAGAAACCCGATTCGAGGGCGGAGTCGCCATTGCAGAAAAGGATGTCGTCGTCCGATACGCCGACGTCACGATTTATTGCGACTATGCAGAATACAACCCGGATACGCACGATATCTTGTTGCGAGGCAATGTCCGATTCTATCGAGAAAGATATGCATTCACCGCCGACCGAGCCATCTACAACCTGCAAACCAAACATTTGAAGATGACTGATTTTGGCGGTCCGAAACAGCCCTTTCAGGTCATTGGCGATACCCTTCTGTCTCTTAAAGAAAACCAATACACGATTCTGAACGGTTTTATCACGACCAGCGACACGTCGAAACCCGATTACCAACTCCGTGCTCGGACGATTCGTATCTATGAAAACGATCGGATCATTCTGTCGAATGTGACGCTATTTGTGGGACGAACGCCGGTTTTCTGGTTTCCTTATGTTTACCAGTCCTTAAATAACCAATTCAGCTATAACCTGGCCCCAGGGTATAACTCGACCTGGGGAGCGTATTTGTTCACGTCACTGACGTTTCCGATTGCGACGAATGTTAGCGGAACGGTTCACCTCGATTTACGAAGCTCCCGCGGGCCGGCCCTTGGTTTGGAGGTCAATTATCACTTCCGTGAAGATAAAGAGACCACCGGACGCCTGCAGATCTATGGATTGAATGACCAGTCACCGAATATTAACGAGACTGCATTGGGCCGTGTCCCAATCGGTGCTGGACGATACCGCATTGCCTACCAATCCAGGACCTTTATCACCAGCGATATATCGGCTACCATCGATTTCAATAAATTGAGCGACCAATATTTCCTCCAGGATTTTTACCCCAATCTCTTCGCCGTCGATCCTCAGCCGGATACCTACACCGAACTGGTAAAACGCGGCGAAGCTTATACCCTCAGCGTACTGACTCGACCCCAGGTGAACACTTTTCAGGAAACGGCCGAGCGCTTGCCCGAACTAAGCTGGCAGGTCGCACGAACACCGCTTTTCAATGGGCCCATCTTCTACGAGGCAACCACCAGTGCCGCCTATCTGCACCGTGCATTCGCCGCAAAAACGGGCAATGAGTCCGTCGACCTGCAGAGCGGTGCGCTCAATCCCGATTACAACTTTTTTCGCTTGGATTCGTTCCATCAATTCATCTATCCGCACACCTACTTCGGCTGGCTGTCGCTCGTTCCGAGCGTCGGTTTCCGTGGCAGCTACTACAGTACCACGGGGAGTTTCATAGAATCTGATGTTAGCAATCCAATCCCGGAAGGTATCTTGGTAAAACGGGGCGGACGCTCAAGATTTGCTTTGAACACCGACGTGGAGGCTTCCTTCAAGCTCTCGAGGGCTTTCGCGAACGTGCAAGAGAGATGGCTCGGGCTCGATGGTCTGCGTCACATAATCCAGCCTTATGCCGACTTCTCGTGGGTCTCAACCCCAACGGTTCGCCCCTCAGGTATACTCCCCATTGACCAGTATATCCCAAGCACTCAATTGCAAGCGATCGATTTCCCTGAGTACCGCGCGATCGATTCGCTCGATCAGTGGACGATCTTGCGCCTCGGTGTCCGGAACCGGCTCCAGACTCGCCGCGATTCCTCGACTTTAAATTGGCTCGACGTCAACAGCTATTTTGATGTCGATTTCGACAACCCGCTTGCCCAGATCGTTGCACCAGCCACTACCAACGTTTCGCGTACAAACCTTGTTGCCCCGACGCGCGAGCTTTTCTCCAACGTCTTCAATAAGATTCGGTTTCAACCCGTCCCCTGGCTTTACCTTTCCGTAGACTCGCAAGTGCCGCTTTTGGACAAAGGCTTTTGGTCGATAGCTACTTATTTTGATTGGATGCTGAATCCGAATATTGAATTCCGAGTAGGACATCAGTATTTGCAAAGCAATCCATACTACCAGGATACAAGCGAACTCTCCTTTTACAGTTACCTGCGGCTAAACGACAACTGGGGGTTCAGCCTTTATGAAGATTACCAATTCAAGACGGGAATAGTTAACCAACAAACGTACGCAATTCATCGCGACCTGAGTAGCTGGGTTGGTTCGCTTGGCTTTAACATCACTAACAATGGATCCGGTAAAACTAATATTGCCCTCGTGTTGACATTTACGCTGAAAGATCTCCCGAGACTCGGTTTGCCAATCAACCTGGATGTTGGCAACGCCATCGGCGAATAAGTAAGCGTTCCCCCTTTGTTTCTTAGGAATCGAGCAAAGCGGGAAGCTTTATTTAGAGGACGATTAAGATGAGCACGAAGGAAGAAATGCCGGGGGTCCGAATACCTTCTGCTGGACAAATGGCAGAACCCGGATAATGAGAGAGACTCGTTTGGTTGTCAGCGGAATATGGATATCTCTATTATTGGCTCAGGATATGTAGGTCTTGTGACTGGTGCCTGCTTGGCCGACGTCGGCCATAGTGTTGTCTGCGTAGACAACGACCAAAAAAAGGTCGACTCCCTGCAGAGCGGGCATATACCGATCTACGAACCCGGGTTGGAAGAAGTCGTTCATCGCAACGTTTCCGCGCGCCGGTTGCGCTTTACCAACAGCATCGAAGATGGCGTTCAGCATTCCCAAATTGTTTTCATTGCTGTCCCCACTCCACCTCAACCAGACGGCAGCGTGGACCTTACCTACATCGAACGAGTTGCGCGCGAGATCGCCGAGGTACTCAAGGAATATCGCGTCATCGTCGACAAGAGCACCGTTCCGGTCAGAACCGGGGAAAATGTGGCCCAAACTATCCGAAGATATAACAAGGCAGGCGTTGATTTTGACGTGGTCAGCAATCCGGAATTTCTCAGGGAAGGATGCGCTGTCGCCGACCTAATGAACCCAGATCGAATTGTGGTCGGATCGAATAGCGATCGCGCGTTGGCCCTGATGAAGAAGGTTTATGAGCCGTTCATGGCTCCAATCATAGTGACCGACGTGAACAGCGCGGAACTGATTAAGCATGCGGCAAACTCCTTCCTGGCGCTAAAGATTTCATACATCAACGCGATTTCGGCCATCTGTGAAGCGAGCGGTGCTGACGTCGAGAAGGTCGCCGACGGGATCGGAGCCGATAGGCGAATTGGCCGCAGCTTTCTGAACGCCGGCCTCGGTTACGGAGGGTCTTGCTTCCCTAAGGATGTCGCGGCTTTCATTGCGATCAGCGAACAATTGGGCCTGCCATTCTTGCTTCTCAAGGAAGTCCAGCGTGTCAATTTGACGCAGCGTGAGCGATTTGTGAAAAAGATCAGGGATACGCTTTGGGTCTTAAGGGATAAACGCATCGCGGTGTGGGGCCTAACGTTCAAACCAGACACCGACGACGTGCGCAGCTCTGTCGCAATTGATCTCGTCAATAGCCTGTTACAAGAGGGCGCCATTGTCCGGGCATACGATCCTAAAGGAATGGACAAAGTCGCGGAACTCAACCTGTGCGCGGGTGCGACTCTTGCAAAGTCTGCGCTCGAAGCGGTTGAAAACGCCGAAGCGCTCGTTCTGGCAACCGAGTGGAGTGAGTTTCAAGCGATCGATTTTGAGCCTGTGCGAAAAGCCATGCACACACCGATCATCTTCGACGGTCGTAACCTATTCGACCCGGAAACCATGAAGAAACTTGGTTTCCGATACTTCGGGATCGGACGAGCCGGCACGGTCTGAGGCTGGGGAAGAGACGTGTCGGCGTATGGGCATATGGGCGGTGTCGGCGTCTTCGCCAAACGCGCGTGGAAAACGTTCCTGTGCGCGTGGCGGGTAGGGTTGCGCTCCCGCGCGACCGGCGTAGCACGTCTCTGCAAGCCTACCTTCGCTGATTTTGCCCCGCACCCCTTTAGGTTGCGCGTTCATTGGACGTGCGACGCCGGACGCGCCGGAGCACAACTACCATCGGAGGCGCTGGACCGGACGTCAGCATCGGACGCGCAGCGGCGGATCGCGCGGGAGCGCGTCCCGCCGACACGCCGACCCGCCGATACGTTTCCGCCCAACGCCGACACGCCGATACGCCGACCCGCCGATACGTTTCCGCCCAACGCCGACACGCCGACCCGCCGATACGCCGACACGCTCCCTCCGCGTGTCACGCGATTTCGGTAGAACTTCCCGGATTTTGTGGAACGTTAGAGGGCTGTCCCACACCTTTGTTCACCTCCAAGGCTACGATCACCCCGGGACCCTGGAGCGGCTCTATGGCAGGCAAAAATCCGCGCCTCTGTTGTTTAAAAGCGCTTCAACGTTGGGAGACCGGTCGGGAATTCGCTGATGAGGTTCTCCACCAGGCGCTCCAGCGCTCAGGGTTGAACAATGTCAATCGGTCGTTCGTTACTGAAACCTTCTACGGCGTGATCCGAAATCGGTCCTATCTGGATTTTATTATCCAACGGTTCCGACCCACAGGTCTTGATTTGCCGACGCGCCAGGTTTTGCGTCTCGGTGTCTATCAGCTCTACAAGATGCGTATCCCGAATCACGCGGCGGTGTACGAAACCGTGAATATCTCGGGCCCCGCCCGAACATTGGTAAATGCGGTCCTCCGCAAAACAATCGCTGAAAAAGACCTTATCCTTCAGCAACTACAGAATGCCCCGGCTCACATCCGGTACTCGCACCCGGAATTTCTCTGGCAAAAATGGGAATCTCGACATGGAGATAAGGTCGCGGAGCAACTCTGCGCCTGGAACAATGAGCCCGCAAAAATATACGTTCGAGCCAACCGGCTTAGAGTCACTCCGGGAGAACTGATGGAAAGTTTCCCTGGCGCCAAAGCTGTGGAGATTCACCCCGATTGTCTTGAGGTTGAACGTCTGCCATTATCCTGGATTTCCACAGGAGTGGGCTACGTCCAGGATCCCAGTACGCTTCTAGCCTGCGATCTGCTGGACCCGAAACCCGGGGAAGTCGTTCTCGATGCTTGTGCAGCGCCCGGCGGCAAGGCGGGATATATGGCACAAAGCATGGAAAATCAGGGAAGCCTCGTCGCCTGCGATTACGACAAACTGCGACTTGCGCGGCTCGAGCAGAACCTGGTCCGGCTTGGGGTCAGCAATTCTACAATTGTCCTGCTTGATTGGCTGCAACACTCATCTCCGTTTAAGCCCGAAACCTTCGATGCGATCCTGGTGGACGTCCCATGCACGAACACCGGCGTCATCCGGCGACGCACCGATGTTCGATGGCGCCTTACTCCGCAAGACTTCCCTCGGATGCAGCATCTTCAAGGCCGGATCGTCAAGGCGACGATTCAATTCTTAAAATCCGGCGGTCGCCTTGTCTACAGTACTTGCAGCATTGAGCCGGAAGAAAACGAAAGTGTCGTCGCATACATCGACCGTGAGGTTCCTGAGCTCAGCTTTGTAGAAGCCAAGACCTCGATGCCAATCCATGACCATCTGGATGGCGCTTTTGCAGCGCTGTTTGTAAAAGCGTAACCGTTCTGAAATAGAGGATGCATGCGTGTAGATGATAGCTGGAGAAGGCTCACATCCAATGACCTTGCCGTCTTGGTTCTATGGGCCATAGCCGGAGTTCTTCTGCATACCGTCACCAATGGCCAATATGGTTTCCATCGCGACGAACTGGCCACGGTCGATGACGCGCGCTCACTAGAGTGGGGCTATGTTGCGTATCCGCCGGTCACGCCCTACCTGGCACGAGTCGCATTCATTCTGTTTGGACCGTCGCTGATTGGGCTGCGTTTCTTTGCCGCCGTGGCGCTGGGCCTTGTTCTGGTGCTGACCGGCCTGATGGCTCGCCATTTGGGAGGGGGAAGGCAGGCACAAATCGTGGCAGCGTTGGCCGCGGCGATCGGCGGTGTTGCGTTTAGCGGTGGCGCACTCTTTATGTACGTCAGCTTCGACTATCTGTGGTGGGTGGCGGCTGCGTACTTCATGGTTCGCCTGCTTGCCTCAGACGATCCTCGCTGGTGTCTCGCTGTTGGGGCTGCGATTGGTCTGGGCATGCTGACGAAGTATACCATGATGTTTCTGGCTGTGGGGATTGCCGCCGGCTTTCTTTTCACGCCGGCGAGACGCTATCTCCGGAGCCCGTGGCTCTGGTGCGGCGTCGCTATAGCATTCGTGATCTTCCTGCCCAACTGCATTTGGCAGATCCAGCATCATTTCGTTTCGCTGGACTTCTTGAGGAGCATTCACGCTCGCGACATCCGCATCGGACGAACCGATAGATTCGTGCTCAACCAGTTCTGGAGCGCAACAAACCCTGCCACTGTCCCATTGTGGCTGGCTGGCCTCTTCTATCTGTTCGCCACTCAGGATGGCAAGCGATATCGCCCGATTGGGTGGATGTTCGTTGTCCCCTTCGTGCTGTTCGTGATCGGGAGAGGTCGGCCGTACTACCTGGCCCCGGGCTATCCTATGTTGCTCGCTGCGGGTGCGGTATGGGGCGAACGGTGGGTTGCCTCGTTGAGTTCACGGAACGCACTCGTAATCCGAAGGATTACCTGGCGGGCTCTTGCAATTGGGGGCCTGGTAAGTGCCGCGATTGTTCTGCCGATCGCACCGCCAGGATCGCTGTGGTGGCAGTTCGCTGATAAAGCCAACGGAGGCAACTTCAATGAGGAAATCGGATGGCCGGAGCTTGTCCAAACCGTAGCAAGTATCCGCGATTCTCTACCCGTCGAAGAGCGATCCAGCTTAGGTATCCTCGCGGGCGATTCAGGCCAGGCTGGCGCAATTAATCTGTACGGCCCTGCGCTGAGGTTGCCGAGGGCCATCTGCGGGATGAACTCTCATTGGTTTCGCGGGTATGGAGATTCGCCTCCAGAGACGGTGATCGTTGTGGGTATGTCGCGCGAATTCGCGCAGAACACGTTCGAGTCTATTCAAATTGCCGGTCATGTCAGCAATCGCTTCGGGATCGGAAACAGCACCATTCGCAACGCTGACATTTTTGTGTGCCACAGCCTGCGGCAGCCTTGGCCCCTGTTCTGGCAGGGATTCCAGTACTACGGCTAGTGTATCATTCCGCGGATGCGAGACTCGATCACGAGCTGCTCTGCGCAAGGAAGACCAATATTTGAATCATCTTGACCAAGTTGCGGTTATCGCATTCAGCTCCTAGCGATTAATAGTAAACTCCGAAGTTGATGACTCGTCCTCGTCGTCGTCCTTCGTCCTCGAGAATCCCGATGTTTGACAATCAGACAAACTGGACAAAATGATCGCGAGGCAATCGCTCTCTCTTCGCCGCAGAAAACGCCGACTAATCGAGGACGACGACGAGCACGAGGATCCAAACTTCGGAGTTTAGATTAACAGCGGATGCTAGCGATCTCCATAACGTTATACAACGATGTTTCAGGGTCGGTCAGTTGTCGAGATGGAAAGCCGTCTTTCGATCGGGGGCACGCTACACTGCTACCCGAAGGCATTCGCAAGATAGGATTGTTTCTGGCCAATCAAGGTGCAGCCTCTTGCCGGATTCAGGCCTATACTTCTATTTGGAAGATAAAGGTCAACATGAATGAAGAAGTACCCCCAGAGTCGACCATGAGGGACGAGGTTAAGGCGGACTACAGAAATGGATTGCTGAGAGTCCATCTTCCGAAGGATCCAGCGGGAAAGACAAGATCAATAAACGTTGCTTTTGAACCTGTCGCAAGGTGACAGCGTTGCTGTGAAAGTTCTCCGACACACTCCGTGTTCCCTTGTTCCTGGACCGCGTCCTCGAAGTCGTGATTCGGGCAAGAGCGGCGATAAAGCGTGCTCGATTTCTGCTTCAAGATTTGGAACGATTTGTTCGCGCCTTCGTGTACCGTCTCGCATATAATGGGAGCTCGAAATGCACTCCCACCCTCCTTACAAGATCCTCATTCTTTGCCACAGTAATTCCGCGAGAAGCATTTTCGCTGAGTACATTTTTCGCCAGAAGGCAGGTGACCGTTTCCAGGTTTACAGCGCCGGTTCGCATCCAGCCGCGCAGGTACACCCGATGACGCTCCTGATTCTCTGGGAAGATTACAGGATTGACGCGAGTAGTGCCCGGAGCAAGTCCTGGAGCGAGTTTAAGGACCAGCATTTTGATTTCATAATTACCGTCTGCGACGAGGCCAGAGAGACGGCTCCGGTCTGGCCAAGTCAACCCATTGTTGCCCATTGGCATTCGCCGGATCCGCTTCGTTTCACGGGCACGCCAGAGCAGGTAAGGCATTTCTTTTTCGAGGTTGCAGCCCAGATCGCCCATCGAATCGATCTCTTCTGTAGCTTGCCGGATCCAAAGCTCGACGCACTCGAAGTGCAACTGATCGGGGAGAAGTGCAATATTTAGGGTACAAATGAATGCATGGCGAAAGCCGACCGAATAAAACCAGGAGAAGCATGCGAATCTTTGACAGCCCCTCTTCGTGCGCGCCACAGGTCAAACTTTTGTCCAACGGCCGTTATCAAGTGGTCATCACCAACGCGGGCGGCGGCTACAGCCGTTGGCGCGATCTGGCAATCACCCGCTGGCGGGAGGATGCCACGCGCGATTGCTGGGGTATTTTCATCTATCTGCGCGAGGCTGCCACGGGAGAATTCTGGTCCGCCGGTTTTCAGCCGACCTTGCACCCAGCCGATAGCTACAAGGCCATTTTCTCCCATGCAGGCGCCGAGTTTCGCCTGCAAAAGGGCGACCTCGAAATCCACACCCAAATCTGCGTTTCGCCGGAAAACGACGTGGAGCTGCGGCGCGTCACGCTCACCAATCATTCTCGCGTCCGACGCTTGATCGAATTAACGAGTTACGCGGAAGTGGTCCTCGCCGGTCCGGGAGCTGATGCGGCTCATCCGGTCTTTAGCAATCTCTTCGTGCAAACGGAGTTTGTGCACCCTGCCGTTCTTTGTCATCGGCGTCCCCGCTCCGAAGGAGAAAAGGCGCCGTGGCTATTTCATTCGATGGTGGGAGAAGTAGGCGCGGAGGATACCATCTCCTGCGAAACCGATCGCGTCAGGTTTATCGGGCGAGGCCGCACGCCGGCGAGACCGGCGGCGATGGAGGATCCGTCCCCGCTATCCAATACAGTCGGTTCCGTTCTCGATCCGATTATCTCGCTACGGCGCACGTTCGGTCTCGCCCCCGAAGATACGATCCGGATTGACTTCGTTGTGGGTGTGACGGAGAGCCGGGACGCCGCGCTCGCGCTCGTCGAAAAATACCGTACTACCAACGTGGCCGACCGGTCGTTTGATCTCCGCCTCACCTTACGGCAGCTCGATGCGACAGAAGAGGAGCTCCAAATCTATGAACGACTGGCTAGCGCTTTGATTTATGCCGATCCCGCACAGCGTGCCGCCGCCGATAGGTTGCTTAAGAACCGGCGCGGACAAAGCGGGCTCTGGCGTTATGGCATCTCCGGCGACATTCCGATCGCGCTGCTGAACGTCAGCAACCCGGCCAAAATTGGGATGGTGAACCAGCTCGTTCAAGCACACGCCTACTGGCGGTCTCAAGCGTTGACAGTTGACCTGGTCATTTTGAGCAAAGACTCTTCGGTCTCTAATCAATCGCTGCATGACCAAATTACCAGTTTGATTGATTCCGGACCTGAAACGGAGATGCTGAACAAGCCGGGCGGTATCTTCGTCCGAAGCCTCGAACAGATCTCCGATGAGGACCACGTGCTACTGCAATCCGTGGCCCGGATTGTCCTGACCGATGAAAACGGAACGTTGGCCCAACGGCAGGATACTCAAGATAGTCCTGATTCGCTGGTTTCCGAGCTGGCGCCGACCCAATCCTCTGTGCCCGATGCCCCCTGGACGTTCCCTCCGCGTGAGCTGATTTTTAATAATGGACTCGGTGGTTTTACTCCGGATGGACGTGAATATGTGATTACGTTGCAGCCGGAGCAGGTTACTCCGGCACCCTGGGTTAACGTATTGGCGAATCCGTATTTCGGAACGGTCATTTCGGAGAGCGGAAGCGCTTACACCTGGGCGGAAAATTCCCATGAGTTTCGCCTGACGCCCTGGAACAACGATCCGGTCACGGACGCGGCCGGGGAAGCCTTTTACATTCGGGATGACCAGACTGGGCACTACTGGTCGCCAACTCCGTTGCCCGCACGCGGCGCGACGCCCTACGTCATTCGGCATGGCTTCGGCTATTCTGTATTCGAACATGCCGAGAACGGCATTATTTCCGAGCTGACGATTTACGTGGCCATCGATGGGCCCGTCAAAATCGCGGTCTTGAAATTGCGGAACCTCTCGGGGCGTCCGCGCAGAATATCCGTCACCGGCTACTGGGAATGGGTGCTTGGGGATTTGCGGCAAAAGAACCTGCTGCATGTACAGACAGAAGTGGATTCCCAGACTGGAGCGTTGTTGTCGCGCAATTTTTACAACACCGATTTTTCCCAAAGGATCGCATTCGTTGATGTCGACGATCCGACGCGCACCCTAACGGGAGACCGAAACGAATTTCTGGGCCGGAACGGAGCTCTGTCGACTCCTGCGGCCCTTAAGCGGGTGCGGCTCTCCGGCAAAGTGGGAGCCGGGCTGGACCCTTGCGGGGCGCTCCAAGTTACCTTTGATTTACCGGACGAGCAGGAGCGAGAAACCATTTTTCGCCTAGGTGCCGGTTGCGACCTGGCGGAGGTGCAAAACTTGATTCAGCGTTTTCGCGGCGCCGATATTGCCCGGGCTGCGCTTGAAAGCGTTCGGAAGTATTGGAAGCAAACGCTCGAGGCTGTGCAGGTTGAAACTCCTGACCCATCGGTGAACCTGATGGCGAATGGCTGGCTATTGTATCAAATATTGAGCTGTCGGCTGTGGGGCCGCACCGGATTTTATCAATCCGGCGGGGCATTCGGATTTCGCGATCAGTTGCAAGATGTAATGGCGCTGGTGCATAGCGCACCGACTCTGACACGCGAGCATCTTCTGCGTGCGGCGGCGTATCAATTCCGCGAAGGCGACGTGGAGCATTGGTGGCATCCACCAATGGGGCGGGGAGTGCGCACCCGGGTTTCCGATGACTATTTGTGGCTCCCCTACGTCACCTGCCGCTACGTCTCATGTGTTGGGGACAAAGGGGTGCTCGAGGAGAAGATTTCCTTTTTGGAAGGCCGGCCCCTCAAGCCAGAGGAGGAATCTTACTATGATTTGCCAAATCGCTCTGACGAGTCCAGCACGCTGTACGAACATTGCGTTCGCGCCATCGAACACGGACTGAAGTTCGGCGTACATGGCCTGCCGCTTATGGGAAGCGGCGATTGGAACGACGGAATGAATCTGGTAGGAATAGAAGGCCGAGGCGAAAGCGTCTGGCTGGCTTTCTTCCTTTACGACGTGTTGACCCGGTTTGCCGAATTGGCGCGCGCACACAACGATATCGGCTTTGCGGATCGTTGCCTGGCTCAAGCGCGGCAACTGCAAGAGAACATCGAACAGCACGGGTGGGACGGCCAATGGTATCGGCGTGCCTACTTCGATAGCGGAGATCCGCTTGGCTCTCAAATCAATTCGGAATGTCAGATCGACTCCGTGTCTCAAAGCTGGTCGGTCCTCAGCGGCGCGGGCGATCCACAGCGAACACGTCAAGCGATGCAGGCCGTGACCGAACGCCTCGTGCTTTCAGAAGCCAAGTTGATCAAATTATTGGATCCGCCTTTCGATCATTCCGCCCTCCATCCGGGCTACATCAAGGGCTATGTCCCGGGCGTGCGGGAGAATGGCGGCCAATACACGCATGCGGCGATTTGGACCGTCACAGCCTTGGCGTTTTTGGGGGACAACGAGCAGGCGTGGGAACTGGCCGCTCTGCTCAATCCCATCCATCACGGAGCCACCGCGGCCGAAATTGCCACCTACAAAGTGGAGCCATATGTCGTCGCCGCCGATGTTTACGCAGTTGCGCCCCACACGGGCCGGGGCGGCTGGACCTGGTATACCGGTTCAGCGGGCTGGATGTATCGGTTGCTTACCGAGACGCTGTTAGGTTTGAATCTGGAAGGGAATCGATTGCGTTTGATTCCTCGTCTGCCGAAACGCTGGACGAGCTGCAAAATACGTTACCGCTACCGGCAAACCCCTTATCACATCACTATCTCCAGACTTCCCGATGGTTCGCCTGACGCCGGTCGAACATACCTCGATGGAGAAGAGTTGACCGGAAAAACCGTCCCCTTGGTGGACGACCTCCACGAGCATAGCGTCCGGATGCTATTGCCGGACACGTTGGCCTAGGTCACTGCTGTTTAAACCCAAATTCCGAAATTTGGAATCGTCCTCGTCCTCGTCGTCGTGCTCGTCCTCGGTGCATTGGGATTCCCTGACCGCAAAGAGACCGATGGAACTAATTTGTTCTGTTAGTCTGATTACGAAACGATCGGGATTCTCGAGGACGAGGACGAGCACGACGACGAGGACGATTCAAAATTTCGGAATTTGGGTTTAAACAGGATAAGACTTAGGGTTCAAGGCGGTCATCTCTTCCTGCCGCAACTTGAGACTCAATCTTCGTCCGGACAGAAAGGAGATCTGAGTCCATCGGCAAATCAACTTCCCCGTCGGCGAGCCCGTTTGCAGCCGCCTCGGACAGCTCCATTTCACCTGTTCGGACCGTTCCAAGTCGACCGATATGAGGGTGAATATTCCCCTCAAGCTGATTTTCTGCCTCGATTGAAAAGCGCGTCCACGGAATTGCTTCCAGTCGCTCCCACGGAATCGGCTTGCCGGTTAATTCGCAGATGCCATACGTACCGTCCTCAATCCGTTCCAGGGCGACATCAATCTCATAAAGCCCTTCTTGCTCAAATGATGCCAGGCCCAGCACCAGATCGCGGTCGAAGGAGTCCGTTGCTGCATCCGCCATGTGCATACTGTAGCTCGGAGTCTCTTCACAGGCTTGCGTTGTTAATTGCTGAATCTCTTTCGAAAGATCCTCGCGCAGTCTCAGCAGCCGTGCGCGCTGCTTCATTAAGCGATGACGCATCGATTTTTCGGGTCCACACTCTCTTCGATCGATGCTTTTTTGTTCTTGGTTGGTTCGTCTCGACATTTTCATTATCGCCTCCTTCCCCCCATTTCTGCCCCAAAGTAGGACAAACAAGAATCCTTTGCTCTCCGGTCCTTGTCCAATGCAGGACTTTGGTTGTGCTTGCTCGCCTAGTTCTCGCCGAATCTCTTTGAGCTTGGCGTCCTTCCGGCGATCGATGTAGGTACGCCGCTAATACGGCATGCTTCTTCTTGAATAAGGCGTAGAGATCACGTTTAGAAACTCGAGCCCGGGTGACAATATCCAACATGCTGGTGCTGGAAAAACCGTGTTCCCGAAAGAGGTCAAAAGCCGCGGCCAACACGCGGTCGCGGATGGAGAGCGGCTTGGAGGGGACCGGGGACTCAGGTGAGTCAGCTTGAGATTGGTTGGTTTTCGACATTTCTACTTGTCTTTGGTACTATCTCGTACCAATGTATCGGCGATACCGGTACGATCTCGTACCTCCTCTTAAAACACTACTCCTCTTCTCTTGCCATGATTAAACCAAAAATTCTGGTCACCGGCGCAACCGGAAAAACCGGGGGCGCGGTAGTTACTGAGCTACTAGCGAAAGGTTGGCCCGTACGTGCCGCCGTCCGCGTACGTGATGCACGCAGCGATCGGCTCCAGCGCCGGGGCGCTGAGATCGTTGTGGTCGACATCTTTGATCCTAACCAGCTGATGGACGCGATGCGCGGCGTGCAGCGCGCATATTATTGTCCGCCCTACCATCCGTTTGTGATCCAAAGTGCGTCGGCATTTGCCGTGGCAGCGCGTGAGACAGGTCTGGAGCAGATCGTCGGGCTTTCGAGGCAAAAGCTACCGGCCGA
>Ga0210405_10002004_pt1 | contig 21876 bp, 18 predicted proteins | sample IncBWH11MmetaG_FD_155492 | JGI IMG/M metagenome (GOLD analysis project Ga0210405, IMG submission 155492) | Forest soil microbial communities from Barre Woods Harvard Forest LTER site, Petersham, Massachusetts, United States - Inc-BW-H-11-M | ecosystem: Environmental > Terrestrial > Soil >... | reverse complement strand
CTCGCCACCTCCGCCGCCGACATTCGCGAAGCCAAGCAGCAGCACAAAATCGCCGTCCTCATGGGCGTCGAAGGCGGCCACATGATGGGCAACGACCTCTCCGTCCTCCGCACCTTCGCCGCTCTCGGCGTCCGTTACATGACGCTCACTCACATGGACAACAACGAGTGGGCCGACTCCTCCACCGACAAGCCCGCCCACAACGGCCTCACCGACTTCGGCAAAGACGTCATCCGCGAAATGAATCGCCTCGGCATCATCGTCGACATCGCCCACGTCTCCGACAAAACTTTTTACGACGCGCTCGAAACCAGCAAAGCCCCCATCTTCTCTTCGCACTCCTCCTGCCGCGCCATCTGCCAGGCCCCGCGCAACATGACCGACGACATGATCCGCGACCTCGCCAAACACGGCGGTGTCATCCAGATCAACTACCACGTCGGCTTCCTAAGCCAGGAATTCCGCGATTACGAAAAAGCCCATCCCGAAACCGAAAAGGAAATCACCGAAGAAGTCAAAAAACGCTGCGGCGACAACGAAGCCTGCAAACTAACCACCGGCGATCAAGTCGTCCGCGACTTCATGCAAGCCGGCAAACTCCCCAAAGTAGATTGGACTGTGATCGTCGATCACATCGACCACGCAGTAAAAATCGCGGGTGCCGACCACGTCGGCCTCGGCTCCGATTTCGACGGCGCCGTGATGCCCCTCGGCATGCAGGACGTCTCCCACATTCCCCAAATCACCGACGCCCTCCTCAAAAAAGGCTACTCCGAATCCGACATCCGCAAAATCCTCGGCGAAAACACCCTCCGCGTCCTCTCCGAGGTCGAACGTGTCCGCGACCAACTCAATTCCACTTTGAAGGAATAGCAAACGGTTTCTCATGTACGATTCTCGACTACTTGGCACCTGGAAATCCGATGCGCACCGGACCGCGCGGGAAATCGAAGCCCGTCGTGATATTCGAGGCGCGAAAAAGTCGAAACTTTTGGGCCTGTTCGGAAAACTTGAATTGCGCTACACGAAAACCCGGGTCTATTCCAGCTATGGCGACTACAAAACGGTTTCTAGATATACAGTCGTTGCGAAAGGCGCAGACAGTGTGGCAACTGTAAGTGAGAATCCAATCGCCGGAAAACAGATCTTCCACATCCATTTTGAGGGCGACTACTACTGGATAAGCTTAGGGAGGTTTAGAGAATTTTTCCGGCGAGTGGGAACCAAATGATAGTTTCTTGCTCTGCGCCCTCTGTGTCTCTGCGTTAAGCTCTCTTCCTTCCTCTTCCCCTCAAAATATGCAAAACTAATCCCCGTAAACACCAATCTTTCCATTCCCAAATATTCCGGAGGCCGACGAATCATGCACCTGAAAACCTGCGCGCAACTCCTGGCGGCGCTAACTCTCTCCATTCCCGCCGTAGCCCAAACCCCCACCCCAGCCCCCAAACCCAAATCCACCACCACCGCCGCCAAACCGGCCGCCGCGGCCACCTACGACCACGCCCTCCTGAAACCCGCCCTCCTGAAAGCCCAAGCCCCCGACACCTATCAAGTAAAATTCGACACCACCCGCGGCGTCTTCACCATCACCGTCACCCGCGCTTGGTCCCCCCTCGGAGCCGACCGCTTTTACAATCTCGTCAAACACCACTATTTCGACAACGCCCGCTTCTTCCGCGTCCTTCCCAATTTCGTCGTCCAGTTCGGCCTCAGCGCCAATCCCGCCGTAAACGCCGCCTGGGAAAAAGCCACCATCAAGGACGATCCCCACTCCCAGAGCAACAAGCCAGGCACCCTCGTATTCGCCACCGCCGGCGCCAACACCCGCACCACGCAACTCTTCATCAATCTCAAAGACAACGGCCCATCTCTCGACTCCCAGGGCTTCACCCCCTTCGGCCAGGTGGATGGCGACGGCATGAAAGTAGTCGAAATGCTCTACGACCAATACGGCGAATCCGCCGGCATGGACCAGGAAAACATCTCCAAAGGCGGCGAGAAATTTCTAGCCACCCACTGGCCCAAACTCGACACCATCAAATCCGCCACCCTGATCGGCGCAGCCGCCACCACCCCAGCCAAGCCCGCCGCCAAACCCGCGACCACAGCCAAACCAGCCTCCTCGGCCACCCCCAAACCCCAGTAATCGCGGCCTTTATATTGTAGGGCCGGGCTCGCCCGGCCCTCTTGGGTCACTCTTCTCCGATGGGTGCCGCACCCTGCGGTTTTCAGGGTGCGGGTTTTGACTTTTCTTCCGTTTCGATCAGTCACCAGCACCACCCCATGTATCCAAATCCCCAATCCATCGCATCCAATATTTGCAGCGCCACGAGGATTGACATCACTTCCAACGCCGCGTAGCCTGAAAACTCATGCGCAACTCTTGCCAGATCTGTTGTTGTACCGCGGCAGCCTGCTGTTGCTGTCGGCTGCTCACATCTGGCCAGAGGTGCTCTCGAACCTAAGCTGTAACTGATTTCCAAGTTTCGAAGCCCACGTGCCAGACCACCGGCCACGTGGGCTTTTTGTTTTTATGCTCGTTCTTCGATTCTCACGCAGGGGGGCTTTACGCCTTCTCCTGGGTCGAATGACCGGGATGTAGCGCTGGCTTTCATGCCAGCGCCTCTTGGGTTGCTCTTGCTTTTGTAGCGGCCACCTTCAGGTGGCCCTTCTGGGTTGTTCTATTTTTTGTAGGGCCCGCCTTCCGAGGTGCGCATTTTGCACCCCGAACGGTTTTACGGGGCGGGCCGTTCTTGAGTTTTCTGAATAGAAAAGGAACCGCACCGCCAATGCCCGAATTAAAAGAAACCAAAGCCCAGCGCGTCGAGCGCCTCAAACGCGCTAAAAATCCCTGGGACCACCTCGACGAAATCCGCCAATTCGCCCGCGACGGCTTCGATTCCATTCCCCCCGAATGGCTTGGCACCTACTTCCGCCCCTGGGGCATTTACACCCAAGGGGACGGCGCCGGCGTCACCGGCGGCAAAAACGGCGAAGGCAAAGCCGTCCCCTTCTTCATGGTCCGCATCCGCATCCCCAACGGCCTCCTCACCAGCGAACAAGCCCGCGCCATCGCCGACCTCTCCGAACACTTCGGCAACGGCGTAGCCGACATCACCGTTCGCCAAAATGTCCAGCTCCACTGGGTCGCCATCGAAAATCTTCCCGAACTCCTCGAACGCCTCTGGTCCGTCGGCCTCCGCACAACCGGCGCTTGCGGCGACGTAACCCGCAACATCACCGGCTGCCCACTAGCCGGCGTGCATGCCCACGAAATCGCTGACGTCTCTCCGCTAGCTCTAGCTCTCGACAAAGAACTAGGCGGCAATCCCGACTTCTACAATCTCCCCCGCAAATTCAAAATCACCATCACCGCATGCCCCGACTGGTGCTCCTACCCCGAAATCAACGACATCTCCTTCACCGCCGTAACCCGCCCTGTAGCTCAGGCCTTCAGGCCTGAGGCCCTTCCCAACCGCTCGGCACAATCTCTACCGTCGACCGCGCCTTCCTCTTCCTCCTTTACTTCCTTTACCTCCTCTACTTCCTTACCCTCCACTTCCGAAATCGGCTTCTCCCTCCGCGTCGCCGGCGGCCTCTCCACCGAACCCCATCTCGCCCTAAAGCTGAACGCCTTCATCCGCTGGGAACAAGTCCTCCCCGTAGCCCGCGCCATCGCCGAAGTTTTCCGCGAAAGCGAAGTCCTCCGCCAATCCCGCGATAAAGCCCGATTAAAATTCCTCTTCCTCCAGCACGGCTGGACCGCCGACTCCTTCTTAGCCGCCATCGAATCCAAGCTCGGCTACAAATTAGATCCCGCTGTCCCCGAACAACTCCCCGCCTCCATCCACCGCGACCATCTCGGCGTCATTCCCCAAAAACAAGCAGGCCTCTTCACCATCGGCGCCAACGTAATCCGCGGTCGCATCACTCCAGCTCAAATCCGCGTAGCCGCCGACCTCGCCGAACATCACGGCGACGGCCACCTCCGTGCCACGCCGATGCAGAATTTTCTCCTCATCAACATTCCCGAATCCCGCGTCACCTCCGTCGTCCAGGAACTCGTCGCCAACGGTCTCCCCGTCGAAACCAACGCCTTCGTTCGCGGCACCGTCGCCTGCACCGGCTCCGAATTCTGCAAACTCGCTCTCACCGAAACCAAATCCTACGCCCGCTGGCTCACCGAGCAACTTGACGAGCGCTTCCCCGGCTACCAGGAAGACGTCAAGCTCCACATCACTGGCTGCCCCAACTCTTGCGGCCAGCACTGGATCGCCGACATCGGCATCGAAGGCAAGAAAATCAAGCAGGACGGCAAAATGGTCGATGCCTACTACTTCTGCGTAGGCGGCAGCGTCGGCCAGTTCGCCTCCATCGCCCGCCCCGTAGGCTATCGTTGCGCCGCCGGCGAAGTTCCCAACGCCATCACGCGCCTTCTCGCACACTTTCACGCGCATCGCCACACCGCCGAGCCCCTGCAAAAATTCCTCGCGCGCAACTCGACGGAGCACCTCCGCTCCATCCTCTCCGGCCAACCCGCCGCCCAAACCGAAATCGCCGTCCGCGACCTCCCCGCCGACCGCGTCCCCCACTCCATCGAGGACCGCCCATGAATACTCAACTCGCAACAAGCACCGTAGGTGCGAAACAATTTAGCCCAGCGCGTAAGCACTGGGATGATGCGTACGAGATTTTCCGAAACGCCGTAGGCGCGGCACTCGCGCGCGAGCTCTTCCACTTCTACTTACCAACTCCGCACTCGGCGTCCACCCCGACTCGGTCGGGGCGTCTCCGCGTTAGCGTTTCTCTTTCTTCACTCAACCTCTCCTGGAGCGCCAACTAATGTCCCTCTTCCCAGCATTCCTGAAACTCACAAACCGTCGCGTCCTCGTCGTGGGCGGCGGCTCCATCGCCGCACAAAAAATCCCCGGCCTCCTCGAAGCCGGCGGCCACGTCCACGTAGTCTCCCCCAAACTCTCCCCCCAACTAACCGAATGGGTTCGCAACCGCCAGATCGACTGGTCCCCCAAACCCTTCGAGCCTGCCGATCTGCACGGCGTCTTCCTCGTAATCGCCGCCACCTCTCTCCGCGATCTCAACGCTCAGGTCTATCGCGAAGCCGACCGCCGCAACATCCTCTGCAACGCCGTCGACGACATCGACCACTGCCATTTCTACTACGGCTCCATCGTCCAGCGCGGCGATCTCCAAATCGCCATCTCCACCAACGGCAAAAGTCCCGCCCTGGCGCAGCGCCTCCGTAAGGAACTGGAAGAACAGTTCGGCCCCGAATACGAATGCTGGCTCGACTGGCTCGGCGCCGCCCGCGAAGCCCTCCGCGCCCAATCCAACGATCCCGAAACCATCAAGCGCTGGCTCCACGCCCTGGCCAGTCGCCCCATGTTCGAACGCTTCCTCCAGCAATCCGTCTCCCCCGAATCCACCAAAGGAGCCGCCTGATGTCCAATCCCAACCAATCTAAAAACCTGGGTGCCGCACCCTCCGGTTTTGAGGGTGCGGGTTCTGACTTTTCTTCCTCTTTCACCAGTCACCAGTCACCAATCACCAGTCACCACAAAGTCTTCCTCCTCGGCGCCGGCCCCGGCGACCCCGAACTCCTAACCCTCAAAGCCCTCCGCATCCTCCAATCCGCCGACGTAGTCCTCCACGACTCCCTAATCGGCCCCGAAATCCTGAATCTAATCCCTCCCACCGCCGAGCGGATCGACGTCGGCAAACGCGCCGGCTTCCGCCTCCTCACCCAACAAGACATAAACTCCCTCCTCCTCTCCAACGCCGCCAAACACAAAACCGTAGTGCGTCTCAAAGGAGGCGACCCGCTCCTCTTCGGCCGCGCCGCCGAAGAAATCCAGGCCCTCCGCGAAGCCAAAATCGATTTCGAAGTAGTCCCCGGCATCTCCGCCGCCTTCGGCGCAGCCGCAGCCGCAAAAGTTTCCCTCACCGATCGCCGCCTCTCCTCCCACGTTCTCTTCACCACCTTCTCCCGCGCCCCCGAAGCAAAATTCCTCCCCGGTATCGGCCTAACCGCCGACACCACAGTTGTCGTCTACATGCCCGGTCCCGACTATGCCGAACTCTCCCGCTGGCTCCAGGACGCCGCCGTCTCCCCCGACACCCCCGTCCTAGTAATCTCCAAAGCCTCCCACGCAGATCAATCCCAACACGCCACCACCGTAGCCGGCCTCACTCATCAAGCCCCCCTCCCAGCTCCAGCCCTTCTGCTGGTAGGTCGAGTAGCAGCCTCCGCCACTGACGCCGCAACAGCCACCGACCTCAGCTGGCTGAGCGGTTCCATTCCCGATTTTTCGAATTTCCGAATTTCCTAACGAAGGAGAAACACAATGGCCAACACCAACTCGCAAACGCAAACGAAATCGACGCCACGTATCTCGCTAGATGCCTGGGCCGTCGTAATAGCCCTCGCCGCCGCCGTCCTAATCCGCGTCGGTCTAATCCACCGCATCCCCTGGTAATTGCGTGCCGCGACCATGTAGCACAGGCTTTAGCCTGTGTTCTCGGAGTTCCTCAAGGCGGGTGCGCCCACCCCGCAATTGTCATCCTGAGGCCATCCGACAAGGATGGCCGAAGGATCTCAACCTACCCGAGACCCGGCCGTGCAATTCGCGCACCCAAGCCGCCGATTGAGCAACCAACCGCTTCCTGATCGCTGTTATCTGTTCGCTGTTCGCCGTCTTACCGATTACCGATTACTGATTACTGATTACTGATTACCGCTCTCAACAGAAGGGAACCAAGAAATGGCCGACGCAATCGCACTTCCCCAAAATCCCCCGATCTCCATCAGCACGAAATTCCTCCGCCTGATCCCCGGAGTAGCCCTCCTAGCCGTCATCGGCTTCCTCGGCAAACTCCTCGAAAAAAATATCAATCTCTATGCCAAATCCCACCACTGGACCATCCCCAACATCGAGTACGTCCTCTGGGCCATCCTCATCGGCCTGGCCATCTCCAACATCTTCGGCGTAGCCGAAATCTTCAAACCTGGCGTAGCCACCTACGAGTTCTGGCTCAAAGCCGGCATCGTTCTCCTCGGCTCCCGCTTCCTCCTTGGTGACGTCTGGAAACTCGGCGGCGTAAGCCTCCTCCTCGTCTTCGTCGAAATCGCCGGCTCGCTCGCCTTCATGACCTTGCTCGGCCGCCTCTTCGGCCTCCGCCCCAAACTCACCACTCTCCTGGCCGTAGGCTCCGCCGTCTGCGGTGTCAGCGCCATCATCGCCACCAAAGGCGCCATCGAAGCCGACGACGAAGACTCCTCCTTCGCTATCGCCGCCATCCTCGCACTAGGCGCGCTCTCCCTCTTCACCTTCCCGCTGATCGGCCACGCGCTCCACCTTAGCGATCACGCTTATGGAGCCTGGGCTGGCCTCGCGGTAGACAACACCGCCGAAGCCACCGCCGCCGGTGCGCTCTTCTCAGACTCCGCCGCCAAACTGGCCGTCCTCGTAAAAACCTGCCGCAACGCACTAATCGGCTTCGTCGTCCTCGCCTACGCCATCTACTGGGCCAGCCGCGGACAGGCGCAAACCGTCACCAACAAAGCCGCCTTCCTCTGGCAAAAATTCCCGAAGTTCGTCCTCGGCTTCTTGCTGGTCTCCGTCCTCGCCACCGTCGGCTTCTTCACCAAAGATCAAAACACCAGCCTCGCCAACCTCTCCCGCTGGGCCTTCCTCCTAACCTTCGCCGGAGTCGGCCTACGCACCAACTTCCGCGAAATGCGCCAACAAGGCCTCCGCCCCTTCGCCGTCGGCTTCATCGGCGAAATCGCCATAGCCGCCTTCACCCTGCTCCTGGTAATCGGCGCCGACAAACTCTTCCACCTCTGATTCCGATGCCTGTAGCTCAGGCCTTCAGGCCTGAGGCATTTCCCAAATGGCACCGAGGAGTATTGGCCGTTAGGTTCTCCCACTCCTGGTCTTTCCCGCTCTTGTAGGCCAACCAGACTCACCGGCCCTACAAAAAAAGAGGGGCACGTTATCGGGCGTGCCCCTCTTCCTCTTCTCAGCGTCTCTGCGTTATCTTTTCTTTTTCCCTCTGTGTTCTCCGTATCCTCTGTGGTGAACCTTCTTAGATCCCGAGAACGCTCACCAACTCCTTCACCGATGCCGAACTCTTATCCAGCGCCGCCTTCTCCTCCGCCGTCAACTTAATCTGAATGATCTCCTCTGCCCCGCCCGCCCCCAATTTCACCGGCACGCCCACAAACAACCCCTTAATCCCATACTCGCCTTCCAGATAAACCGCGCACGGCAAAATCTTCTTCTTATCCTTCAGAATCGCTTCCACCATCTCCACCGCCGCCGCCGAAGGCGCATAATACGCCGACCCCGTCTTAAGCAGATTCACGATCTCCGCGCCGCCCTTCCGCGTCCTGTCCACGATCGCGTCAATCCGTTCCTTCGGCAGCAAATCCGGCAAGGGAATCCCCGCCACCGTCGAGTACCGCGGCAGCGGCACCATGTCGTCCCCATGCCCGCCCAGCACAAACGAGTGCACGTTCTCCACGCTCACTTTGCACTCCATCGCCACAAACGCGCTCATCCGCGCCGAGTCCAGCACGCCCGCCATCCCCAGCACGCGGTTCTTCGGGAACCCGCTCACCCGGAACGCCGCCTGCGCCATCGCATCCAGCGGATTAGTCACCACCACGATGATGCACTTCGGCGAGTGCTTCACAATCTGTTCCACCACCGCCTTCACTACGTCATAATTCGCCTTCAGCAGATCGTCGCGGCTCATCCCCGGCTTCCGCGGAAATCCCGCCGTAATCACCACCACGTCGCTGCCCGCCGTCCCGCTGTAATCGCCCGACGCCGTCGAAATTCCCGTAGCAAACGAATCCGTCCGCGTAATCGGCGTCGACTCCACCATGTCCAGCGCCTTCCCCGCCGGTGCCCCTTCCAAAATATCCGTCAACACCACGTCCGCCAGCTCCAGATCCACAATCCTCTGCGCCGTCGTCGACCCCACAAACCCACCACCCACCACCGTAACCTTCTTCCGACTCATTCCCATCTCCTCTTGTGGCACAGTCATTCCTGGCTGTGCTCTTGGGTTTCCGATCTAACACCACTGAACAAATGAACTTGAGGGTGCCCCATCCTTCGCGCCTTTTGCGAAGGGTGGGTTCTTACGATCAAAAGTCACAAATCTTCCGCTCTTTATTCTTCTCACTGGTCGCCGGTCGCTGGTCACCGGCCACTTCCTCTACCTTCCCGCCGCCAACCCCACCATATTCTCAATAATCGCCGACGCAAACGCCGACGTCCCCAGCTTCGTCCCGCCCGTCATCAACCTCTCCAGATCGTACGTCACCCTCTTCTGCTGGATCGTCTTCGCAATCCCTTCCTCAATCAACCTCGTCGCTTCCTTCCACCCCATAAACTCAAACATCATCGCGCCCGACAGCATCACCGAACTCGGATTAATCACATCCTTATCCGCATACTTCGGTGCCGTCCCGTGCGTAGCCTCAAACACGCCATATCCATCCCCAATGTTCGACCCCGGCGCAATCCCCAATCCCCCCACCTGCGCCGCGCAAGCATCGCTCAAGTAATCCCCGTTCAAATTCGGCGTAGCCAAAACGCTGTATTCGTTCGGCCTCAGCAGCATCTGCTGAAACACCGAATCCGCGATCCGGTCATTCACCATCAACTTCTTCTTCCACTGACCCTTCCCATGCGAAGCCCCGATCGCATCCAGCGTCCGCTTCACCTCGGCATAAATCGCATTCTTGAAATCCTCAGTCCCTTGTTCCAACCCGGGCTCAATCATCGCCGCGTTCTTTTCCACCGTCAGCCCCGGATTCTTCTCCAGATTGTCCAGGATCCAGCTCTCCCGCTCGGTCACCGTCTCCGCGCGGAACTCTTCCACCGCCAGCTCATAACCCCAATCGCGGAACGCGCCTTCCGTAAATTTCTGAATATTCCCCTTGTGTACCAGCGTCACCAGCTTCCGGTTGTTCGCCAGCGCATACTGAATCGCCCGCCGCACCAGCCGCTTCGTTCCAAACGGCGAAATCGGCTTGATTCCCACGCCCGAATCCATTCGGATTTGTTTCTTCCCTCCGCCCAGCATCTCTTTATTCAAATATTCCAGCAGCTTCTTCGCTTCCGGCGTCCCGCTCTTCCACTCAATCCCGATGTACACGTCCTCCGTGTTCTCCCGGAAAATCACCACATCCATCTTCTCCGGCTCGCGAACAGGGGAGGGAACTCCCTGGAAATACCGCACCGGCCGCACGCAAGCATACAAATCCAGAATCTGCCGCAGCGCGACGTTCAGCGAACGAATCCCCCCGCCCACAGGAGTAGTCAGCGGCCCCTTGATCGACACGCGAAAATCCCGCGCCGCATCCACCGTCTCATCCGGCAGCCACTGCTTGAACGTATTGAATGCCTTCTCTCCCGCGAACACCTCAAACCACGCCACGCGCCGCTTCCCGCCGTACGCCTTCTCCACCGCCGCATCAAACACCCGCCGCGACGCCTTCCAAATGTCTCTCCCCGTCCCGTCGCCCTCAATAAACGGAATAATCGGATTGTCCGGCACCTGCAGCGCTCCGCCCTCATACCCGATCGCCTTACCATCCCCAGGCACCGCCACTCCGTTATACGTCGTCTTCATAGTTGTCCCCCGGTTCCCCAACTCCTCTTAATCCCTCTTGTGGCACAGCCATTCCTGGCTCTGCTCTTGGGTTTCCTATCTAACTTCACCCAACAACTGAACTTGAGGGTGCCCCATCCTTTGCGTAGTTTGCAAAGGGTGGGCTCTTACGATCGAATGTCCAGCCTCTCCGTCTCTTCTCTGCTTCTTCTCTGCGAACTCTGCGTCTCTGCGTTAGGATTTTCTTTCTTTCCCCACGCCCACAACCAGCGCCCCTCATCAAACCCAAAACAATATCACACCGCCACCCTCTCCCCGAAATTCCTGCACCTTCCAAATCGGTTGTCGAAATCCCCGCCCATGGGTTATCAATAAATATGTCTCCCATCCAAATCCGCCAACTAACCCCCGCCGACGCCGAATCCTTCTGCGAACTCCGCCTCGAAGGCCTTCGCCTCAACCCCGAAGCTTTCGGCAGCACCTACGAATTCGAAAAAGATCAATCCCGCGCGCGCTACACCGGCTGGCTAACCAACTCCACCGTCTTCGGCGCCTTCCAAAGCTCCGGACTCATCGGTACCGCCAGCTTCACCCAACTCTCCGGCCAAAAAGCTTCCCACAAAGGTCTACTCCGCGCCATGTACGTCCACCCCGCCCACCGCCGCTCCGGCGTCGGCCGCCAACTAGTCCAAGCCATAATCGCCACCGCCAGCCAAAAAGTAGAACAACTCCAACTAGCCGTAGTCAGCACCAACCAACCAGCCATCCGCCTCTACCAAACCCTCGGCTTCCGCCAATACGGCCTCGAAAAAAACGCCCTCAAGCACAACGGCATCTACTCCGACGAAATCCTCATGGCCCTCGACCTCACTGAGGTGATTTCAAGGTAGGATTGTTCAAGGAGAATTCGCTTGAGACGAAAGCGCAAAACAGATCCTCCGCACCCTTATGTAAGGTACGAAAACACAGAACTCTGGAAAGCACTAGAGAAGGGAATCAGCGATTTAGTAGAAAATCAGGATCTGAAAGAAATGGAACATCGAGACTATATCGTGGGCTATCTCTGCAAAGTGTTAGCTGCACGGAAGCAGAAACTCTTTTCGTGACAAGGCCCCGTCACGGTTAAAGACGCACAGCCCCACCCCTCCAATTTTCCAGTCGCTTCTCCGTGTCGTATACTTTCCCAGCTTCATCATCTCACTTCATCCCGGAGGCTTCTCATGATGCTCGATTGGAACGAATACCAAAAACAAATCGGCGCCCAACTCTCCCAATTCATGAAACTCACTCCCGACTCCGTCCGCGGCTACCAGCAACTCTCCGCCGCTAACGCCAAGGACTCCAAGCTCGGCGCCAAAGTCCGCGAACTCATCTCCCTAGCCGTTGCCGTCACCACCCACTGCGACGGTTGCATCACCGTCCACACCGACAACGCCCTCAAAGCCGGCGCCTCCCGCGAAGAAATCGCCGAAGCCCTCGGCGTAGCCATGGCCATGAACGCCGGCGCCGCCCTAATCTATTCCCTCCGCACCCTCGACGCCGTAGACGCCCACCTATCCGCAAAGTAAGGTCGTATAGGGGCGGCGTTACGCCGCCGTTTGCCAACGTAGCGTCCACCTTCAGGTGGACCCGCCTTTGCCCATCTTGGAGTGCGGCCTGCCCTGAGCATAGCCGAAGGGTGGCTCTGCCACCGCTTTTACGCATTCAACTCAGCCGCCCAACATCCCTCAAGCCAGGCACACCCAAGCGCCGGAGGCGCGAAAGACATTAGCCCAGCGCGTAAGCGCTGGGAGTTGATCGCGAACGCAACAAAGCGCCGTAGGTGCGGCAGACTCTTCTCCACCCACATCCTCCGCCCACACCAATCCCCACCACCCTAAAACAGAGCAGGGAACTACGCGCTAATTTTTCTTCAAGGAAAAAACGGCGTTAGGACCGACGCCGCTCCGAAAAATACGAACTCACCACCGAAAACACAAACAACCCAAACACCGCCAAACCCAAAATCATCACCATCATGAGCTCACCCCCAAACACTCAGTTCTAGAGCAAGCCAATCGCCATTATCCAACCCTTACTTTCCTTTAACTTAACCACCCCTTCTGCCCGCGTATGTCAGCACTGCACGACATTTCTACCATCCAAATCACAACCTCTTCACTCCAGTCCTAGAACTTTTCTCCCATTACTACCTCACTGATCCAATCGCGCGCTTTCTGTTATCTGTTCGCTGCGATCTGCTCGCCTCTTACCGATTACTTCCTTCTCCTTCAGCTCTTATTCAAATGTATCGACCCATCTCCCGTCCGCACCACAATCGCCTGCCCGCCGCCATTCATCTTTCCCATGATCTTTGTCGTGCTGAACGTCCCCTCCACCGTCACCGGTATCCCCAAACTGATTCGCCCGTCGTTCGTACTTGCATCCAGGTTCGCCTGCATCTCCCCCGGCAAATCCAGATCCACGCTCCCATCCCCAGTATGAATATTCCAGGGCGCCGCCACCGTCGATCCCTTGCCCGCTCGCGCTGTCACGCTTCCATCTCCTGTCCTGATCGTCAGCGCATCAAACCGCCCCTCCACGTTCACGTGCCCGTCGCCAGTAGTAATGTCCGCCCGCCCATCCAGCGCGCGCCCCTCAATATGTCCGTCGCCCGTGTGCAGCCGGATATTCCCCTTCGCTCCCTGCACCGAAATATGCCCATCCCCCGTCTTCACGTCCAGATTCCCGTTGATCGAATCTGCTTCCACAGACCCGTCGCCAGAGGTCACTTCAAGATCCGCATCCTTTGGCATGTGCACTTCCACCCGCAGACTCGAACGCCTCACCCCAAAACTGAACCAGTTCGCGCCATGCGTCTTCGCAATCACCTCCACGGAATCGCCGTTCTGCGAAGTGCTCACCTGCAAATCCCGATCCAGCTTGTACCCTGTATACTCCACCCGAATCTCCACCTGCTTGATATCTCCCGTGGACACACGCACCGCCCCATCATCCGTCTGCACCCTCACATGAGCGTGCCCCGCCACCGTAAACGTCTTCGCCACCTCATCCGCCCGCACTCCAACCGGCGTCAGCAACATCCCGCCACCCAACCAGGCCCCAGCCAACACCATGCCAGCCGTCCGCATCCCGATCCTCTGCTCCAATGCCATCATATATAGGCCTCCGCGCCCCGTCCTATAATCAGAAACGCATTCCCCACCCAAAATGTTCCCTTGGAACCGCCCTCGTAGCGTCCACCTTCAGGTGGACGCGCCTCCTCTTCTCTGTGTCCTCAGTGGTGAAATCCGTCATCCTCCCTTACTTCTTCGCCGCCTTCTTCCTCGCCCCAGGCTTCTCCCGCAACGCCTCCAAAAACTCCCTCGTCGGCAACGTATTAATCACATCCTTCTTCTCCAACCACCCCCGCCGAGCCATCACCACCCCATACCGAATAAAGCTCAAGTTCGCCGCCACGTGCGAGTCCGTCGAAATCACCACCTTCACCCCGCGTTCCTTGCACATCCGCAAATAAACATCCTTCAAATCCAGCCGGTCCGGGTACGAATTGCACTCCATCGCCACACCATGCTTCGCGCAGGCATCCAGCACCTTCTCCATGTCGTAATCGATCGGATCCCTCCTCAGCAGCACCCGCCCTGTCGGATGCCCAATGATCTGGCAATACGGATTCTCAATCGCCGCCAGCATCCGCTCCGTCATCGCCACCCGTTCCAGGTTGAAATACGAGTGGATCGAGCACACCACCACGTCCAGTTGTTCCAGAATCTCGTCCGAGTAATCCAGCGACCCGTCCTTCAAAATGTCCACTTCCGATCCCGTCAATACTCGAATCCCCAGACCCTTCTCATCCGCCGCGCGCAATTTCTTGATGTGCGCCGCCATGCGCTTTTCGTCCAGCCCATTTGCCACCGTCACCGCTTTCGAATGGTCCGTAATCGCGATGTACTCGTGCCCCAGTTCCCGCGCCGCCGCGGCCATCTCCTCGATCGAATTCTTCCCGTCGCTTGCCGTAGTATGCATTTGCAGGTCGCCCTTGATGTCCCTGAGCGAAATCAGCTTCGGCAGCTCATACTTTTCCGCCACCGCAATCTCCCCCGTGTTTTCCCGCAATTCCGGCGGCACAAACTCCATCTTCAACTTCGCGTATATCTCCTCCTCCGTCCTACCCGCCACCCGCCTGCCCCCTGTGGCACCGCCATTCTTGGCGGTGCTCTTGGGTTTTCCTTTTCCTGCTTTCTCTTCGTCTTCTTTTCCTAACGTCGCCAACTCATACTCGTTCAATGTCAAACCCATCTCATTCGCGCGCCCGCGCAACGCCACGTTGTGTTCTTTCGATCCCGTGAAATACAGCAACGCCGCCCCAAAATTCTCTTTCTCCAACAACCGCACATCCACCTGCAACCCGTCCTCCAGCGTGAAACTCACCTTGTTCTCGCCGTGTGCCAAAGTCTGATCGATCCCCGGAAACTTCAAGATATGCGCCGCGATCGCGTCCACTTCCTTCTGCTTCGTATGCCCCGACGCAAGCGTAACCAGCAAATCCAGGTCCCCCACCGTCTCCTTGCCCCGTCGCAGCGAGCCCGCCGGCGTCACGCTCTCCACGCCTTTTCCCGCCTTCTGGATATGCGCCATCAACGCAAGTGCCGCCGCTTCTCCCCGGCTGATCAAAAATCTTCCCGACGACTTCTTGAATACCTCCACCGCCTTCAAGATATTCTGCTCGCTCTTCTCCCCAAATCCTGCCAGGTCCCTCAGCTTGCCTTCCTTCGCCAGTTTCTCCACATCCGCCACGCTGCCGGCCTTGAACTCCTTCCACAAGAACGCTACCTTCTTCGGCCCCAACGACTGCAAATCCAGCAACTGCAGAATCGTCTCCGGATATTTCTTCAATAATTTCTTCCGCAGCGCATAATCGCCCGTCTTAACAATCTCCTCCAGATGCTCCACCATCCGGTCGCCGATCCCCGGCAACTCCGTCAACTTCTCCGGCGTCTTCACCAACTGCTCCACCGACTCCGGCAAGCTATCAATCAGCTCCGCCGCCTTCTCATAACTCCGGTAGCGCCCGATGATCGCCCCATCAATCTGCAAAAGTGACGCGGTCTCCCGCAATATCCGTGCAATCTGTTTGTTGTCCATGCCCGCAATTATATTCCTCTCCCCCTCTTCCATGTAGGGGCGGCTTTAGGCCGCCTTCTTGGGGTGCTTTCCTCTGTGTGCTCTGTGCTCCAACTCTATGCCCCCTGTGTTATGCCTTTCTCTTCTCTCCTGCTGTCCGCTATCTGTTCACTGCTATCCTCCTACTGATTACTGATCCCCGATTACTGATTACTCTCCCCAACAAAAAAACGGCGGAAGCTCTCGCCTCCGCCGTCTCGATTAGATCCAAATTCTCTATCAGGCGCTTTTTTTTACCTCGGCGGCCTGCGGTCCTTTGGGTCCCTGAACTATCTCAAATTCGACCGGATCACCCTCCTGCAACGTCCGGTAGCCATCCCCGGTGATTGCCGAATAGTGTACGAATACATCGGGCCCATCTTCTCGGCCTATGAATCCGTATCCTTTCGAATTATTGAACCACTTTACTGTTCCTTGCACTTCGTGTCTCCTTTGGACGGTGACTCTGGGGGCGGAATACCTAGACGCCGCCATGAGCACGAATTGCGCGGAGTGTATCAAAATGGAATCCCTAGTCAAGCTAACTCTGCCTCTTTTCTTTCACTCTTGTGCATATATATGCGGTTTTCAAACGGTTCAAACCCTCAGGGAAGGGAAGCCTACCGTAAAAAAGTAAGGTAATACAGGATTCCTCCAATCGATTTCGCATCCCGCAATCGCCCGCTCTTTATCATTTGTTTCAATTCTTTCAGCTTGAACGGCCGTACTTCGATCTTTTCGTCCTCTTCCGGCTGCGCTTCTCCGGCCGTCAACCCCTCCGCCAGCAACAAATACATCCGCTCCTCCAGAAATCCCGGGCTAGGGAACACGTCCAGAAAAACCTTGTACCGCTTCGCGCGGTATCCCGTCTCTTCCAGCAGCTCTCGCGCCGCTCCCTGCTTCGGCGTTTCCTCCGGCTCCTTCCGCCCCGCCACCAGCTCCCACAAATATTGCCGCGTCGCATGGCGATACTGCCTGATCATCACAATCCGCCCATCCGGCAGTACTGGCAGCACCACTACCGACCCCGGATGCGTGATCACCTCGCGCGTCGCCCTCAACCCGCTCGGCTCCACCACCTCATCCCGCCGTAACCCAAACACCCTCCCCTGATAAATCATCTCGCTGCTCAAAATCTCAGCCGTCCCCTTGCCCGCCTTAGCCACATGTCCCCCTTTTGAGTGCGGAAGCAAAGCTGCCGCTTTTACGACGTAATCCTCACCACAAATCTAAACCGCGCGCACCCAGCCGAATCATACCCGAACTCTCCTCATCGATTCTGAGCACTCTAAATACGCTCCAAATCGATCCCGCACCGAAATCCAGCGCCGGAGGCGCGGCAGGCGTTAGCCCAGCGCGTGAGCGCTGGGTATGCAATCCGAAAAAACTCCAAGCGCCGGAGGCGCGACAGATCCTCACTCAGGTTCCATCCCCATCACAATAACGGCCACCAACCGCTTCCTGCTCGCTGCTATCTGATCGCTGTTATCCAATTTTCTCCCCCCGCGCTATACTTTCCCTTCACCCAATGCCCATCAACACCATCATCGTCGACGACGAAAAACCCGCCCGCGAAGAACTAGCCTTCCTCCTAAAGGCCTTCCCCGAAATCTCCCTAATCGGCCAGGGCAAAAACGGCCTCGAAGCCGTCAACCTCATCAAGGAACACAACCCCGACCTGGTCTTCCTCGACGTCCAGATGCCCGGCCTCGACGGCTTCGGTGTCCTCCAAAAACTAGTCGAGCGCAAACTCAAAGTCCCCCACGTTGTCTTCGCCACCGCCTTCGACCACTACGCCGTCCAGGCCTTCGACGTAAACGCCGTTGACTACGTCCTAAAGCCGTTCGACAAGGCCCGCCTCTCCAAAGCCATCACCAAAGCTAAAAAAGAAATCGAAGCCCACACCAGCACCACCGAACGCCTCGAGCAGCTCGTCTCCCAGCTCTCCGCTCCCAAGACCAACTCCACCCAGCCGAGCAAAATCCTCGTCCGCTCCCAGCAGCGCATGCTCCTCGTCGACGCCGAAGACCTCATCTTCGCCTCCATCGAAGGCGGCCTCATCTCCGTCACCGCCAAGGATCTCGAAGGCTCCTCCAACTACCGCACCCTCGAGGAACTCCACGCCACTCTCGACCCCGACTCCTTCTGGCGCCCCCACCGCTCCTTCCTCGTCAACATTCACCACATTCGCGAAGTCGTCCCCTGGTTCAAATCCAGCTTCATGCTGAAAATGGACGACAAAAAATCCTCCGAAATCCCCGTCTCCCGCCAACAAACCAAACGCCTCCGCGAACTCTTCAAACTCTAATTAAATTTCTCATTCACAGGGGGCGTAGCTTTGCTAGATCCAAGCAAAAAGGAGGGCCTTTCTAAAGGGGATGCTCGATTTCTGGAAATAATAGACAAATATGGATGGCACGTCATGAGTGTGGCGCCTCTTGTGGGCGAAGCGGGTCATTCCTTCTCGTACTCGACCGGGCTTTTTATGCGGTTCCAACATCCGGAAATCATTCTTTGCGGATTAGACCCAGAAACCTCTCGGCTCATAATCAACGGGATCGGAGGCCAGGTAAAGGCTGGGAAGAAATTCGAGAAGGAGAAAAACTACTCAGGCATCTTCGGCAGGGGAATGAAATGCGAGTTTCGTCCCGTTTTGTTTGCGAACTATGGAGAATACGTCTGCTGGGCAAGCTGGTTTTACGAATATGCGGAATTTCCAGTATTGCAATGTTTTTGGCCAGATAAGAAAGGGCATTTTCCTTGGGACAAGAAATGTGATCCCGACGTCGTCAGTAGTCAACCAATGCTCTTCCTCCAGCCGCCGTCTGCGATGTGAACTGGTGCGGTGCAGCACAATGTGGCTCTCGGGGTGCGGGTTTAGATTCAACCTCAATCACCCACCCTTGCATCGAGCAATAACTGTCATCCCGACCGGAGGGCCGCGTCGTTTGCGGCCCGTAGTGGAGGGATCACGGCAACCAATTCAAGTCTTCTCGTCTCTCATCTTCCCCTGCTTGCCCTGAGCGTAGCCGAAGGGCGTTCTCGGTGTCCTCTGTGGTGAATTCTCTTTCTTTCTTCTCTGCGAAATCTCAGCGCTCTCTGCGCCTCTGCGTTATCTTTTCTCTTCTCCATCCCATCTCATCGTAAAATATGATTGCGCCATGCTCACCCGCCTCCAAAAAATCCTCGCCTCCGCCGGCATCGCCTCCCGCCGCAAAGCCGAAGAAATCATCACCTCCGGCCGTGTCACCCTCAACGGTCAAATCGTCACCGAACTCGGCACTAAAGCCGATCCCGACACCGACACCATCACCGTCGACGGCAAACCCATCAAGCCCTCCCAACGACTCCTCTATCTCATGCTCCACAAGCCCAAAGGCTACGTCACCACCGTCAGCGATCCCGAAGGCCGCCCCACCGTCATGCAACTCCTCGGCCCGCTCCCCGAACGTGTCTACCCCGTCGGCCGCCTCGACTACGCCAGCGAAGGCCTCCTCCTCCTCACCAACGACGGCGCCCTTGCCCAAAAACTCACCAAGGCTGGCTCTCACGTCCCCAAAAAATATCTAGTGAAAATCAGCGGCCGCCCCGACGAAAAATCCCTCGCGCGCCTCCGCGCCGGCGTTCACATCACCCTCGACGACGACCGCCGCGTAAAAACCTCGCCCGCCAAAATCCAACTCCACGAAGACGCCCCGAACCCGTGGTACGAAGTCACCCTCATTGAAGGCCGCAATCGCCAGATCCGCCGCATGTTCCAATCCGTAGGTTTCCTCGTCGAAAAAATCAAACGCGTCCAGCTCGGCCCCCTCGTCCTCGACGTCCCCCCCGGCAAATTCCGTTCCCTAACCATTCGCGAAGTAGCCCAACTCAAACATCTCCCCCCGGCCCCCGCCCGCGAGAAATTGTCATCCTGAGCGCATCCGACAAGGATGTGCGAAGGACCGCAACGCACACTTCAAGCACAGTTTTGTGTTGGCGTTTTTCTTTTTCTGTCATCCCGACCGGAGCGGCCGGTTTTTTCTTGCACGCCATCGTTTGGCGTGCCGGCCGCGGAGTGGAGGGACCGCGGCAACCAATTCAGTGTGTCTGCTTCTCGGCGAACCTCTGCGACCTCAGCGTCTCTGCGTTATCTTTCTCTCACTTCCTATTTTCTATTTTCGCCTCATCCTCTACCCAACAATTCCCGCGCAATAATCGTCCTCTGAATCTCGCTAGTCCCCTCGTAAATCGTCACCACCCGCGCGTCCCGATACATCCGCTCCACATCCGACTCCCTCGAATACCCCTGGCTCCCGTGAATTTGCACCGCCTTATACACCACGCGGTTCGCCATCTCGCTCGCATACAATTTCGCCCGCGAAGCCGCCGACCCCATCCGCCCGCCCGTATCCTTCAACGCCGCCGCTTGATAAACAAGCGCTTGCGCCGCCTCGATCTCCGTATGCATATCCGCCAGCATCCACTGGATCGCCTGAAACTCCCCAATCGTTTTTCCAAACGCCATGCGCGCCCGCGCAAACTTCACCGACTCCTCCAGCGCCCCCTTCGCCAATCCCACCGCCAGCGCCGCAATCCCAATCCGTCCTCCATCCAGCGCGCTCAAGGCAATCTTCAACCCTTGCCCTTCTTCTCCCAGTCGCCCCGCCGCCGGCACCACGCAATCGTTAAACAACAACTCCACCGATGGCGACGACCTCTGCCCCATCTTGTCCTCGTGCCGTCCAACCTTGAATCCCGCGTATCCCGGCTCCACCAGAAACGCTGTAATCCCTTTTCCCCCGGCCGCGGGATCCGTCTTCGCAAACACAAGGAAAACTCCCGCCGCCGACCCGTTCGTCACCCAGGTCTTCGTGCCATTAATCCGGTAATTCTCTCCATCCCGAACCGCCGTGGCCTGTATCCCCGCCGCGTCCGATCCCGCCGCCGGCTCCGTCAAGCAAAACGCGCCCAGAATCTCTCCCGTCGCCAGCCGCTTTAAATACCGATTCTTCTGCTCCGCATTTCCAAACGCCAGCAAAGGCGGCTGCACCGCCGAATTCGTCACCGATAGCGCCGTCGCCATCGCCGCATGCACCCGCGCCACTTCTTCGATCATCAGCACGTACGAAATCGCATCCAACCCCGCCCCGCCCCACTCCTCCGGCATCAACATCCCGCAACATCCCAGCAACGCCAGCTTCTCGATCGCCTCAGCAGGGAACTCCTCCGTCCGCTCCCACTCCTTCACATGCGGACGCACCTCCACCTCCATAAATTGCCGCACCGTCTCCCGTATCAACCTCTGATGATCGCTAAGCCCAAAATCCATCGTGCCTCGTGTAGGGGCGGTTTTACGCCGCCTTCTTTCTTTTCTCTTTCTTTCCTCTTCCTCTTCTCTGCGCTTCCTCAGCGAACTCTGCGTCTCTGCGTTAGTTTTTTCTTCCTCTTCTTCCCATTTTCTATTTTCTCTTTTCCATTTTCTTCTTCTTCACCGGCCCGCCAGTCCGCAACGCCTCTGCCTCCCGCTCATCCAACAACCGATACCGCCCCCGCGGAATCCCCTCCACCGTCAAGCTCCCCAATCCCACCCGCATCACCTTCTCCACCGGATGGTGCTCCCGAAACATCAAGTTCCGCAACTTCTCCAATTTCGCGCCCTTTGCCCGCACTTCATACCAGTAATTCGCCACATGCCCGCGGCTGGCATCCGGCTGCCGCAACGTCTGCATCTTGATCCCGATTTCTTTTCCCAGCCGCTCCAGGTCCGTAAGCGTCAGCATCCCCTTGATCTTCACGTGGTACACCTGCTCCAGCGAGTCCCACTGCTTCAACATTTTCGCCGCCAGATCCCCGTCATTCGTCAAGAAGACCAATCCCGTCGCCGCGTACTCCAGATTGCCCACCGGGTACACGCGTTCCGGAAATCCCCGCAGCAAATTCCGCAAATTCTTCCGCCCCTCCGGATCGGCCAGCGAAGAAACCACCTCCGCCGGTTTGTGCATCAGCATATACACGACGCGCCGGTCCGACCCCTTGATCGTCCGCCCCGCCGCCTCGATCTTGTCCTTCTCGGGGTCCGCC